>OLGM01000818.1_pt1 | contig 17077 bp, 12 predicted proteins | sample 1606001 | NCBI WGS metagenome assembly OLGM01 (sample SAMN03283294) | human gut metagenome | biome: human-associated habitat; material: feces | host: Homo sapiens | place: Peru | collected 2012
CATCTGCTTTGCAAGCAGAGGGTCAACGGTTCGATCCCGTTTACCTCCACCATCTAAGATTTCCAAACAATCTTTTTCAAATCATAATCATTTTTTTCAAAAAATTTGTTGACGTTATAATTTTATTCGATATAATTGTTCACACTTTTTGACGTGGGGTTATAGCTCAGTTGGGAGAGCGCTTGCATGGCATGCAAGAGGTCATCGGTTCGATCCCGTTTAGCTCCACCAACGTCAATAAGTCATCTCTTTTGTGGGGGTATAGCTCAGCTGGGAGAGCATCTGCTTTGCAAGCAGAGGGTCAACGGTTCGATCCCGTTTACCTCCACCACCTAAGTTTTAGCTTTTTTCCTGAAATCCTTGATCAAACCTTCAAAAAATACAAACAAATCTTAACATGTTGCTTAATAGAGACTAAGTTTTTTGCTAATTTTCGTGTTGCTATTGTTATAATTGCAATAATTGAAAATTAGATGAATTACTGAGGTTTTTGATGAACTTAAAGATTACTACTCTTGCTGTAGCTTTAGCTACTTCACTGAGCTTGTCTGCCCATGCCGAAGATTTAATGGATATCTATAAAGAGGCTTTACAAAAAGATACTCAGGTAGCTCAGGCAAAAGCTGATGCTGATGCAGCTCATGCAGGCCTTACAGAAGCTACAGCTGCTCTGTTACCTCAAATTGATGTTGTAGGTTCAATTACTAAGACCAGAACTAATACCATCAAAGCTTACAATGCTCGTGGAAGCAATAAGAACAGCTCAGCAGCTTTAACCTTATCACAGCAGATCTGGCGTCATAGCTCATGGGCTAACAGATCAATTGCAGAAAAAAATGCAACTTTAAAAGATCTTGCATACGCTGATGCACAGCAAAGCTTAATTTTAAGAGTAAGCAATGCTTACTTTAATGTATTAAGTGCCGCTGATACCTTAAAATACCAGAAAGCCAATAACGTAGCTCTAAAGCGTCAGTTAGCTGAAGCTGAGCGTCGCTTAAACGTAGGCTTAATTGCTGAGACTGATAAGTTAGAAGCTCAGGCTGCTTACGATTTATCAAATGCAGCTGTAATTGCAGCAGAAAATGCTCTTATCAATTCATACGAGCAGATCAGAGTTTTAACTGGTCGAAAGATTTCTGTAGAGCAGTTATCAAAACTTGATGAAAGCAAGTTTGATACTCCTCGTGTTGATAAAGATTTATCAAAGTTAGTTAAGAGCGCTGAAGAGAATAACTTAAGCTTACAACAGCAGGTTGTAAACCGTGATATTGCTAAAGACAATATTACTTTAGCTCGTTCAGGTCATGAGCCTACCTTAGACTTAAATGCAAATTTAAGAACAGGTTACACTGACTATACATCTAATGTTCCTGAGGCAAGCTTTGTTGATAACAACGCCTGGTCTAAGTCTGTAGGTTTAACTCTAAGTGTACCTATCTTCCACGGCGGTGCTACATCAGCTGCTGTTGATAAAGCTCAGGCTCAGTACATCGCTGCATCAGAGTCTTTAGAGTACGCTCACCGTTCACTGCTTACTAATGTAAACAACAGCTATAACAACGTTAATGCTGCTATCAGCTCTGTAACCGCTTATAAGAACTCAGTTAAATCATCAGAATCAGCTTTAAAGGCAACTAAGGCTGGTTACGATGTAGGTACTCGTACTATGACTGATGTTTTAAATGCAACTCAGAAGTTATATGACTCAATGCAGAAGTCTGCAGAGTCTCGTTATAACTACATCGAGTCTCGTTTAGCTCTGTTATACTCTGAAGGTGACTTAAAAGTAGAGCATATCAATCAGATCAATTCAGGTTTAAAGAAATAAGATCTAACCTATAGTCTTATTTAAAACTTAAGCCGGAGAGCAGAGATGTACTCTGGCTTTTCTTACTCTTCAATAGTAACTCTCTTCTCATATTTCGCATCGAAATCTATTATTTTGCTACCCCATCAAAGAATGTTTCTTGAAAAGCAGCAGATAACTGCATCTTTATAAAGAAATCTAAAACAATAAAATCATAAATATCAAATAGATAAAAAAATATTAAAAAATAGTCATGTAAGTGACTTGAAAATTAGTCAGGTAAGTACCATAATATAAACATGAGTTAGGTAGGTCAGTGACTTACTTAAATACCACAGATTTTTAGGAGTATTGCTATGTACAAGACCAGACACATACACCAGAGATTAAATCAAAGAGGAATCACTGAAGCTGTATTAAAGATCCTTTTAAATTACGGATTTGAATATGGAGAGAAGAGAACTCTTGATAGAAAGAACTGCCTTGAGTTAAGCGATCTCTTTGCTCATCTTAAAAAAGTAACAGACAAGATGGCTGAAAAGGGAGGTTATACCTTGGTCGCTACCAAAGAAACTCTTATCACTGTGTACCGTCTGGATAGTTACAACAAGTCAAAGGCTAGAAATAAATAGCCATAAAGTTAAAGGAATATATATGAAGACTTCAAATATTAATTACTTTTTTTCAGTTTCATCTGAATACCGTTTCGATGTAGAAGAGACCATTAGCAAATTACTTCTTCTAGAGAATTTGCTAAAGCTTGGTAAATTGAAAGAAAGAGAAAAGACTACCGCTTATGATGATGTGCGTTTTTTATTCGACCACTATAAGAATATTGTTCCTAATGGTTTTGACTTTAACTCAAAATCAAGTGAAGAGAGCGAGAGAATTTATGCTGACTTTAAATTAAAGCTCTTACAGGAACAAGACTCTGCAAGTGATGATCTTGAAGAAGAACTAATCACTATTTTTAACAAAAACAGAAACTTCAATTTCTTTTTGTTCAATGAGTTTACTGTTGTAAAAACACTAGTTCATTGGATTAAACGAAAGAACACAAAAGGTACAGCATATTGTCCTTTTAACAATATTATCAATGCTGAAGCTGAGCTATCAAAAGATGAAATTTCTGTTGATGCTCCGATCTTTGGGGATAATTGTGAGTTTTTAATCAAAGCTTTAATTTACATGTTAATCGGCAATGTTAACAAGGTTAATAATTACTTTACAAGTTTTGAAGAACTGATAAATACACCTGATCCTCAAAGAGAATTTTCAGAATTCGATTTTGGTTTTAGCTGTTTACCAATAGCTTATAAAGTAGGACCTGCAAAACGAAATGTAGAAGATATTTATGTTGAGGAGATGCTCAATAGAGTAAAAGGTCGCTTTGCAGTGATTGTTCCAATGAGATTATCTATAAGTAGTATTCGTCAGGATCTTGTGTTAAGGGAGAAAATTACAGAATCTAAAAGATTAAAAGCTGTAATTTCGCTACCAGCTGGATTCCTGGTAGGCACAGCAATTTACACTCAGGCATTGGTTTTTGATTCTGCTGATTCTAATCATGAGAGTGTATCTTTCTTAGATTTAAAGAGCAAAGTTTACATTGAAGAAGGCAAATCAGGTCGTAAGCTTGTAAACCTGAATCTTAAGGCTAAAACTGAGCTAGAAAAAATCTTAAATGACGAAGTTGGTAATTCATCAATCAAAGTTGCGTTATCTGAGATTAAAAATAACGAGAATAGCTTTGATATAGGCAGATACATTGCAGCAAGAGAAAGTGCTAAGAGTCTTGAAGGTATTGAGACTGTAAATCTTGAGAATGTAGTTGAGATCTACAGAGCTCAGGCTTCTGTAAAAGACAGTGATGGCGACAAGTACTTTGAGATTAGTGCTTCAGACATCAATCCTTTAGGAATTATAGAAACTCCTAAAAAAGAGATTGTGCTCAAGAAAGATAATAGAGCTCTTAAGAGTCTTGTACATAAAGGCGACATTGTCCTGGCAATCAAAGGTGCAGCAGGAAAGGTCGGCATTGTAGAAAACGAGCATGACAATTGGTTAGCTGGTCAGTCCTTTGTGATCTTAAGACTGAAAGATAAAGCCTGGACTCCTGAGTTTCTATTCTGGCAGTTAAATTCCAAGAGAATTAAAAAGCAGTTAGGGTTGCTCTCTACTGGTGGTTTTATCCAGCTACTTAAAATTTCGGATGTAAAAGGATTGAAGCTCATTCCTCCAACAAAAGAGATTTTACAAAAGGTCCATGACGCAAACCTCAGAAGGACAGAAATCTTGCAAAAGATAAAAGATCTTCAAGCTGAGTTAGCAAGTCTTGATGAGATTATTTAAATACACGGTGCTGTATTAGAATAATTAAGAGATTGTTCCTCCTTTTTAATGAGAATTAATGTTATAAAAGGGATGTACAAAGTGATGTGGAGCACATGGCTATGGGTTACGAAAGAACAGAATCGTTGAAGCCAGAGCAGAAAGCAAGATTGATTATTGATCGATGGTTAGAAGATGCTGGCTGGGAAGTTGTATCTAGATCTGAATATTCAGAGGCTAGAGCTGCCCAGGCAGTAAAAGAGAATATTCTAAAAGGTAATCTTGAAGCTGACTATGCTCTATATCTGAATGGAAAGATAATTGGTCTTCTAGAAGCAAAAAGAAAAGAAGATCGTCTAGGTGACAATGTCGATATCCAAGTAGAAAACTACGCAAAACAGTTAATAGACAATAAGTACCAAACTTGGATTAATCCTATCCCTTTTGTATTTAAGTCAAATGGTGATTGTCTTTTATTCAGAGATCTGAGAGATACTGATAGTGATTATGAAGACTTAAACCGAAAAATGTTGACTCCAAAAGAGCTTTTCGATAAAAGCGGTCTCGAGGATGAATATGCTCGACTTCCTGCAGTATTAGGAGTTGGAAAGGGAAAGCTTAGACAGTGTCAACATGATGCAATTCAAAATATTGAGTTATCGTTCAAGCGTGGTTTAAAAAGATGTTTGCTTGATTTGGCAACAGGATCTGGAAAAACATTTACCGCGTGTATGCTTGCCTACAGGTCTCTTACTTACACTCCTGTAAAAAGAATTTTGTACCTTGTCGACAGAAATAATCTTGGTAAGCAGACTTTTGATGAATTTAACTCATTTAAATTAACAGAGAGTGGTGACTCCATAAGTTCTATATACGATGTTGGTAGGTTAAAAAAAGTAGGACAAGCTATAAATCAGAATATCAGCATATGTACCATTCAACGCTTGTTTGCTGTTCTTTCTGGTCAGAATTTCACAGATGCTGATGACAGTAAAGATGACGAAAATGAAGATAGTTCATTTTTTACAGAAGAAGATCAAAATGATAATCAGGTCATAGAACTTAAGGGAGACATCAAAATTCCCCACGATAATTTTGACTTGATTATAATTGATGAGTGTCACCGATCAATTTACGGAAAATGGCGAAAAGTCCTAGAATATTTTGATACAGCTAAAATCGTAGGTCTTACTGCAACTCCTTCTTCTCAAACACTTGCATTCTTTAATTGCGTGGATCAATATGGTAATTACAATCCAACAATGCAATATTCAATAGAGAATTCTTATGTTGATGGAGTAAATGTTCCTCCTATCATTTACAGAATTAAAACTTTTGTTTCTGAAAATGGAGGTCAAATTGATTCTGGAGATAAGGTTCTAGAAGTAAATCGCAGAACAGGCAAAAAGGAACTTGTAAAACAAGATTCGACAGAGAAGTATTCAAAAGAAGACTTGGATAGATCTGTTGTAAATCCAGCACAAATAAAAACAGTTATACACAATTTTAGAGAAGTTGTTTATGACGACCTATTTCAGGACAGAGAAAAAAGTTGGAGTTATTTGCCAAAGACTCTTATTTTTGCAAAAAGTGAACAGCATGCTTCTTTAATAGTAGATGCTGTAAAAGAAGAGTTTGCTCCTCTATTTCCAAACAATGAAATTCCAGAAAAATTTGTTCAAAAAATCACTTATTCTCAGCCAAATCCAAATCAAAGAATTAAGGATTTCAGATATGACAAGGAATTTCGAGTTGCAGTGACTGTAACTCTGGTAGCAACAGGAACAGATGTTAAGCCTTTAGAAATTGTCTTTTTCATGAGGGATATTCATTCTACAATCCTTTATACACAGATGAAAGGACGTGGTTGCAGATATATTTCAGATGATGAGCTGAAAAATGTTACTCCAAATGCAAATAGAAAAGTTAATTACATCCTTATCGATGCTGTTGGTGTAACTGAATCAGAAAAGGTTATACCTGAACTTATTGAAAGTGGAGCTGATACAAAGAAAAAGTCTTTGAAATTGGTATTAGAGTGGATGGCTCATGGTGATGTTAGCGGCGAGAATTTAGAATATTTAGCAGAAAAGTTATCGACAATAACAAACAGAATTTCAGTTAAACATCAGCAAGATTTCTATGATTTGACTCATATAGGAATGTCAGAGCTAGCTTCAAATATTTTTGAAAAATTAGGTGATCCTGCTTTTCCACCATATTTAGATATTCAGGATAAAAATAACGAGCGAAAGTTATTGGTATCAGCTCTTATAGATAATCCTAAAGCAAGAGAGTTGCTCCTTCAGTTTAACGAAGGATATTTTAAAGTTATTCAATCAGGTCAAGATTATGTAACGTATTCAGGTTTCTCTGTTCAAGATGCAGAAAGCAATGTGAAACTATTTGAAGAATATATTACAGAGCACAGAGATGAGCTAGAAGCATTAAGAATTATCTATAACGATGAAGATAAATGCATAACCAGCGAAATGCTAGAAGATCTTTCTGATAAATTGCTCAGTTTAAATCCTAAGTTTAGAGAGTTCTCTGTAATTTGGTCGTCTTACAACACGCTAAGTTCAAACAATAAAATCAAGAAGAAAGTCTTGCCTTTAAGTTCGCAATCTGAAAAAGATGCTTTAACTAATTTGATTGAGCTAGTTAGATTTGTGTTTGGTAAGTCAGAAGAATTAAGACCAATAAACGGAAAAATTACAAAGAGATTCAATTTGTATATTGGTCAGCACTTGGGTATTGATAAACGAGAGTTCTCGGAAGAGCAAATCAAAATACTACAGCAACTAGCAAATTATGTGTTACAACGAGGCTGTGTTCAAAGACTAGATTTTCATAATGATGGAGAAAATCAGTTGTTTATAAAAGTTGTGAATATATACTCAAACGATAAACTTGACGAAGAGTTAAATTATTTTTCAAAGTTCCTGCTGGGAATAAATAAGGCTGCATAAAATGAAAAAAGCAAGTATGACTGAATCAGCAATTGAAAGTAAGGTGTGGAAACTCGCAACTGTAATGTCTACAGCAGGTGTTGCAAGCATGGATTACATCAGACAGCTTACATACATCTTGTTCTTAAAAATGGACCAGGAAAACAGCGAACTTTACAAGATCGAGAGTCAACTACCGGAAGATTGTCGTTGGAACAAGCTATTAGACGTTACTATGAAAGGTGAAGAGTTAGTAAATCGATATAACTATATCTTAACAACCTTATCAAAACAGGATGGCTTAGTAGGATCAATTTTTGTAAGAGCTAAAAATGAAATCAATAAACCATCTCATTTAAAAAAGATCATTGAATTTGTAAATGAAGAAAACTGGCTGTCAAATTCAGATATTAAAGGCGTGATATACGAAAGTATACTTGCTAAAACCGGTCAGGCTGATTCAAAAAGTAGTGCAGGCCAATACTTTACTCCTCGCCCTTTAGTTCAAGCAATTGTTGACTGTGTAGCTCCTAAAGCAACAGAGAGAGTTTGTGATCCTGCTTGTGGAACAGGAGGCTTTTTGCTGACAGCTTGTGATTATGTTGAAAGTCACGAATCCAATATAAAAAAGAAAGCCCAATTTAAAAGAGAATTTCTTACAGGAAATGATATTTCTCCTCTTCTTGTTACATTAGCTTCGATGAATATGTATCTTCATGATATAGGTATAGGATCTGTTCCAATACAATGTAAAGATTCTCTAGAAAAAGAACCTGAAAACCTAGTTGATGTTGTTTTAGCTAATCCTCCCTTTGGAACGAGAGCTCAAGAAGCTGGTGCTGTAAGGGAAATGCTGGTTGAAACCAGTGATAATCAGTTAAACTTTTTGCAACACTTTATGCTAAGTCTGAAAAATAATGGTCGCGCAGGTGTAGTTATTCCTGATAGTGTCCTTTTTGCTGGAGAAAAAGGCAGTGCTGCTCAAATTCTAAGAGAAAAATTGCTTAAAGATTTTAACCTTCATACTATCTTAAGATTACCAAAAGGCATTTTTTATGCGAACGGTATAAGTGCCAGTGTCTTGTTTTTTGAAAAAGGTTCACCTACTAAGAACATATGGTTTTATGACTACAGAACTGGAATTAAGAAAACTTTAAAGAAAAATCCATTAAAACGAGACGATTTAGCTGATTTTGTATCCTGTTATTGCCCCGATCATCTTGAGAATAGAAAGGAAACTTGGAGTGAAGATAATCCTAATGGAAGATGGAGAAAATTTCCTGTAGAGACATTTTTATCAGATAACAGGATTTATATGGATATAAGTTGGATCACTAAGAAAGATGAACTTGAAGGCGTTACTTTGACTGATTTGTTAGGTGAGCTTTCTTCAAAAAGTGAAGAAATATCAAAATCTGTTGGTGAATTATCTGCCTTATTAAAGAACGTAGAATAGGGTAGAAAATGAATACGGAACTATTAAAAAGGAAGATATTAGATTTAGCTATAAGAGGAAAGCTTGTAGAGCAAAGACCTGAAGAAGGTACATCTGAAGATTTGTATCAACAGATTCAAGAAGAAAAACAAAGAATTCAAAAAGAAGGAGGCATAAAAAAAGGCAAGAAATTACCTCCAATTTCTAGCTATTATGCAAAAAATTTCCCTTCAACTTGGAAAGTTTGCTATTTGGATGATATCGCATTTGTAACAAAGTTAGCTGGTTTTGAGTATACAAAATACATAGCTAATAACTTGACAGAAAAGGGAATACCTTTATTTAAAGGTAAAAACATACAAAAAGGAAAGATAGATTTTACTTTTGAATCGTTCATTCCAGAAAGCGTATCACGCTCATTAAAGAGAAGCCAAATAAGAAAAAAGTGTCTTTTGACTCCTTATGTAGGAACAATTGGAAATATTGCTATATTTAATGGTGAGTTTAAAGCTCACTTGGGATCTAATGTTGGCAAGATAGAACTTTATAATGCACCAAATCATGTTTTTGTTTTCGAAGAATTTGTCTTTTATTATTTAAAAAGCAGTTTGGGATATCAAGAATTAATTAAATTTAAGAAAGCGACTGCACAAGAAAGCATATCGATAGATGCTATTAGAAATGTTGTAATTCCAATTCCTCCATTAGCTGAGCAAAAACGTATTGTAGATAAAATAGATTTATTATTTTCTAGAATAAGTTGTATTGAAAACGGTCTTTTAGAAATATACAGATTGTCAGAGCTAACAAGAAAGAAGATCTTAGACTTAGCTATAAGAGGTAAGCTTGTAGATCAAATACCTGAAGAAGGTTCAGCTGAAGATTTATACCAGCAGATTCAAGAAGAAAAACAGAACCTAATTAAAGAAGGCAAACTTAAGAAAGAAAAGCCATTAGCTCCAATAGAAGATGATGAAATTCCATTCGATATTCCTGAAGACTGGAAGTGGGTTAGATTGCGATCAATAGTATTTAATCATGGTCAAAAAACACCTAATCAGAATTTTATGTATATCGAAATAAATTCAATTGATAATACAACACAAAAGTTAACCAATGATATAAATATAGTTACTCCTGAAAAAGCACCTTCAAGAGCTAGAAAAATTGTTTGTGAAGGAGACATATTATATGCGACAGTTAGACCTTATTTGCATAATATGTGTATTGTGGAAGGGGAGTTTCAATATGAACCTATAGCAAGTACAGGATTCGCAGTAATGACTTGTATTAAAGGCGTTTTAAATAAATATCTGTTTTATTCTTTACTTTCTCCTTTTTTTGATAAATATGCAAATGATTCTGAAAACTCGAAAGGTATTTCTTATCCAGCAATTAACGATGAGAAATTGTATAAAGCGTTGATTCCTCTTCCTCCATTAGCCGAGCAAAAACGTATTGTAGCTAAAGTCGAAGAATTGCTTGCTTTGTGCGACAAGTTAAAGCTCAAGTAGTTTTCTTAAGATAGTTATTGCATACCTATTGTCGACAAGAATTAACTTTCTAATTGACAATAGGATAAATGCATTATAAAGTTATCCTCCGATAGGACCCTTCCCACTTTGTTTATCAAAGGCGCGTTTAGGGACAGTTAAAGTTTGCCAGTAAAAGAGCTCTTTATTGGCAAACGCTAAATCATCTCAATCTTCCATTCAAAATATAATTCAGGGAGATTTTAGCCTCACTTTTGGTCACACCAAAGTAGTTTCATAACCACACTTTTAGCCACACTAAAGATAATTTCTGAGCACTCGTATTATGTCCACAGCAATATTCTACAAATGTTTAATTTGAAAGAAGCCTTATTCTTACTGCTATTGCAACTGAACAGTGACGTTTATTTTGAGCTCTTGAAAAGGGAAATTGAATGAAATGGAGCGAGTGACGGGAATCGAACCCGCGTCAGCAGCTTGGGAAGCTGCAGTTCTACCATTGAACTACACTCGCACAATTATTTGGTGTCCACAAATAAACAATCCGTATTTTATCAGTACCAATATGTATAGACAATCACTTTTTATTTTATACATCACTTTAGTGTTTTGAATTCATTTACATATCTCTATATGGAATTTTAGATTTTTTAATTTCTACTTCACTGTATCCTTTTCTTTCCAAAAAAGTTTTTAGCCCTTCTTCCTTTATATCTTGATCTAATCCAGGTCCAACTGTAACCGATTTTATCGGTAGTTTATGGTTAAATTTATTTAATTGATCTTTATTAAGCAAATGTAAATTTGATGATGGAATTTCAACATAAGATGCAATAGTATTTCCTTTTTTTCTGAACTTTATATCTTCCGGTTCAAAAATCGGATTATCTGCATTTACAGGACTATAATACAGACATCTTATTTCTTTTTCTGTTTTAAAAGCTGGATACTTATAGAACATTCCCAATGTTACTAATGAGTGAGCCAAGACTAGATAAAACATGCTGTCAGGAATTTTTTTATCATTTTCTTTATTTTTAATATAGTTAGCGTATATTTCATCAACCATTTTGTTGATATTATTTATTACTGATTTTTCATCATACTGAATTTTGAAAAACAGATTTTTCATTTGATTTATAATTTGTGAGTCTTTATCAGATAAGTCAAATTCTATAGCCAATCCTGATTTTCCATACGTGTTCCACATAGGTAGACTATCGCCGTTAGATGTGAAACACACTATATAATTCCTATCTTTAACTGTTTTTAAAGCGTCAGGAACTAACTTTAGAACATAATTTTTCTGACTCTATGATTTTAATAAAGCTATCTGTTGTAGTGTAGTGATATAAAGATTTTCCAGTAAATCTAAACTTATTGATATATTTTTTTACATCGATGATATCGTCACTGTTAAATGAAGTATTTTGACTTTGTTTCATAATAAGCTAATTCAAATATTCTGAAATTGTTTTTGTGCTACAGTATTCAACGAAGCTGATGTCTATTTTTCCGTTATTCCAAGAGCAGGCTATTAAGCAGAAACTCTCTGACAGATATCATGTAAAATCCACGAAAACTATTAGAGAAGTTTGCAAGAAGAAAAAGCCTTTTCATTTTCGAAATATCACCTCAAAGTAGAGGTGGTATTTTGACATATTTCTTTATCAGAAAGGTCTATGGTTAGATAGCAAGTTTTCTCTTGATGTACTGAATACTATCTGTGATGGTATTAGTATCTGTTGCAGAGGAAGCTGAGGTTACACACTTAAGACCTGCATGATCACCATCAATTAACTCACCGTAGCAGGTAAGAGGCAATACCTGACCTAAGACCTTAAGTCCCATAGATTTTAGCTCTCTGTAAGCTGCTACCGTAAATTCAGCTCCTTTAGTGTAAAGAGCCTGTACATCAGGACGTTTTTCAAGAACTTTCTGTACAATCTGACCATAAGCTGTAGAAATGATATCTAAAGCTTCAGTTTGAGTTCTGTTGGTCTTTAAAAGCATTTCCTGATATTCAGCTGAGAGCTGATTGTTAACTTCCATATTGTCAGATACAGCAAATGAGATGGTGTAGTTGTTGAACTTTGTGGAGATCTCATCTACTACACGGTTAATCTCGGCATTACGGTGTTGCTGATCTTCTAATAACTCAAGATTATGTACGGTGACGATATTAACTTTCTCTTCAAGTCTTAACAGTTCAACCTGAGCTGAAATTAAAGGATTTACACCACCTACAATACCAAAGATCTTTGCACCTGAGGCTGCGGTGGCAACAGACTTGGTTCTCATCACCTTACGGGCTAATGTAGCTGTAAAAGGACCTGGATCTACAGCTAAGAACTTAATCTTTGAGATCACCACCGCATCAGCAATCTTGTTGATATCTTCCTGAGAAGTGCAATCAAAAACGATAGCTCTTGTACCAGCATCAGCTAACTCTTTAATTTTTAGCGCAAGATTATCTGTGCCTTTTAAGAACTCTTTTAAGTGCAGTGGTTCTGCTTTGTACTGGAACTTTTCTGTAAATAAGTCAGCTACACGACCTGATTCTGCTGGATACAGATCTTCAAGCCCTGCTAAGGATTTTTGCAGAGGCTTACCATCAACTAGGATATAACCGCCAACATTGGTTCTGCGCAATGCTGGGAAAGCTGGAACTACAATGGCAACTCTATCAGGATCACCTAGGGCATCTAACAGAGCTTCTGTTTCAGCACAGGTGTTGCCTCTCATAGCAGGGTCAATACGTTTAGCATAAAGCTTTACTTCATCAGACTTTAAAAGTTTAGCAGCTGAGAACACCATCTGATAGCTCTGTTGAGCAGTAAGATTTCTTGAATTAGTTGAATACACAAAGCAGTCATACTTTTGTGTAATAGGATCTTTTAAACCGCGAGTGCTCATTAAAGAGCAAACTGTATTGCCATTTTTCTCTAATAAAGAACCAACAGCTGAGCCGCCGGTGATTTCATCTGCAATCACTATACATTGTGGCATTATTATTTATCTCCTTTAGCCGAGAGTTGCAATCTTTGCACGCAGGGTAAGAATGCTTGAAGGTACAACAGACATTTCATCAACTCCAAGCTGAATTAATTTTCCTAGGAATTTCTCATCTGAGGCAAGCTCACCGCAGATACCAACCCAAATTCCAGCTGCATGACCATTTTTAACCGTTGTTTCAATGAGTCTTACCACAGCATGGTGGTATGGATTTAGATAACTTCCAAGATCTGCATTTTGCCTGTCAGCAGCTAGTGTGAACTGAGTTAGATCATTAGTACCGATACTAAAGAAATCTACTAATGGAGCTAACTCATCTGAGATTAAAGCTGCAGCAGGGGTTTCAATCATGATGCCAAATTCAACATCATCTTTAAAAGGAAGTTCTTGAGCAGTAAGCTCCTTTTTAATGTCATCGATAATTCTCTTGCATTCTATGACTTCTTCAACCGAAGTAATCATAGGGATCATGACAGAGAGGTTACCAAAGACGGAGGCTCTGTAAAGAGCGCGTAACTGTGTTTTAAATAAGGCTCTGTTAGTAAGACAAAGACGAATTGCTCTTACACCCATAGCAGGGTTTTCTTCAGGTTTTAGCATGAAGTATTCAGCAGTCTTATCAGCACCGATATCAAGAGTTCTGATGATGACCTTCTTACCGTTCATGCCTTTTAGAACATCTTTATAAATCTTAAACTGCTCTTCTTCTGTAGGGTAGTCATGAGCCTGCATGTAGATGTATTCACTTCTAAACAGACCGATACCTTCAGCGTCTGAGGCTTTAATCAGATCGATATCAGCTAAGGAGCCTGAGTTTGCATACAGGCGAATAGTGCGACCTGAACGGGTCTTGGTTTCTTTACCACGGTATTCTTCTAAATGGGAGTGCTGAACATCGTCAGTCTTCTTCATTTCGGTAAAGCGCAGAATGGTTGATTCGTCAGGTTCTATGTAAACATAACCTGAATTTCCATCAACAATGGCTTTTTTACCTTCAAGATCTTCAGTTAACTCATCACCGATGCAGACAATGGTAGGAATACCCATGGTTCTGGCAAAGATAGCAGTATGCGATCTTGTAGAACCTTTAGAGGTGATGATACCGGTAACTTTTTGGTTATCTAGCTGGACAGTCTCTGATGGTACCAAATCATCAGTTGCAAGAATAACAGGACCCTTGTTATCAAAGGTAAGTCCATGTTTTTTGAGCTTACCTGCATGCATCATCAGAATTTCTTTAACACGTCTTGAAATATCGATGACGTCGGCGGCACGACCACGCATGTAGTCGTTATCCATTTCTAAGAACTGCTTTTCAAATTTGTGAGCAACCTTAGTTACGGCATACTCAGCATTAGCATGTTCTTTTTCAATGAGTTTATTAACAGATGATACATAGTCAGGATCATCTAACATCATCTGATGGATCTGGAAAACTACGGCATTTTGCTCGCCTAGTTTTTCTAAAGAGGCATCATACAATGCGCTTAACTGTGAAATGGCATGAAGTCTGGCTTTTTCAAAGCGTTCGCACTCTGCTTTAGTATCTGAAACAGAAGTCTTTTCAAGACCAGTTTTAGCTCTTTTTAAGAAGCTAATAGTACCAAAGGCGATGCCTTTGTTGGCAACAGTACCTTCGAGCATCGATATATTCTTATTTTTGCTGTTCAAGATATCACCTTTTGTCATTAGATAATTCTTTAGATCATAAGGGTATATTCTGATTATATCTGCAAATTCTTATAAGTTAGGTGATAGGTATATAAAAAAATAAGATTGAAGGCTAAATTTTAAGGTGTACAGCGTTAATGTGCCTGAGTAAAAGATCTGTTGGTAATTGAGTTCTAGTTGAATGTGCTGGGGAAAATGATTTTGTATAAAAGAGCTTGGATAAGTTTGCTGATGTGATCTCAGAACGCCTTCAATGCACATAGTGGCAGAAAGAACTTATATTGGCAGAGTTTATTCAGATCGAACATATGGCAAGTGCTCATAGTAAAAAGCAAGAGTTTTAACTAGACCTATGGACAAGACACTTAATATGGGCTATCTTAGCCACGTGTCCTTTCAATGTATGCGGTAAATCCGTGCTTTCTTTTTTACGGTAAATCCGCGTTTTCTACATTCTAAAGGCCACTTTATCGGAAATTATCGATATCCAAATACCCCCCGTTTTACGGTTTACTGCATTACCATGTGGAAACATTACGCATTACTGTCATCTTTATTTGCAGCTCTGACAGCTATCTTTGCAAAAATCGGTGTTAAGGATATTAACTCTAACCTTGCAACCGCCATCCGCACTACTGTAATTTTATTTCTGAGATGGGGCATAGTATTTTTTACTGACAGAGTAAGTGAAATTAAAGATATCAGTCGTCATACCTGGTGTTTTTTACTACTCTCAGGAATTGCAACTGGTCTGTCCTGGCTTTTTTATTTTAAAGCGTTGCAGTCAGGTGTCGTTTCACGTGTTGCTCCTATTGATAAATAAGACAGCATAACAGTTTGTTGAGTGCGTTGTGTAAGATAACTTTGTCTAGAGCTTTGCACTTATAAAGGTAGATTATTTTGATTACGTTGTTATGTCATAAATATGTGGAGGAAATATGGCTTTATATAAGACTGTATTAGTTACAGGAGCCTCAGCAGGCTTTGGTTTTGCTATTTGTGAAAAACTTGCAAGTCAAGGTTACAAAGTAATTGCAACAGCACGTCGTCAAGACAAATTAGATGCCTTAGCAAATAAATATGAAGGTCAGATCTTCCCATTAAAGCTTGATGTAACTGATACTGAAGCAGTTGATTCTATCTTAGATAAGTTACCTGATGAGTTTAAAAACATTGATGTTTTAGTTAATAACGCAGGTTTAGCCTTAGGTCAGGACAAAGCATTTACCTACTCTTTAAAAGACTGGCATACCATGGTTAATACCAACATCAAAGGGTTACTCAATATTACCCACAAACTGCTACCATTGATGGTTAAAAAGAACAAAGGTTATATCATCAATTTAGGCTCAACTGCCGGTGCATGGCCATATACAGGAGGCAATGTCTACGGCGGTACTAAAGCTTTTGTTGAGCAGTTTTCAAGAAATCTAAGATGTGATTTAGCAGGTACTGCACTTAAAGTTACTGTAATTAAGCCAGGTCTTTGCTCTAATACAGAATTCTCAAATGTACGTTTTAAGGGCGATAACGAAAAGGCTGCTGCTGTTTACAAAGATGTTGAAGCAATTTTACCTGAGGATATTGCTAATACTGTAGATTATCTCTTAAGCACTCCTGCTCACATGAATATCAATGAACTTGAAATCATGCCTGTATGTCAGACTTTTGGTGGCCTTTCTGTTACCAGAAATCTTGATTTAGATGAGAAGTAATTAGAGAAAATTGAATAAGAATGTAGGTGTTCCTACATCCTTATTTGAGATCGTCGTCTGTAACGACACAGCGTGTAACTATTTTAGCTTTTTACAAGCTACAAGACAGTTCTTTCCTGAAAATGCAATTCCATAGGCGAAGATACTTTGAGTCATGCTGTTTTGCAAGAATGGAAATGCATAGTCTTTATTTTCTACTTGATTTATTGCATTCTCGCTTAATGGAATTAAATCAGAGCCTACAGAAGCTGCTTTTATCTCGATAATGACAGCTTTTTCTGAATATTCACTTTTAAAAGTAATATCAGCATAGCCATCACCTGCTTCATAGTTAGAGTGGTATTCTGTTAAAAAATCGTTTGAGCAGTTAGTAAAGACACCGTTTAAAAATCCGTGGTAATAGTTTTCTTTTGGTGCTTTTGTAGCAGTGTCTCTTATAGATACGAATTTCTTTAGATAAGTACGCAGTTGACTTTGTACATATTCACTGTCACCGATAAACAAAGCATTGGCTATTTTGTCAGCAAGATTATCTTTCTTAAAGAAACTATTAAATCTTTTTTGAATATTTTCTCTAAAACAATCTTTAATCTCTAAGTTAGGCAGTTTTACTGCAATATCATCTGCGCTACTGTCTTCAGAATTTAAGGTATCAG
>OLGM01000821.1_pt1 | contig 16975 bp, 15 predicted proteins | sample 1606001 | NCBI WGS metagenome assembly OLGM01 (sample SAMN03283294) | human gut metagenome | biome: human-associated habitat; material: feces | host: Homo sapiens | place: Peru | collected 2012
GACCACGCTGCCCTCGGTGGGGCGCTCCAGCAGGTTGATGCAGCGCACCAGCGTGGATTTTCCCGCGCCGGACATGCCGATGATGCCATAAATGGAGCCATCCGGGATGGTCAGGTTGATATCATTCAGCGCGTTCACCGCGCCATCCTTCATCTGGAAGGTCTTGGAAAGATGTTTGATCTCGATCACAAAAATGCTCCTTTGATAAAGGCGGAGAGATTAGCCCTGAACCGGGGTCAGGTCGCTCTGCTTGCCGCCGTAAATGCCCATCGGCTCGACATGGATGCCAGCCACGGTGATCAGGTGCGTGCCGTGCTCCTGATTGAAGTCGTCCAGATACGGCTGATGCTGGAAGTAGTTGGTGTCGATCTGGCCATCCTCGACCACGTTGTTGGGCTGGATGTAGTCATCGAACTCCTGAATGTCCAGCGTGATGCCCTTGGCAGCGAGGATCTCCTTGCAGATCTCGAGGATCTCGCAATGGGGAGCCGGAGTTGCAGCGCAGCTGACGGTCTCGCCGTTCAGTGCATCGTAATCAACGGTGGAATCATAGCCGTCGGTGAGGTTCTCGACAACGAACACGACAGAGCCGTCGTACTTCTCATCGATGAAGTCCTTGACCTGCTGGCTCTCCAGAGCAGCGGCCAGAGCCTTGATCTTCGGCTCCTCCTCGTTGCCCTCCTTGCAGACCAGAACGTTGACGTAAGCAGAAGAGCCGTCCTCGATGGCCAGAGCATCCTTGACGGGGTTCAGGCCGGCAGCGATGGCGTAGTTGGAGTTGATGACGGCATAATCCTCATCCTGCAGGACGCTGGGGACCTGAGCAGCCTCGACCTCGTCCACGGTGACGTTCAGGGGGTTCTCCTCGATGTCGTTCTTGGTGGCGGTCAGGCCGGCGTCAGCCTTGACCTTGAAGAAGCCGTTCTTCTCCAGCAGGGTCAGAGCGCGGGCCTCGTTGGTGGTGTCGTTGGGGACCGCCACGCTGATCTTATCCAGCTTGGCGGCTGCAGAAGAAGCAGCGGTGCTGGATGCAGCGGAAGAAGCGGTGCTTGCGGAGGAAGAGCCGCCGCATGCGGTCAGGGCAGCTGCAGCTGCAGCAATGCCGGTCACTTTCAGAAAATCACGACGCGAAATCTTAGACATAATGTTTTCCCTCTCTAATCTTTGTTTGTTTTGTGTTTGCACCGCGCAGCACATTTTTCTGCGCCTCATGCATCCGGAAGCATGAAAAAACGCTTCCGTCCTCGGCGGGCAACTGCCCACAAGGACGAAAGCGTGAAACTTCCGTGGTACCACCTTGGTTTACTGGTCCCTCACGGGTCCAGCCTCGAAGCTGCGGCAGCGGCTTTCTCCCTCCCCTGCGTACAGCCGGACGCTGTAACGGGCGCTCCCGTCGCGAACTTAGCACTCTTGCGCTTCGCCCGCGCGGCTCCGAGACCATTTTCAGCTCCCTGTTTCCTGCCCTTTTCCATCGTCCGGGCTTTCTGGAAGGATCAATGCGAAAGCTTACTCTTCTCTTCACAGCCATTTTTGTGATATTGCAATCATTCTAATCCACTTGTCGGGATTTGTCAACCCCTTCAACGAAGTTTTTTAGTAGGAAATTCTTCTTTTCGTCTCGCGTTCGCATTGACGGCGAAGGTCCGGCATGTTATTCTATACAATAAGAATTTCTGCCCTTTAGGGCACAGCAAGGAGAGACAAGATGAACGGCAGGGAATTGCATCCTGACGAAGAGCAGCGCCACCGCATCATGGATTTCATCATGGCGGCGGGGCAGACGCTGCTGGAGAACGGCGCTGAGGTGTTCCGCGTCGAGCAGACGATGGAGATCATGGCCCGCAGCTTCCATCTGCGGGAATTTCACGTTTATGTATTGACCAACGGCATTTTTGCCAGCGCCGGAACGGCCGAACTGAGCGAAGTACGGAACGTTCCCACCCGCACGAGCAACGTGGGGCGGGTGCAGACCCCCACACTGAAAATGCTGGTTGACCGGGAGGCCAAGATCAGCAGCTTTCAGAAAGAGAAATACCACATCGTCCAGATCGCGGCGGGCGGCATCACCATCGACGAAGCCGAGAGCCGGCTCGTTCAGGCGCGGCAGATCCCGTTCCCCAAGGACTGGGTCCAGCTCGCGGCGGGGCTTTCCGGTGCGTTCTGCTTTGCGCTCATCTTCGGCGGGACCCTGCGGGCCGCGCTGGCCGCTGCCGTGGCGGGCTTTTCCGCCAACGCCTATCTGCTGTTCTGCGGACGGCATAACATCACCGGCGGCTTCAAAACCATCTCCACGGCGTCCCTGATCACTTTGATCTGTATTTTGAGCTGCAATCTGCTCCGCACCGAAGCCAGTCATGCCATCATCGGAACCTTGATGATCCTGACGCCCGGTATCGCTTTCACCATGGGCATCCGCGATTTCGTGCAGGGCGATTATCTTTCCGGGACCATCCGGATGATCGACGCCCTGCTCATCGCAGCCAGTATCGCCATCGGGACAGGCCTTGTGCTGGGCGCATATTCCATGCTGACGGGGGTGGTGGTCGCATGACAGAGCTTCTTTTGACCAGTGAGCAGATTGGCCAGCTGGTAGCCCAGTTTTTCCTCTCAGGAGCCGGAACGCTCAGCTTCGCCATCCTGTTCGCCTGTCCCAAGCACACCCTGCCCTACTGCGGCTTGGTCGGCGCGGTGGGCTGGTTCGTGTATGAGCTGGCCGTCCTGTTCGGGCTGGAAGCCTTTGCGGCTTCCCTGCTGGCGGTCATTCCGCTGACCCTGCTGGCCCGCATTTTTGCCATCGCTCTCAAAACGCCGGTCACGATCTTCCTATTGACCGGCATCTTCCCGCTGGTCCCAGGCGCGGGCATCTACTACACGGCCTACTATTTTATTCAGGGAAACAATGCGTTGGCGCTGGCCAACGGCATTTCCACCTTCAAGATCGCCGTGGCGCTGGCCGTCGGCATCGCGCTGGTGCTCGGCCTTCCGATGCCAAAACGTCTGCATAAATAAGAAGAAGGCTGCTGCAAACGCCAACCTCTCAGTCTCGCTATCGCTCGACAGCTCCCCTAGTAGAGGAGCCTCTGGCGAAGAGAGAAAACTTTGCGTAATGCCAAGGCCTCTCCTATCAGGAGAGGTGGCAATGCGAAGCATTGACGGAGAGGTTGAGCACGTTTTGCAGCAGCCTTTTATTATTCCTTAAAACTGTTAAGCCTTCGGGACCAGATGGATAAGCTGTGCGCCCGTGGTCATATCCAGCTGGAAGAACGCCTTTTTGCCGTTTTCACTGACCGAATACTCCACCGGCGTCTCGCTGCCATCGGCCTGAACGAGCATCATGGTGTACCCGTTGAGGACTTCTGCGGGCATCTCGATGTTGGCCGTGACGCCGAACTTCATCACCCGTGCGTCATAGGTCCGCTTTGCGCCGACCTTGTCGCACTTGGTGCAGACATCCGTCTCGATGCGGGTCGGATAATAGAACGCCACCGTCATGACCTTCTGGCCGTTCTCCAGCGTTCCGCTGTAAATTTTCAGGTTGGAGAAGTTCGAGAAGGTGTTCTTCACGAGGGACAGACACTCCACGGGATCCTTCTTGCCTTCCTTGCCACAGTGGGGGCAGAGAACGATCTTGCCCGCGCTGGTCTGGAACTCGGTCGGAACGCAGTCATCCCGATACTCGACCACCGTGGTCCATTCGTGCTTGTCCTCCTTGCACTCTTCCTTTTTGTCCGGTGCATCGGCCGCAAAGCCCGAAACAGCACTGCCGACCAGAATACATGCCGAAAGCCCCAGCATTGCAAGCGTTTTCAGAATACGTTTTCTCATAACAGTTCCTTTCTCTTTGCCAGCAGCAAAGCATGCGGTTAAATTTCGTCTAAAATATCGTTCCCGCGTTGTTTTCCAGCTGTATTATACCATTTTCCGGAAGGGGCTGTCAATTACTTCCTTTTTAAGCAGCAGCGAGCGGTTCTTTTGCTTGCGCCCGTCCAAAAACCGCGTTATACTATCCTTAAACAGCCCAATGTTTGAAAGGAGCGTTCCCAATGTCTGTCATGGAAAAACTGCTGACCCGCCGCACCTACCGCCGCTTCGAACAGAAGCCCGTCCCGCAGGATGTGGTGGAGGACGTCATCGAAGCCGTCCGCCTGTCCTCCTGCGGCGCGAACCGTCAGGCGGTGCGTCTGGTCATCGTGAACAAGCCCGAGGATGTGGCCAAGATCCAGCCGCTGGTCAAGTGGGCCGCCTATCTGCCGCCGGAGCAGGGCACGCCCAAAGCGGACGAGCTTCCCACCTTATATGTAGCCGTCGTGCAGGACACTTCCATTCCCGGCGACCTGAACACCGACACCGGCATTGCTCTGGCCAACTTGACGCTGGCCGCATGGGACAAGGGCGTTGGAAGCTGCATCATGGGCGCCATCAACAAGCCCGCACTGACCGAGCTTCTGGGCATCAAAGAGCCGGAAAAGCTGGCGTTCATGGTGGCCTTCGGCTACCCCGCCCACGAAGCCCACATCGTCCCGATGACTGAAGCCACCGGCGTGAAGTATTATCTGGACGACAACAAGGATTACTGCGTCCCCAAGCGGAGTGCTGAGGAAATCGCGCGGTATCTGTAAAGAATTTTAATGTTTATGCATATATTCATTCATTTTCTCCTCAAGGATGTATAAGTGTTCTCAAAACGGTTTCATTTTTATCGAATTTTTGCACAACACTTGACTTTTTTATTTGTACAATCTATACTAAATCCGTTCTCCGGTGTTTCGATGAATCGCATCGCCGCGGAGACATGAAAGATTATACAATCAGTTTGAGGAGTGTTTGAATATGAAAAAGATTACTCGCCGCAGCTTTCTGGCTGCCGCTGGTCTGACCGCTGCTGCTCTGGCTCTGACCGCCTGCGGTGGTTCTTCCTCCAGCACCGCTTCTTCCGTTGCAAGCTCTGCCGCCGCTTCCAGCGAGGCTGCTTCTTCCAGCGCTGCCGCTGCTGAAGTGACCACCGTTGAGGCTGGCAAGCTGACCATGGCTACTAACGCTGCCTTCCCTCCGTACGAGATGACCACCGACTCCGGTGATTTCGAGGGCATCGACATCGAGACCGCTCAGGCTATCGCTGACAAGCTGGGCCTCGAGCTGCAGATCGACGACATGGACTTCGACGCAGCTCTGCTGAGCGTTCAGCAGGGTAAGGCCGACATCGTCATGGCTGGCGTCACCGTCACCGATGAGCGCAAGGCCGTTATGGACTTCTCCGACAGCTACGCCACCGGCATCCAGTCCATCATCGTTCCCGAAGGCTCCGACATCGCTTCTCCGGACGATCTGGCCGGCAAGAAGATCGGCACGCAGCGCGGTACGACCGGCTACATTTACTGCTCCGATGACTTCGGCGACGAGAGCGTCGTGGCTTATGATGACGGTTTGACCGCTGTTCAGGCTCTGAACAATGGTCAGGTTGACGCTGTTGTCATCGACAACGCTCCCGCTCAGGAGTTCGTCGCTGCCAACCCCGGTCTGGTCATTCTGGAGACCAGCTACGCAGAAGAGGATTACGCCATCGGCATGGCAAAGGGTTCTTCTCTGGAAGATGCCATCAACGCCGCTCTGGAAGAGCTGAAGGCTGACGGCACGCTCCAGTCCATCGTGGACAAGTACATCAGCGCTGAATAATCAGCCAAACGTGCACCACGGGGAGGAAGCTCCAACGGAGCCCCTCCCCTTTTTTGGAAAAACAAGGTTACAAAAATCTGACAAAACAAGAAAGCGAGGATGCGAATGGCCGCACAATACGAACTGCTGAAAGAGCTGCTCAACAGCGGCACGAGGCTTGACTTCGGGCAGGAAATCTTCTACAAATTTTATCAGGCGTTCATCCTGAAAGACCGCTGGCTCCAGTACATCGAAGGCGTCGGCACGACCCTGCTGGTCACGGCCATCGCGCTGGCACTGGGCGTGGTTCTGGGCAGCGTCGTGGCGCTGGTCCGTGTGGCCCACGACCAGCAGCGCCCGGGCCGCAAGAACCCGGTGCTGGGCTTCTTCAACGCCGTCTGTCAGGTGTACACCACCATCATCCGCGGCACGCCTATGATGGTCCAGCTGCTCATCATGAGCATGGTCATCTTCGCCAACAGCCGCAACTTCACGATGGTCGGCGCGCTGGCACTGGGCATCAACTCCGGCGCTTACGTTTCGGAGATCATCCGCGGCGGCTTGATGGCCGTGGACCCCGGCCAGATGGAAGCCGGCCGCAGCCTTGGCCTGAACTACATGACGACCATGGTGGTCATCATCATCCCGCAGGCTATCCGTGCTGTTCTGCCCGCCCTCGGCAATGAGTTCATCATCCTGCTCAAGGACACCTCGCTCATCACGGTCATCGGCGGCAAGGAGCTGCTGTATGCCGCACAGGGCATCATGAACCGCACTTACGAAGCCATGTTCCCGCTGTGCGGCGTTGCACTGATCTATCTGATTCTGGTCATGCTCTTCACATGGCTGCTGGGCAAATTTGAGAGGAGGCTGGCACAAAGTGACCGATAAAATTCTGGAAGTCCGTGGTCTGACCAAGACCTATGGCGGCGAAAAGAAAAAGGGCGCAAAGCAGCCCACCCCCACCCTCGACGTTCTGAAGGGCATCGATATCGACATCTACCGCGGCGATGTGGTCTGCCTGATCGGACCTTCCGGCTGCGGCAAGTCCACCTTCCTGCGCTGCCTGAACCGGCTGGAGATCCCCACCGGCGGCAGCATCAAGTTTGAGGGTGTCGAGGTCGATGAAAGCCACATCGACTCGGTGCGCCAGAAGATGGGCATGGTGTTCCAGCACTTCAACCTCTTCCCACACCTGACGGTCAAGCAGAATCTCTGCCTTGCTCCCGAACTGCTGAAACTGAAGAACAAGCAGGAGGCTTCCGCCCGCGCCGACGAGCTTCTGGCCCGCGTCGGCCTGTCCGACAAGGCCGATGTCTATCCCAAGAGCCTTTCCGGCGGCCAGCAGCAGCGCATCGCCATTGCCCGTGCGCTGGCAATGGACCCGGATGTGATCCTGTTCGACGAGCCGACTTCCGCACTGGACCCTGAGATGGTCGGCGAAGTCCTCGAGCTGATGAAAGAGCTGGCTCACACCGGCATCACGATGCTGGTCGTTACCCACGAGATGGGCTTTGCGCGTGAAGTTTCGAACCGCGTCATCTTCATCGACGACGGCAAGATCCAAGAGGACGAGCCGCCGCAGGAGCTGTTCTCCAACCCCAAGCATCCCCGCCTGAAGGCATTCCTGTCCAAGATGCTGTAATCGCTTTTCAAAGAGAAAGGGGCTGTTGCACATGCGACAGCCTCTATTTTTGTACGAATAGGCGTAAGAATCAAACAGCATCAATCCCCAAAACAAAAGCATGTGCAACAAATTTTCTCGAAAATCAGAAATTTTCGATGGATTTGTGATGCACATGCTTTTTTGAATTGTTCGGAAATACCCCGATGTCCTGCGGAACACCGGCAGTTTTTTTACAGATCACCGTTAGAATCATTTCCACCCTGCTCGCTGGTATAGAGCATCATCAGGTGGTTGGCGCTGGCTTCCAGTTTTTCTTTTGCCTGACGAAGGTTCGTTTCCTCCGTCTCGTTCATCTTTTCAGGCTTATCCTTCCGCAGACAGCGGCGCAGATCCGAAAGGTCGGCCTTGATGCGGTTCTTTTCATCCTTGTCCAGTTCTTTTTTGCACTTGGAAAGGGCCTCATCCACCTTATAGGCCAGCACTTCGGCCTGATTGTGCAGCTCCAAGCGTTCCTTGCGGCGGCTGTCCTCTTCCTCGTAGGCGGCGGCATCGGCCATGGCGCGCTGGATCTCATTTTCGGACAGGTTCGTGCTGCCCGTGATGGTGATATTCTGTTCCCGTCCCGTGCCGAGGTCCTTTGCGGAGACTTTCACAACGCCGTTGACGTCGATATCGAACGTGACTTCGATCTGCGGCTTGGACGAGAAGCTGGCGCGGATGCCGTTGAGCTTGAACTTGCCAAGGCTCTTGTTGTCCCGCGCAAAATGGCGTTCGCCCTGCAGAACGTTGATCTCCACGCTGGTCTGCATCGGACGGGCCGTCGTGAAGATTTGGCTCTTGCGGGTCGGGATCATGCTGTTGCGGGTGATGAGTGGGGTCGCGACGCCGCCCAGCGTCTCGATGGAAAGGGTCAGTGGCGTCACGTCCATCAAAACAAGCCCCTGTGCGGCAGCTCCGGTCGCGCCGGCCAGCTTTCCGCCGCCCTGCAGCAAGCCGCCCTGCACGGCTGCGCCCATGGCAACACATTCGTCCGGGTTCAGGCTGTGGCTGGGTTCACGGCCCAACAGCTCCTTGACCTGCCGTTCCACAGCGGGCATCCGGGTGCTGCCGCCCACCAGCAGAACCTTGCCCAGCTGGCTGGCCGAGATGCCCGCATCGCGCAGGGCATTCTGCACGGGCTGAACGGTCCGGGCCAGCAGGTCGCCGGTCATCATCTCAAACTGCGGGCGGGTGATGGTCAGGTCCAAATGATGAGGACCGTCTTTGCCCACCGCGATGAAGGGCAGATTCAGCTGTGCCGACGGGGCACTGGACAGCTCTTTCTTGGCTTTTTCGGCTTCCTCTTTCAGGCGGCCCATCGCGGCGGGGTCGCGAGTCAGGTCGATGCGGTCCGACTTTTTGAATTCCGCCACCGCGTATTCCACAATGCGCTCATCGAAATCGTCGCCGCCCAAACGGGTATCACCGCCGGTCGCCAGAACCGTGAAGGTCCCATCCTCAATTTCAATAATGGAGACATCGAACGTGCCGCCGCCGAGGTCATAGACCAGAATTTTCTGCGGTGCTTCGTTGTCCAAACCGTAGGCCACAGCGGCAGCGGTTGGCTCGTTGATGATGCGCAGAACATTCAGGCCCGCAATGCGGCCCGCATCCTGCGTGGCCTTGCGCTGGCTGTCGTCAAAATAGGCGGGGACCGTGATGACGGCTTCGGTCACCGGCTCACCCAGATAGCTCTCTGCGTCGCGGCGGATCTTGGTCAGGATCATGGCGCTGATTTCCTGCGGGGTCAGGTCCTTTCCGTCGATGTGCACCCGGTAATCGGAACCCATGTGGCGCTTGATGCTGGAGATGGTGCGGCCGGAGTTGGTCGCGATCTGACGCTTGGCCGCGCCGCCCACCAGACGTTCGCCGTCCTTGGTAAAGGCCACGACGCTGGGGGTGGTGCGTTCGCCCTCTGCGTTCGCAATGACCACAGGTTTTCCGCCCTCGACGACTGCCACGCAGGAATTGGTCGTTCCAAGGTCGATTCCGATTACTTTGCTCATAGTGCTTGTCCTCTTTTCTTCGGCGCAGAATTTTTCCAAGAATATCTTATCGGTTTCCTATGACGATTCCGTAGAACAAATGTAAAGAAACTGTGTTTTGTGCGGCTCAGGCTTCCTCAGCCAACAGTTCTTGGATGGTCCGGCGCGTTTCGTCCAGCCAAGTTTCCGCATCCGGCGCACCCTCTTCCAGCTGGATGAGGAAGCCCTGTTCGGCTTCGGCCAGCTGAACGAGTGCCTTTTTGCGGGAGAGGAACCGCGTTTCGGTCTGGGCGATGCGGAGCCGAATTTGGGGCGTATAGGCCACATCCGGCATCCCAAGGGCCGTTTTCTGCGCCCAGCGGTAATACTGCAATGCGGCTGCCAGTTCTTTTCCGGATTCTATGCAGTCGTCGCCGAGGGCGATCATCGCCTGAACTTCGCCGGAGTCCGCTGCCTTTTTCCAGAGACGGCGGGCCTGAACTTTGCTCTTCCGTGCGCCGCGCCCCTGATACAGGCAGTCGCCCAGAAGGGCCAGCGCTTCGGCATTGCCCATCTCTGCGGCCTTTTCGTAGTGCTGGGACGCTTCGGCCCAGTTTCCCTCCCGGGCGGCATCATAGCCCGCGTCCAGCTCTTCCACGCCGGGGCCTTCTGTTCCCCGCTCTGCACGGAGCAGACCGTTCAAAATAGACACATCCAGCGTGGCCGAATTCGTCCACGGGTCGATGACCACGCCATCGATGCCCTCGGTGTTCAGCGCATATTCCATGGCTTCCCGCATCCCGCGTTCGGCCACTGGGCGGGTCGCGGTGGCTTTTTCCGCCGTAGCGGTCCGGACCGACGTGAACAGCGGCAGATAATTTTTCTCTTTCCGGGTGTGCAGGAGCCACGGCGCAAGCCCCTCGGCCTTTTCTTCCGGGATAGGCAGTTCGGCCCACGGGGCTGTCCCGCTCTGCGGGTCGGCGGCGGCATCCAGCGGGATGAGCACCCTCGTTTTCAGCTCCAGCGCATAGTTCAGGGCATTCATCAGGTTCCAGAAATGCGTCTCGTTCTGTTCGCGGTAGAGCCGCTCCACAGCCTGTTCCACGACCGGGCATCCCGTGCCCACCGGGCCGTATTTCGGAGCGGTCTTTTTCCGTTTTGTTCCCACCGGACGGAACCGCCGTGCGCCTTTCTCGTATGCCATGTGTCTCACCCTTCTTTTCTCAGTCATAACAGAATCATTATAACAGCATTTTCCAACTTTCACAATCCATATCCGTTTTGTTGGCGCAAATTCCCGGGCGGCGGTCCTTTTCCCGGTTTATTTTTCCAAAACGATAGCAATTTCGCGCATGATTCGCTATAATAAAAAATTGCAGCACCCCCTACCTATTAGAATCTTTGAAAAGGAGACGTTCGCTTTGAACAAACTGCTTACCCACTTGAACGGCTACAAGCGCGAGGCCGTGCTTGCGCCGCTGTTCAAGATGCTGGAAGCCACGTTTGACCTGTTTGTTCCTCTGGTCATGGCAGACATCGTCAACGTCGGCATTGCAGCACACAACCTGCACTATATCCTTGTGCGGTGCGGCATCCTGCTGCTCCTCGCCATCATCGGTCTGACCTGCAGCCTGACGGCCCAGTATTTTTCCGCCAAGGCCGCCGTGGGCTACTCCACCTCTCTGCGCCATGCTCTGTTCGAGCACATCCAGAAGCTTGGCTTTACCGAGATGGACACCCTCGGGACCAGCACCCTCATCACCCGCATGACCAGCGACATCAATCAGGTGCAGAGCGGCCTGAACCTGTTCCTCCGCCTGTTCCTGCGCAGCCCGTTCGTCGTGTTCGGCGCGATGATCATGGCCTTTACGGTCAATGCGCGGGCGGCATGGATCTTCGTGGTCGCCATCCCGCTGCTGTCCATCGTCGTGTTCGGCGTCATGGTCATCACCAACCCGCTCTACAAGACCGCGCAGACCCGTCTGGATCGCGTCCTCGGCCTGACCCGCGAGAACCTGACCGGCGTGCGCGTCGTCCGCGCCTTCGACAAGGAAAAGAGCGAGATCGACCGCTTTGAGTCCGCCAACGATCTGCTGACCAAGATGCAGCTCCACGTCGGCCACATCTCCTCCCTGATGAGTCCGCTGACTTATGTGATCATCAACTTCGCCATCGTGGCCTTGCTGTATGTCGGCAGCATCGAGATCAACGTAGGCGGCATGGCTTCCGGCGATGTCATCGCGCTGGTGAACTACATGAACCAGATCCTCGTCGAGCTGGTCAAACTGGCCAACCTGATCGTTCAGGTCAGCAAGGCGCTGGCTTGCGCCAGCCGCGTTCAGGCCGTTCTGGACACCGAACCCGGCATGGAATTCCCTGCCGAGCTGAAGGGCACGGTCGCCGCCGACAAGGCCGACGACGCCGTCCGCTTTGACCACGTCAGCCTGACCTACGCAGGTGCGGGCGCACCCAGCCTGTCGGACATCAGCTTCACGGCCAAGCGCGGCCAGACCATCGGCGTCATCGGCGGCACGGGCAGCGGTAAATCCAGCCTCATCAGCCTGATCCCCCGCTTCTACGATGCCACCGAAGGTTCTGTGGAAATTTTCGGCCGTCCGGCACAGGACTATCCCCGTGAGGCCCTGCGCGGCGGCGTCAGCGTCGTCATGCAGAAAGCCCAGCTCTTTGGCGGGACCATCCGTTCCAACCTGCTGTGGGGCAACAAGAACGCCACCGACGACGACCTGTGGGCTGCACTGGAAACGGCACAGGCCGCTGAATTCGTCAAGTCGAAGCCCCTTGGGCTGGACGAGCCGGTGGAGCAGGGCGGACGCAACCTGTCCGGTGGACAGAAGCAGCGCCTGACCATCGCCCGCGCGCTGGTCGGCAAGCCCGACATCCTGATCCTCGACGACAGCGCCAGCGCGCTGGACTACGCCACCGACGCCGCCCTGCGCAAGGCTCTGGCCGCTCTTCCCGGCAGTCTGACCGTGTTCATCGTCAGCCAGCGCGCCGCCAGCTTGCAGCACGCCGACCAGATCCTCGTCCTCGACGACGGCAAGCTGGTCGGCATCGGCAAGCACGCCGAGCTGCTGACCACCTGCCCGGTCTATGAGGAGATCTACGCCAGCCAGTTCAAGAAAGGGGATGCGCAGAAATGAGTGCAAAAGCAAAAAGCAAGCTGACCCCTGAACAGCGCAAGGCGACGCTTCACCGGGTCCTCGAAAAAATCCGTCCGTACAGCCTGTTCGTGGTGTGCAGCCTGATCGTTGCTGCGGTCTGCGTCGGCGCACAGCTGTATATCCCCATCCTCTGCGGCAACGCCATCGATCTGATGCTCGGCAAGGGCAGCGTCGATTTTGCCGGCGTGCTGCGCATCGTCGAACAGATCGTCATTGTGGCCATCGTGGCGGCGTTCGCCCAGTGGCTGCTGAGCGTCTGCAACAACCGCATCACCTTCTCCGTCAGCCGCGACCTGCGCAATGCCGCCCTGCGGAAAATCCAGACCCTTCCCCTCTCCTACCTTGACAGCCACCCCTCCGGAGACATCGTCAGCCGCATGATCGCTGACGTGGACACCTTTGCAGACGGCTTGCTGATGGGCTTCACCCAGCTGTTCTCCGGTCTGCTGACCATCTTTGGGACCCTGCTGTTCATGCTGAAGGAGAATGTTCTCATCACGCTGGTCGTGGTCTGCATCACCCCGCTCAGCCTTGTGGTGGCCAGCTTTCTTGCCAAGCGGAGCTACGGTTACTTCCAGAGCCAGAGCACCGTCCGCGGTGAGCAGACCGCACTGGTGAACGAGATGATCGAGGGCCAGAAGGTCGTTCAGGCCTTTGGCCATGAGGCAGAGAGCCTCGCCGCTTTTGACGACGTGAACGGCCGTCTGCAGAACGTCAGCCTGAAGGCCATCTTCTATTCCAGCATGACCAACCCCGCCACCCGCTTCGTCAACAACATCGTCTATGCGGGCGTCGGCTTGGTCGGTGCACTGTACGCGGTCGCGGGCGGCATCACCATCGGCCAGCTGAGCATCTTCCTGAACTACGCCAACCAGTACACCAAGCCTTTCAACGAAATTTCCGGCGTCGTCACCGAACTGCAGAATGCACTTGCCTGTGCGGCCCGCGTATTCGAGCTTCTGGACGCCGAGGACCAGATCCCCGAAGCCGAGAACGCCAAGGTCCTGCAGCCGGACGGCCATGTGGAGCTGAACGATGTTTCCTTCCGCTACCTGCCCGACCGTCCCCTCATCGAGGGCCTGACGCTGGACGTCAAACCCGGCCAGCGCATCGCCATCGTCGGCCCCACCGGCTGCGGCAAGACCACCCTCATCAATCTGCTCATGCGGTTCTATGATGTCAACGGCGGCTCCATCAAGGTCGCGGGCGACGACATCCGGGATGTGACCCGCGCTTCCCTGCGCGGCAGCTACGGCATGGTCCTGCAGGACACTTGGCTGCGCGCCGGAACGGTCCGCGAAAACATCGCCTACGGCAAGCCCGACGCCACCGACGAAGAGATCGTCGCCGCCGCCAAGGCGGCTCACGCAGACAGCTTCATCCGCCGTCTGCCCAACGGCTATGAGACCGTCATCGCAGAAGACGGCGGCAACATCAGTCAGGGCCAGAAGCAGCTGCTCTGCATCGCCCGCGTCATGCTCTGTCTGCCGCCCATGCTGATCCTGGACGAGGCAACTTCCTCCATTGATACCCGCACCGAAGTGCGCATTCAGGCCGCATTCGCCCGGATGATGCAGGGCCGCACGAGCTTCATCGTGGCGCACCGCCTGTCCACCATCCGCGAAGCCGACGTCATCCTTGTGATGAAGGACGGCCACATCGTCGAGCAGGGCAACCACGACGAACTGCTGGCACAGGGCGGCTTCTACGCCAAGCTGTACAACAGCCAGTTCGAGGGCGTGGAGACCTGATCTTCCCCAGAAGCTGAAAAGACCCAATGCATCGTTCCTCTTGGAGGGAGATGCATTGGGTCTTATTTTTTCGCTTGTTTAGTCCTGACGGCCCAGCTTTTCGCGCTGTTTGTTGGTGTACATATACTTGTCGGCGGCATCAAAGAGGGTTTGCAGGGTACAATGGCTGTAATCCGACGAAATGGCCCAGCCCTGTGCGTAGCTGACCCGCTCGCCCTTGCCGTGGTCGTTGAACTCGTCCACGTTCTCCTGCAGGGCCAGCAAAACATTTTTGACACCCCGGCGGTCGGTCTGGTAGAGGATGGCGATAAATTCATCGCCGCCGTACCGGCCCACGAAATCCTTGGCCGGGACCGCGCCCCGCAGCAAGCGGGCAAAGTTCGAGATGAGCTGGTCGCCCACCGAATGGCCCATCGTATCGTTGACGTGCTTGAGGTTGTTCAGGTCGAACATGATGCACGCGGTGGGTTCGGTGATGAATTCCACATCGCGCATCAGCTCTTCACAGCGGCTCTTGTTGGGCAAGCCTGTGTGAAGGTCGATGTAGGCTTTCTGTTCCAGCACCTTGTTTTTCCGGGCGAGCCGGATGGCCGAAACGGTCTGCTGGATGATGACCACGCCCAGCGCGACCATATCGATCACCGAGAAAATTTCCAGCCAGCGGATGCGGCTCGCGATCGTCTGCGAATAGCGTTCTGCCGACGACACCGTGTCGTCCGCCAGCCCGAAATACGTCTCGCTCATCTTCACGATGTCGGTGTTCTCGTAGCCGTTTTCACGGACCTTTGCAATCTCCCGCTTCAGGCTCTGCCAATAGTTCATCTGGACGTCCAGCTTGGCCTGATAGTTTTCATCCTTCAGCCGCACCAGATCATAGTGGCCGTCCTGATATTTCAGACCGCTCAGGACATCGTCCAGATACTGGATCAGTTCGTCGTTCTTTGTGCCGGTGATTTCCAGTTTGACCTCCCGCTGGGTCGCGCCCCGCACCAAACCGGCGTAGTTCAGGACCCGCGCCGTGCCCTGCAGGTTTCGAATCTGGACCATCATCAACATGACCAACACGATCAAAATAATGACCAGCCCGCTTTGAATGATGGTCAGGATATTCTTTTTTGCGTGGTTTTTCAAATACCTTCCCATGGGAATTTCCCCTTATTCTGCCGCTTCCACGACCACCGGCTCGCTGGGCGGGGGCGTCAGGGTCGAATGCGCCCGCACAAAGGCCGCTGCCCGCTGGCTGGCAATGCCCTGCCGCAGTTTCCGCGCATCGTTAGAGGGGAAGGTCCGCTCCCCTTTCCAGTTCGAAAGCGCTTCCTGCACCTCCGCTTCGGTAGGCCAAAGGCCCTCGCGCTCCGCCACCAGCAGCAGACCCAGCCGCCCGCGCAGCTTTTGTTCCGCCTGTGCGTGAAGCTCCGCGCGGAACTGCTCGACCGTCTGGTTCCGCACCTTCAGGTACTGGTCAAAGTTGACATTGTTCGCCTGAAGCCGCAGGTTGAACTCCCGCTGCTCGGCAAAGTAGTTTCCGGCCACCAGCTGCTTGGGCAGAGCACCTTTCACCTCGCCGCCCAGCTGATAGACCAGCTCCCGTTCGGCCAGCTTTTCCGCCTGTGCACAGCGGGTCTTGTAGATCTCCCGGGCCACCCGCTCCCGCAGGGCCTTCTTGCCCGCTTCGTCGGCGGCGCGGTCCTCGTCGCCGTGATGGCGGTTGATCTCCAACTCCAAGGTCAGCCGCCGGATGGGCCGCGGCTCGATGGGCTGGACAAAACCGGTGTCTTTGTCTAGCTCCAGCGGCGGCAAACAGAAAAACTCCGCCCCCGCCCGGAAGCCCTCTGCACGGTTCACCGCCAGCAGCTCAAAATCGGGGTCCGTCACCGGGACGAGATGCTGTTTTTCCACCAATTCTGCGTACAGCGGGGAAAAACCTTCCAAAATCGCGCGGTTCACCGCCGCGGTCAGAAGCTCTTCCTCGTCTGTGGGCGCGTTCGGTGCAGACTGCTCTGCCTTTACGGCCTGTTCCAGTTCTTCGGCGCTGGCCGAGAACACCACCCGGCAGTCTCCCGGCTCTGCCATTCCAAAATGTTCCAACTGCATCGTTCTTCCTCCTTACCGGATAAATCCAGCCATCAGCACCAGCAGCACCACCGCCAGCCCGAAGTAGAGCACCTCGGCGCCCAGCACAGCGCGGTCGCCCTCGACGTACATTTTTTCGAGGTCCTCGGGGTCATAATATAAGGTAACGCTGGCTCCCTCGGCAAACCCTTTGCCTTTGGCAGCCTTAGGATAGTGGAGCCGGTGGCTTCCGCCCGCCGTCTCAAATTCCAGCACATAGGCCTGTCCGTCCCGGCCCTGCACCGTTCCCGCGACCCGGGCTGTGACCTTTTCGCCCTTTTCGCGCAGACGCCGCCGCGCCAGAATGCTGCGCAGCCCCATATAAAACATGATGCCCGCACCGATGATGAAGATCAAAACGTTGAACATTGCGGTTTCCTCATTCCCTTGTTTTTTGCCCGCAAAGTTGTCGCGGGCAGTCTGTGTTTTATTGTACCATATTTTTCCGAAAATTTCGCCCCATCGTCCTCATTTGAGCGCAAAATTTTTGCCCGCAATTTTTGTTGAAAAAATTTGAAAATCCCGCTTGACATTTCCGGATTCCATGGTATAATTACTATCGTTCCGAGCGACATGGCTCGAACGAAAAACAAAATATGCGGATATGGCGGAATTGGCAGACGCGTTAGATTCAGGTTCTAATCGGGG
>OLGM01000827.1_pt1 | contig 16858 bp, 14 predicted proteins | sample 1606001 | NCBI WGS metagenome assembly OLGM01 (sample SAMN03283294) | human gut metagenome | biome: human-associated habitat; material: feces | host: Homo sapiens | place: Peru | collected 2012
GGGTAAACACGCCGGAATTCATGCCCACCAGAATGATGACTACGGTCATCAGGGGGAGAATGGACTGCACAGTGACTTGGATGGCAGTGCGGAAGGGGATCTTTTCGGTGCGCTTGGGCATTTCCACAAAGCGGCTCTCAATGAAGATCACAATGGCGCTGCCCAGACCGATCAGCAGTCCCGGCATGGCACCGCCCCAGAAAAGAGCGCCGGTGGAGAGTCCTGTGGCGGAGGCTACCAGCACAGCGGGGATGCTGGGGGGAATCAGAGGCCCCTGGATGGCGGTGGCGGCGGTAACGGCGCAGGAGAAGTCCTTGGTGTAGCCCTGCTCCTCCATGGCGGGGATCAGAATGGAGCCAAGGGAGGCGATATCCGACAGGGCGGAGCCGGTGATCCCGGCGAAGAAGGTGGAGGCCAGGGTATTGACGTAGGCAAGGCCGCCCCGGACCCGGCCCACCAGAAGGTCTGCGAACCGGACAATGGCGGTGGTGATACCGCCCCGGTTCATGACCTCTCCGCACATGATGAACATGGGAATGGCCAGCAGCACAAAGCTGTCCATGCCACGGAACATTTTCTCAATGACTACCATCAGCAGGGCGATCTTGCCCACGGCTACGCAGTATACCAGGCTGGAGAAGGTCATGACGAAGACGATGGGCATACCCAAAAACATGAGTACAGCGAAGACAATCAGAGCAATGGCTAACGGGTTCATGGGATACCTCCTTTACGTTTCGTCCTGCCATAGCTGGCAGATTTTCGCGGGGATCTGGAGCAGCATACTGACGGCACCGATGAGCAGAGAGAAGAAGGGCAGGGCCCAGGGAATATGGATGGAGGCACAGTAGACCTTTACATTTCTGGAGACATAGATGTAGCCGTAATAGAACATGACGCACAGAAATACGGCAATCAGCACATAGAAAAACGTGGAGAGGATCTTCTGAACCAGGGGCGGGAATTGGTGATAGAACATATCTACTTTGGCGTTGGCATCCATATACAAGACGGTGCCGGAGGCCAGGTAGACGGCGTAGATCACCAGATAGCGGGTCAGTTCCTCGGCCCAGGTAAAGGAGTGGTGGAAGATATTGCGCAGGACGACCTGCACAAAGGTCAGCCCAACGGCGAAAATCAGGAAGGCAATGCCAATGCCCAGTAGGATTTGGTTCAGCCGCCGGCAAAAGGATACATATTTCTTCATGTAGAGCTCCCCCTTTTGTGGGCGGGACCGGAGGGGTGCCCCCGGTCCCGGGGTCAGATTACTTGCGGTTGGCGGCGACGGTGTCCATTGCCTTGTCCAGCAGCTCCGGCGTATCCATCACGCCCCGCAGGTACTCCAGCACCTGGGGCTGGCAGGCCTGGCGGAAAGCATCGATTTCCTCGGAGGTGAGCTCGGTGACCTGCAGGCCATTGTCCTTCAGCATTTGCAGATTGGAAGCTTCGTTGGCCTTAAACATATTGTATTCGGCCTCCAATGCTTTCAGGGCGGCTTCATCTACGGCGGCCTTCTGGTTATCAGTGAGGCTGTTGTAGAATTTATCGTTCATGCAGAACATGCTGCACAGGCACACATGGCCGTCCAGGGTCATGTATTTCTGAACCTCCCAGGCGCTGATGTACACGGCGTTGGCAATGGGGTTCTCCTGGCCATCCACCACGTTGGTCTGCAGGGCGGTGTAGAGCTCGTTCCAGCTGACGTTGGTGGGCAGGGCCCCCAGAGCCTTAAACATTTCCATGTGAGCGGTTACGTTCATGGTGCGGATCTTCAGTCCGGCCAGGTCGGCAGGGGCCTTGATTTCTCGCTTGCTGTTGGTGATGTGGCGCAGGCCCTCATTGAAGAACACCAGAGGACGGATGCCGGACTTCTCGGCGATATTCTTTTGCAGGTCCTTGAAGAAGTCCTTCTCAGGATTCAGCAGCTCGTAGGCCTCGTCGGCGGATTCAAACAGGTAGGGAATGTCCAGGAAGCCCAGGTCGGGATAGTAGGAGGTGGCAAACTGACCGTTGGAGATGGACATGCAGGCCTCCAGAGTGCCGGCCTCTACCTGGGTCAGCATGGAGGTGGCATCGCCCAGCTGGGCGGCAGGGTAAAGATCTACCTTGATAGAGCCGCCGGAGAGAGCCTCTACCTGCTCCTGGAAGGTGTAGGCCGCCTCGGACAGAGCATGGCCGCTGCGTTCGGAGGTTTCGGCCCAGCCCAGCTTGATGGTGACCTTGGGATCGCTGCTGGCAGCGGTTCCGGCTGCGCCATCAGCGGCGGGGGCGGCGGTTTGAGCGGGTGCCTCGGTCTTCTGGCCACAGGCGGCGAGGCTGAGGAGCATCACAAGGGCGAGAATGAGAGCAGACAGACGTTTCATTTAGGGTATCCTCCTTTTTATGTTGGGTGTATTTTCTCACAGCAGCCCCAGCTGCTGCAAACGACTGCGGATGTGGGCCTTCTCTTCATCGGAGGCCGGGATAAAGGGAGCTCGCGGATAGCACCGGACAATACCCCGAAGCTCCAGCATGGCGTAGATGGCCAATTGGGTGGACCGGGCCAGATACATGATATCCCGCATTTCATTGACCTCAAACTGGGTCTTCCGGCAGGCCTCAAAGTCACCGGAAATGCCCTCCTGGAACATTTTGACGCAGATCTCAGGGAAGGCGTTGGCAATGCCGGGGATAAAGGCTTTGCAGCCTAAGACGCAGGCAGACAGCCACATGGCCTCGGTACCCAAAGCCACATCGAAGGTGTCACTCTTCAGCAGACGCATATATTTGGCCATGGTCTGGATGTCGAAGGTGGCGTCCTTCACGCCGCTGACCCCCACCTGCTCCTTCAGCGTCCGGATCACGTCCAGGTCCATGGGATAGCCCTGGAACTGGGGGTTGTTGTAGACGTATACCGGCAGCCGACCCTTGGCAGCCTTGACCAGGGCGTCAAAGTAGTGGCAGATCTCGTCTTTGTTATGCTTGAAGTAGTAGGGACCGACGGCGGCCACGGCGGCAGCTCCGGCGGAGGCGGCGTGGTCCACCAGCCGGGCGGCGCTAAGGCTGTCGGCGGTGCCTACCTGAACAATAACGGGGACCCGGCCGGCAGCGGTATCGATGGTGGTCTCGGCCACCTGGCGGCGCTCTTCCTCGGTCATCAGCACGCCGCCGCCGTAGGAGCCGTTGATAAACAGGCCGTTTACATGGGTGGAGAGAAAGTTTACCAGGGTTTTCAGGCTCTCATAGTCTACTTCCCCGTTTTCCTGGAAGGGGGTCAGCATGGGGGGCACAACGCCGTACATTTGAAACATAGTCCTAGTCTCCTTTTCTTAATTTGTATCCTGCTCGATGGCCTTCAGGGCAACGGCAATGGAGCCGCTGACAGTCAGGCCGTCCAGCTCTTCTTTTTCGTAGATGCTTTCCACGGTGATGTGGTCACCGAATTCCTTTTTCAGCATATAGGTATATAGTTCACACCGGGATTTGTGACCGTACAGGAGATACCGATCGGAAAGATACCCTTGCTCCCGCATTTCGTGGAAGGCATTGAGATCATCGGCGGCAATGGCTGCGTCAATGAAGGTGCGGCGCTCGTCACTGTTGGAGCGCATAAGCACCTGCAGGAATCTGGGCATCATACAGGTGCGGCCCAGTCCCGCATGGCGGACGCAGTCGGCAGCGATGCGAACCAGCTCCTCATAGCTGTAGCCGCCGGGCTCCTCGCCGGGGGTGTCGGCAATGCTTTTGCCGATGCTGGTGGAGGAGAGCAGCGCCTCAAAGAACTGCCCGCTGATGGTGGTGCTGCTGGCCTCGATCTGGCCGGCACCGTTGATGTACATGACCTTGGTGTGGGAAGACAGGGCCACGATGTTGCAGGGAGCGGAGAGGTTGTGGGAGCCCAAAATGCCGATACACTGGACCTCCTCCCCCCGCATGAAGTCCACCTGCCGCAGGTCCTGGGCCTTGGGCGGCAAAGGATAGTTATTGCGGATGCCGGGGATGAAGTAGACGGGACGGCCTATGGGAAGAACGGCAGGGTCCGTGACCTTGACAATGCCCCGGGTGAGCTGCTCCAGGCCCACGGGGGCCACCAGGTGCGGAATCTCGATCAGGCCGATTTCCGAGGTGATCATGCCGGAGGCGATGGCGAAGCTGATCTGGGACTCCTCAATACCGGAGTTTTCCAGAATTTCAAAAAAGAGCTCTGTTACGCCCTTCCGAAGGGCATCCCGGCTGCCGGTGATGGAGGTGTCCCGGACGCCGATCTTCTTTCGTCCGGAGGCCAGGACCTCCCGGCCATCGGTCATGTAGATGCGGGTCATAGTGGTCCCGCAGTCAATTACCGCAAACATAGCATTCCCTCATTTCTTTGGATGGTTGACGAGGTGCAGGGGAGCTTCTCCCCCCAGGACCCGGGCGACTTCCTGGGCAACCTTCAGCTGAAGGCTCTTCACGGCTTCCTCAGAGTACCAGGCGGCATGGGGTGTGACCAGGGCATTGGGCAGCTTCAGAAGGGGATGGTCCACAGGGATGGGTTCGGTTTCCGTCACATCAATACCGGCTATGGCGATTTCTCCATTCTCCAGAGCCCAGACCAGGTCCTCTTCCTTGACAATGGCGCCTCGGGCGGTGTTGATAAAGACGGCAGTGGGCTTCATTTTCCGGAAGGCCTCCCGGTCAAACATATGGCGGGTGGCGGGAAGCAGGGGACAGTGGACGGATACATAATCGCTGCGCTCCAGCAGCTCCTCCAGGGACACAGGGGTAACGCCCAGCTCCTTGGCGGCGGCTTCATTGACCATGGGATCGTAGGTCAGCATCTGGAGGCCGAAGCCCGCCATCTTTTTGGCCACAGCCTGGGGGATCCGGCCGAAGCCTACCAGGCCTAAGGTCTTCCCTTCCATGCGGTACAGAGGCTTCACAACGGTGTAGCTGCAGTTTCCCTGCTTTACCTGGGAGGCCAGATAGGTGAGCTTCTTGGCGCAGTCCAGCAGCAGGGCAATGGCCATGTTGGAAACCTCATCAATGCTGTAGTCCGGCACGTTGCAGACATAGATGCCTCGCTCCTCAGCGGCCTTCAAATCAATGTTGTCCACGCCAATGGCATAGCGGACGATGACCTTGCAGCAGCGGAGGGACTCGATGACTCTCCTGGTGATGGGGGCGAACTGGCAGATCAGGGCATCGCAGTCCGCAGCAACGGCGATGACCTCGTCCTCGGTTTTGCAGTGGTAATCCCGAAGCTCCGCACCCAGCTCCGCCATGACGGCCTGCTCCTGATCGATGGATTCGTAGTAATAGTCGGTAATGACAACAAGGGGTTTTTTCATGGATAAGCTCCTTCCTGTTTTATATAATGAAACTTAGTTTTGCTTTTGCATGATAAAAATAAGATAAGGGATGTCCCGGGAACCGTGGGGCGGTTCCCCGGGCCTCAGCTTCCGAAGTAACCCAGCTCCTTGGAAATGGCCTGGGCGGTTTCCAGGATGCGGGAAAGATAGTAGTCGTGGCGGGAGCCGGAAATGTCCTCCTGCATGCCGCAGAGGCTGACACCGGCTACCATGGTGCCGTCCATCTGATAGACAGGGGCACAGAGGCTGTATACATGGGATTCGTTTTCACCGAAGTTCCCGGAGTATTTCTGCTTGCCCGCCTGGTGGATGAGCTCCAGCAGCTCCGCCCGGTCGGTGATGGTGGCATCGGTGTATTTTTTGGGCTGGATCCGGTCCAAGTACCGGCATATCTCGTCATCACTGTCCTGGGACAGGAAGAGCCGGCCAATACCTGTGGAATACAGCTGACTGACGCCGCCGCCCAGCACTGTCAGCTGGGTCCAGACGGGGACGGTGGGGGGCAGGATCTGGCCAACCATAGCCAGCATATCCCCCTGACGAATGCCGATATAACAGATCATGCCCATTTCATCGGCCAGCTTTTGCAGATGACGCCTGGCAAACTTGGTCACGTCCAGAGAGTTGAACTTGGATAGTCCGATCCGGTACATCTCCAGTCCTACGGAATACTTCCGGGTCTCCGGATTATAGCTCAGAAAATCCTCTTGGAGCAGGGTATAGGTAAACCGGAGCATGGAGCTCTTGCCGATGCCGGACAGCTGGCTCAGGTCTGACAGGGTCAGCTCCCGATGGGATTCATCAAAGAGCTTCAGAATGTCCAGGGCCCTTTTTACGGAACTGATGGTGTAATCTCTGGTCGTATTCAAGTAGACACCTCATTTACAGGATCATTTGGGAAATTGGACCACACCCTTGAAGACACCGGAGCCGGGAGAGATCCAGGCCGGAATGGCCTGAGCGGCTTCCTGGAAGGAGGCTGTGTGGGTGACAAGCTTCCCAGGGTCCAGCAGACCCAGCTGCCAGAACCGAAGGACCCGCTGATAATCCTCCGGGGTGGAGTTGCGGGTAGTGCCCAAAGTGGGCTCTTTCAGGTGGAAGGGAAGCCCCTCCAAGGCAATGCTGCTGCCGCAGATGCCCACGTACACGACCTGGCCGCCCTGGGTGATATAGCGCCAGGCACTGTCCATAGAGGCTTTGACGGCGGTGGTATCGATGACGGCGTCAAAATTGTCTCCTTGGGTGATGTATGCAATTTCCTTGGCATAATCATAGCCCATCGGATCCAGAACTTCAAGAGAAAAACGATTTTTTACGAAATTTCTTCTCGCTTCGTTGGTATCCGCCAGATACACCGCGGCACCGTAGGTCTGGGCGTTGAGGGCGCAGCTGACGCCGATGGGCCCGGCGCCGATGACTAGCACCCGGTCCTCAGGGGTCAGGTGAAGCTTTCCGGCGGCGTGGGCTCCAATGGTCAGGGGCTCTATGGCGGCAATGGCCTGGGCAGGAGCATCGAAGGGGATCTTCAGAAGATTCTTTTCCGGTACCGTAAGATATTCCTGCAAGGCGCCGTCCTCCTGGACGCCGTAGAGCTTCAGAGACTGGCAGCAGTTGGGCTTTCCCCGGCGGCAGGCCCGGCAGCTTCCACAGGAAATGCAGGGCATCAGGCAGACCCGGTCTCCCGGCTGAAATCCGGTAACGCGGCTGCCTACGGATTCTACGGTTCCCGCTGCCTCATGGCCCAGGACCCGCGGATAGGTGAACAGAGGATTTTTACCCAGGATGGCTCCTGCGTCGGAGCCGCAGATGGCAACGGCCTCGATCTTTACCCGGACCTGATCCGGCCCGCAGGGCACCGGCACTCTTTCCCGGTAACAGAAGCGATTGGGACCCTCTAAAACCAGAGCGTTCATGTCATCCCTCCTATTTGGTCAGGTAGCCGCCGTCTACGGGGATGGTGACGCCATTGATGTAGCTGCCCGCGTCGCTGGCAAGCAGCACGGCCACGCCCTTGAAAACCTCCGGGGTGCCCCAGTCCCCCTGGGGAATGCGGGCTTTTACGGAGTTGTAGCGCTCCGGGTCCGCAACCAGAGGGGCGGAGAGGTTGGTCTTGATCCACCCGGGGGCAATGGCATTTACGTTGATCCCCAGGTGGCCCCATTCGCTGGCCATGACCCGGGTCAGACCCATAACGGCGTGCTTGCTGGCGGTGTAGGCGGTGGTATTGAAGCCTCCCAGGAAGGAGAGCATGGAGGCCAGATTGATGATCCGACCGCCGGTGCCCTGACGAAGGAACTGCTTGGCGGCCAGCTGAGACAGGAAGAATACGGTCTTTTCGTTCAGCTGGATCACCTGGTCCCACATTTCCTCGGTGTATTCCAGGGCGGAGGCCCTGGGGCAGATACCGGCGTTGTTCACAAGGATATCCAGATGGTCGAACCGGGTAACGGTTTCGTCCATGACCCGGGGAAGCTCGGACATCCGGCTGACATCTGCCTGGATCGCCAGAAACTCCCGCCCCAGTCCCCTGACATAGGCCTCTATTTCTGTTGGCGGATGGCGGCTGTAGACGCAGGCAATATCCGCTCCCGCTTCTGCCAGCCCCCGGGTGATCCCGCTGCCAATGCCGGATCCGCCGCCGGTGACCAGCGCCGTCTTGCCCCGAAGGGAAAGCTCCTGCAATACCATTGTGAATGCCTCCTTTGTTTTATGCTATAAAACTCAGTTTTATTTTTTACAAAACTATATTACAACAGAAATCAAAGAATGTAAATGCATAAAAATAGAAAAATAATCCTTCGGAATTTTGTGCATTATAACGATGCTTGTAAAACTTTCCGAGGACCAGCACCCGAAGCCTCCATTCAAAAGCAAAAGCCAGTGCCCCGTGGCACTGGCTCAGTTTGCTTTATACATACCCGCAGCCGGAACGCTGGGGGCCTTTCATGGCGGAGGTGTACTCCCGCCGGAAGGACATGGTGATCTCTGTCAGCTCCCGCTTGCCGTAGATGTAGTCATCGTACATATCGGCCAGGCCGCCGGCGCATTCGTCGCAGGTGCCCAGCAGACCCAAGGACTCCTCTACGATCCTGCGGCGCTCCTCCTCTGTGGTGTCCTGGATCAGGTAGCTCTTCATCTCACTTCTCCAGGATCACCGGCACCTGGGCGGTGACGGCTTCTTTGATGCGGCTGGCAGCTTCGGCAGGGGACAGGAGCTCCTGCTCTCCGGTGCTCATATTCTTTACGGAGCACAGGCCCTGGGCAATCTCGTCCTCACCCAGGAGAACGGCGAAGGGGACCGCCAGCTTATTGGCGTAGGCCATTTTCTGCTTGAATTTCTTCTGCTCGCCGTAGAGCTGGACCCGCAGGCCACTGGACCGCAGAGTCTCTGCCAGGGCAATGGCGGGGGCCATGTCGGCGGTCATGGGCAGCACCAGAGCATCGGCGGGGGCGCTGGAAAGCTGAGGATTCAGCAGGCCCTGCTCGTCCAGGACGTAGAAGAGCCGGGTCAGGCCGATGGAGATGCCTACGCCGGGCAGGGGCTTATCAATATAGTAGCCCGCCAGGTTGTCGTAGCGGCCGCCGGAGCAGACGGAGCCGATCTCCGGATGATCCAGCAGGGTGGTCTCGTAGACGGTGCCGGTGTAGTAGTCCAGACCCCGGGCGATGGTCAGGTCCACGGCGAAGTTGGCCTCAGGCACGCCGAAGGCGGCCAGGTTGGCGGTAACGGCCTTCAGCTCCCCAAGACCGGTGTCGAAGAGCGCGTTTCTGCCGGTGTAGCCTTCCAGGGCTGCCAGTACCTGGGCGTTGGTGCCCCGGATAGCGATGAAGGCCAGGATCTCGCCCGCCTGGTCTTCCGTCAGGCCGCAGTCCTCCAGGAGGATGGCCTTGACCTTCTCCGGCCCGATCTTATCCAGCTTGTCCACAGTGCGCATGATGTCGCCGCTCTTGTCGGCCAGTCCCAGCATATCGTAGAAGCCGGAAAGGATCTTCCGGTTGTTTACTCGGATCTGGAAACGGCTCAGGCCGAAGCCCTTGAAGACCTTGTAGATGATGGCGGGGATCTCCGCCTCGTTGAGGATGTCCAGCTTGCCGTCGCCGATGATATCAATATCCGCCTGGTAGAACTCCCGGAACCGGCCCCGCTGGGCCCGCTCTCCCCGGTAGACCTTGCTGATCTGGTAGCGGCGGAAGGGGAAAGCCAGCTCGTTGTAGTGCAGGGCCACATATTTTGCCAGGGGCACCGTCAGATCGAACCGCAGAGCCAGGTCGCTGTCACCCTTGGTGAAGCGGTAGATCTGCTTTTCGGTTTCGCCGCCGCCCTTGGCCAGAAGGATCTGAGCGTCCTCAATGGCAGGAGTGTCTAAGGGCGCGAAGCCATAGGAGGCGTAGGTGTCCCGCAGGATCTGCACCATCTTCTCAAACCGGATCTGCTTGTCCGGCAGCAGCTCCATAAAGCCGGAGAGGGTGCGGGGTTTGATGATTTCCATATTTCCATTTTCCTTTCTTCTATAGGGCGCGCCACCGGAATGGCATGCGAAAGCCTTCCCCTACGGGGAAGGTGGACCGGGCATAGCCCGGGACGGATGAGGGAGCCCCCACCGACAAAGACCAGGCCTGGTTTTGGGGGTGCGCTGAGTCCCCTCATCCGTCACGGCTTCGCCGAGCCACCTTCCCCGAGGGGGAAGGCTTTTTCCATGGAATAGGGGCCGCTCCCGCCCGCAAGGCATCGGGACGATGTGGGCATCGCCCCCTACGCGTTGGAAGGCGTTTACCATCCAGCCGAACTTTTCCGAATGTCTCAGTGGGTCCTCTCCACACCCGCCGCTGCGGCGGCACCTTCTCCAAGCAGGAGAGGGCAGGGATTAGAATTTCTGCTGCTTGCTGTGGACCATTTCCCGCCAATCCAGGTCGCCCCTCTGGAGGCCCAGGATGAACATTTCGGCGGAGGCCAGATTGGTGGCAATGGGGACGTTCTGCTTGTCGCAGTGCCGGATGGTCTCGATCATCTGGGCATCGTCCCAGGGGTCGGTGGTGTTGGGGTCGGTGAACAGCAGCACCAGGTCGATCTCGTTATAGGCGATCCGGGCGTTGATCTGCTGATGGCCGCCTTGCTTATGGGAAAGAAGCAGGGTAATGGGCAGACCGGTATTGTCCGCGATCAGCCGCCCGGTGGTTGCCGTGGCGTAAAGGCTGTGCTTGGCGAGGACGCTCTTATAGGCGGTACAGAACTGCACCATCAGCTCTTTTTTCTTATCATGGGCCAGAAACGCGATATTCATCCTCTTCACTCCTTATTATGATAGCTGTGTTACAGCTTGATTTTTGTGGGGATCCCCTCCAGCCGGGCGGCGATCCGGCGGAATGCCCGGGCGGCGGCACAGCGCTTGGCGTATACCGGCACGGGGCTGCCGAAGGCGGCGGAAAGGGTAATATTGGGGTCCTCAGGGACCACACCGGCAAGGGGGGTGCCTGTGGTGTCCATCACATCGTCGATGGTGAGCCGGACGGTGGAGAGCATCTCCTCATCTACCCGGTTGACGATGAGCCGGACGTTTTTCTTGCCGGAGAGCTCCAGCAGGTCACTGACCCGGGCGGCATCCCGGATGGCTGCGGGGCCTGGGCCCGTTACCAGCAGAAACCGGTCTGTCCAGGCGCTGACCAGCCGGAATCCGGCATCTACCCCGGCGGGGGCATCCAGAAACACAAAGTCGAATGCCTGCCGGGCCTGCCGGAGCATATTGCCGAAGGCCCTGGTATCGATGGCCTCAGGGCTTCGGTTCATGGGGGCGGTGAAAAACCGCAGGGTGGGATACTTGGGGTGCCGGGCGGCATCCTCCAGGCGGTAGCTACCCTCGGACACGTCCAGAAAAGACAGAGCCGGAACGTCGCTGAGCCCTAAGGAGATATCCAGATTCCGCAGGCCTACATCGCAGTCGATGCAGAGGACCTTCTTTTCCCGCTCCGCCAGGGCGCAGGCAAGGCCTGCGCAGACGGAGGTCTTGCCTGTGCCGCCCTTGCCGGAGACAATGGCATACACTTCGCCCACGCAATTCCCCCCCAACATAGTATGGATTCATTATAAAGCCAAATCGCACAAAAAGCAATACCGAAATTGGGCCTCCCAAAAAGAATTTCATCATTTTTACCAAAAGTTGTGTTCAGAGGCTTTTCGCCCTTCTTCAAAAAAATGGTTGCACAGGGAAAGGAACTGCGCTATAATAGAAGGGCGAAAACAAGGGCTTCGGCCCGTAAATTTGGAGGAGATTATCATGTTCAATGCTATGATCGAGACTCTGAAGGCGAACCCCAGAAAGATCGTCTTCACCGAGGGCCATGACGCCCGTATCCTGGAGGCTACCGCTCGCCTGCTGGAGGGTGGCTTTCTGACCCCCATCCTCATCGGCAATGTGGAAGAAGTCAAGGCCAATGCCAAGAAGGGCGGCTTCAACATTGAGGGCGTGGAGATCATCGACCCCGCTACCTATCCCGAGATGGACAAGATGGTAGACAAGATGGTGGAGCTCCGCAAGGGCAAGATGTCCGCCGAGGACTGCCGCAAGGCCCTGTCCAAGGGCAACTACTTCGGCACCATGCTGGTGAAGATGGGCTACGCCGATTCCCTGCTGGGCGGCGCTACCTATTCCACTGCCGATACCGTCCGTCCCGCTTTGCAGCTGGTGAAAACCAAGAAGGGTGCCCATCTGGTGTCCTCCTGCTTCATCCTGGTCCGGGGCGAAGAGAAGCTGGCCATGGGCGACTGCGCCATCAACCTGAGCTACGAGGACAGCGTTGACAAGGAAGGCAACGTGACCCTGACCGCTGCCCAGAAGCTGGCCGAGGTGGCCATCGAGTCCGCCCGCACCGCCAAGGTCTTCGGCATCGATCCCAAGGTCGCCATGCTGAGCTTCTCCACCAACGGCTCCGGCAAAGGCGGCACCGTGAAGCTGAGCCACGACGCTACCATCGTGGCCAAGGAAATGGCTCCCGAGCTGGCCATCGACGGCGAGATGCAGTTCGATGCCGCCGTGGCTCCCGAAGTGGGCCAGCTGAAGTTCCCCGGCTCTCCCGTGGCCGGCCACGCCAACACCTTCATCTTCCCCAACATCGAGGCCGGCAACATCGGCTACAAGATCGCCCAGCGTCTGGGCGGCTTCGAGGCCTACGGCCCCATCCTGCAGGGCCTGGCCGCGCCCATCAATGACCTGTCCCGTGGCTGCAACGCCGACGAGGTCTACAAGATGGCCATTATCACTGCCGCAATGGTATAAGATACCGACATACTTTTTTGGGGCTGTCTCCTTGAGACAGCTCCTTTTTTTGAAGGCTGGGCCGTCTGCTTTTTTCGCAGAGCGGGCAGTATATGGCACCACCCGGAAGAGGGGTAGCGCATTTGATGCAGGCTTGCATGGTGATTTCCTTTCGCTGCGGTGAGTGGTTTTGTGGGCGCTACTCTTTGCCTTTGGCAAGGGAACCGGCGATGCGGCCCAGAATGCTGATGATGATCCAGTTTTGGCGGTAAATGGAGTAGAGCAAGATATCCCTGAAGCCCAGAACAAAAGATTTTGTGTCTTCGGCGTGGTCGTAGATTTCTCCGACGGTCTGCTCTTCCTTTTCGGTCAGGCCTTCGAAACCATAGGTCTGGATGGCTTTGTGTTTTCTCGGCGGCTTGGGCTTATTGGGGTCCCAGAATCGGTCGTTAAGCATGGCGGATTACCTCCTAAAAATGGATGTACAAGGGCCGGAATGGACGCTTCGGCCCGCTGATACCAGTATAGCCCCATAGGCACGAAAAGACAATTTGTAAAAATAGCCAAAACTCAGCGACAATTTTCTATGCTGGTTGCGTTAAATCGGTGCAAGATATATCTAGCATTTCCGTGAAAGTGCGGAAAAAATGTGCTAGGATAGGAGCAACTGGGGTGGAAAATAAGATTCGATATTACTTGGAATACCACGCAATCAGTCAGAGAGAGGTGGCGGAAATAACTTGCTGGCAATTTGCCGGTAACTTGCCGGGGAAGGCGAAGCGCACACGTGTACGCTTTTGAGAATGGGACAGAGAGCGAATGAAGGGAAAATATACAAAAATGCGCTGACGGTTTTGTATCTTCTGACAATTCCGCAACAGATGGAGGAGGTGTATAATGGGCCCAAAGAGAGATAGGGAGATGATGGGATGCCCAGCCCTTTTGCCATACTGTTTTCACTATGCGTGGTGATGACTGTTATTATCGTTGCCACGCGGGATCCGAAGCTAAGGAGCAAGGACCGGAAACCCAGAAGGCGGCACTATGACAATTCTGCAAGCCCATACTCTTATGAGCAGTTGGAGAAAATCGGTCTCAGGGCATCAGACAGCAGCTCTATTGACAAGGTGAAATCGTACCTGGATGAATTGGGAATTCTGCTTGAGGACGCAAGGCGGGACGGTGAGCCGGAAGAGGAACTGGAAGAAATCCGGAGGTATCAGAAAGATGTGGACTGGAACTATCAGATACTGCTGGAGGAAAAATGGAAAAAGAAAATGGACCCAATCGTTGACGAACTCAATGACTGCTACGAACTCGTTATGACGGCGTATAACCACACGTTTCAAAAAGTGGAGGATGTAATATGGGCGCGGGACCGGTGCCTGCATTTGTATGACGCATATTGGGCGGCAACGGGCAAGTTCTTGGAGGAGAACCAATGCCAGGGAAGGATACGGACAGATGAGTACCTGAACCAGTGGTACCCGGAAGAAAACCGTTTTACAACCAAGTGGGAGTTGCAGCAGAAGCTGGACGCGGCCATTGAGCCACTGAAACCGGAGCAGAAGCGGAAAAGGAAGCTATATCAGGATATTCTGAACTGGGTGGCGGAACGGGAGGCGGTGCAGCAATGCGTCCTGTTAAGGCAGGAATTTCCGAACGCCACGTCGGAAGAGGTGAAATACTGCTACCAGGAACTGGTAAAGCAGTACAAACTGGTGAAGTACAAGATGGGCAACCGATGGTTTGTGACACTTTCGGACAAGGAAAAGGAGCAACGGGAAAAAGAAGCACAAAAGGCGGCGGAGCGGAAACAGAAGGCTCAGGCCGTCAAAGATGCGGAGGCACAGAAAGAAGAACAGGCGGAATAAAAAAGGGCGGCTATCAGGCCGCTCCAGCAGAAAAGGAAATACAGAGAAGACAGGGGACTGCCTCAAAACGATTGTTCAAAATCGTTCGAGACAGCCCCCTTTTCGACATCCCCCTCTGCCGCCCGTTCTGGGCGGCAGGGGGGAAAAACAGACTATCCCATAGTCACTTCCACGGTGACCTTTGTGCCCTTGGGGGCGATGGGGAGAATGTTGCCGGTGATGGGCCTGCCGTCTACCGTGACGGAGGCTACGCCCTTCTGGACGGCGTTGGGATTTTTGACGGTGATGTCATAGTCCGCGCCCCGGTACTTCCGGTGGACGGTGTATTCCTTCCAAGCGGAGGGGATGCAGGGGTCTACGGACAGGCCGTCCAGAGTGGGCTGCACACCCAGAATGGCCTGGGAGATGCTGAGGAAGGTCCAGGCGGCGGTGCCGGTGAGCCAGCTGTTTTTGGCCTCGCCGAAGCTGGGGGCATCCTTACCGGCGATCATCTGGCTGTAGACGTAGGGCTCGGTGCGGTGGATCTCGCTGATGGCCTCGGTATAGGCGGGGCAGGTCCGGGCGTAGACCTGGAAGGCCCGGTCACCCCGGCCGATCTCCGCCTCGGCGCAGACGACCCAGGGGTTGTTGTGGCAGAAGATACCGGCGTTTTCCTTGTATCCGGGAGGATAGGAGCTGATCTCGCCCAGATTCAGGTAGTACTCCGTGTAGGCGGGCTGCAAAAGGACGATGCCGTACTTGGTGTCCAGCCGCTCCTCCACGCTCTGCATGGCTTTCAGGGCCTGGCCGGACTGCTTGCCGATGCCGGCCATGACGCACATACCCTGGGGCTCGATGAAGATCTGGCCCTCTTTGCACTCTTTGCTTCCGATGGGTGCGCCGTAGGCATCGTAGGCCCGGCGGAACCAGGCACCGTCCCAGCCGGCACTCAGGCAGGCCGCGTTCATTTCCTCTACGGCGGCGGTGACCTTGGCGGCCTCGTCTACAAGCCCCAGGTGGATGCAGAGCCGGGCATAGGCGGTGCCGTATTTGACAAACATACCGCCGATGAAGACGCTCTCGGCCACGGGACCCTCGCTGGGGCCGGTGATCTGGAAGCTCTCGCCGGGATGGGCGGAGAAGCAGTTCAGGTTCAGGCAGTCGTTCCAGTCCGCCCGGCCGATGAGGGGCAGCTTGTGGGGGCCCAGATGGGTCATGGTGTAGTTGACGCTGCGGCGCAGGTGCTCCAGGAAGGGGGCGGCCAGGGAGGCATCGTTGTCGAAGGGTACGTTCTCTTCCAGGATGGAGTAGTCGCCGGTTTCCCGCAAATAGGCGTCGGTACCGGCCACCAACCACAGGGGATCGTCATTGAAGCCGGAGCCCACGGCCAGATTTCCCTTCTTGGTCAGGGGCTGATACTGGTGATAGGCGGAGCCGTCGGGGAACTGGGTGGCGGCAATGTCCAGCAGCCGTTCCCGGGCCTTTTCGGGGATCATGTGGACAAAGCCCAGCAGATCCTGGCAGGAATCCCGGAAGCCCATGCCCCGGCCCATGCCGCTTTCGAAATAGCTGGCGGAGCGGGACATGTTGAAGGTGACCATGCACTGGTACTGGTTCCAGATGTTTACCATCCGGTCCACCTTTTCGTCTCCGGTGCAGGCAGAGTAGTTGGACAGCAGCTGGGTCCACTGGGCTTTCAGGGCCTCCTTGGCCCGGTCAAAGGCATCGGGGGCGGCGTAGCGGGCCATCATGGCATCGGCCCGGGCCTTGTTGATAACGCCGGGGGCCGTGAACTTCTCCTCCTGGGGATTCTCAATGTAGCCCAGCCCCAGGAGAATGCTCCTGCTCTGGCCGGGGGCCAGCTCCAGGTCAAATTCCATGGCACCCACCGGAGCCCAGCCGTGGGCCAGGGAGCCGGTGCATTTGCCGTTTTTCACGGCCTGGGGCATCTGGGGGCCGCTGTAGACGCCAACAAAGGCATCCCGGGTGGTATCAAAGCCGTCGAAGGGAATATTGGACCACAGGAAGGCGTAGTGGTCCCGGCGCTCCCGGTATTCGGTCTTGTGGTAGATGGCCCGGTCCGTTACCTCTACTTCGCCGGTGGAGAAATTCCGCTGGAAGTTGGAGGAGTCGTCCATGGCATCCCACAGGCAGAACTCCACGTAGGGGAAGACGGTGATTTTCTTGGGAGTATCTCCTTCGTTCTTCACCGTCAGCCGCAGCAGCAGGCAGTTGTCCCCCTGGGGCACCAGCATCTCCTGGGTGGAGGCGATGGGACCCAATTTCCCCTCAATGGTGGTGTAGCCCAGGCCGTGGCGGCAGGTGTAGCTGGTAAGCTCGGTCTGGGTGGGCTGCCAGCCGGGGTTCCAGACGGTGCCCTCCCCGTCTCTTAAATAGACGTGGAAGCCGTCGGAATCCAGGGGAG
>OLGM01000835.1_pt1 | contig 16738 bp, 19 predicted proteins | sample 1606001 | NCBI WGS metagenome assembly OLGM01 (sample SAMN03283294) | human gut metagenome | biome: human-associated habitat; material: feces | host: Homo sapiens | place: Peru | collected 2012
GGACACAACTGATGGATATATAGAAAATGTACAATATTTTTCTTCTAGTCATAATAATCCAATATCTGTAGGTTATATGTATGGTACTGCTGGCTCATTAGATAATAATAGACAAAATTCAAATGATAGTAGAGTAAAAGAATATATTGATAAGTGGTATTCCGATAATCTTTCGAATTATAATAATTACATAAGTTATGATGCAGTTTATTGTAATGATAGAGAGTTAATAAACGGAAGTACTTATTCCGAAACAAATTATACATATTATGCTGGATATAATAGATTATTTGTTAATAAATCGCCAGTATACAATTGTACAAATAAAAAAGATGCATTTTCAGGAAGTAATAGTGAAGCAAAACTAACATATCCAATAGGACTAATGACAGCAGACGAAGTAGCTTTTGCTGGTGGATTAGATGGCACTAATGCCAATGTGTATTATGCTTTAAATAGCAAAGGGAATGCTATTACAGGAGAAAAAAGCTGGTGGTTATTAACTCCAAAGTTCTTTGATGCAGCCTACAAGGAGTCAGCAGTGTTTGTAGTTTATTCTGGTAGTGAAAATGGTAGACTTGGTCAACTAGGAGTCACTTGGTATGCCTCATTAAGACCTGTTATTAGTATTAAATCTGATACTTTATATTCTAAAGGAAATGGGAGTCCAGGAAATCCTTATGAAATTGTTTATAATTAATAAAGTGCAAAACACTTTATTTTTTTGAATACTAAATTAAAATTGATTTTCTATAGAAATAAATTAAATATTTTGTTATACTTATAATAGGAAGGTAAAAGTATTATGGATAGACAAAATTATAATTTTCATACTCATACTAAATTATGTGGACATGCAGGTGTTTTTGAATTAGAAGAGTATATAGAACATGCTAGAAATAATGGTATAACTAGAATAGGTTTTTCTGATCACTGTCCTTTTCCTATACTTTTATTTACAGAAGAAAATTCAAGAATGTTTTATGATGAGATAGATTATTATATTGAAAGAGTTAGAACTATTAAGAGAAATAATAGTGATATGGAAGTGTTAGTTTCATTTGAAGCAGAGTATGATCCATTACTTGAAGGGTACTTAAGAGATTTAAAATCAAAAGTAGATTATATGGTAATAGGCCAGCATTTCGTACTAGATGCTAGTATAGATGGAGACTATCCTATTAAATACGCAGATATGGTATGTAAAGGAATAGAAAGTGGTATTTTTGACTTAGTTGCGCATCCTGAAATATTTTTACTTAAAAGAAAAGAACTTAATTATGAAGAAATAGACAAATTTAATAGTAATATATTAAAAGCATATCAAATGATATGCTTAAAAGCTAAAGAATATAATATTCCTATAGAACTTAATTTAAAGTATGCAAAGTCTATAGGTAAAGAAATAATTCCTTTTTGGGAAATTGTATCTAGTATGAATTTAAAAGTAGTAGTAGGTTTAGATGTACATGATCCTAGTAAGTTTGATACTATGTTTAATTTAAAAGATGAAGTTCTTTCTTTATTAGATGGAATTAATTTGAATTTTGTTAAAGATGACTATAATCCAGTTGTAAGTAGAATTCAAAATCAAAGGTTAGATATTATATATAAATTAAGAAAGGATAATGTTCTTAATACTTATACATATTATATGGTTAATTTATTAAATAAAATATTTAATAGAATACCTAAAAGTGATAATAGTAATGAAGTGTTATTTTATTTAAATGAACATTTAGATAAAGAAATAAGTGAAATTACTAGTATTGGTAGTTCTAAAGATAGTGAACTACTAGAAAAAAGTAGTAGCTTAGAAGGAGATACTTCTTATAAGACATTTAGATTATCTAGAATTAAAAAGAATTTAGAGAGTAATAATGAAACTATTAAGGTATTAAATAGTTTAATAAGTACTTTAAAAGTATATATTAGTAAGGCTTTTGAAATAGGTATAAATGATAGAGAAAATATTATAAAAGCAGTTACTTTATTTAGTGAAATAAATTTATCTATTGATGATAGTGAAAGAAGAGTTTTATTAGAAGAGTTAGCTTCTTTAGAAGAAAGTTATGGTAAAAAAGGAGATAACACTTCTTTGGTTAAAGTTAATCCTTTATTTAAAAGTAATGAGAATAACTTTAACTGGAATTTAGGTTTTACTAAGGTATTTAGTTTGTTATTAATACTTTCATTTATATTAGGTATAGGAGTAGGAATAGCATTAATATTATTAAAAATATAGAGATGTTTAATTAAACATCTCTATTTCATATCAAATATCATAGGCATTATAATAGGTCTTCTACCTGTTGTATCTATTATATAAGAATTAAGTTCTAATATAAGTCTATTTTTTAAATCTGTAATGCTAAAACTATGTTTTAATAATTCAGAATTTATAATACTTCTAACTTTATTTTGAATATTGCTAAGTAATTCTTGATTTTCATTAACTACTACAAAACCTCTTGTAGTTATATTAGGATCTATTACTAATTCTCTCTTTTCTGAATTAATGTTTACTATTACAACAAGTACACCATCTGTACTCATTATTTTTCTATCTCTAATTACAGAAGATGCAATATCTCCAATTCTTTTACCATCTACATAAATATCATTGATAGGTATACTTTTAACTCTTCTAACTCCGTCTTTACTTATTCCTAAAATATCACCATTTTTGCAGATAAATGAACGATCATGATCTATTCCGCATTCATTTGCTAAATCAGTTGCACTTTTAAGCATTCTGTATTCTCCATGTACAGGCATATAATATTCAGGTCTAAGTAGTCTAAATAAAAGTTTTAATTCATCTTGTTTAGCATGTCCACTTGTATGTACATTGGCATCATCACTAGTAGTGTAAACAGTTGCACCTTTTAAGTATAATTTGTTAATAACTCTGTTAATACTCATAGCATTCCCCGGAATAGCGCTTGATGAAAATATAACTGTATCTTCTGGCATAAGTTTAATGTTATTATCAACACCATTAGCAATTCTTGATAAAGCTGCAAGTGGTTCTCCTTGGCTACCAGTACAAAGTAAACATACTTTTTCAGGTTTGCTTTTGTTTGCTTCATCACTAGTTATAAATACGCTTTTATCTTTTATTAAAGAACAACTTTTAGCTATTTCAATACTATTTACCATACTCCTACCAAACACAGCAACTTTTCTTCCATTTTTTATACAAGTGTCAATAATGTGTACTAATCTGTAAATATTTGAAGCAAATGTAGCTAGAATAATTCTTCCTTTACAACTTCTAAAGATATCAGACAAAGCTTCATCAACATCACTTTCACTAGTAGAAAAGCCTGGAACTAAAGCATTTGTACTATCACTTAAAAGTAATTTAACACCCTCATCTCCTAGTTTAGTCATCTTACTAAAGTTAGCAACTGGTCCAATTGGTGTTAAGTCAAACTTAAAGTCACCAGTAGTTACTATTCTTCCATTTGGTGTATTAATACTTATTCCATAACTGTCCGGAATTGAGTGAGTAGTTCTGAAAAATTCAATTTGAAAGTGTTTAAAACAAGGTTTAGTATCTTCATTATAAATAATAATGTTTGTATAGTTTACACCTCTGTCATCTAATTTTTTCTTAATTAACTCAGCACCAACTTTAGGAGCATAAATAACTGGAATATTAACATGTGATAATAAGTATGGAATTCCACCTATATGATCTTCATGTCCGTGTGTTATAAATAAACCTTTAATTTTGTTTTCATTTTCTTTTAAATAAGTATAATCTGCTAGGACATAATCTATTCCAGGTAAATCATCTTCTGGAAACATTACTCCTGCATCTATAACTATAATTTCATCATCATGTTCAATGACATACATATTTTTACCGACTTCTCCTAGTCCGCCTAAAGCAAACACAAAAGTCTCTTTTTCTTTTGTTAACATAATAAATTCCTCCGTTTTCTTTTAAAATGAAAATATAAAAGTAAATATAATTATACTATAAAAGTAGCAATTTGTCTAGCACTAACTTAAAACTCATGATATAATGTTTAAGGAGGTTAACATGGGAATATTTGATAAACTTAAAAATACTTTTAAAAAAAATAATAATGAAAGTGTACAAAAATATGATAATGGACTAACAAAAACTAGAGAAGACTTTATTAATAAAATTAACATTCTTGGTTTAAAATATACTAAAATAGATGAAAAATTTTTTGAAGAATTAGAAGAAATACTTATAATGGCAGATTTAGGAACTAAAACTACATTTAAATTTATGGATAAGTTAAGAAAAAGAGTTAAGGAAGAAAATATAACTGACTTTAATTATTTAAAAGAAGTAATAGTAGATGAACTCTTTATGATTTATGTTAATGGAGAAAGTTTAACAAGTAAGATAAATTATAATAATGAAGGAATTACAACTATACTTTTTGTTGGAGTAAATGGAGTAGGTAAGACTACAACTATTGCAAAACTTGCTTCTAAAATGAAAAAAGAAGGGAAAAAAGTATTCTTAATAGGTGCTGATACTTATCGTGCTGGAGCTGTTTCCCAATTAAATGAATGGGCTGATAAAATAGGTGTTAGTTTTTATGGAAAAGATAATACTGATCCAGCAAGTGTTGTGTTTGAAGGTCTATCTTTAGCGGAAGAAAATAAATCAGATGTAGTTTTAATAGATACAGCAGGAAGACTACAAAATAAGCAAAATTTAATGAACGAACTTGAAAAGATAAAAAGAGTTATTGAAAAGAAAACAAATAAAAAAGTAGATGAAACATTACTCGTAATAGATGCATCTACTGGACAAAATGGTATAAGTCAAGCAGTAAGTTTTAAAGAAATATGCGATATTACGGGGATAGTACTTACTAAACTTGATGGAACAGCAAAAGGTGGAATTGTTTTATCTATAAAAGATATAGTAGGACTTCCCGTAAAGTTTGTTGGTTTTGGAGAAAAAGAAAGTGATTTGGTGCCTTTTGATATAGAAAGTTATATTTATGGGTTATTTAAGGAGTGGTAAATGTGGAAAAAGAAGAGTTAATTTATGATGGTTATGTTAAAATATACGATGTTAAAAGAGAAAGAGAAGGTAAACTAGAAGAATTTACTAAGGTTCATTTAAGAGGTGCTTCAGCTGGTATAGTTATTAATGAAGAAGGAAAAATGGCTTTAGTAACTCAGTATAGACCTATAATTGGAGTTAAAACATTAGAAGTACCTGCTGGTACTCTTGATAAAGGTATTAGTAAGAGAGATATAATTATTGAAGAGTTAGAAGAAGAGTGTGGTATTCCTAGAGAAAATATTTTATCTATATCAGAAGAACCAGTTTTAACTTATAAAATTATAGAAAATATGTCAGATGGAGAAATGAATATATTCTTAATAAATGTTAAAACTGCTGAAACTAAACCTAAAGAAGATGATGATGTGGATGAGGTTAATTTCTATACTTTAGATGAGATAGAAGAATTAATAAAAGAAAGAATTATAACAGATCCTAAGACTTTAATAAGTTTCTTCTTATACAAGGATATGATAAAATGAGTAGAGAAGGGTTTATAAATTTATATATAATTTATAATGATTTACTAACAATAAATCAAAAGAATTATTTTAAAAGTTATTATTTTGAAGATCTATCTTTAAGTGAAATAGCAGAAAACTATAATGTTAGTAAAACTTTAATAGGTAAAACATTAAAGCAAGTAGAAAATAAATTAATAGATTTAGAAAATAGTTTAAAAATAAATAATATTCTAAATAAGTTAGAAACTATTAAAGATAGAACAAATGATAAAGATGTAATAACTGAAATTGATAGTATTTTAAATATTTATGATGTAAAAGAATAGAACTTGAAAGTTAATAACTTAACACTTATTAACTTTTTTTTAGAAAAATTATTTTAAAAATACTAACATAATCAAAAGTTAATACATACTAACATTACAATAAATTAATAACAAATATGTAATTAATTTTATCAAATAGTTGTTTTTTTGTATTTAATATGGTATAATTCCAAATGTCAGAGGGAAAAGAAATGATTTTAAAAATATGACAATAAGTGAAAATTCATTTACAATGTCTGGCAGGGAGGTTATGGTATGAAAAAGGTTTATTACAATGTAGAATATGTAAATGGTAATAGTAAAGAACAGAATGGTGTTTCATTTATAACAAATTATAACTATTCTAGTCCCCACTGTATGGTTGTAACATATACTACAAGAATATATTATGAAAGGAGATGGGTTCCAGATCCACGATGTGGCATAAAAGAGGCGGATGTACCAGTAGAAAGAAAAGTTCCTGCTACTTTATTCCCAACTTATGTTGAAAAAATAGAGGATAAATACTATGACATAGTAACCGGTATGGAAGTTGCTTGTTATGATGGAAAATCAACTCCTAAATTACAATTTAAATCTGTTAGATATGAAGATATTAATACAATATATAAATTTTTAACGAGTATGACTCCTGCATATATTTCGAAATATAAAGAAAGATTTAACGAAGCATATAACAATGCTATGAATGAGTATGCTGAGGAGGAAAGAAAAACAAATTATATTGATAGTTTTAGAGATAATAATGACAGTAATTTCACTAAAAAAATGCATTATTAAAATTAATACTTAACTAGCAAGAGAGAAAAGTCTCCCTTGTTTTTTATTATAAATATTGATAAATAATCTATGTGAAGATAACTCTTTGCTTTTTTATGCTTGTCTATAACCTACTATAATGATAGAATATATGTTAGAAAAGTTGTTAAAAATATATTTAAGGAGGGATATTATGTTTGATTTAGTAAGTAAATATAAACCTAGCGGGGATCAACCAAAGGCGATAGAAGAGTTAGTCAATGGTTTAAATGAAAATAAAAAATATCAAGTATTACTAGGCGCAACTGGTACTGGTAAAACTTTTACCATTGCAAATGTAATAAAAGAAGTAAATAAACCAACTCTTGTTTTAGCACATAATAAAACTTTAGCTGGACAATTGTATGGAGAATTAAAAGAATTATTTCCAAATAACCGAGTTGAATATTTTGTATCTTATTATGATTATTATCAACCAGAAGCATATGTTCCTAGTAAAGATTTATACATAGAAAAGGATTCTTCAATAAATGATGAAATAGATGAACTAAGACATGCTGCAACTAGTAGTCTTCTTAAGAGAAAGGATGTTATAGTAGTAGCAAGTGTATCATGTATATATGGTATAGGCGAGGTAGAAGAGTATAAGAATAAGATGCTTTCTTTATCAGTTGGAGATGTGATTGATAGAGATGAACTTTTAGAAAAGTTAGTTAATATGCTTTATGAAAGAAGTACTTTAGATTTCAAACGTGGAACTTTCAGAGCTAAAGGTGATACTATTGAAATAATACCTGTTTATGAAAGAAAAAATGGAATAAGGATAGAACTTTTTGGCGATGAAGTAGAAAGAATAAGTGAATTTGATACCCTTACAGGAGTAATTTTAAGTGATAAGAAAAGTGTAAGTATTTTTCCAGCAAGTCACTTTGTAACAAGTGATGAAAAGTTAAAAGAAGCTATTATGAGAATAGAAAAGGAATTAAAGGAAAGACTAGAAGTTTTAGATAAAGAAGGTAAAATAGTAGAGAAAGAAAGACTTAAGCAAAGAACTATGTATGATTTAGAAATGCTTAGAGAAACTGGTTTTTGTCATGGAATTGAAAACTATAGTAGACATATGGCTTTAAGGGATGAAGGAGAGACTCCTACAACTCTTATGGATTTTTTTGGAGAAGATTATTTACTTGTAGTAGATGAGAGCCATGTTACACTTCCTCAAGTAAGGGCAATGTATAATGGAGATAGAATGAGAAAGCAAACACTTGTTGATTATGGTTTTCGTCTTCCCAGTGCGCTTGATAATAGACCACTAAAATTTGATGAATTTACTAAGAAAATAAAAGAGGCTATATTTGTAAGTGCAACTCCAGGCGATTATGAACTGGATCTTGTAAATAATAAAGTAACTGAACAAATAATAAGACCTACTGGACTACTAGATCCTACTATTGAAGTAAGAAAAACTGAAGGACAGATAGATGATTTAATAGGCGAAATAAATGCTAGAATTAAAAAGAATGAAAGAGTACTTGTAACTACTTTAACAATTAGAATGGCGGAAGAGTTAACTAATTATTTAAAAGAAGTTGGAATTAAAGTAGCATATCTTCATAGTGAAGTTAAAACTTTAGAGAGAATGAATATCATTAGAAATTTAAGGCTTGGCACTTATGACGTGGTAGTAGGAATTAATTTATTAAGAGAAGGAATAGACATACCTGAGGTTAGTTTAATTGCCATTATGGATGCAGATAAACAAGGCTTCTTAAGAAGTACTAGAAGCTTAATTCAAACAATAGGAAGATGCGCTAGGAATGCTAGTGGTAAAGTCATAATGTATGCTGATACTTATAGTGACTCGATGAATGAAGCTATAAGTGAAACGTATAGAAGAAGAAGTATACAAGAGAAATATAACGAAGAACATAATATAGTACCTAAAACTATCATCAAAGAAGTAAGAGAAGTTATAAGTAATGAAGTTAAATCAACTAAAGAGAAAAAGAAAATGACTCTTAATGATAAAAATGAAATGATTAAAAACATAGAACTTGAAATGAAAAAAGCAGCAAGTGAACTTGACTTTGAAAGAGCAATGGAGTTAAGGGATGCACTTTTTGAACTTAGAAGTGGAGACTAAGTTCTTTTTTTCTTTATAAGTGAATAATATATGGTATGAAAAAAATGATATTAATATTTATAATTTTATTTGCAGGGTTAATTAAAGTAAATGCACTTTCTAGTTATGTAGTAATGGATGCTTCAAGCGGGAGAATTCTCGGTGGAGAAAATATTGATAGTGCTGACTTAATAGCAAGCACGACTAAAATAATGACTGCAATAGTGGCAATAGAGAACTTTGATGCATCAAAAATAATATGTGCTGGAGATGAAATAGATGAAGCTTATGGGTCAATGATATATATAAAGAAAAACGAATGTATGACTCTTTACGATTTACTTGTAGGCCTAATGCTCAGAAGTGGTAATGATGCTGCTAATGTAATTGCAGAAAATACTTTTGGATATGATAAATTTATTGATAAAATGAATGAAAAAGCTTCTATTTTAGGAATGAATAATACTGTATTTGAAAATCCTCATGGACTTGATGAAAAAACTAAAAACTATAGTACTAGTTATGATCTCGCACTTTTAATGAAATATGCTATAAATAATAAACTATTTATGGAAATAGATAGTAAGAAAAAATATATGGTGGAAACTAACATGAATACACATTTGTGGTATAACAAGAATAAATTACTTACAATGTATAAATATGCAACTGGTGGTAAGATAGGTTATACCGAGCAAAGTGGACATATTTTTGTATCATCAGCATCTCGCGCTAAGGAAGACTTAATAGTAGTTTCTATGAAAGAAAGCGATAAGTTTAATTTTCATAAAAAACTTTATGAAGAGTATTTTAATAAGTATGATAAATATAGAATTTTAGATAAGAATACGTTTGTTTTAAGAGAGAAATACTACAAAGATTACCATTTATATATTAAAGAGAATGTTGATGTAATGCTTAATAAGAGCGAGCTTGATAAAGTATTTATAAAGTATGAAATAATAAAAAAGAAAAATCCCAAAAAAGATACTCCTATTGGTAAAGCAAAACTTTATGTAGATAGTAAGTTTATTACAGAAACAAATATTTATGCAGTGAGTTATAAAAATAAAAAAGAAAGTGTGCTTTCTAAGTTGTTTTTTTGGAAAAATTAATTTATAATTAACTTGTGATGAATTTATGAAAAGATTACAAAAATTTATAAGTGAATGTGGAGTTGCTAGCAGAAGAAAGGCAGAAGAGTTAATACTTAAAGGGAAAGTAAAAGTAAATGGCGAAACTATAAAAGAACTTGGCTATAAAATTTCTGGAGAGGATACTGTTACAGTAAATGATGTTTTACTAAAGCCTGAATTAAAGGAATATTATTTGCTTTATAAACCAAGAGGTGTAATTAGTTCAGTAAGTGATAATAAAGGAAGAGAAACAGTTAGTGATTTAATTAAAACAAAAGCAAGAATATATCCAGTTGGAAGACTAGACTATGATACAACAGGTATAATACTTCTTACAAACGATGGAGAATTATCTAATTATTTAACTCATCCTAAAAGTGATGTTACTAAAGAATATTATGCCAAGGTAAAAGGTTTCTTTAAAAAGGAAGATGCGCTTACTTTAAGTAGTGGGGTAATTTTAAACGGAGTAAAAACAAAAAAAGCTGTCTTTAAACTAGACAGATATGACAAAAAAAATGATGCTTCCTATGTAAAAGTTATTATTTCAGAAGGAAGAAATCATCAAATAAAAGATATGTTTAAATTACTTAAGTATGATGTTATTAAGTTAAAAAGAGAAAAGTATTCATTTTTAGACTTAAGTGGACTAAAAAGTGGAGAATATAGAAGTTTAAGTACTAAAGAAGTAAAAAAACTTTACAGTTTAAAGTAACTATAAAGTTTTTTTATTCTTCTACAATTGTAATTGCTTCAGTAGGGCAGTGTTCAATGGTATCTAGTATACTTAATTTATCTTCTTTAGTAACTTCTTTTCCTACTGGCTCTGCTTGTCCATTTTCATCAAAAACTAAATATTCAGGATGGTTCATAATACACATTCCACATCCAATACAAGCATCTTTATTAATATTTATCTTTTCCATAATAGCCTCCTCTTTAATTATATTATGAATTTTTATTAAAATCAACTTCTATTTCTCATAAATATGTGATAAAATAATAATAGGTGGAAGTTATGAGTTCTAGAATGGATAGATATAATAATGAAGTTGAGGAGAATGTAAGCTCTAGAGTTAATAAGAATACTTCTTTATATGAGGATATAAAAAGAAGTAGTTTTACTCGTGTTTCAAATAATGATAATATTAGAGTTATTGAAAGTAGTGGAAAAACTATAGACATAAATAAAATAAAGAAATATATACTTGAAAATAAAGAAGAACCTAGAGTTAGAAAAATAATTACAGTTCCAGAAGAAAAAGTAGAAACAAATAATGTTCCAGAAGAAAAGAAAGTTTATGATATTAATTCTGTTTTAGAAAAGGCTAGAAAATCACGTGAGCTTGATTATGAAAATGAAAGACATAAAAAAATAAGTGAACAAGGATATAACGTTCTTAATAAATTAAAAGAATATGAAAAAGAAGAAGAGAGTTATGAAGAAGATGAGTTAAATACCGAAGAAAGAACTTTAGTAGACTTAATAAATACAGTTACTGTTCATAAAGGAGAAGTAAATCTTTTAGAAGAACTTATGAGTACTGATAAAGATGAAGAGGTAACTAGTCCAATAAAGGAAGAACAAGAAAAGTCAAGTATACTTAAGGAAATACAAAGTAAAAAACTTGAAGAGGAAAAAGAAAAAACACAGGAGTTAGTTAACCTAAAACAAAAGATAAATGATATAGATAAATCTTTTTATACTAATAGTATGAGTTTTAGCAAAGAGGATTTCGAAGGATTTGAAGAACTTGAGAAAAGTGTTAAAAAAAGCGGACGTTTTGCAACTATTGAAATAGTACTTTTATGCTTAGCCAGTTTAGCAACACTAGTAGTAATAGCCAACTATATATTTGAATTAGGACTATTTTAGTATAGTTCTTTTTTTATTTTAATATAATTTAATATGAAACGTATGAGGCTTAGAAAAATGATTAATATAAGTATAAAAGATAAACTACTAATTACGTTTATTTTAGTTTTTCTATGTACGTTTATTATCTTTAAATATATAAATAAAGGAGTGAAAAATGTTTTATCTGTGTATGCTGTGAATGAAATAAAAACAGAAAGTACTCTTTTGATAAATGAAAGTATTAATAATCTTGAGGTAGGTAATTATGAAGAGTATATTAATGTGGTAAAAAATAAAGATGATGAAATTATAAGTGTAGACTTTAATTCACAATTAATAAATAAGAACTTGGTGGAGATAAATAATAAAATTTATAAGAGTTTAAAGTTGCTTGAAACAGGCGAATATAATTTTACAAATGATTTATATATTGAAAAGAATAGGTTAACATACCAAATTCCGTTAGGCTTAATTACGGGAAGTCCTGCTTTAGCTAATCTTGGGCCGAGAGTGCCTTTTAAAGCTAGAATAATTGGAAATGTAGTTTCAAATATAAAAACAGAAATAACTCCTTATGGTATTAATAATTCTTTACTAAAGATTTACATAGATGTAACAGTTAATAGTCGCCTCTCTATGCCTTTTATTAGTGAAGAGATAAATACTCTTGTAAGTACTCCTATAGTGATAAAGCTAATAAATGGACGAATTCCAAATGTGTATGGAGGTGCTTATTCTGTAACTAGTCCTTTTACATCTAGCAATTAACTAAAAAAAGTTTTATAATATAAGTGGTGAATGAATATGAATATTTTAGGAAGTGAATATAAATTAATAAAAGATAATAAAGAATGTTTTGATTTTGATGAAGTGAATGCTAAAGTAACCGATTATTTTAGTGACTATGATTATATTGTAGGTGACTTGGCCTATGGGAAACTAAGACTAAAAGGTTTTACTAAAAAAGAAAATAAGTTAAATAATCCTATTAATGACTATGATAGAATAGACAGTTATATAGAAAATAACTGTGCATATGGATGTAAATATTTTATTTTAGAAAAAATTAATTAAAAAGGTTTGATTTAAACCTTTTTTTGTGGTATTATTTTAATAGTAGGAGAGTGAGATATGAAAAAGATAACTATTGAAAACATGGATGGTACTATGGAAGAAGTAGATCTTGTTAATTCGTTTGATGTAAAAGATATAAATAAAAACTTTGTAATTCTCTCTAAAGGTGAAACTTTAAAAGAAGGTATGAGTAAAGTTTATATTTCGGAGGTAGTTGAAGAAACTCCTGGTGTATATAAACTTATTGGAATTACAGATGAAAGTGTATGGGATAAAGTTAAACAAGCTATGAAAAACATAGTTCAAGGAGGTTAATTATGGAAATTAGTAAAGCTAAAATGGAAGGCTACAGAGTAATAGGCATAAAGGATACAGATAAAGAAAAGTTAGCAAATCATAATCAAAGTTCTTTTAGTGTAGAACAAGAAGTAAAACCAGCTGAGGTACCAGAAGTAGAAGTAAGTGCTCCTGAGACTTTAAGTGAGCCAGTTGAGACTCCAGTACAAACTGAAGCGCCTGCTGCTACTGAAGAAACTGTAGTAGAAAAACCAGCTGCAGAAGAAGTAAAAGCACCTGAAGAAGAAAATATATTTGATAGAATAGCAAAAGAAAGCGTAGCAGAGCCAACTGTACCTAAGACTCCAGTGACTTTAGAAACACCTATTGCATCAGAAACACCAGTGGTTCCTGAAGAACCCGTACAAAGTGTAGAAGGAAATATATTTGATAATCCAGCAGTTCAAGAAGTAGCGCAAACTGTGCCAGAAGTTTCTCCAAAGGAAGGAGCATTTGATACACCAGCTGTCAGTGTACTAGAAACTCCATCAGAGTTTTATGGTTTAAAAAATGATAAAGAAGAACTAATTGATAATGCTAAAATAAATAGTGCTATTCCAGTTAAAGAAGAAAAACAAAGTAGTGCTAATTTAGGAGCAGATGCATTGTCAGCACTAAAATCATTAATAGAAGAAAATGAAAGCTTAAAAGCAGAAAATAGTAGTTTGAAAAGCGAAAATGAAAGCTTAAAAGCTAAAGTTACTGAATTAGCTGAAAGTTTAAATATAGCTAATGCTAGAACAAAAGCAGCTGAGACAACACTTAATGAGGCGATTCAAAGAGATGTTAAGACTTTAAATTAAATTTTAAAGTTTTTTTTTATTATAAATTTCATATAATTTACTAGTGATATTATGAAAGAAACTATTAACTATTATTACAATGTGTATCCTGAAAAAGTTTATGAAATAAATAATGGATGTTATTTCTATTTTAATACGTATAAATATTATTTTATTACTTATGAAAGGGATAAAAGTGAAATTGATTTTTTAGTTAAAATAACTAATGATTTATATAATAGGAATATATTAGTGGATACATTTATAGTAAGCAAAAATAAGACTTATTATGTAGTAGTGGGAGAAAAGATTTACGTGCTTTTAAGAGTTAATAGTATAGAAAATGATATATATAATTTAAGTGATATACGATATTTTAATAATTTATTAATAACTGAAACAAAAATCAGTTTAAATTCAGACTGGGGTATTCTTTGGAAAAATAAAGTTGATAAATTTGAAAGCGAAGTAAGTGAATTTAATATGGATTATCCTTTGATTGAGGAGTCGTTTGACTATTATATCGGATTAACTGAAAATGCGATTAGTTATTTTGAAAATGCCTTTTTAAGTAGTGAGAACGTTAATGTTTGTCTTTGCCATAAAAGATTACCTAAAAATGTATATAGTGGTTTTATAAATAATCCGCTTACATTTGCGTTTGATTATGAAGTAAGAGATGTGGCTGAGTATATAAAAGTGAAGTTTTTTGAAGATTATCTTGACTTTAATGAGGTGGAAGATATTTTATCTAAATTTAATAGGAAAAGTTTAATGTTTTTATTTAGTAGATTATTATATCCATCATATTATTTTGATTTAGTGAAAAAAATTATAGAAGAAGATGAAGAAGAAGTTAAATTATTAAATTATATTAATAGGGTAAATGAGTATGAAGATTTATTGTTAGACATTTATAATGTAATGAACAAAAAATACAATATGCCTCCTGTAGAGTGGTTAAAAAAATAGTGACATTTCTCTTTAAATTTGATACAATTGATTTGTGATGTAAAAATGAATAGTATAAAAGTAGGAAATATTGTTAAAGGCGAGGTAACCGGAGTAACTCCGTATGGTGTTTTTGTAAGTTTACAAGATGAATATTCGGGGCTTGTTCACATTTCTGAGGTGTCTAATAAATATGTAAGGGATTTAGAAAAATTGTTTAATATAGGAGATATAATCAATGTTAAAATAATTGATCTAAATGAGGATAAAAGCCATGCCAAACTCTCTATTAAAAAAATAAACTATAAAGTAGAAAAAGAATTGTCTATGATACCAGAAAGTGGTACTGGATTTGGACTTCTTTCTGAAAACTTACCAAGATGGACCAGTGAAAAATTTAATAAAATAAAAAAAAGTGAAGAAAAATGATAAAAAATGTTGACATGAACTAAATAAAATGGTATATTTATTCATGTCAGCAAGTGATATGGGCGACTAGCTCAGTTGGTTAGAGCATCTGCCTTACAAGCAGAGGGTCGGGAGTTCGAGTCTCTCGTCGCCCACCATAGAAATGCCGAAATAGCTCAATTGGTAGAGCAACTGACTTGTAATCAGTAGGTTACGGGTTCGATTCCTGTTTTCGGCACCATTATTTGGGGAGATAGCGAAGTGGTCAAACGCGGCAGACTGTAAATCTGTTCTTTCGAGTTCCATGGTTCGAATCCATGTCTCCCCACCACTTAGATATTGCCTCGTAGCCAAGTGGTAAGGCACACGACTTTGACTCGTGCATTCGCTAGTTCGAATCTAGCCGAGGCAACCATCTAATTTATTGTGACCCGCTAGCTCAGCCGGTAGAGCACTTGACTTTTAATCAAGGGGTCTGGAGTTCGAATCTCCAGCGGGTCACCAAAAAAGAGATATCCCCTCGGGGATATCTCTTTTTTTGATACATGCGGAGATTCGAAAAATTTAATAGAACAGTCCGGTGGACTGTTCCTTGGCATCGGTTCGACGATGCCAACTCCTTACCCGGTGCCTTAGCACCGGGGCAGCGAATCTCAGCGGGTCACCAATGGACGCAAAGAGAGCCATGTTACTATAACTCTCTTTCCTTATTCACATATTGCTTTTCTGAGTGTTCCAATGACATCATCCTCAACAATCACAAACCTTCCACCGGGGTGATCTGAGTTCGCGATTGGGCGAGGATTGTGCGGGTCATAGAGGTAATCTTCGCCGCTATCATCAACGATTTGAAGAGCTCCGGAACCTTCGTCATAGGAAAGAACCTCATATTCCATTCCATCCGTCAAGCCATCGATTCCGAAGCTTTTACCAACATATTGGACACGCATATTATTTCGCCCCTTTCAACTTTATTTCCTCCGATGGAACGCCTATGGTATTCTCATACCAGTGAACCACATAATGGTGATTCTTTGCATACACCGTCCCGGATCTCTTCTTCCAGCTACTTGCGTCCCCATAGTCAGGATATGTTGCATACAATCGCTTCAATCCCGAATCGGTGTGCTTGTTCCGTCTCCGGCCATCGTATACACCTCAACAGCTGCTGCACCTTTGGGGACAACGCCTTGAATTTTGGGGAAGTTTACAGCCACAGTATGAGGAATCACTGTATCTGCTTCCCGCAATTTTTTCGGCAATCCGGATTCTTCCTTGATTGTAGCATCGTTTTTGATAAATTGCAATTTTTTCTCATATCTTTCTGCCGTCTTTTCCGCCTCTCTGGCCTGTTTCGAACCGAAACAGGCCATTTCCATCCGTTCATGCTGGAGCCTCAGGCCAGCCACTTAGGAGAAGCGTTTATACACGAAAAAAGAACCAGTCTTTCGACT
>OLGM01000839.1_pt1 | contig 16707 bp, 15 predicted proteins | sample 1606001 | NCBI WGS metagenome assembly OLGM01 (sample SAMN03283294) | human gut metagenome | biome: human-associated habitat; material: feces | host: Homo sapiens | place: Peru | collected 2012
ATCATAGTCATTTACGCTATATCCAAGCATTGGTGGAATAACAATAACGGCAATAACAATTAAAATAAAAATAATCAAACCTGCCATGGCAACACGGTTTTGTCTAAACTTACGCCATGCGATGGTCCAAGGACCTATAGATTCAATTTTTTCACCAGATTCTAAAACAACAGCATCTTTTTTAGCCATCTATAGTTCCCTCCTATTCATCCACCTTGATACGTGGGTCAACTAATGTATAACAAATGTCAGACAATAAGTTACCTAACAACATCAATAAGGCACTAAACATCAAACAAGCCATAACTAAAGAGTTATCACGTTGGTTGATCGCATCAATTAATACTTTACCAATTCCTGGCCAGATAAATACAGATTCCAAAATTACGGCTCCTGAGAATAATGATGGAATGTACAATCCTAGTAATGTTACTAAAGGAATTTGAGCATTTTTAAATGCATGTTTGTAAATAACAGTCTTTTCTTTAAGACCCTTTGAACGTGCTGTACGAACATAATCCATGTTGATGACTTCAACCATAGAGTTACGTACATAACGTGAGAATGACGCAAATGAACTAAACGCCAATACGATTACAGGTAAAATTGAGTGTAATGCGATATCTCCAATTTCTTGGAAAATACTTGAGTAACCAAAGCTTGATAGCATTGTGTCACGCATTCCGTTGATAGGCATACCTGGAATCTGCAAACCAACGAAGAAAATTAATACTAAGGCAAAGAAGAATGTTGGAACACTTATTCCTAACAATGAGAATACAGTCCAGAAGTTATCAAACACTGAACCTTTCTTTACTGCCTGTTTTATTCCAACTGGAATAGCAAAAATCAAGGCCACAATTAATGATACAACATTCAAATAGAATGTATTCCATACATAGTCACCAATAATAGTTCCAACTGGTTTTTTAAGAGTAATACTTGATCCTAAATCTCCTGTACACATACGTCCAATCCAACGTACATATTGTTCAGGTAACGATTTATCCAATCCTAACAACTCACGAACGTGATCACGTTGTTCTTGTGTAACCTTTGAACCGGCTCCAAAATAAGCTGTTACCTCATCACCTGGCATCGCCTTTACAGTACCGAAAATAACGATTGAAATGATGAAAAGGACAGGAATCATCGCTAAAATTCTTTTAAATACATACTTTAGCATAGTTATCGATCCTTTCTATCCACTAAATGCATATAAGAGCAAGTCAATACGGCTTGCCCTTAATTTTATAAACAATCCACGAGTTTTTAATGCAGACTATTTAACGTTGCCACGTTTCTGTTAATGAACATTTGTCCTTTAACATCAACTATTTTAACACACCTTTGTGCAAATTTTAAATTATTTTACAGTAATTGTATCCATTGATTGAGACCAGTTACGTAATGTTCCTGTTCCAGTCAAGTCAACTTTCTTATTGTAAAGGTTGAACATCATACCTGAATAAACTGGCATGTATCCTGCATCATCAGCAGCCATCTTCATAGCTTCAACATAATCAGCTTTTGATTTAGCAGCATCTGAATCAGCACGAGCTTTAGTTAATTGGTCAACTAATGCTTGATCATTGATACGAGAGTAGTTATTTACAGCCATGTTATCTGGATTGTTTGTATATGAATCATTAGCTGAAGTATCTTGGTTACTTGTAAATCCAGTAGCTAAGAAGCACATATTCCATTCGCTATCGTGGCTTTCATCTTGAATGTTGCTTAATAATGTAGAGAAGTCAACTGTAGTTTGTTTTAAGTCAACACCTAAATCTCCCCAAGTTTTCTTAACCATAGGAATTAAAGTTTCAAGTACTGAGTTACCTTCTGAACATAAGAATTTGATTTCTAATTTTTGACCGTCTTTAGCACGGATTCCATCAGAACCTTTTACCCAACCAGCTTCATCTAATAATTGGTTCGCTTTATCCATGTCAAATGCATATGTATTTAATCCATCAATTGTTTCTTCATTACGAACTACAGCTCCACTGTTTTCTGATGCTGGGTTCCAGTATGCAGCTGGTACATATCCACCTTTAATTTTCTTAACTTCGTCACTTGCTTTTTTGTCCCATCCGAAGTATGAATCACAGAATCCTTGACGATCTGTCGCATACATCAATGCTTGACGTACAGCTTTGTCAGCTGTAGCTCCATTGTTAGCGTTCATAGCTACAAAACCAACAGCACTACGAGTGTAGTAGTTCATTGTGATATTGTCATCTTGACTTGCATCACTTACTTTAGTTGTTTCAATTACTTCTGGAATTAAGTCAACAGTTCCTTTTTTCAATTCTGAAACTTCTGTAGAAACATCTGTTTTCTTAATAACAATACGATCTACTTGGTATTGTCCCTTTTCAGGTTTGAATTCTTCATTACGAACAAATGAAGCTCCGCTTGCTTTATCATAGCTCTTTATTTGGTAAGCACCAGAACCACATGATTCTTCTTGGTTCTTTTCAACAACTTTTACTTTACCTTGTTTGTATTTTGAGTAGTGATCTGCACTAGTGATTCCCATTGCACCAAATGTTGAAATTGCATCGATTTGAGGTGATACTAAGTGGAATACAACTGTATAATCATCTGGTGTTTCAATACCAGTTAATTCTTTAGCAGCTCCGCTATTATATTCTTTATATCCTACTAGGTTTTCCAATCCACCACCATTAGGACCAGCATAGCTTGGGTCAGATAATGTTGTGAATGTAAATTTAACATCTTTAGAAGTAACTTCAGTACCATCACTGAATTTGTGTCCTTTTTCCAATTTGTAAGTTAATGTTAAACCATCTGCACTTACTTCTGGTAAATCTTTAGCCAATACTGGTTCCAATTCGTTATCAGCATTGTACTTTAACATTGATTCGTAGCATAAGTTTACTACATATTGGTCATAAGCACTTGATGCATATTGAGGTGTAAACTGACCAGTTAAACTTTGGTTAACAGATACTGTTAATGTTTTTGCGTTACTGCTAGATCCGCCTGAACATGCTACTAAAGTAGAAGCCATTGCTACAGATGCTAAACCAGCAACAATTCTTTGTTTATTCATTTCTCTTTCCTCCTATAGTCTGCTCACTATGTGTGAAGAAATTATACTATGTTAGAAACACGTTTTCAAGGGTTTAAGAAAGAAATTTACATGCATTTTTTCATTTATGTATATTTTTCATGGACAAAACACATCATTTTGTCTTTATATCAGGCATTTTCATTGTATTCGCTTTCATTTGGATTTTCGTATTTCATTTACAAACATTTGTCTATAATAGATGAATTTTTGTGTAAATAATGAAAACAAAGTTCATACAACATATCATCAACAACATATAATTTCACAAGATTAACCATAGTTATAAGGAATTTAAGGCTATGAATATAGAAATAAACCAATATTCATATCTCTCTTTTAAAAATATTAATAAACAAAAAGAAACCATTCTAGACGCCAACACTAGAATGGTTTTCTTAATTTATGATAAAATAGGCAAGAAAGAAGTGAATGTATGAATAAAGCATTATCTCATTTACATACGATCAACAAGCACAGGTTAAAAGTTACTTGGCTTTGTTTTCGTTGTCACCTATATAAACAGGGGTTGCTTCATGATTTAAGCAAATACTCTTATATTGAATTAAAAACAGGTTTTCATTATTATCAAGGATTTCGTTCTCCTATAGATGCTGAAAAAGAAGAAAAAGGCTACTCTTTAGGATGGCTTCACCATAAAGGAAGAAACAAACACCATTGGGAGTATTGGCTTGATTTTGGTGCTGACGGTATTTACGCTTGTAAGATGCCAACCAATTATGTCATTGAAATGTTTTGCGATCGAGTCGCCGCAAGTATGATCTATCAAAAAGAAAAATACACAGATTCTAGTGCACTTGAATATTATGAAAATGGACGAGGTAAAATTCTGATTCACCCGGAAACAGACGCCCTCATCCATCATTTATTAAAATATTTATCTGAGCATGGTTTAGATCAAACCATTCACTATATCATCACTGAAATTAAAGAATAATTATTCTACAGTTACACTTTTCGCAAGGTTACGAGGTTTATCTACATCGCAACCTTTTTCTTTTGCGACATAGTAAGCTAATTCCTGTAATAAAACTGTTGCTGGAATACAACTCAATAGTGGATCCACATCTGGAATGCGAATCACATACTCAAAGCCTTCTGTATTTTGGTTTTGTGACGCAATCAAAATGACCTTGGCTCCTCGAGCAACCGTTTCTAAAATATTAGAAATTGTTTTTTGTGCAACACTAGGCTGCGTAGCTAACGCAATCACAACTGTATCTTTTTCAATCAATGCGATTGGCCCATGCTTCAATTCCCCAGCCATATATGCATCGGCATGTACATAAGATACTTCTTTTAGTTTTAATGCTCCTTCTAAAACACTTAAATAATCCAGTTGTCTACCAATAAAGTATGCATCTTTTTGATTCGTTAATAGTTTAGCAAATTCAGCCATTTTTTCTTCTTGTGCAAGCATTTGTTCAACTACATCTGGCATTTGTTTCAACTGATTGATCATATGATTTTTACATGCCACATCCTTATTAAATAAAGATGCTAACTTTAAACATAGACATGCCAACAACACAAGTTGTGTTGTATAAGCTTTTGTACTTGCGACTGCAATTTCTGGTCCAGCACAAGTATATAAAACATAATCAGATAATCGAGCTAAACTAGAACCTAACACATTTGTCACAGATAGTGTTTGTGCTTCGTTTTCTTTTGAAAGTTTTAATGCTGCCAAAGTATCTGCTGTTTCTCCAGATTGTGAAACAAAAATACATAGCGTATTTTCATTAATACGATAATTGCCATATCTAAATTCACTAGCACTTATACAATAAATTGGTTGATCAATCCATGTACGCAATAAATATTGAGCATATAAACTCGCATGATAAGCTGTTCCACATGCGACAAAGTAAATTTGATTGATTTTTGAAACATCTAAACCAGATAATTCTGGCATAGCCAAATTATTTTCAATATGAGCTCTTAGCGTTTCTTTAATGACATATGGCTGTTCATGCATCTCTTTTTGCATAAACGTATCATATCCACCTTTTTGAGCTGCACAAGCATCATATGAAATATGCATCCAATTTGTTGAAACAGGATCTCCAAAGAAATCATAGACTTCAATACTTCCAGGTTTTAATACGGCCATCTGTCCATCTTCTAAAGCGCAAATATCTTTTGTGTAATCTAACACAGCTGGAATATCACTTGCACAAAATGCAGATGTATCTGTTTTTCCTAAAATCATTGGACTTTCTTTTTTTGCGACAAAAACGCAGTCAGGATAATCTGTACAAACTACACATAGCGCAAAACTACCTTGAAGATATTGCACACATTTTTTTAAAGCGTACATCATATCGCCTTGATAATAGTAATCCAACATATGAACAATAACTTCACTATCCGTCTGTGACTGAAAAGTATATCCTTGTTCTAATAAACATTCTTTGATTGATGCATAGTTTTCAATGATTCCATTATGCACAATTGAAATTGTTTCACTCTCATTTGTATGAGGATGTGAATTCATATTACTTGGAACACCATGTGTTGCCCAACGCGTATGTCCAATTCCTGTATGTTCAGGATGTTCTTTTTCTGATAACAGCTCTTCTAAATTGGTTAAACGTCCCTTAGCCTTATACGTTTCTAGATGGTGACTCGAAACTAATGTCACTCCAGCAGAGTCGTATCCACGATACTCCAATTTTTCTAAACCCTGCAATAAAAATGGTAAAGCACTCTCTTTACCTGCGTACGCTGTGATTCCACACATTATAAAAAAATCCTCCTATAAATTATTATCACGGAGGATACCAAATGGCTTTGTTCAATGTTCGCACATTGGTTTTGTCCATCGTTAAAGGTTGTATCAACCTCCAGACTACCCGCCGAATCTTTCGATAAGTCTGGTCCTCGTCAACTAAATACTTAGTCCTGGCGCTATTTTTTACTACATCTCCATGAATAATGAATATTATACAAAAAATGGGACATTTGTCAAAAAAAGAAGACTTACTCTTCTTCGACTAGATTCAATAATTCTAGCACTCGATTTAAGTCTTCTTTATTTTCATAATGAATAGAAATGGCATTTTTACTGATAGATACCGATGTTTGAAAGAATTCCTGAAGCTTTTCTTTAGCTGCCTTCACATAAATATCTTCTTTTGGCTTTTCCACCGGTTTTTTGTTGTTGGTATCCTTTACAATTTGTTCTACCTTACGCACAGATAAGCCTTGATCAATAGCTTGTTTTGCGACTTTACGCATACTCGCCTCTGTCTTAAGACCTAATAAAGCTCGCACATGCCCCATGCTTAATTGTTTACTTACAACATATTCCTGTACATCTTCAGGTAATTTCAATAGTCGTAATAAATTTGTGATGTGTTCACGTGATTTTCCAACGCGATGAGCCAACTGCTCTTGTGTATATCCTAAGCGTTGAATCAATTTTTCATAAGCTTTTGCTTCTTCAATTACATTTAGATCTTCACGCTGAATATTTTCCAATAAAGCAATTTCCATCATTTCCTGATCATCAAAATCAACAATGATTGCTGGAATATCTTGTAATCCGGCAAGTTTTGAAGCTCTTAATCTTCTTTCACCGGCAATCAAATCATATCCTTGGATACTCTTCTTAACTAGAATGGGTGTAAATACACCATGTTGCTTAATAGATGAGCTTAATTCTTTTAAAGCTTCATCATCAAATACTTTACGAGGCTGATATGGATTTGGACGAATCTCATCCACAGGAATTTTTGACTGTTCCTGTCTTTCAACTTCCATATCTCCGTTTTGAATATCATCTAATACCTTAGAAACGTCTTGTCCAAAAATACTAGACAATCCTTTTCCTAAACGAGCATTATTTTTATTATCCATAGCTATGCCTCCTTTGAATTACGTTTTAGTACTTCTTCAGTTAAACCAGCATATGCCTTGGCTCCTGTACTTTTTGGATCATATTCAAAAATGGACATACCACGGCTAGGTGCTTCCGATAATTTTACATTTCTCGGAATAGAATTTTGATATACAAGCTTACCAAAAGTTTGACGCACATCCTGCGAAACTTCTACGCTTAATCTTGTACGAATATCAAACATTGTTAATAAAATACCTTCAATTTTTAAATTTCGGTTACTTGTTCTTTGGACAAGACGAATTGTGATCAACAACTGCGTAACTCCTTCCAATGCATAATATTCACACTGTACTGGAATCAAAATGCTGTCGGCTGCTGTTAATGCATTGGTATTCAATAGTCCAAGTGATGGTGGACAATCAATAATAATGTAATCATATTGATCTCGAATAGGTGCAATGGCTTTTTTCAATAATTCTTCTTTACCTGCTTCCATCTTATCCATGTCTAAATCAGCTCCAGCTAAATTAATATTGGCTGGAACAATATCGATTCTTGGATTCATTTTAGGTACAATGGCTTGCTGAATAGGAACTCCCTCCATTAATACGGAGTGAATTGTAGCTTGTGAATTGTTTTGATTCGCATTCAATCCTTGTGTTGCATTCCCTTGTGAATCGAAATCAATCAACAATACTTTTTTCCCTACATGTGCAAGTCCGCTTGCTAAATTTATCGATGTTGTAGTTTTGCCTACTCCACCTTTTTGATTCGAAATTGCGATAACTTTTCCCATACTCAACCCTCCAAAGGTTTTTTCTTGATTTGCCCATACGCTCTAGGATATTTATTTGGCGTATGTTTTACCTTTTTAAAATATAAATTAATACGTGTTGCATCCTCTTCAATCATAAATTTTTCTTCATCGATCAATTCAACACCTAATGTATCAATTGCCTTTTGCGCATTGATCAACTCTTCGTGACCATTCTTACCTTTTAAAGCCACCATTGTATGATCCATCTTCACAAAAGGAACACAAAGTTCTAATAAAATAGATAGTTTGGCAACCGCACGCGCACTGACCACGTCAAAACATTCACGTTTTTCTTTTGCCAAATCTTCAGCTCGAACATTTAATATATCGAGATTTTCCAAGTTCAATTGAGTTTTCACTTCATTTAAAAAACGACAACGCTTTTGTAAAGGCTCCACCAATGTCATATGAACATGTGGAAATGCAATCTTTACAGGGATGCCAGGAAATCCTGCACCTGAGCCAATATCACACATTGTTTCAAATTTAATATTTGAAAACGGCATGATTGAATCATAAAAATGCTTCTCCCACACTTCTTCTTCCTGTGTAATTGCCGTTAGGTTCATCTTCTCATTCCATTCAACAAGAAGCTGCATATATTTTTCAAATTGATTCATTTGTTCTTCATTTAATTGGATGCCGGCTTCTAAACAAGCCTTCTGAAATTCTACTTTAGTCATGAAAACCCTCCACGCTATCCATTATATCATATAATCGTTTCCGTCGTATTTTTACTATACACAATAATTTGACATTATGCATGTCGGTTTATTTACTTTATTCATTTATGATACAATTTTAATGAGGAGGTCACTTATGAAAAATTTAAAGAAAGTTTTATTTGTTGTTGTCTTTATCTTAATTGCCTTTGTAGGCGGTATATTCTTTGCGAATAAACAAACGGAACCCGAGATCACATCAACATTGATTCAAAATCGAATTGAACAAGCGAGTGATTTGGTAACCACAAAATATCATTATGCGAAAGTAGGAAAATTTGAAAATTCTTTAAGTCTGAATGGCTGGTCCATTCCTTTGACAAACAAATACTTCATACTAACATTTGAAGGGGAAATTCAATTGGGTACAGATTTATCTAAGGCAAATGTAGAGATCAACAATTCTACTATTCATGTGACAGTTAATAAACCAACTGTTCTTTCTAATTCAATCGATGAATCAAGTATTGAAGTCTATGATGAAACAAAAAACATTTTCAACCCCATCAGTGTGAGTGACTATAAAGCGTTTGCGGTTGAACAAAAAGATAAGGCTTTATCTGAGGCCAAGAAAAAGGGATTAATGAAAACGGCGCAGGAAAACACAAAGAAAAGTATTAAACAAATCATTTCCATTATCCCAGATACAGATGAATATACGATTGAAGTCACATTCAAGGAGTAATTATGGCAAATTTGAAATTAGTTGATGCTTTTACAGATTTTGTAGAAGAAAGCACACTACCCTATCGTCAAATGATGACCTATTATAATTGCGCATTAATGGAAGTAGAAACTAAATTTAAAGTTCTTAACGAACAATTCTCCCTGTTCTATGATCGCAATCCTATTGAGTCGATTCATACGCGTATTAAATCACAATCCAGCATTCTTAAAAAACTTCAAAAGAAAAACTTATCACTTTCGATTCCAAACATCGAAAACAATCTGTTCGATATTGCCGGTGTTCGAGTTGTATGCTCTTTTACAGAAGATATTTATTCTTTAGCCAACTCTTTTCTTAGCCAAGACGATGTTCGATTGATTGAAAAAAAGGATTATATTCAAAATCCTAAAGAAAATGGATATCGTAGCCTTCACCTTATTGTAGAAATCCCTATCTTTTTATCCGATGAAAAAAAGTGGGTCAAAGTTGAAGTGCAATTTAGAACGATTGCCATGGATTTTTGGGCAAGTCTTGAACATAAGATTCGCTATAAGAAAAACTTATCTAAAGAAAGACTTGATGAAATTGATAAAGAATTACTAGAGTGTGCTAAGATTTGTAAGACACTTGACGAAAAAATGGAGGAAATAAAGACGGGAAATTAACTTTCCCGTCTAATTTTCTTCATACACTTCTTCAAAAGATACTTTTGCATCTTGTGAATTTTCTTTCATGAATTTACGATTCTTATAGAATCCTACTGTCAACAATGGGACGATGATGATGGCGATACCTAGATATCCACAATATCCATAGCCATACTTAACAACGTTTGTTAGTCCTACAAATGAGATTCCCATAGAAACTACCATGATGAATGCAGAAACTAAAGCTCTACGTACAGGTACGTTTTCAACTTTTTGAAGGAATTTCACATTTTCAAAGCGATTTACAAATCCAAAGATGACACAAACTGCACTTGAGATCAAACATAAGAATAGTACTAATCCATAAAGTGCTACAAGCCAGTTTGCTCCAAATGATTTCAATGTTGTTAATGTTGGTAAAGTTGTTCCGTTTGGCTGAGTCAAATAATAGTGTTGCCAACAAAGTAACATTAATACGGCAAGACCTAATCCTAACATATTTAATGTGAAAGTTAATGCCATTGAGCGATCACAATCTTGTTTTGTTTTTAAAACACTTGTTCCACAAACTAAGATAGCTGGTACTGTAACCCATTGGAAAGCTGAATAGGTAACTCCGTTCCAAACTGCTTTTGGAAGTCGGCTCCATCCATTTACAGAAAAATCAACACGCATAACATCTAATAAATTGTGTCCATTTAATAAACCTACTGTATAAATAGAAACAGCAAGAACCAAGATCACTACACCCATATATGTACTTGCTCTACGAATCAAATCTACGCCAAAAATTGTTAAGAATAATACAACAAGACCAATCACAAATGTTCCTAGATAGTAATTTAATCCAAAATATTGTGTCAATGCACTGGCTGCACCAGAGATACATGATGCGACAACCATCAAAACCATAATGTTAAAGAATAATTCAAATAATAATTCCACTTTATCAAATGGGTGATATAAACATTCAAATAGTTCTTTATACGTTTTTAGGCCACGTGAATTCATCATAATCTGACCTTCACGAATTGTCATAGCTAAAAGTAACATCGCAACGGCAACCCCAACAATAGCTGGCCACCCTAAACTAACAAACCATGTGTTTTCCTGGTTTCCTGTCGCAAATCCTCCGCCCGCGTGTGCTGCAAATGCGGTTGTGGCCACTGAAAATGCAGCCATCCATGATCGATTCAATTTTGTGTTCTCTTTCTTTTTCATTCTCAAATTCTCCCTTTCTGCAACAAAAAACCTTCCGTCTCTTGTTGCCTAATTAACAACTTCAGAGACGAAAGGTAATAATCTTATTCTTCCGCGGTACCACTCTAATTCATTCTAATGAATGCCCTCATCGATGCTATCACATCTAGTCTTTATATCGTAAGACATACGTCTATAACTACATTATCGCTACAGCCGCTCCATGGTGATTTTCATTCTCTAGCTTTATGATATTTTCCACCAAACAATATCTCTCTAGGCTAAAACTTAGTGAATTACTCTTCCATATCAATGCGTTGACTGTATAATACAATAATTTACATTTGTTTTCAAGTGCTTTTGTAAATATTTTCATTATTTAATGTAAAAAAGAAGAGGCCCTATACCTCTTCCATAATCTGATTGATTGTATCGATGACTCGACTTGTGTTTTTTCCATCCGTATATACCATGTACTTTATTTGGAAATAAGACAATTTATCATAATCGTAATTTTTAAATTCTAATGCCTTGATAAGTTGATTCTCATCTGTACATATTGGTCCTGGAAAATCATTAAAATCAATATTCAATCCAATGTTCTGCTTATATTCTTCTATGTCAGGAATATAACTGATCATTGGTTTATTTAATAAAGAGTAATCGAATATGACACTTGAATAATCTGAAATCAAGCAATCACTCACTTGCATCAATGTATACAAGTCTTCCTTGTTCATATTCACTCCACCCGTGCACTGAATATCTCCGAGTAATGGGTGAAATTTATATAAAACAACATAATCTTTTACTTTTGTGAAATCAAAAGATTGTATTTTAAAACCATCAATGATGTTTCCCCTAAAAGTAGGTGCATACAAACATAATTTCTTATCTTTTAATTCTGGATATCTCAAAAAGAACTCATCTTTTTGGTTTGTGTTTAGTAAAGTATCGATTCTTGGCATTCCAGTCACTAAAACTTGATTTGTATCTACACCAAAAGCTTGTGAATATGGTTTCTTCCAATATTCAGCATTACATAGAACGTAGTCATAATTACGTACGGGATATTGTCTTTTGATTTGGTTACCAAATTTTTTTACAGCTCCACACGCATGCCAGATTTGTAGCACTTTGACATTTTGTGGCTTCATATGACTAATCACATAGTTGTTGTCATTTAAAATCACAAGACTCGATTTTTTTATTTCAACGAGCTGTTTTAAACAATTCAAGAAATATTTGAAATCGCCCCATAGATTCTTTTCAAACATCAATAAAATATAATGAATATCATACTTGTTCTCGTGACGCAATTGTTTATCAATGAGTTTAAAATCACCGGACAATTCACTTTGCGTTAAACTAATAAAAGTAATTCTATTTTTCTTTGGATGTACATAAAACGTTAAAACATCCACGATCCATAAGGCAATATTCAAGATGATCTTACTTAATCCCATTTTATTGCACCGCCTTATATAAAATATCTACAACTCTTTTAGAGGCATTTCCATCTTCATGATTATTAAAATAACGATTAAAATCATTCAATTTAGAATAGTCATAAACTTCATTTTTAATATCCATCAACATTGTTTCTTCATCCATATAGATTTCACCTGGAATATCCTTATGAATATCTAAATAGAATCCTCTTAAGTCTGTCGCATATTCTTTTAAATCATACATATAGAAATAGATTGGTCTTTTCAATATTGCGTAATCAAAGAACACACTTGAATAATCCGTAATCAATACATCACTGATCACATACAATTCATTTATTTCTGCTTGAGCAGGAATGGAATACAAGAATCCATCTAATTCTGGATCATCTTTGAAGGTATTTATAATTAGATAATGTGGCTTAAATACAACAATTGTGTCTTTACCTAAAATTTCTTTCCATTTTCTAAAGTTTGCCTTCAATTCAAAAGTATATCCTGCAGAAACATAGGAATTATCTCTCCATGTTGGTGCATACAATACAATTTTTTTATCCATAGGCAACCGATACTTCTTTTTGATCGCATCACATTCTTCTTTTGTCGCATTCGAAATGAAATCATTTCTTGGATATCCTGTTTCAATCAATCTTTCTCTATTAATTTGGAAAGATGTTTGAAAAACACGTGTGCAGAATGCATTTGGACTAATCATATAATTGTATCTTGCGACATCTACATCATAGGAATGGCACATCTGTTCATAGCTGACACCCGAACGATAAAATGTGGTATCTTCACTTACATCAATATCATGAGCTAATCGCTTTAAGGGTGTTCCATGCCAAGTTTGTAGGTAAACCTGGTTTTCTTTTTTAAAGATATATGTAGGTAATTTGCAGTTCACTACCCATAATTTAGCCTTCGATAAATAATAGAAATAGGGGATGCTGAAATATTCTTTTATTTCAGCTCCCTCTATATTCAAATTCTTTTCTTTATGATTCTTTATAAACCAAATAAATCGATATCCATCAAATCTTGAATCTTGTCTCATCTGTTCATAAATAGCTTTAGGATTATCCGAATAGCCACGACCATGGAACGATATAAATATGACTAGCTTATCATCTACTTTAAATAAACGATAGGTTAATTTATATGCCAAGCGTATACACTTTCCTGCAAACTTTTTAATCGGTCTTAAAAGTTTTATCAACATGGCTATCCTCTCCTTTTTACTTAAATACTTCTTCTACAATATGTTTAGACGCATTTCCATCGTCATAGCAACAGAAACGTTTGTAGAATTCTTCGTAACGTTCTTTATATTCTTCATTAATTTGATCAATATTCAAAATCGCATCTACAACTTCTTCACTCGTATACAATAGTGGTCCAGGAACTTCTGTATTCATATCAATATAGAATCCACGTAACTGATTCTTATACTTTTCAATATCATATGTATAGAATAGTACTGGTCGTTTCAAGTTCGCAAAGTCAAAGAATACACTTGAATAGTCCGTGATACAAATATCACTAATCAAATAGATTTCACTAATATCATCATATTTACTTAAATTGTACACAAAGCCTTCAAGACCTGTTGTATCAATGTTGTCTGCGATATAGTGGTGTGTTCTTAATAAAACAACATATTCATCCGATAATTTTTCCATCATTAACTTCAAATCTAAAGCCAATGTAAATTTGTATTCCCCTTTTCCATAGTGTTCATCATCACGCCATGTCGGAGCATATAAAATCGTCTTCTTATCTTCTGGAATACCTAGTTTTTTTCTTAGGTCTTTCGCAATTTCATCTTTGTTTGGCCAATATAAAATATCATTTCTTGGATATCCATATTCAAGCATCTTGCCTTCATACATAAAACAGCTTCTAAATGTTTTCGTACTAAAAGGATTGGCACTCACTAAATAATCCCATTCTTGTCTTTGACGATAGAACTGCTGTTTATATTTTGGTGATGCCGAAGTTACTTCTTCTTGATCAAATACAAGACGTTTCAATGGTGTACCATGCCAAGTTTCGACAAATACTTGTCCTTCTCTTTTGCGATACCACAATGGTTGTCTTACATTAAATACAAAATATTTACTTACAGCTAAATAATAAGCATATTTGAATGAGAAACGTTTTACGACTTCGGCTCCATAAGGAACTTCATGACCATCATTCAATGCCCATACACACTTGTATTTGCCCGGATAATTTTTGGCAATGTATTCATAAATATATTTTGGGCTGTCCGAATAGTTTTTAGCCATAAATGTCTCAAACAGAATCACATTATCTTGGATTGGTTTTTTTGAATAAATGTGATAATAAGCTAATTTAAATAACACATTTTTATTTTTGAAGACTCTAAAGAATTTTTTAATTCCTAATTTTCTTCGAACGCAGCTCTGTACGCCTTTTAAATCACGATTCTGTAAACAAGCTACCATTTTTTTAGAGTTACGCTTATATCGATTCATCACTTCTGGACGAATACCATCGATTGTCTTAGCTATTCTTTCAAAATAGTCTGTACGCCATAGATCATCTTGGCTACGACGAATTCGCTTAGACATTTTGGATACAAAGTAAGATACGATCTTACGATCTAAACAGAAACGCACAACGCCCTCTTCATTTAAAAGTGTACGTGTATATTCAACCGCATCACATCTTTCATTAAAACGATTGTCATTTTCTTCCTGACTTAAAGCAGGTTCGTTAATTGGATCATTGTGTTTACGTTTTACATAAATCGCATCTTCCACTCTTAAAGCTGTATTTAGTTTTTCTAATAGTGGACACATAAATGTCATATCACTGTAATATCTGAAGTTCTCGTTAAATTTTAAATTGTTTCGAACGACAAAATCGCGGTTATACAAATTACCTAATACAGTAAAAGTACGGATACCTCTACGGTTGTCCATCGTATAGAAAATGGCCTGAGCTTGCTGCTCATCTTTTTCATAGGATGCGAATGAAACAAAATCAGAAAGCTTATTTAAACGACGCTGTTCCCTTTCTTCTTGATCTTCTTCATCTACTTCTTTATTTTCTACTTTATGAAGATAGTTAGCCTTGTTGTTCCAAGTGTGATTCAATATACCATAAACCATATCTACATCATGATCCATAGCTTTGATCATATTTTGAAGAGTATCTTCTAAAACATAGTCATCGCTATCTAAGAAGTAAAGGTAGGCACCTTTAGCTTGTTGAATCCCAACATTTCGACATGCAGCTATACCTGTCACACCTTCTGGCAATGTATAAATGCGCATATCAAAAATAGAATTATATTCTTCTAGTAAATCGTCAATATCTTCTGTTGGATGATCTAATACGACAATCAATTCAAAATCTTTAAATGTACTTTGTGCTAAGTTTTGTAGACATTCTTTAAAGTAATGTTTGTACTTAAAAAAAGGAAGGATAATACTAATAGTACGCATATTAACCCTTCAATTCCTCTTTCAATTGTGTTGTACTGATACCCTCAGTTCTTGGCAAATAAACAACTTCACAATAATCCTTTAAGAAATCAAATTTTCCTTTCCAATCATCACCCATGACGAATACATCTACATTATATTTTTTAACATCTTCGATTTTTTGTTCCCAGCTTGTTTCTGGGATTACCTTATCGACATATTTAATAGCTTCTACAATCTTCATACGATCTGTATCTTTGATCTTACAAACTTTATTTTTACCCAAATTAAACTCATCACTACTTACCGCTACAATTAAATAATCCCCTAATTCTTTTGCGCGACGTAATAAATTTAAATGGCCTACATGAAATAAATCAAAAGTTCCATATGTTATTACTGTTTTCATGAGTCATAAACCTCCCTATATAAACACTGTAATTGTAAACTATTTTTGATAAATTGAAAAGGAGTCCCTAAAACTCCTTTATTAACCAAATAATTTTGCGATACCCTTCTTTTCTTTTTTAGGAAGTAATCGCTTTTCAAATTTCTCATCCAAGAATTTTTTCTTTTCTTTTTTACTCATAGCCTCTAACTTATCAACATAAGCCGAATAATCATCGCAAACCTTGTCGATATCTCCCATTTCAACAAGTTGTCCACCTTCGATCCACATTCCTGTTTTGCAGAATTCACGAACTTGGCTTAATGAGTGAGAAATAAAGAAAATTGTTTTTCCTTCTTCATCTCTTAATTTCATCATTCGTTTCATACATTTCTTGG
>OLGM01000840.1_pt1 | contig 16697 bp, 15 predicted proteins | sample 1606001 | NCBI WGS metagenome assembly OLGM01 (sample SAMN03283294) | human gut metagenome | biome: human-associated habitat; material: feces | host: Homo sapiens | place: Peru | collected 2012
GGCCAGGGTAGTGGCCAGACCGTCGCCTACCAGAGTCCGGTGGAGGCCAGGATCTTCCACAAAGTTCTTGCCGACGGTGGAAGAAATGGCGCAGATGTCGCCTACATGCTCCATCATGGTAGCCAGAGAGATGGGCATGATGGTCACGATGGCGGTCACCAGCAGACCGTGGTCCAGGTTGGCACCGAAGATAGAGAGGGCGGTCTTATGCCACACAATGGGAAGACCTACCCAGTCTGCCTGGCTCACCAGGGTAACCAGGTTCTGCCGGGAGGCAGGATCCACGATCATGGAGAAGGCATAGGAGCCGACCACGCCCAGCAGAATGGGAATGATCTTCACCATGCCCTTGCCCCAGATATTGCAGGCCACCACGATCAGGATGGCAACCAGAGCTACCCACCAGTTGTTGGCGCAGTTGGTGACGGCGGAGCCGGAGAGGGTCAGACCGATGCAGATGATGATAGGTCCGGTGACAATAGGGGGAAAGTAGCGCATGACCTTCTTGGCACCGAACTGCTTAAAGAAGAAGGCCAGGATCAGGTACACAAGACCGGCGCAGGCAACGCCAAAGCAGGCGTAGGGAAGCAGGGCATCGCCGCCATCGCTGCCCATGGCCCGGATGGCATTGTAGCCGCCGATAAAAGCGAAGGAGGAGCCCAGGAACGCGGGGATCTTCCGGCCGGTGATCAGATGGAACAGCAGAGTGCCGAGACCCGCAAACAGCAGAGCGTTGGCCACGTCCAGCCCGGTCAGGGCGGGCACCAGCACGGTGGCACCGAACATGGCGAAGAGGTGCTGTACACCCAGCAGGAGCCTCTTGGAGGGTGCCAGGGTGGAGGCGTCGTACACGACGTCGGTATTGGTTTCAGGAGCAGACATAAAATACCTTCCTTTCTCTTTTCCGTGGGGCCATAGACCCCGATCCAGTACGAAAAAGGGGAACCGCAGCCATGAAGCTATGCCGCAATTCCCCCTTTCGCATTTTATCCGTGTCAGTATAACCCGATTGGAAGAGAAATGCAAGGAAAAAAAGACCTTTCTGTAACCAAAATGTGAACGGGGGAAGAATGGATTTTTGTGGAATGTGTAGGGACGCTTTTTGAGGATCGGTCATATCCGGGTAGACGAAACTCAGGACAAATTTGACTTTTGCCGGGGAGTATACTATAATTCAATAAATGATGATTCAGAAATATTCGGACGGTGACCGTATGAGACAGGAAGACACCAAGCAGAAAATCATAGAAAAGGCCCTGGAGCTTTTTTCAGGACGGGGGTACGACTCCGTCAGCGTGGGGGAGATCGCCCAGGCGGTAGGGATCAAGGCTCCGTCCTTATACAACCACTACCCCAGCAAGCAGGCGATTTTTGAGGCCATTGTGGCCTCCACAGCGGAACGCTATCAGCGGGATACAGACAAGATCCAGATCCACGTGGAGGATGACCGCCGGGATGCCTTGTCCTTTGTGCATATCACAGAGGAGGCGCTTTTTCAAAAGGTACGGCAGATTTTTGAATATTCCCTCCACGACGATGTCATCCGCCGGTTTCGGAAAATGATGACCATTGAGCAGTTCCGCTCTCCGGAGCTGGGGGCCATGTATTCCCAGCGATATGTGGACCGGGTGGTCCAATATCACGCGGGAATTTTTCGGGCACTCATCCAGGCCGGGGAAATTCGGGAGGAGGACCCCCAGACCCTGGCCATGCTGTATGTGGCCCCGGTGATCACCCTTATCGCCATCTGTGACCGTCAGCCGGAGCGGGAGGGGGAGTGCCTGGAAAAGCTGAGAAAGCACGTTGGCGCCTTTTTCCGGATGGTGCATACTTTTTAATGCTTTCTGGAACAAAGCAATAGCTGAATATCCAGGGTCCAGATGCGCCGGTACCAGTCCTTTTCCATGGGGCGCATCGGCTTACCCCTCAAACAGCTGCCCCGGCAGCCGGAGCTTTTCCTTTTTGGGAAAGGAAGTGTCAAAGGCCTCGAAGGCTCCTGGGTCCTTTTCGGCGACAAAATATCCATCCGGGTCGGTGTAAGTACCGGTAACGCCATCCAGGAAGCCGGGGATCAGCTCCTTGATGAGAAAATAATCCCCTTCCGGGTCATCGGCGTAGCGGATGCCCTTTCCTTTGGCGGGCAGGAATCCGGACTTCCCGTAGAAATCAATATTTCCGGTGATGGCGGTGGCTCCGGCCCCCAGCTCCCGGGCCATTGTCAGGGAGGCATCCAGCAGCCGCTTCCCGTAGCCCTGGTGCTTGTACTTTGGAGCAATGCTGATGGGCCCGAAGGTCAGAATGGGGAGCTCCCTTCCATCGGAGCAGAGAATGTGAGACCGGACATAGACGATTTGCCCAATCAGTTCCCCGTCCAGCTCCATCACCAGGTCCAGTTCCGGCACAAAGGCCGGATCGTCACGGAGGCAGTGGAGCACATAGTGCTCCGTGCACCCGGGGCGGTAGACGTTCCAGAAGGATTCCCGGACCAGGTTTTCTACGGCCTGATAGTCCTGCTTGGTTTCACGACGGATGATAAGGCTGCTCAATGACATAAAAATCCCTTCTTATATTAAAACTAACGAACGTTCGTTAACTTAATTGTAGCAGGGGAAAGGGGAAAAGTCAACGTATTTTTTACACAGACCACACGTTTTCCCGGATGCTGATTTTACAATGGCAGAGTATACTGGCCTCCAGAAAAGAGGGACGCCATGAAAATAGAGATCAAGCATGTGACCAAGCGGTTCGGGGACAAGCAGGTGATCCTGCCCACGGACCTGACCATAGAGGACGGTTCCTTTACGACCCTTCTGGGGCCCTCCGGCTGTGGGAAGACCACCCTTCTGCGGATGATCGCCGGGCTGGAAGCGCCGGAGGAGGGAGAGATCTTTCTGGACGGGAGTTGTGTCTTTTCCAGGGAACGGAGAATCGACCTTGCGCCGGAAAGACGGAATCTGGGCTTTGTCTTTCAGGACTTTGCCCTGTGGCCCCACATGACCGTGTTTGAAAATGTTGCCTTTGGCCTGCGGGCCAGGAAGGACACCAAGAACCTGACCCAGCGGGTGGAGGAGGCTCTGCACCGGGTCCATCTGGAGGATTACGGCAAACGTTATCCCCATCAGCTCTCCGGAGGACAGCAGCAGCGGGTCGCCTTTGCCAGAGCCATTGCGGTACGGCCGGGCTGCATCCTGTTCGATGAGTCTTTGTCCGCTTTGGATGCGCTTCTGCGGGAGCAGATGCGGCAGGAGCTGAAGGAGCTGACTGCCAACCTGGGGATCACCTCTGTATTTGTGACCCACGACCAAACGGAGGCCATGAGTATGAGCGACAAGATCGCTGTTTTAAACGCCGGACGGGTGGAGCAGTACGACACGCCGGAGACGGTTTATCACCGACCCGCCACCGAGTTTGTAGCCCGATTTGTGGGAAAATCCAATTGGATCACAGAGGAGTCGCTGTTTCGTCCAGAGGCGATGGCCGCGGCGGATACGGCGGGGGCGCTGTGCTACAGCTTGCCGGTAAAAACCGTCCAGTATCTGGGCAGTGGTTACGAAATCACCGTTTCTTATAAGAATGCAATATGGACACTTCGCTCCGGACAGAAGCTCCTGCCCGGTCAGATGCTGACCGTTTACATTGACCCAAAGCAAATTATTCGATTTCAACAGAAAGAGGTACGAAAATGAAAAAAGCAATTTCTATGATCCTGGCGCTGGTTTTGTGCGCCTCCTTTGCGGCCTGCGGCAGCACCCAGCAGGCAGAGCAGACCACATTGGCGGCGGAGACTACCCAGGCGGCCCAGCCCACAGAGACTGAGGCTGCGGCAGAAACGGCCCCCACCCTCGGTGGAAAAGTCACTGTGTATATGCCCAGCCCCGCAGGGTTGGCCGACAAGTTGGCAGCGGCTTTCACGGAGAAGACCGGCGTAGAGGTGGAGCAGTTCCAGGGTACCACCGGTGAGATCCTGGCCCGGCTGGAGGCGGAGCAGGCCAATCCCATTGCGGATGTGGTGATTCTGGCCTCCTGGTCTGACGGCCTGTCTATGAAGGCCGGCGGCCAGCTGGAGAGCTATACCCCTGCCAATGCGGACAAGGTAAACAGCGGCTGGATCGATGCCGATTCCACCTTGTTTGGCTACAGCGCCTCTGCGGTAGGTGTCATCTATAACACCACGGTGATCCCGGAGCTGAACGCCGACTGGAAGGAGCTGGCTGATGCCGCCTACAAGGATAACATTGCCATTCCCGATCCTGAAAAGTCCGGTGCCTGCAAGGATTTTCTGGCTGGATTTGTCACCGGCACAGAAGACGCAGAGGCGGTGCTCCAGGCCTGGGCGGACAACGGCCTGACTGTACCCGGAGCCAACAAAGCGGCTCTGGAGGCTGTGACCACCGGTGAAAAGGGTATCCTGATTGCGGGTGTGGATTACAATGCCTATTCAGCCATGAAGAAGGGCGAGCCCCTGAGCATCTACTATCCCGCCTCCGGCACTGTGGTGAATCCCCGTCCTGCCATGATCCTGAAAACAGCCCCCAACATGGACAATGCCAAGGCCTTTTTGGACTTCCTCTTCAGCGATGAGGCCCAGACATTGGTTGCCAACGCCTTCCTGCTGCCCGGCCGCAGCGATATCCAGTGCGAAAACCGCAGCAACCTGGGGGAGATTCCCCAGATCCCCACGGATTGGGAAAAGATGATGCGTGTCGCCTCCGATACGGCGGCCAAGCTGAACAGCCTGTGCAAGTAAGGATATGAAAAAGACGAATGTGCTCCAGGTTTTGCTCCTTGGGCTACTGACGGTGCTCATTCTTCTTCCGTTGTGCTCCATATTCGCCAAGGTGGTCATCCCCGATGGCCGTCTTGACCTATCCGGGGCCTGGAAGACAGTTGGGGATGGAGACAATCTGAAAACCATTGGCAATTCCCTTCTGCTGGGGTTCAGCGTGGTGCTGTGCGCATCCTTTTTTGCGCTGCCTACGGCCTTTCTTCTGAGCCGGACCCAGATCGGAAAGCACAAATGGCTGAATATTCTGTTTATGGTACCGTTTATGACACCGCCCTATATTGCATCCATGGGCTGGATCCTCTTCATGCAGAAGCGGGGACTATTTCAGCAGTTGTTTCCCGGGACGGGCAACTGGTCAGAGGGATTTTTCTGCTTTGGGGGCTTGGTACTGGTGATGAGCCTCCATGTGTTTCCTTTTTTGACGACCATACTGAAAAATGCCATCGGCAATATTCCAGCCAGTCTGGAGGAGAGCGGCGCGGTATTCGGCGCTTCCTTTTTCCTGCGGCTCCGAAAAATTCTGGCGCCGTTACTGACGGGAAACTACGCCATTGGGGCGCTGCTGGTATTTGTCAAGACCCTATCGGAATACGGCACACCCTATACCCTGGGCAGACGCATCGGCTTCTACGTGTTCACCACGGATATCCACAGGTACTCCACAACGGCACCCATTGACTTTGGCCGCAGTGCAAGCCTGTCCTCCATACTGATCTGCATCTGTATGGCCATGTGGCTTTTGCAGAATGCCATTACCAGCCGGACCAGCTATCGCCTGGTGGGCGGGAAGGGCAGCCGGAAGGCCTTTACAGGGCTCTCTCCTGCCGCGCTATGTCTGAGCTGGGGATGGATCATTGCTCTGGTTGCCCTGGCAATCGGTGTGCCTTATTTTTCCATCATCAGTACCTCCCTCATCAAGCTCCGTGGTTATGGTTTGGCAGCGGGAAATTTCACACTGGACCATTACAAAGAGCTACTGCAAACCCCGAAGGCTCTGGATGCCATTGGCAAGAGCCTGTTTCTAGCGGTGAGCGCCGCAACAATTTGCTCGGTGCTGGGAACGGCCATTGTGGCGGCAGTTCGGAAAGGCCAGAACCTCCTGTCGAAGATTTTGGAAGCCATCGGCCTTCTGCCGGAGATGCTGCCTGGGATCGTGTTGGTTATCGGCGTGATGCTCTTCTGGAATGGGATCTATCATATCCTGCCGCTGTACAATACCATTGGCATTATGGTGTTGGCCTATGTGGTGCTGTACCTTCCCTATACGGTGCAGTATGTGACCTCCAGCTTCACCCAGATCAGCGACAGCCTTTTGCAGGCGGGGCGGGTCTTCGGCGGAAGCCCTATGTATGTGTTCCGCCGGGTCACACTGCCTATGATCGCAAAGGGGATTTTTGCCGGATGGATGATGATCTTCATTATTGCTTTCCGGGAGCTGGTAACGGCCAGCCTGATCGCGCCGCCCAATGTGCTGGTAGTCTCCACCTATATCAACCGGGAATTTGAGCAAGGGAGCGTATCCCTGGGCATGGCCATGGCCGTGCTGTGCGTGCTCATCACCACCGGGGCTCTGCTGATTTTTAACCGGATCACCGGAAAACAGGAGATAGGATGATCTGTGCCTAGAGATATATAAATGCAAAAAATCGGCCCCAAACGGCCGATTTTTTGATATACTATACTTTTGAAAGCTCCTTCTTATCCTGATACTGTTCCCACAGATCATCACTCATTTCCTGAAACACCCGCTTGGCCCGGTAGGTGCCGTCCGGGAGGCGGCTGGCGGAGAGGGTCACAAAAAATTCGTCCCCTTCTTCGTCTGTTCCGTAGCTGATATAGTCCTGCTTCCAGCTGGCGATCCAGGGCTCACAGGTGACGGCCTGACCGCACCAGGGGCAGGAGAAACGGAGCAATTCCGGGTCCTGGAGGACCTGCTGGAGGCTATCAAAACTGCGGCTGCTGGGCTTTTCGGCGAAGACCCGGGAGGCGTATTCCTCCAGGTATTGGTCCAGATCCAGGTGGTCGCAGATCTTGGCGGTGTTCACAGAGTCATTCATGGCGTCGTGGGCGGCATCACCGGTTTCGTGGAGGATATCCATGGCGTATTCCAAGGAGTATTTTACAGAGGAGCGCATGATCTCCCGGCTGAAGATCCGCTGCAGGTCGTACCAGTCCGGTAGGTTGGAGATATCAACGCCATAAAGGACCATGTTGTCAATGAGGGTGGGCAGGTCGCTCATGCTCCAGGTCATAAAAGCGTATTCTTCCCCACACCAGTCGATGAACTTCTGGTAGGCCACCGGGAAGGGAAGACCCTGCTCCTCCAGGAGCTTGTCATGGATGCCGGTAAGGGAGGCAATGCGCTTGTGCATTTTTGGGTAATACTGGGGCTTGCTGTAGACCCGGAAGGTATCGATGAGCTGAAATCGGTCATCCAGTTTGGCGGCGCCGATTTCAATAATGTCTCCGGGAAAATAGATGGGCTCCAGCAGGGTAGAAGCATCGTCCGGGGGTTGGTTCCATTCCAGGTCGAAAATAACGTAGTTCATTCTGTGCAGCTCCTTTCCTTCACCTTTGGCAAGGCCTTCCCGCTGGCGTAATATCCGGCGAACAGTACAAACAGCAGCAGATTATGTCCGATCATGCAGCCCCAAGCGGAGATGAGCCCCAGGCCCAACAGACGGGTGCAGACAAAGGTGCCCAGGATCCGGACACCCCACATCCCCGCAATGTTAAAGACGAAGGGGGCGGAGGTTCGGCCGGTGCCCTGCATCAGGCCCTCCAGGACAATGGGAACGCCGTAAAAGGGCTCGGACACGGCAACCATCCGAAGAACGGTGGCCCCAAGCTTCTGGACCTGCGGGTCTCTGGTGAAGATACCCACCAGCTGGGGGGCGAAGAGGAACAGCATTCCGCCGGAGACTACCATCAGACCGATTTCCAGCGGCAGGAATGTACCGGCCAGGCTGTTGAGCCGCTTGCCGTCCTTGGCACCCAGGGCATTGCCTGCCAGAGTGGCGGCGGCGGTCTGCATACCCCAGCCGGGGATATAGAACAGGGACTCCACCGTATTGGCAATGGTGTGGGCGGCGGCAGATACGTCCCCCAAGGCATTGATCATGGAGGCAAAGGCAACATAGCCCAGGCTGGTGCCAAAGCGCTGGAGCATATTTGGGAAAGCAACCTTCAGGCAGGGCCGCAGCACCTGCATATCCGGCTGAAACCGCTGGCCTCTGGGAGAGATATCCGAATGCTGCCACAGACGGCGGGTCATGGCAATGCCGCCGTAGGCATAGGCAATGGCACTGGCCGCCGCGGCACCGTTAATGCCCCAGCCTGCGCCCCAAAGGGGCAGGGAGATGCCAAAAAGAGAAACGGTTCTCTTGGAATAGATGAGCAGAAAGTTTAGAACAATGTTGATCAGGTTGACTTTGAGGCCCACCCGCATAGGGGCCTGGGTGTCTCCCACCGCCCGAAGCACCGTGGCAAAGAGAATACTGGCTGCCCGGAAGAGCATGGGAAGGTAGAGAATGCGGAAGTAGGCCGCGGCGCTCTCCCGGATGAGGGGATCCACCTGCATCCAGACCACAATGCGGTTGCTGAGCCCAACGGTGGCAAACGTCAGCAGTACCCCCAGCACCAGCACCGCCAGACAGGACTGGGCGGAGGCCCGCTTGGCCCGCTCCTGCTCCCCGGCTCCGAAAGCCTGGGAAATATAGGCCAGGAAGCCAACGCCTACGGCGGAAACCGTACTGCCCACCAGCCAGGATACGGTGCCGGTGGCTCCTACCGCCGCCGTGGCTTGGGTGCCCAGGGTGCCTACCATGGCGGTGTCGATGTACTGCACAGCGGTCTGCATCAGCTCTTCCAGCATGGTGGGCCAGGCCAGCGCAAAAATAACGGACAGCATCTGCCTGTCCAACGTTCTCTTTTTCATACTTCCTCCGTAAAAAATCGGACCTTCCCCTTGGGGAAGGTGGCTCGGCGAAGCCGAGACGGAAGAGGGGAGTACAGACTCAGTCCTGCACACGGCCTCACACCCGTCACGCCTCCGGCGTGCCACCCCCTCCCAGGAGAGGGGTATTCCCTCTCATTATACCTCTTCCGCACTTTTCGTCAAGAAAAAATTCCTCCCGCCGCAAGGCGGGAGGAAAAGAAGAATTCAGTTATCTTGCCCGGGTAGCGATTTCGTTTCTCACCTTGGCGATGAAGTCGTTCAGGTTCATGACGGTGGTCTCGTCGGTATCCCGGTTCCGGACGGAGATCGTGCCCTCCTCGGCTTCCTTGGCACCCAGGATCAGCATATAAGGTGCCCGGTCGATCTGACGGGCTTCCCGGATCTTGTAGCCGATCTTCTCACTGCGCTCGTCCAGCTGGGTGCGGATATTGGCATCCTCCAGAGCCTGATTGACCTGCTTGGCATAGTCCATGGTCTTCTCGGACACGGGCAGGACCTTGACCTGCAGAGGTGCCAGCCATACGGGGAACTTGCCCTTGGTCTCTTCGATCATATAGGCCATGAACCGGTCCAGAGAGCCCAGGATGGCCCGGTGCAGCACCACAGGGGTCTGCTCTACGCCGTTGGAATCCACGTATTTCAGGTCGAACTTGGCAGGCAGGCAGAAGTCCAGCTGGCAGGTGGACAGGGTGTATTCCGCGCCCACAGCGGGCTTCACATTGACATCCAGCTTGGGGCCGTAGAAGGCGGCCTCACCGATCTCCTCGGTGAAGTGGATACCCAGCTCCGTCAGCACTTCCCGCAGAGCGGATTCGGCCTTGTCCCACATGGCATCATCGGGATGATACTTGACCTTGTCCTCGGGGTCCCGGAGAGAAAGGACGCAGCGGTAGTCGGTAATGCCGAAATCCTTGTAGACGTCGGAAATCAGGTTTACGACCCGGGCTACTTCATCCTTGATCTGGTCGGGGGTGACAAACAGATGGGCATCGTTCTGGCAGAAGTGGCGGCCCCGCTCAATGCCCTTCAGGGTGCCGCTGGACTCGTAGCGGAAATCGTGGGCGATCTCGCCGATCCGGATGGGCAGCTCCCGGTAGGAGTGGGGGCGATTGGCGTAGATCATCATGTGGTGAGGACAGTTCATGGGCCGCAGGACGAAGCTTTCGCCGTCCACTTCCATAGCGGGGAACATATTGTCCTTGTAGTGGGCCCAGTGGCCGGAGGTCTGGTACAGGGCCACGGTGCCTATGCAGGGAGTCATGACGTGCTGATAGCCCAGCTTCCGTTCCTTTTCCTTGATATAGTTTTCCAGCTCCTGCCACACCGTGTAGCCTCTGGGCAGGAACATGGGCAGACCGCGGCCAACCAGCTCGTCGGTCATAAACAGGCCCATTTCCTTGCCGATTTTCCGGTGATCCCGGGCTTTGGCCTCTTCCTGCTGCTTGAGATACTCGTCCAGCTCCTCCTGGGAGAAGAAAGCCACGCCGTTGATCCGGGTCAGCATCTTGTTGTTGGCATCGTTTTTCCAGTAAGCGCCGGACTGCTGGGTGAGCTTGAAGGCTTTCAGACCCTTGGTGTAGGTCAGGTGGGGGCCGACGCACATGTCGATATAGTCGCCCTGCTGATAGAAGCTGATGACGGCATCCTCGGGCAGATCACCGATGTGCTCTTCCTTATATTTTGCGTGACGGTCGTGCATGAGCTGGATGGCCTCGTCCCGAGGCAGGATGAAGGGCTTGATGGGCAGATTGGCCTTGACGATCTTCTTCATCTCTTTTTCAATGGCCTCCAGATCCTCGTCTGTCAGCTTCTTGTCGCCAAAGTCCACGTCGTAGTAGAAGCCCTTTTCAGTGGCAGGGCCGTAAGCAAAGTCCGCATCGGGGTACAGATGCTGAATGGCCTGGGCCATGATGTGGGCAGCGGTGTGGCGCAGAACGTGCTGGGCTTCTTCGGGAGGGCATTCGGCAACGGTACCGTCTTTGTAAATGATTTTCATGGTTTTGTCTCCTTTTTCGAGTGTAGGGATGCAAAAAAGCACCCCTGGATTTCCAAGGGTGCCTGAATAAAGCACGGTTCCACCTTGACTTTTCACTCAAAGCCCACTGTCGCGGGGCGGAAAATGCGGTGCGTTTGCGCCCATTGGCTTTCTCACGCACGGCTCAGAAGTGGTCTCCTCCGTATCCCCACAGCGGACTTTCAGCTTCTGCCCGCCTCTCTGGGAAGGGAATCACACGGATTCGGTCTTCATCAACGCTATTGGCTAAAGTATAGCACTTTTGGCGGGAAGATGCAAGTGCCTTTTGAAGTTTTTCTCTTGACATTTTGCCCGGAGCACATTTCAAAACGAACTTCGTATTTATCCAAAGTGCTTCCTCCGCAGGGAAGCCAGAGCGGCGCGGGCATCGTGGGATTCGTGGGTCCTGGCGTATTCGGATTCCGCTTTTCCAATGGCTGCGTCAATGGAAGCTGTGTCGATCAGGTCCTCGTAGGCTTCCATACTCATAATCACCAGATCGCCATAGCCGTTTTTTGTGATAAAAACTGGCTCCCGTTTGGCGTGGCAGATGTCAGAAATCTCTGTGGTGTTCCGCAGGTCTGTGATTGGGCGAATTTGTGGCATAGTGCCGCCTCCTTTCATGTTGCTATTATAGCATTATTATGTACAAAATACAAGCAAAAGAAAAAGAGAGAAAAACTTTCCCCACCTCCCACATTTTTCCGTGTATAATGGTGAAGACAGAAAAAGGAGGCAGCCCCATGGATGACAACGAGATCCTGGACCTATACTTTGCCCGGTCCGAGCAGGCGATTATGGAGACGGACCAGAAATACGGGCCCTATTGCTACAGCATCGCCAATCATATTTTGCAGAGCCCATCGGATGCGGAGGAAAGCGTCAACGATACCTATTATTCCGCCTGGAAGCTGATCCCACCCCGGCGGCCTCAGCGGTTTTCCACTTTTTTGGGCAAGCTTACCCGGAACCTCTCCATTGACCGTTGGCGAAAGAACACCGCCGGGAAGCGAGGGGGCGGGGAGACCCAGCTGGTGCTGGACGAGCTGGCGGAGTGTGTGGCGGGGGAGGAGACCCCGGAGACGGAGCTGCTGCGCAAGGAGCTGACAGCCACTCTGAACCGCTTCCTCCGGGCCCTGCCGGAGAGGGACCGCACGGTCTTTCTGCTGCGCTACTACTACGCCAGTACCCAGCCGGAGATCACCCAGAGGACAGGGCTGTCCGCCAATCAGATCAAGTACATCCTGCAAAGAACCAGAAAAAAACTGGCCGATACGCTCAAAAAGGAGGGCCTGCAATGACTTCGTTTCAGCTTTTTAAAGGAATGACCGGCATTGATTCAGAATTCCTCCTCCAGGTGGAGCGGCAGGATTCTCCTGTATCCAGAAGGCTGCACACCAAGAAACTCTGGCTGATTGCTGCCATCATTGCCTTGACCCTGCTTTTAGTGGGCTGCGCAGTGGTCTATGCTACCATCCTTTGGGGCAGCCCAAAGGAAATGATCGCCGGCCTCTACGGCGAGAGCACCGGCTTCGACAGCGCCGCCCCCGGCGAGGGCTCCGACCCGGTCAGGCCGGGAGCTACCTGGACGATCCCGGGCTACGAAAAGCTCCCGGTGGAGGAAACCGTGGCCCAGGAACTGGAAAAATGGGTATCCCCTGTTGGCAAGAGTATTTCTGCCCCTGGCTACAAGCTGACGGTGGATGCCTATGTCTACGACAGTGCCACCCAATGCGGCTTTATGACCATGCTCTTGGAGCACGACGAGCCCATCTCCGAGGAGAATATGGGCTTAGGCATGGGTGGCCGCCTTGGCGGCCTCCACGGAAACTACCTGAATTTCAACCAGTATGGCTGGCCCTACCTGATCCCCAAGAAAACCACGGATCATCTCCTGGCCTTCACCTTCTATTTCCGTGCGGATTTGGATAAGGGGACGGAGCTGCTGGTATCCTTCCCGGCCCAATCAGAAGAACTGCGCAGCCAGGAATCCGTAGAGCAGCAAAAATTGGAGGAGCAGTTGAAAGCGGAGCTGACACCCGACGAGGCCGTGGCCCGGATGCGTGCCCTCTGCGGCGACGACCTGATCGACGACATCGCCACCCATGTCGATGATCTGCAAAGCTGGGCATACTTTATGCTGGTAAACCGGGCCTTCAATCAGGCTCACATGGATGAAATGGTCTGCGTCTCCCTCCCGGACAGCGGCAGTCTGCCCTACAAAACCTTCGGCCAGGGGGATATCTACGTCAATTCCCTCTGCGTCTGGATCCGTCCATCCCATTACGCCGACCGGGGCGACGCCATCAAAACCCTGATCTTCCACATGACCGACGGCACAGATTTTGTGGTCACGGACGACTTGACCGACAATACCGTGTTCCAGCGGATCATTGAGCACGACGATTTACTCTGTATGTTCAACAGTGCCATCAATATTGACAAGATCCAGTCGGTAGAGGTGGCGGGTGAATTTGGCAGCGCGACGCTGGAGGGGGATGTGGACTGATATCCTCTTGCAAAACCAAACAGAAGCGGATACAATTCTACTTCAATATCGCCAAGGTGCTGCTGCATGTATAACAGTACACATTTTATTTATTTGACACTTACGCAAAACGGTGTTACCATGGTACCACAACGATATTTGGAGGCTACTTTTTATGATTCGACTCGTAGCGGATTCTTCCTGCGATGTGTATACCCTGCCAGGCGTGGACTTCCGGGCGGTGCCCTTGCACATTTCCACCGACGACGGCAGAGCCTTTATTGACGACCCGGAGCTGAATGTGAGGGAGATGGTGGACTGCCTGCACAGCCATAAAGGGCGGTCCTATACCGCCTGCCCCAGCGTGGCTGCCTGGCTGGAGGCCTTTGAGGGGGCAGACACGGTGTATGTCGTGACCATTACCAGCGGACTGTCCGGCTCCTACAATTCCGCTAAGGTGGCGGCGGATCTGTACCAGCAGGCCAGCCCCGAGGCCAGCGTCCATGTTTTCGACAGCTTATCCACAGGGCCGGAGGAGCTTCTGCTTCTGGAGAAGCTCCGGGAGCTGGTAAATGCCGGGCTGGAATTTGAGGAGGTCATCCGTCAGGCGGAGGATTATATGCGGCATACCCGGCTGTTTTTCAGCCTCCACAGCCTCCACAATCTGGCCCAGAATGGCCGGATCGGCAAGGTCACCGCGGCGGCAGTCAGTGTTATGAACATACGGGTCATTGGTACCGCTTCTCCGGAGGGGACTCTGGCCACCATCGGCAAGGCCCGGGGAGATAAGCGGGCAGAGACCGTCATTCTGGAGCAGATGCAGGAGGCCGGCTATCAGGGCGGTAAGGTCCGGATCACCCATGTGCAAAATGAAGGAGTGGCCCAGGACCTGGCGGCACGGCTGCGGGGCTACTACCCGGATGCGGATATCTCTGTGGCGGTGTCCGGCGGCCTGTGCAGCTACTATGCGGAGAAGGGCAGCCTGCTCATTGGCCTGGAGACAAAATAAAAAGGATTCTTTTTGCCTTTGTGGGAATTCTAAGAAAAAAAGCAAAGAAAGGGCAAGTAAATGAAACGATGGGTACCGATTTTCCTGTTGCTGAGTCTGCTCCTGACGGGCTGCGGCGGAAATACCAAGGACTATGAAGCGGAGATCCTGCGGCTTCGGGAGGAGAACAACAGCCTCCAGGCCCAGGTAGAATCTCTGCAAGCCCAGCTGAATCAGCTGAAAAATACCCGCTTGGAGAGCTGGACTCTGGAAGCTCGGGGGGCTGGGGAAGGGGAACCCGCCTCCATTGTCTTTACCGCCCGGCCCTCGGCTCACGAGGAGGGCCAGAAGGCGGAGCTGGTGGTGTCCCGGGAGGGGCAGGAAGAGGCCAGGATCCCCGCCGATTGGGATGGGGAGCTCTTCCGGGCCAGCCTGACCCTGCCTCCCCAGGATGGCTATGGCTACTATTGCGTCCTGACCTCCGCCGAGGGGACTATGGACCAGACGGCTCTGACCACTCCGGATAATCCGGTGCTGCCGAAGCTCACCTATCTGGCCAGCAGCCTGAAAAGCTACGCCAGCGCCCTGGCCCTGGACCCGAAGATCGACAAGGACCGGATCACGCTGGATGTTACCGCTGCCGTCCAGGCTCCGCTGCTGACCCAGGACGGAACACCCTCGACGGTGGAAGAGGCCAAGCTTCTGTGGCTCCTGGGGGATGAAACACTGTCGGAGATTCCTGTGGAACTGGATGAAGGAGAGACAGAGGGCAGCTTTGTAGGTTCCGCCCAGAATGTGACCTTGTCCCTGCCAGACCTGGAGGATGGCGGCACCCTGCGTCTGCTGCTTTCCGTCCGCCTCTCCGACGGCCGGACCCTGACCGCCGAGGCTGCCAGCTGGACGGAAACGGAGGGCGAACTGGAAGACGCGGTGGGGTGATCCCCTCGTCCGTCAGGGCTTCGCCCTGCCGCCTTCCCCGTGAGGGAAGGCATTGGCCCTCTCCGACCAGGAGAGGGCTTTTCCTATCCCACTCTTCCGGGCGGAAAACGGGGATAACAAGGGAGAATTGCCGGAACATACAAAGAAAAGCCTGGAGAATCCATTGAATCAGAGCAAAGTTCACAAGAAATCGGCGGCGAAAAAGAAGTTTCTGGGCAAGGTAGAAAAAATTCTGAAAATTTTCGATTTTCTCATTGATTTTAGGGAGAAATTATCTTACAATAGGGGCTGTATGGAAAGGGAAACCGGTCCGTAAGTGCTTTTGGAAAGTGGGGAATGGGAATGCTGAACGTTGTGCTGGTGGAGCCGGAAATTCCACAGAACTGCGGCAACATTGCCAGAACCTGCGCGGCCACTGGCTGCCGGCTGCATTTGATCCGCCCCTTAGGCTTTGACATTTCCGAAAAGGCTGTCAAGCGTGCGGGGCTGGACTACTGGAACCTGGTAGAGGTGCTGGATTATGAAAATATCCAGGATTTCTTTGCCAGAAACGACGTGAAGGAAATGTGGTGCCTGTCTACCAAGGCCCCCCGGTGCTATACCGAGGCGGAATATCACGATGGAGCCTATCTTCTCTTCGGGAAAGAGACAAAGGGATTGCCTGAGGAGTTCCTGAGGGCCCATCTGGACAGCTGCGTGCGCATTCCCATGCGGGAAGAGGCCAGAAGTCTGAATCTTAGCAACGCGGTGGCGGTGACGGTTTTCGAGGCGCTGCGGCAGTTATCCTTCCCACATCTTAAGGATTTTGGAAAAATGCGGGAAATATCCCGGTAATTTGGAGGAGTCATTATGAACTACAATAAAAAGTCCATTGAGGATGTCAACGTAGCCGGTAAGCGGGTCCTGTGCCGCTGCGACTTCAATGTCCCCACCAAGAACGGTAAGATCACTTCCGACAAGCGGATCGTGGCTGCTATGCCCACCATCAAGTACCTGGTGGACCACAACGCCAAGGTCATTCTCTGCTCCCACATGGGTAAGCCCAAGGGTGAGTGGAAGCCTGAGCTCAGCCTGCAGGTAGTTGCCGATCGCATCTCCGAGCTGCTGGGCAAGCCCGTCATCATGGCGAAGGACGTAGTCGGCGAGGATGCCAAGGCCAAGGCCGCTGCCCTGAAGGACGGCGAAGTGATGCTGCTGGAGAATACCCGCTTTGAGAAGGGCGAGACTAAGAACGATCCCGAGCTGAGCAAGGCTCTGGCTTCCATGGCTGATCTCTTTGTGAACGATGCCTTCGGCACCGCCCACCGTGCCCACTCCTCTACCGCCGGCGTGGCCGACTATCTGCCTGCCGTCTGCGGCTACCTGGTCCAGAAGGAAGTTTCCATCATGGGCAAGGCTCTGGCCGATCCCGAGCGTCCCTTTGTCGCCATCCTGGGCGGTGCCAAGGTTTCCGATAAGCTGAATGTCATCAATAACCTCCTGGAGAAGGTGGACACCCTGATCATCGGCGGCGGCATGGCCTTC
>OLGM01000841.1_pt1 | contig 16695 bp, 13 predicted proteins | sample 1606001 | NCBI WGS metagenome assembly OLGM01 (sample SAMN03283294) | human gut metagenome | biome: human-associated habitat; material: feces | host: Homo sapiens | place: Peru | collected 2012
CTTAATATAAGTTATTGATTTACAGACGATTAAATATTAATTTAACGCAGTATTGACGAATGCTAATAGTTAGGTATTTTGGTCTTAAGTGCGATTGATGCGGAAATACTCCTAAAAAATATATAATGTTGATTGAGGGTGTATGTGAATATGCCCCCTTCATTCTTAAGGATGCAGGTTAAAGGGTTTAATCTGCATGATAAATTTATAGTTTAAATTGAAGCTTAGTACAGCGGTACGATAAGCTTACATCATTTACTTATACTTATCCCCTGCCAGCTTGTGAAAGTTGGTAGGGGATTTTAAAAAGATTTTTGCATTTTTCCTGGCTGCCATAACGCAGAATATGGGTGTTGTAGCAGCTAGGTTTCAGAATCAAGTCAGGAAGAGAAACTCTTATCTGAGATTCGTGATTTACTGAAAGAACAGAAAAAATAAAAAACAGGGTGAAAGCTTCACCCTGTTTTTGTTGTTTAACTGTATAAAATATATAGACTAATCTTTTGTTACTTTTTTGAGAAAACTCTGTGGAAATATTCTCCAAAAAGTTGGGGAATTCATCCATAAAAAAAGGTCCCAACGGGAATGTTACTCCCCGAAGGAACCTTTCTCATATAAATTATAAAAAACTACTTTTTTTAGAGATTCTTGAACTCGATGCTGTTTGCCTCTGAGTAGTCAATGGTAATTGGCTTCTCGCGACTTACTTCTTCTGCAAGAATCTTCTTACTCAAGTCGTTTAATACATAATCCTGGATAGCGCGCTTTACAGGACGGGCACCAAACTCTGGGTCGTATCCTACCTTTGCCAGATACTGGATAGCTGCAGGAGTCCAGCGAAGTTCAAAGCCCTGAGGCTCCAACATCTTCTTTACTCGCTTCATCTGAAGTTCTACAACCTCGGCAATCTGCTCCTGGGTCAACGGCTTGAAGGTAATGATATCATCAATACGGTTCAGGAACTCAGGACGGAAGGTCTTTCGCAACATCTCACGGCTTGCGTTGGAAGTCATGATGATGATGGTGTTCTTGAAGTTGACTACACGACCCTTGTTGTCAGTCAGACGGCCATCGTCCAATACCTGCAACAGGGTATTGAATACATCAGGATGCGCCTTTTCAATCTCATCGAAGAGAACCACACTGTATGGTTTGCGGCGTACAGCCTCGGTCAACTGACCACCTTCATCGTAGCCTACATACCCTGGAGGCGCACCGATCAGACGGGTTACGCTAAACTTCTCCTGATATTCACTCATATCAATTCGGGTCATCATCGACTCGTCATTGAACAGATACTCAGCCAGCGCCTTGGCAAGTTCCGTCTTACCTACACCGGTAGTACCGAGGAAGATGAAGCTGGCGATAGGACGCTTAGGATCCTGCAATCCGGCACGGGAGCGACGTACGGCATCACTTACAGCGGTGATAGCCTCGTCCTGTCCGATGACTCTCTTGTGGAGTTCTTCCTCCAGATGGAGCAGTTTCTCACGCTCGCTCTGCATCATGCGGCTTACTGGTATTCCGGTCCAGCGGCTTACAACCTCAGCGATATCATCAGCAGTAACTTCCTCTCTGACCATCGCTGCGCCACCCTGTGTACTCTTCAGCTGCTCCTGAATCTTCTTGATGTCATCCTCGAGTGCCTTCAGTTTAGAATAGCGGATTTCAGCTACGCGTTCGTAATTGCCTTCGCGCTCCATGCGTTCAGCCTCAAACTTCAGGTTTTCTATCTCCTGCTTATCCTGCTGAATCTTGTTGACGAGCGCTTTTTCGCCTTCCCATTTAGCACGGAAGTCATGCTCCTGATCCTTCAATTCTGCAATTTCCTTATCCAACTGCTGAATCTTAGGCTGGTCATTCTCGCGCTTGATAGCCTCACGCTCAATCTCCAACTGCTTCAGGTGGCGGGTAATCTCATCCAGTTCTTCTGGTACAGAGTCACGCTCCATTCTCAGTTTGGCTGCTGCCTCATCCATCAGGTCGATAGCCTTATCTGGGAGGAATCTGTCAGAGATGTATCTCTCTGATAACTTGACGGCTGCGATGCAGGCATCATCCTGAATACGTACCTTATGATGGTTCTCGTAGCGCTCCTTGATACCACGGAGGATACTGATGGCGTCTACCTCGTCAGGCTCATTGACCATGACGGTCTGGAAACGGCGTTCCAGCGCCTTATCCTTCTCGAAGTACTTCTGATACTCGTTGAGGGTAGTAGCACCGATGGCTCTCAGTTCACCACGAGCCAGGGCTGGCTTCAGAATGTTGGCTGCATCCATGGCACCCTCGCCACCGCCAGCACCTACCAGCGTGTGAATCTCATCGATGAAGAGGATAATCTGGCCGTTGGCGTTGGTTACCTCTTTAATGACGCTCTTCAGACGCTCCTCGAACTCGCCCTTATATTTGGCACCGGCTACCAGCGCACCCATATCGAGAGAATAGAGTTGCTTGTTCTTCAGATTCTCCGGTACATCGCCACGCACGATACGCTCGGCAAGACCTTCTACGATAGCGGTCTTACCTGTACCAGGCTCACCTATCAGAATAGGGTTGTTCTTGGTTCTTCGTGACAGAATCTGGAGCACTCTTCTTATTTCCTCATCACGTCCGATAACTGGGTCCAACTTGCCGCTTCTAGCCTGTTCTACAAGGTTTTTCGCATATTTCTCCAAACTCTGATAGTTATCATCAGCGCTTTGTGATTTTACGTTCTGTCCCTGTCTCAGTGCCTGTATGGCAGCGAGCATATCTTTGGCATTTGCACCAGCATCCTTCAGAATACGTGCAGCAGTAGAGTTGCCCTGTACGATGGCCAACAGGATAGGTTCTACGCTAACGAACTCGTCGCCCATTTTCTTGGCGGTATCCTCGGCATTCATCAGTATCTGGTTAGTCTCGTTGCTGAGGTATGGCTGACCGCCGCCCTGCACACGAGGCAGATGTTGCATCTCCTGACGCAAGAGCATGGCGATTTGCTGTCCGTTCATGCCCAACTTCTGGAAGATGTAGTTGGTCACATCGGTAGCCTTTTCAAGAATACCGCTAAGCAGATGCACCGGTTCGATGGTTTGCTGACCATTTCGCTGCGCAATGTTTACGGCTTCCTGTACCGCCTCCTGCGCCTTGATTGTAAATTTGTCGAATGTCATATTTATATCTCCTTTCTTATATTATATATTCATATTTCTGTTATTTGGATGAGCTCCGGAATCTCCTCTTCGGAAACCTCCCGGTGCGTTCCTCCCATCCTTTAGCGAAACTTATGCCTATTTGTTGAAAATCAATGGTTTGCTGACAATCTGTCTTGTTTTGGGTAGATAAAAGATAGAAATAAGAGATATTTCCGGACAGAATGACAGAAGAAGGAGGTTTAAGTACGGGCTGAAGACTCAGGTTCCTTTCAGGCGTGTGGAGCTTACTGGCGAAAGTTCAGTATGCGAAGAAATGATAGGATTAGAATTCGCTCAGATTGCTTATTTCTTGATTTCTCTCAATTATCTTTTAAATATCCTTTAAATAATGCTATTTTATGAGGGGAAATGTTGTGTAATCAAAATAATCTTCGTACCTTTGCACCATCATAAATTATAATTTATAAGTTCAATGGCTGAAACAAAGAAAATCAAGACAGCGTTGGTGTCTGTCTTCCACAAGGATGGCTTGGACGAATTGCTCGCCAAGTTGAATGAAGAGGGTGTAAAGTTCCTGAGTACTGGTGGTACCCAGAAGTTTATCGAATCTTTGGGTTATGAATGCGAGAAAGTTGAGGATGTCACTACCTATCCATCTATCTTGGGTGGTCGCGTAAAGACTCTTCATCCTAAAATATTTGGAGGTATCTTGGCTCGCCGTGACAACGAGGGTGACCAGGAGCAGATGAAGGAATACGAAATCCCTTCTATCGATCTCGTCATCGTAGACTTGTATCCTTTCGAGCAGACTGTAGCTAGCGGTGCTAGCGATGCTGATATCATCGAGAAAATCGATATTGGCGGTATCTCTTTGATTCGTGCAGGTGCCAAAAACTTCAAGGACGTGGTAATCGTTCCTAGCAAGGCTGAATACAGCGTATTGCTCGATATCCTGAAGAAGAAGGGTGCTGAGACTGATATCGAAGACCGCAAGATGTTTGCAGAGCGTGCATTCGGTGTAAGCTCTCACTACGATACTGCAATCCATGCATGGTTTGCTAAGTAAACTCTCGGAGAAATAAAGTAGTTAAGGAGTTTAGAAGTTGAAGAAGTCAGGCCAAGTGTCTGCGGGGATTCCATTCCCGGTATATGAGACAGACTGTTGCCGTGGCTTCTATGTTCCTTTAACTCTTTAACTCCCTAAAAAAAGAAAATTTTAAGCTTAAAATAATATAGATTTTAGAAACGAAATGGGATTTTTTTCATTTATTCAGGAAATTGCAATGGACTTGGGTACAGCCAATACCATCATTATCAGTGATGATAAGATTGTAGTGGATGAACCTTCTGTTGTAGCCCTTGACCGCCGCACCGACAAGATGATTGCTGTGGGCGAGAAGGCTAAGATGATGTACGAGAAGACTCATGATAATATCCGTACTATCAGACCATTGCGTGATGGCGTGATTGCCGACTTTACTGCCTGTGAGCAGATGATGCGTGGATTGATTAAGATGGTTCATACTGGTAGCCGTCTCTTCTCTCCTTCACTCCGTATGGTTATCGGTGTACCTTCTGGTTCTACCGAGGTTGAGCTTCGTGCTGTGCGCGACTCTGCTGAGCATGCCGACGGACGTGATGTATATTTGATTTTTGAGCCAATGGCAGCCGCTATCGGTATCGGTATCGATGTTGAGGCTCCAGAGGGTAATATGATTGTTGATATAGGTGGTGGTTCTACCGAAATCGCTGTCATCTCATTGGGTGGTATCGTATCGAACAACTCAATCCGTACAGCCGGTGACGACCTTACTGCCGATATCCAGGAATATATGAGCCGTCAGCACAACGTGAAGGTTTCTGAGCGTATGGCTGAGCGTATCAAGATTCATGTGGGTTCAGCTCTGACTGATCTGGGTGATGAGGCTCCAGAAGATTTCATCGTACATGGTCCTAACCGTATTACAGCGTTGCCTATGGAGGTACCTGTATGCTATCAGGAGATTGCTCACTGTCTGGATAAGACCGTGGCAAAGATAGAGAACGCTGTGCTCTCAGCATTGGAGAACACACCTCCTGAGCTCTATGCCGATATTGTGAAGAATGGTATCTGGCTCTCTGGTGGTGGTGCTTTGCTCCGCGGTCTCGACAAGCGTTTGCAGGATAAGATCAATATCCCATTCCACATCGCAGAAGATCCATTGCACAGTGTTGCCAAGGGTGCTGGTATTGCGTTGAAGAATGTAGACCGTTTCTCATTCTTGATGAGATAATCAGAACTTATTCTAATAGTAAGAATAAAGTATGCGCAACCTTTTAGAGTTTTTAGCGAAATACAACCATTGGTTTGTCTTCCTGATTCTTGAGGTGGTGAGTATGGTGCTGTTGTTTCAGTATAACAGCTATCAGGGCAGTGCCTGGTTCTCCTCGGCTAATGCCGTAACGGGTAAGTTGTATGAATGGGATGCGAATGTAGAAACATTCTTCTCGCTTACCAAGGTGAACCAGGAACTGACACAGCGCAATGCGTATCTCGAACAGGAGGTGCAGAAACTTTCCGACAGTCTCGTCTGCGTGACCAAGGATAGCAGCATCTACCATCGTGACCAGTTTGCATTGCTGAGAAACTATCGTCTGATTCCGGCTAAGGTAGTGGCGAATAGTGTCGATAAACCCGGCAACCTGATGACAATTGACAAGGGTAGCGCGGATGGCATCCACAAGGATATGGGTGTAATCAGCGGTACGGGTGTTGTGGGTATCGTGTATCTGGTGGCAGAACATTACGCTATTGTGATTCCGGTATTGAACACGAAGTCGAACATCAGTTGTATGATTCAGAATAGAGGCTATTTTGGCTATCTGCGCTGGAAGGGTGGTGTGTCTGACCTTGCCTATCTGGAAGAGGTGCCACGTCATGCTCACTTTAAATTGGGTGACTATGTGGTAACGAGTGGCTATTCTGCTGTATTCCCTCCTGGAGTGAGAGTAGGCAGGATATTGCACGTGTTCAACTCCGCCGATGGCCTGTCGTATCGCGTACAACTTCGCCTCTCTACCGATTTTGCCCGTCTGCGTGATGTATGTGTAATTGATGATGCCGCCATGAAAGAGCGGTTGGAGATTATGCGTGCAGCACAGGATAGCATCGAAACAAATGGAGACAATAATCAATAATGACGTATAGTAAGAGGATATAAAAAGCAATGAGTATAGATTTAGTGAAAAGACTAGCTACCTTTGTGGTGCTCGTGCTGGTACAGGGATTGGTGTTTAATCATATTCATCTATTCAATTGTGCCACCCCCTTGCTGTATATCATTATGGTACTGCATTTCCGCCGCAACCATCCTAAATGGGCGGTGTTATTGTGGTGCTTTATGATGGGGCTTTGTGTGGACGTATTTGCCAATACGCCAGGTGTTGCAGCAGCTTCGATGACTGCCGTAGGACTGCTACAACCTTATTTGTTTGAACTTTTCGTACCGCGTGACAGCGCCGACGATCTGGAACCGTCCATGCGTTCTATCGGCGTAGGTGCATATTGCTGGTACGTATTCTTCATCATTCTCGTTTATAATCTATTGTTCTTTACACTCGAAACATTCAATTTCTTTAATTGGGTTCACTGGTTGGAATGTATAGGCGGAAGTACGGTTATCACTTATATATTGGTGATGGCGACAGAAAGTTTCAGAAAGTAAGATTCCGGATAAGTGATGGGAGAGAAAAGAACACGATTTTTAGTTTGCTATATATAATAAGGTATGTTGGATTACAATCTTGAAAAACGTAGATTCGTTATCGGTGGAGTGGCCATAGCTATTGTGGTCATTTACATGATTCGTCTGTTTACGCTTCAGATTATGAGCGACGACTACAAGAAGAATGCCGACAGTAATGCCTTCTTGAAGCATATTGAGTTTCCCGCCCGTGGTGCCATTTACGACCGTAATGGTAAGCTGCTGGTGTTTAATCAGCCGTCTTACGACCTGATGGTGGTCATGAACGAGGAGAGCGGCAGGCTTGATACGATGGATTTCTGTAATTCGCTGGGTATCACGAAAGAGTTTTTTATCAGGCGAATGAACGATATCAAGGACCGCTCTAAAAACCCGGGCTATTCGCGCTATACCCAGCAGCTTTTTATGGGACAGCTGAGCGACCGGGATTTCAGTGTGTTCCAGGAGAAGATGTTCCGGTTCCCCGGTTTCTATGTCCAGAAACGTACCGTCAGAGAATATACCTACCCTTATGCAGCCCATGTGCTGGGTGATGTGGGTGAGGTTTCGCAAAGCGATATTGAAGATGATGACTACTATCAGGCTGGTGACTATATCGGAAAACTGGGTATCGAGAAGTCTTATGAGAAGCAGCTGCGTGGTGTGAAGGGTGTGAAGATCATGCTGAGAGATGCCCACGGAAGAATACAGGGTAGCTATCAGAATGGTAAACTCGACCAGAAACCTGTGGCTGGAAAGGACTTGACGCTGGGATTGGATATCAAGTTGCAAGCCTTGGGCGAACGTCTGCTCCAGGGTAAAATCGGCAGTATCGTTGCCATCGATCCCAGAACGGGCGATGTGCTGGCTATGGTTTCTTCTCCTTCTTACGATCCAAGACGTCTGGTGGGTAGAAACCGCGGCAAGATGCACAAGTGGCTCTCGCAGAATCCTTGGAAACCGCTCCTGAACCGTAGTATTCAGGGTCAGTATCCTCCGGGTTCTACCTTTAAGACCAGCCAGGCGCTGACCTATCTTACTGAAGGTATCATCACACCGGGAACAGCATTCCCATGTAATCATGGTTTCTCTTATAAGGGTCTGCATGTAGGCTGTCATGGTCACCCGTCGCCTATTTCGCTGGTTGATGCCATCAGTACCTCTTGTAACGGTTACTTCTGTTGGGGTCTTTACTATATGCTAGGTAACCGCAAAAAGTATGGCAGCGTACAGAATGCGATGACCGTATGGAAAAATTATATGGTGAGCATGGGATTCGGATATAAGTTGGGCATCGACTTGCCTGGCGAGAAACGCGGTCTCATTCCGAATGCCCAGTTCTATGATAAGGCTTACAATGGTTCATGGAACGGACTGACGGTAATCAGTATTTCTATCGGTCAGGGTGAGGTTAACCTCACGCCGTTGCAGATAGCCAACCTAGGTGCTACCATTGCCAACAGGGGATACTATTATGTGCCTCATGTAGTGAGAAAGGTGAAGGGTGAACCGCTTGATACGCTCTATACCCGACGCCATTATACCAAGGCTTCCCGACGGGCTTACGACTATGTGGTAGCCGGTATGAGAAGTTCGGCGATGAGGGGAACCTGTAAGATGCTCGGCCGCTACGATTTCGAACCTTGCGGCAAGACGGGTACGGCACAGAACCGTGGCCATGACCACTCTGTATTCATGGGCTTTGCTCCGATGAACCACCCGAAGATTGCCATTGCCGTGTATGTAGAGAATGGTGGTTGGGGTGCTGACTATGGTGTGCCTATCGGTGGTCTGATGATGGAACAGTATCTCAAGGGTAAGTTATCTCCTGATTCTGAGCGCAGGGCTGCAGAGATGCAGGCCCGTAGAATCGCCTACGGATTAAGCAGTAGATAGTTTTCAGTTAATAGTTGATAGTTTATAGATTATGATCGATAATAAACAACCTAGTGTGCTTGCTTCACTTGACTGGTGGACGATAGGTATTTATCTGGTACTCCTCATCTTCGGATGGGTGAGCGTCTGTGGAGCCAGCTATAACTATGGTGACAACGAGATATTCAGTCTGGGTGCCCGCTCGGGTATGCAGATTATATGGATAGGCACATCCATAGCACTGGGATTGGTAATCCTGCTGCTTGATGACCGGTTTTACGATACCTTCTCGTATGTCATCTATGGCATCCTGGTACTCTTGCTCTTTGCTACGATATTCAATCCGCATAGCATCAAGGGTTCCCACTCCTGGCTGGTGTTGGGACCGCTCCGACTGCAACCGGCTGAGTTTGGTAAGTTTGCTACGGCTCTGGCGGTAGCCAAGTTTATGTCAAGCTATGGTTTCAGTATGCAGAACCTGAAGCATTTCATGGCAGCCGTAGGCATTATCGTTCTGCCGATGCTCTGTATCGTAGGTCAGCGCGAAACGGGTTCTGCCTTGGTTTATCTTTCATTCTTCCTCATGCTTTACCGCGAAGGAATGCCGGGTGCCATTCTCTTTACCGGCGTGTCGATGGTGGCTTACTTCGTAGTGGGTGTGAAGTATGAGAACGTGATGATGTGGGATACCTATACTTCTGTGGGTAAGTTTGTTGTGCTTCTGCTGGTGCAGATTTTTACGGCTGGCATGGTGAACTCCTATACGGGCGATAGGAAACAGGCACTCATGCTCCTTGCCTATTCGGTAGGCATTACGCTGCTCTTCGTGCTCTTTTCTACCTATGTCATTCCGTTCGACATTGTGTGGATCCAGCTCTTCCTGTGTGCTATGCTCATCGGATTTCTGGTTTATCAGGGACTGAGAACCCGGTTCCGGAATTACTTCCTCATCTCCATCTTTTCGTTGGGAAGTATCGCTTTCTTCTATTCTGCCGATTATGTGCTGAATCATGTGATGGAACCTCATCAGAGAGTGCGTATCAACGTACTGCTGGGACTGGATGAAGATTTGGCTGGTGCGGGATATAACGTGCATCAGAGTGAGATTGCCATTGGTTCCGGCGGACTTCAGGGCAAAGGTTTCCTCAATGGAACGCAGACCAAGCTGAAGTTCGTGCCTGAGCAGGATACAGACTTTATCTTCTGTACGGTAGGCGAGGAGGAAGGTTTCTTCGGTTCGGCAGGCGTGCTGCTGCTTTTCCTGGCTTTGATATTGCGGTTGATACGTCTGGCTGAGCGGCAACCTTATAAATTCGGGCGTATCTACGGCTATTGTGTCCTGTCGGTATTCCTCTTCCACCTGTTTATTAATGTGGGAATGGTGCTGGGTTTAACACCGGTTATCGGTATTCCGCTGCCGTTCTTCAGTTATGGTGGCAGTTCGTTATGGGGATTTACCATCCTTCTTTTCATCTTCTTGAGAATTGATGCGGGAAGGAACTTAGTGAGAAGTTAAAAAAAAAGAGTGAACAGATTGTTGATGAATCTGTTCACTCTTTTTTTTATTGTATCTTTGAAATCTTGATGCCGATGTCACTCACACCGGGCAGGATTTCTCTTTTCATATCATGTCTGATGGTTACGTGTATGGAATCGCCCTGATGCATCTGATAGATGTTGATAGGGAAGTTATACTGATAGTAGCTGATACCCTGTCCTTTGCTCACGCCGTTGTTGTCAATCAGCTGGCAGTTTACCGTATCTATCTTGCATTCGCCAGGTATCTTTCTGTTTTGGTGATAAACCGTCTGTTCTACGATGAGCGTAAGTCCCATGAACGGATAGGCACCTGTAATGCGGAGTCCTAAGCTTTGCCTGTAATGCCCTGCCTCGAGTAGAGGTGATACTTCGAATGATAGGGTGTCGTTCTTCTCCCATCCTGCAATCGGTGTATGGGCATACTCATCGTATACGGTCGAACCGCTGCAGGCTGAGAGAATGTGAACGATCGCTGTCAAAACGATGAAATAAACAGTCTTTTTCATCTTTTTCTAGCTCCTATTCTTTATTCTTGTGGGGCATTATTGCCTTGTGGGGCATTGTTGCCCTGTGGCTTGTTGCCATTCTGAGGGGCGTTGTTGCCTTGTGGCTTGTTGCCATTCTGTGGCCTGTTGCCATTCTGCGGCTTGTTGCCCTTGTTAGGTCGTCTGTCGTTTCTTGACTGGCGGTTGTCACCCTTACCCTGATTACGGTTGTCGCGGCGCTGGTTGTTTGGCTTGCCTTCATTCTTCTGAGGTTTGTTGTCGCCATTCTGCACGCGGTTCTCGTTCTTCTGAGGCTTGTTGTCTCCCTCCTGCTGGCGAGGTCCCTTGTTCTTATTGTTCTTCTTCTTCTTTTTCTTAGCCTTGTCAAAGCGGCTCAAATCAGCTTCGGCAAGCAGGTCGGTTGGCTTGGCTACAGGTTTTGCCTTACCGTCTTCCAGCAGACTCAATGGCTTCTCGCCCTGACGGTTCATTTCGATGATAGCCTTGGCACGCTCGATGCTGATGGTTTCGAGGTTGGAAGCAAGGTTCTTGTCAGAAGAGTAGGTGATAAGGCCAGCCAGGATATCCACCTTGAACTGATGGAAATCACCATCGGCAGTCTGCAGTACGGCATCCTTAGGCGGCAACTTTCTGCTAGCTTCTACATAGCTGTCTACCTCGTAGTTGAGACAGCACTTCAGTTTGGCGCACATACCGGCAAGTTTCTGAGGATTCAGAGAGATGTCCTGGTAGCGTGCTGCATTGGTGCTGACGCTGACGAAGTTCTTCATCCAGGTAGCGCAGCAGAGTTCTCTGCCGCAAGGACCCGTTCCACCGATGCGGCCTGCTTCCTGTCGTGCACCGATCTGTTTCATCTCAATGCGTACATGGAAGGTATCGGCAAGAACCTTGATGAGCTGGCGGAAGTCCACACGTTCGTCAGCGATGTAATAGAAGATAGCCTTGTTGCCGTCTCCCTGATATTCTACATCACCTATTTTCATCTTCAGTCCTAGATCTTTGGCTATCTGGCGGCTCTGGATCATGGTGCCGTGTTCACGGCTCTTAGCCTCCTTGCATTTGTCAAGATCCACCTGTTTGGCGATACGGTAGATACGCTTGATATCATCCTGCGACTTGAGGTTTGCCTTCTTAATCTGGAGTTTTACCAGTCTTCCGGTCAGCGTAACCACACCGATGTCGTGACCCGGGTTAGCCTCTACCGCCACTATATCGCCCTTCTTCAGGTCGAGGTTATTCACATTGTGGTAATATCCCTTACGGGTATTCTTGAACTGTACCTCCACGAGGTCAGTACTTTCAGCATTGCCGGGTACATCGGCAAGCCAGTCGTATGTGTTGAGCTGTTTGTTCTGTCTTCCTACGCCCTTAGCGCACAGACCACGGTCGCAGCCGTTACACATCCTGAATTTCATATTTTTGTAATCCACGATAATCTGATTTATAATGTATAATTTATAATGTACAATGAATAATGACCAGTCATCTGCCCCGTTATTCATTTGAATTCTTCACTTTTCACTTCCTTAAAAGGAGTACGATGATTTTGAGCGCCATATCGAAGAAGACGATTTTGGCATTGGCATTTTGCGAAATCATGCGCTTGCTGTCTTCGAAGAGGTTGGAGATGTCAATGATGTTTGCCTCGTTGATGAAGCGGGCAAAGTTCTTGGCAAAGTTCTCCTCATCCTGCGTCATGTAGCTCAGTTCCGGATTCCGGAAGTTGTACATGAAACTTTCTCTGAGCATGTGCATGAAGTAGTCGAGCATGCGTTTCTGCTTTTCTCTTCCGAAGGTTGCTATCACATCGGTCCACTTCTTGAGGTCACCTATCTTGCGCATGTAAGCCAGTCGCATCAGCATGATGAACATGTCGAGATGCTGCCGGTTTTCGTTTCCTGCATCCAGTTCTTCTAGTGCGAGGTTCCAGTTGCCGTTGGCGATGCGGGCTATGCGGTGTGCCATGTCTGGCTCCAGCGCCCTCCGTTCTGTCAGCGCTTTTTCCATCTCAGCGGTTTCTATCTTCCTGAAGTCGATACGCTGTGTACGGCTTCTGATGGTTTCGAGCAGCAGTTCCGGATTCTCGCTTACCAGCAGGAATACCGTCTGGCGTGGCGGCTCCTCCAGCAGTTTCAGTATCTTGTTGGCACTCTGGATGTTCATACGTTCCGGGAGCCATATCAGACTTATCTTATATCCGCCCTGACTCGACATCATCATCAGTTCGTGAGAGATGGCATCGGTTTCTTCGGCAGTGATGATAGCCTGTTTGTTATAGTCGGCATCCGTCTTGCCCATCTTCAGCATCCAGTCGCTAATCTGGATGTAGGGACCTTTAGAAAGCAGCAGTTCTCTCCATTCCTTGATGAAGTCGAGGCTCACCGGTTTGTGTTCGCTGCCCATATTGGCGGTCTTGATGGTAGGAAAGGTGAAGTGGAGGTCCGGATGTTCCCATTTCCTGAGCATCGGTGAATCACCCAGAAGATAGCTGGCAAAAGCCAGTGCCATCGCCAGTTTGCCGCAACCCTGCGGGCCGCAGAACATCAGCGCATGGGGCAAACGGTTCTCCTGAACCATCTCCATGAGACGGTTCCATACTTCTTGCTGACCTATAACTTCATTTCTTTGCATTTAAAACAGAATTTTTGCTATTTGCTTGACGCTGTCTACAGCCGATACGGTGAAGAAGTGAACATTGTTGTAACCATGTTCGAAGAGATCTTGCACCTGAGCGGTGGTCCACTCGATACCGAGCTGCTTGGCATCATCGTCAGTTTTACATTTCATTACCTCCAGTGCGAGTTCTTCAGGAATATCGCAGTGGAAGGTTTTCGGCACTACTGTGAGCTGGCTCAACTTGGCGAAAGGCTTGATGGCAGGAATGATAGGAATGGTTACGCCTATCTGCCGTGCCTTTTCAACGAAAGCATAGAACTTCTCGTTGTCGTAGAAGAGCTGGGTAACGGCATACGCTGCGCCCAACTGTTGTTTCTCCAGCAGATGCTGCATATCCATTTCGAGGTTTGGCGCCTCTTCATGCTTCTCCGGATAGCAGGCTACACCGCAGCAGAACTTGTCGCCCGGGTGCTTGATGGGTGTGCCGTCAAAGAAGAAACCGTCATTAAACTGATTCACCTGCTTCAGGAGGTCGGTGGCATGGGTATGACCGTTCTCGGTTGGTGTAAACTGCCGGTCTTCTTTCGCCTTGTCTCCTCGCAGAACGAGAATGTTGCTGATGCCCAGAAACTGGAGGTCGAGCAGTTCGTACTCGATGTCTTCCTTCGTAGCACCGCTGCAGATAATATGAGGGATGACAGGTATGTCGTACTTATTCTGTATAGCGCCTGCGATGGCTACGGTGCCAGGGCGGCGGCGCACACGCTGGCGGGTGAGGAGACCGTTTTCCAGTTCCTTGTATACATACTCGCTATGGTGCGTAGTGATGTTGATGAAGCGGGGACCAAACTCGCTCAGCGCATCGATGGTATGGAAGAGTGCTGCTGTTCCGTTACCTTTCAGCGGAGGTAAAACCTCGAACGAAAAGCCTCGTTTATCGCCCTGCTGATGTAGAAAATCTGCTATGTTCATATTACCTAAATTCTATGTTTCTTCTTATTTTGGTGCAAATTTACAAAAAAAATGGGGGAAAACCGCATGTTGAACGTAATATTTATAAAGAAAAAACGTATATCATTAGGTGGAGATTGATTTTTGGCATGAAAAAAGAAGATTTCCTGCCGGTAAATGCTACGCTATTCTACAGAAAAGTGATTAAAATTTAAACCTAAAAAATAATGGAACAAAAACAAACAGGCTCTAGAGCCTATCTTATTTCAATTGTGATGGTAGCCGTTTTGGGCGGCTTGCTTTTCGGTTATGATACCGCGGTAATCTCGGGAGCCGAGAAGGGTTTGCAGGCATTCTTCATGGGTGCTGAGGATTTCACCTATACCGATTTCTGGCATGGATTCACTTCTTCCAGTGCCCTGATTGGTTGTATCATCGGTTCGGCGCTTTCGGGTGTGCTGGCTTCTAACTGGGGCCGTAAGCGTTCGCTGATCTTTGCGGGTGTGATGTTCTTCATCTCTGCATGGGGATCTATGTGTCCGGAGTCTTTGGTGTTGCCAAAGGGCGAACCTAATCTTACGCTTCTCATTGTGTTCAACCTCTACCGTGTGATTGGCGGTATCGGTGTGGGTCTGGCATCTGCTGTGTGCCCGATGTATATCGGTGAGATTGCGCCTAGCAACATCCGTGGTATGTTGGTCAGCTGGAACCAGTTTGCCATCATCTTCGGTCAGCTGGTGGTTTATTTCGTCAACTTCTTCATTCTTGGCGATCATATTGCTCCTGCTATCCAGAGTGTGGGCAACGGTATGAACCAGATTCTGAATGGTGGCGAGGCTGCCTGGGCTATCGAAACCGGATGGCGCTATATGTTTGGTTCTGAGATGGTTCCTGCGGGCTTGTTTGCTCTGCTTATCTGCTTCGTTCCGGAGACTCCCCGTTATCTTGCCATGGTTGGTCAGGATGCGAAGGCTGAGCGTATCCTGGCTCGCATCAATGGTGCTGAGGAGGCTAAGAAGATTTTGGATGACATCAAGAATACGGTTACTGAGAAGAAGGAGAAACTGCTTACTTACGGTGTGCTCTGTATCTTCGTAGGTGTGATGCTCTCTGTATTCCAGCAGGCTGTAGGTATCAATGCCGTGCTCTATTATGCTCCTCGTATCTATGAGGCTATGGGCTTTGACAATCCGATGGTATTGACCGTATTCAATGGTATCGTGAACCTCGGTTTCACCTGTGTAGCCATCTTTACGGTAGAGAAGTTGGGACGTAAGCCTTTGCTCATTACCGGTTCTCTGGGCATGGCATTGGGTGCCATCGGTGTAGCCATCACCTTCGGTAATCCTAATCTGCAGTTGCTGTGCATGGTATCCATCATGGTTTATTCAGCATCATTCATGTTCTCTTGGGGACCCATCTGCTGGGTACTTATCGCCGAGGTATTCCCTAATACGATTCGTGGTGCTGCCGTAGCGATTGCCGTAGCCTTCCAGTGGATTTTCAACTGGATTGTTTCTACCTCTTTCGTTCCGATGGCTAACAGCCTGGGCTATTGGTTCACCTATGGCCTGTATGGTGTTATCTGTATCCTCGCTGCCATCTTTGTATGGAAGCTCGTTCCTGAGACCAAGGGTAAGACGCTGGAGGATATGACCAAGCTTTGGAAGAAAAACTGAGTTCTTATTCTGTGAAATATCAAGACCGCCAGGCGTAGAAAGAAACGCCTGGCGGTCTTTCTTTATGCCCCCGGCTTCGCAACGCTTAATCCATACCATGATATGACGGCGCGCTGTCGCCCCGTCGGTTGTGTCGGGAAAGTAGAGCAGACCCAGCTCGGTCTTGCTGTACATACGTTGGGAATAATTCATAAGCTTTATATTTTTTATGATGCAAAAGTAATATTAATTTCAGACTTATGCAATTTTTTGAAGAGAAAAAATGCATTTTAGTGGCTGATTTGTTGAAAAAAAAAGTTCTTTCCTCCCGTATTACGTATAGTGTAATTGATGTAAATGTATATATATAATATACTTGGTATAGTATAGGAAAGAAAAATTAGTATTTAACTGTCTGATATTCAGCATCTTGCATTTTTAAGATTCGCTCTAGTAGTCATTCGGACATATTCTGAAGAAACATGATTCGCTCTGATGGTAACTATTATTCGCTCTGATGGTAACAGTCAAAAGCTAATTCTCTCTGGTAGTCATTGCCCACCCAAATGAGGTGAAAAAATGATGTTCTTCCGTTTACCAACTGAAGCGGCTGCGTCGGGTTAAGGATATGGCTGCACTGGGTTACGCAGACGGCTGGACAAGGTTAAGGATTCGACTGCATCGGGTTAAG
>OLGM01000844.1_pt1 | contig 16648 bp, 11 predicted proteins | sample 1606001 | NCBI WGS metagenome assembly OLGM01 (sample SAMN03283294) | human gut metagenome | biome: human-associated habitat; material: feces | host: Homo sapiens | place: Peru | collected 2012
ACAACACCATTTATTTTTGAAAGTATTCACATCTTCTGGCATGGTGGATCCTATCAGGGATATCCGATACGTTTTGGATATATGGTTGCATTTTGGATCATAGTATCAGGTGCGTATGCAATAGCTAATAGGCAGTCTGTGATGAATCACAGATGGGGAATAGCATTGTTTATCAGCGTGGTTGCAAGTATAGACATGATTGTTCTGGCTGTGATACGTTATAGAGAAGGACGAAGTATTACTTTTTTATTGATTTTAATTTGTTTGTGCATGGAAGTGGTTGCAGGTGTGTGTATTTACATTGTATCAGATAGGATACGTAATTGGTTATTACTAACATATGTATTGTTGCATGCTGTAACAGCGATTTCATATTCCTGGATTGAATCAGCAGATATAATGGATAACGTTCTTATCCGTGGCGTGGATATTGCTGACCAACAGGAAGAGTTGTTTGAAGAACATACTCCTTTAGACCGAATAAGGAGTAAAAGTATTATAACTAATAATTATGCCTTAGCCATGCAACAGAGTTCTATGTCTTCTTATCTTGCAGTTGCGGAAAAAGAGGAACAGGATTTCTTAGGTGATTTGGGATATGCTGTTGTAGGAGACCGATTAAGTGACTATGGTGGCACAGTGTTTTCTGATATGCTGTTAGGCATTGATTATATATTTAGTGAAAAGGATGAAAACGAAGAGCTTTATTCGTTCATTACCGAGGCAGATGGTTGGAAGTTTTATAGGTGCTTATATCGATATCAGACGGGAATTTTGGTAGATCATATAGATGATATAATATGGAAAGAGGCAAGACCATTTGATAATCAGAATGTAATTGCTAAAGAATATTTTGATCAGAACTTACTACATGTTTCTGAGACAAATGGAAACAGCATTACTGTGAGAACAGAACCGGATAGTATTTTATATTTATACACGAGTCAAATGGATCAGGTTCATAAAATCGAAATAATCAATGAGGATACCGGAGAGGTACAGGTTAAGGAATTACCTGTCTCAGGCTGGGACAATGGAATTCAGGAGTTAGGAAGCTGGCAGGGAGAGAATCTAATTATCACGGTAAGTAGTGAGGAAACAATTCAAAATTTACAAGTGGCAGTTCTGAAACTGGATGACTTAAAACAGTTGCAACCCCGGTATGGAATAATTTCAGATATGAAATTTACACATAATGCAATGAAAATGGAGCTGGTTGCCGATGCTGAATCTTATTTATATCTTCCAGTTTATGGAAGTCAAGGATGGCGTTGTAGTGTGAATGATCAGAGAGTAATTCCGGGATATATAATTAAAATGCTGGCGATACCAGTTCAAAAGGGGAGTAATACCATTGAATTATCTTATTCTTCGCCTGGAACGAATACTGGAATACTTTTAAGTTTGTTAGGAATGGTAATTATTTTAGGAGAACTGCTGTTATTAAGAAGACGTAAGCTTTTCGTTCCACAGAGGAAGCTTAAGGTATTAAGTATAGGAGTTATAATGCTGTGGAGTGTAATTATCTCAATCATTTATGTCGGATCAGTAGTGGGGATATTTGCATTTATGTTAAGAAGTGTAATTTAGAGTTTGATGATAAAGAAATTATTACTGTTGAAGAACAGTATGGACAAAACAAGAGATTACAAACGTATTCATGGAAAAAATACACGGCTTGTCTGAATCAACATATGATAAAAAACATCATTTGTCTCCAAGTTTTGTTATTATACGAAAGAGGAATTTGAAGAGATAACTCCACTCGAATGGGAATTTGCTTTTTGTCAGAAGAGCAATTGGAAAATTTTAATGGCATAATTGTAGAATAATATCTAAGCTAATATCCATATGGGAATATAGTAAATAATGAAGAGAATAGATGCTTTTATTCTTTAGGAAGGGCGAACTGATTTTATGAGGACTATGAATCATAAGATAATAGCAGAAATCTTGACAATAGCATTATGGATTTGCTTGGTAACGATATTTTTTTTCTTGTTTTTCAAGTATGGTTCTATTTCTTTTGAACAAAACGATGATATGTTTATCAGCACAATTCCAAGTGGCATTTATGGACAACATTATATTTATACTTGTTATAGTAACATATTACAGGGAATTTTCCTGGCAGGATTATCTAAGTTCTTTCCTGTTTGTAATTGGACAATAATGTTATATATAGCATACATTTACATTTCCTATATTGGAATTGGTGTATGGGCAGTGAAAGCAAAAGGGATATTGATAGGAAGTTGCTTATCGGTGTTGTTTTTCTTAGCGACATATGAACCTTTACTTCACAATATGAATTACTCTAAAACCGGTGGGGTATTGATGAGCGTTGGGCTAGTGATTTTTGCTTACCATACCACAAATCTATCTGAAAAGAAAAATATGGTTTTCCTTCTACTTTCTGGAGCTATGATATTTGCAGGAAGTTTGGTAAGAAGAGACAGTATCCTGGCTTTTATTCCATTTGTGATAATATTGATTATAGCTACGGTTTTACAGTGTAAAAGTCGAGGAACTAAAGTGATCAAAGCTGGTATTCCGTGGTTGATGCTGATATTGTTTATCACAACTGCTTGGCTGATTGATTCAATGGCCTATAAAATTAATGACGAGTGGAAAGATTATAAAGAATTCAATAGAGTAAGAACTAATTTGGATGATTATGGAATGTTAGATTATGAGACCCATCAAGAGACATATGAAGAAGTAGGATGGGATTCTGTAGATGTCAGATTGTTATCAACCTGGCATTCAGCAGATAGTGAAGTATTTAGTAAGGATAATTTACAGGAGATTATCCAAAATAAACCCCAAAAAGAATATTCATTTAAAAATATAAAGCAAAGTTTGGAAGAAACATATAAAAATGTAATTAAAAACAATTATATATTTAGTATTATTTTGACATTGATATTGGTGTGTGCATTAGCGGATCCTAAGAAATTATTATTGCTAATTCCAAATTTCTTATTGTTGGTTGCAGAATTGAGCTACTTGTTTTTATGTGGGAGATACCCTGAACGGGCAACTTTACTGGTTTTTATGTATGCATTTGGTGTAATCATTTATACGTTTCCCAGAAAAGGAGAATATGAAAAAATAAAGAATGGTTTGATAGCAACAATACTGATTATTATGGTTGTTGGTGGATTATATAGTAATAATATTGGAAAAATGATAGAAGAAAACAATACGGAAGAGTATGCTTATAAAGAAGAATACAAGCAATTTTTGTCTGAGATATCAGAAAAACAGGAAAATCTCTATGTATGGGATATTTTTGCCATAGAAAGGGTGCTGGAAGGGGCATATACACCATACGAAGCATTTGATCAGGGCGTACTTAGTAACTCGGTATACACGGGTGGATGGTTTGTGAATACTCCGATTATGTCAGATAATGCGGAACGATTTGGAGAAAAGAACAATCCCTATAAGCTTTTAGCTGATTCGGAGAATGTTTATTTGGTAACACTTGCCGGGATGGATATCAATGACACCTTGTCCTATATTCGCAGGCATTATAACGAGAGCGCCCAAAGCCGATGTATAGCAGAAGTGGATGAGGTCGCAATCTATAGTTTTGCGGAGGAGTAGGGATGAAAAATACATTAAGGAAATTTAGTTTACGGGGCACTTATACTAAGGTATTTATTTTATTATTTGTAGTCAGTTTTTTTTATGTTTTACCAATTATATTATTTAATACCTGCTTCAATGATGATTTGGGAATTACGTTATATGGTGCAACTGGATTAAATGGCGATGGGCGACCGCTCGGGCAACTTTTGAGTGATTTATTATCAGGAGGAGAGATTGTTGCAGATATTGGACCATTACCATTATTGTGTTCCATTTTAATTTTATCATATTCATTAGTGATATATGCAAAAGAGAATATTCCTTTTATGGAAGGAAATGTACTCCTAAGCTTTGTCTTACTGACGATCCTCACAAATCCCTTAAGCATGTCTATTCTGTTTTATCGAACAGGAGGGTTTGTCATGATTGGGGCATTGAGTATTCCGTTTTTGCTATTTTCTTTCAATGATGAAATTGCTGCGTGGGTAATAGGGATTGCAGCATTTGTTTCAGGAATAGCAATTATGTCATTATATCAGGCCGCATTGGGGATGTGTCTTGTTTTAGTATGTATTAATGTTGTCTTATTGTTGTTACAGGGTCAAAATAGAATAAGAAATGATGTCATTAGGTTAATTGGATTGTTTCTGGGCGTAATTGTATATATGGTTTTTATTATGCCACGGTACATTGATCCGGAAGGATGGAGGCATGAAGCTGCAAAAACAGTTTCAGGAATCAGCTTAGAAACAATTAAGACATTTTTACTAAATATATGGAATAGCACGTTTTATGTTATTGGATATCTGAGTGGATTATCAATAGTAAGTAAGATATTTTTAGGATTATTTGTGATTACAGCGTGGGGATATTCTTTATACTTGGGATATTCCAAGACAAAAAAGAGTAAGAAAATGTGCATTTTAACAATTGCCATATTGATTATTGCGCCATGCGTAACAATGGTAGTATCTTATCTTCCGCTGGCAATATTAAGTTCTTTAAATATTAAGTGCAGAATATTTATAGCGCTTAGTGGAACATTGCTTTATCTTGGCATATTTATGCTTGAATTTTCGAAAAAGAATAAGATAATTATGGTTGTTATTCTTTCCGGATATTTACTCAGTCAATTTTCATGCATGTATTCCTATGCAAATATAGTAAAGGATGAGGCAGAATATGAAAAATATCTGGCATATTCTATTGCACACGATATTGAAACAATTAATGCAGAGAATGAGTATCAGTCATTTTCTTTTGCAGGAGTTGTTCCAAGATCCCAGAAGTATGAATTGATAAGACAGAAATACAGTTTTTATGATGAAATTGTTCCAAGATATTTTTATAATGATACTTGGATAGGTGCAGCGTGGCTGTTACCATACTTGCAGAATATTGGTAACGAGGAGTTTAGTGAGAAAGATCAGAAAATAGTAGATAATAGTGAACCAATTTTAAATAATTCAACTTATTCCTGTTATGTGAATGAGGATAAAATAATTATTGTCTTTCGGTAGTGGGTGTTTTGGATGAAAAGAATAGATGTTTTTGATTCCCTAAGAGGAATCGCAATTATCGGAGTGATTTTGATTCACTCCGGAAATAATGTACCGCGAAATTTCGGAATGTTGGCAGAAGCAATTATCAGCAACGGAAATAAGGGTGTTCAGATTTTTTTTATTATTTCAGCAATATTGTTTTATCGTTCTTTCGCCGTATATTGTAACAAGTATCCTGATATGAGGCTCCAAATTGTAGCCACATGGTATGGAAAACGGTTTCTTCGGCTGATACCATTATTTTGGCTGACAAATACAGCAGTCTTATTGTATTCAGGAATTAAAGATATGAGCATATCAGTGGCAGATGTAAAAATTTATATAAGCAACTGCCTTTTTTTACATGGCTTTATTCCAGAGTATATCAATGCTATCGGAAACAATTGGTATATAGGAACGCTGGCAATTTTTATTTTGTTGGTTCCGTTCATTTACCGATTAGTTAATAATATATGGAAGGCATGTGCTTTATTTGGAATATCATGGTTGCTACAGCAAATACTTGAAAGAACTGTTGCTGTCTTGGATTGTGGACAGGATATGATAATATGGCAAAATTATTGGAAGGGCTTTTCTATTTTTAAACAGATGCCGGTTTTAGCAATTGGTATTATTTTGTACTTTTTATTATTTCATTATGAAATCCATTTATGTTTATACAATAAACTGGTAGAAAAATTTGGAAAGACAGGAGCAGCAGTAGTTCTATATGTTTGTTCCTTTGCATTATGTGGAAGCATTTTCTATGCAGTGGTAACATACCAAAACATATATAGGTTTGCTGTTATAATAGGATTATTGCTAATTGTTCTTTTTTGTTATCCTATTCCACTGATTGTAAATAGATTTTATTCATTCATTGGTAAATATTCCTATGGTATTTATTTGTTTCATTTGCTTTTGCTTGGAAGAATAAACAATTTGCTGACCAATTTTATTGATGACTTACTAATAAATGTTATTTTGGCAACATTTATTACATTATTTGTATGTCTCTTTGCATCAGTAGTAGCAACCAATTACTTTGAAAGACCTATAATAAATATTGTACAAGCAAAGATGACAAAAGGAAACTTTCAGGAGAGGTAGTATATGAAAAAACTATATCTCATAACAAAAACATTTCCATTGGGAACAGAGGAAAAAGCCTTTTTGCAGTATGAAGTGGAATTGCTGGAGAATAATTTTGACCTGACAATCGTTGTTACAGAACAAGGGGAAAAAAGCGGCTGCGAAAATGATATAAAATATAATGTTGTCAAAGCCTATACGAATCCGAAGATTTGGGAAAAAATAATATCTGCAATACGTTTTTTGCTTAAGAGGGAAGCCTGGGAAGAGTTTGCCCGGATTATAAAAGGAAAAAAACTGATTGTGAAGCGTTTATTCCGGGCGTTGATGTTTGGTACAGCAGCAGAAACATTTTGGAAAAAATTGAAAATGACCTGCAATATTCATAAAGATATCGATGCGGTATTTTATTTTTACTGGTGGGATTATAAATGTTTAGGGGTTACAATGTATCAAAAAAAATATCCGAATATGCGTGTTGTCACCAGGACACACGGATATGATTTATATGATGAAAGAGAGTTATACGGTAAGCAGTTCTTTAAGAAGCAGATGGAACGTAATCTTAAAAAGATTTTTTTTATTTCTGAATACGGAAAACGGTATTATGAAGAGCATAGTGGAAAAAAGGATGACAGTAAATATGAATTATGCAGACTTGGAGTAAAGGAGCAGTCCTTACAACATAAGGTAATAAGTACAGAATTTCTTATGGTCAGTTGTTCTAATGTGATTTCCTTAAAAAGAGTAGAGCTGATAGTAGAGGGATTATCCCAGATTACTGATACAAAAGTTAAGTGGATTCATTTCGGGGATGGAGAAGAGTTAGAAAAAATAGAAGCCCTGGCAGGAAAATTACTGGATAGAAAGGAAAATATCAGTTACCGTTTTGCAGGAAGAGTAGATAATCAAACCGTCATGAATTTTTACAGAGATAATTCCATAGGCTGCTTTATCACGACAACTTCTACAGAAGGAAATCCGGTATCTGTACAAGAGGCACTTTCCTTTGGCATTCCTGTTATTGGTACAACGGTCAGTGATATACCATTGATGATAGAAGGAAATGGAGTGCTGTTATCGGAGGATCCGAAACCGGAAGAAGTGGCTGAAGCAATTATGACAATCGCGGATGCATCAGAGGCAGAACGTAAGGCGATGAGTGAAAGAGCTTATGAGATCTGGAAAAATGATTATGATGCAGAAAAAAATTATAATCATTTTATAGAAGTATTATTAAAGGTATAGAAAATGAATAACAGGCAGGGGAGAAAAGATATGTGCGAAACAGGTAAATGGGTAAACAGGGATTTGTTATCGAAAGAAAAGTTAATGCAGGTGAAATATTTAATTATTGATGTGGATGGAACGATGACAGATGCCGGCATTTATTATGATGAACATGGGAATGAACAGAAAAAATTCTGTACAAAGGATGCTGCCGGTTATTTCGCAGCGCATGCGGTAGGAATAAAGCTAATGGTTCTTACAGGGCGGGAATGTGCTGCAACTACAAGAAGAATGGAAGAAATGAAATTTGATTATATTGTCCAGAAAATTCGTGATAAGGAAACATATTTAAAGGAGTTTATGATGGACAATGGGATATTGCCAGAGGAAGTAGGCTACATAGGGGATGATTTAAATGATTTACCACCCATGATGTTGTGTGGATTTGCAGGATGCCCTGCCGATGCCTGTGAGGAAGTGAAGGCAAGAGTTGACTATATTTCCGGTATAAATGGGGGATATGGAGCAGTCAGAGATGTGATTTCTACATTGCTCAAGGCACGTGGACAGTGGGAGATAGCAGTTGCTGATGTGTTTGGGATTGGTATTTAGCATTATAAATATTCGATGAAATGAAAACGGCAGAAAAACGTCTTAAAAAGGATAATATTAGTTATAATTTTGCTGGAAGAGTTAAGAAAAATTATGGAAAAAATATGTGTAATTTTAGTAAATTATAATGGAAAAGAATACAATGATAAGTGCATTGATTCCATATTTAGCAGCACAATTGCGGAGAAGATACAAATAGTGGTTGTTGATAATGCTTCATCAGATGGTTCGCGAGAAAGCCTTCATGAAAAATGGGATGGTGATAAGCGTGTTCATATTATCGACTTGGCAGAAAATAGTGGATTTGCAAAGGCGAATAATGTGGCAATTTGTTGGGCAATGGAAAATGGAATAACACACTATTTGCTGCTCAATAATGATACAGAAATAGAAACTGATGCAATAGAAAAGATGTGGAAGTGTCATGAAGAGAATGCATGTATTGTTACACCAAAGATTTTTTATGCTGATAAAAGTAATATTTTGTGGTGTGCTGGAGGAAGGTTTTCGCCTATTATCATGAAACCTGTGCAGATTGGGCAAAATAAGGAGAATTCTGAAAAATATAACAGGGATTACGAGTGTGATTTCGCAAATGGATGTGCCGTTTTTCTGGATGAGCAGATCCTGCAGAAAACCGGTCTGCTTGATGAATCGTTTTTCCTGTATTATGAGGATACGGAATTTAGCATGCGTGCCAGAAAGCGGGGTGTGAGAATTCGATATTGTGCTGAAGCAATTATTTATCATAAAGTTAATGGATCTACCAGGGGAAACCAAAGTTATAGAAATGTTTATTATATTACTAGAAACTGGTTGATCTATGCCAAAAAACATCTTAAAAACAAGTTAATAATTTTTGAGATATATTTTTTGCTGAATCGCCTTGCCTGGTGTGGAATTTGGATAGTAACAGGGAAAGCCCAAATGTGTCGGGCAATATTTATGGGAATAAAGGATTATTTCGTATGGGCGTATAAGCCTGATTTATATAGTGATAAATTGGATGATAATAGATAATATAAGGAAATTGATGTGTGGACATGCAAAAGGTATCATTGATTTTAACAACATATAACAGTGCGGAGAATCTTCGGAAAACATTACAATCCATTGATATGCAGGATTATGCTCAGATAGAAGTGAATATCAAGGACGGCGGATCTACGGATGAAACCATTGCGGTTATTGAGAATTATAAAAAACATGGAAAGTTTCCGCTGAACTGGATTTCCTGCGCAGATAAAGGAATTTATGATGCAATGAATCAGGGATATGCATTAGCAGGGGGAGAAATTATTGTTTTTTTTAATGATCTGTTTTTACATGCAACTGTAGTTTCCGAGATGCTGAGACTGATTGAAAGAAATCCGGATTGTATCGGAGCTCATGCAGATCTGGTTTATATGGCAGAGGGGAAGGTAGTCCGTTACTGGAGGATGGGTCCTCAGAAGAGTTTATATAGGGGATGGATGCCGGGGCATCCTACGTTGTTTCTTAAAAGAAAAATTTATGAAAAATACGGATTATATGATGATACATATAAGATCGCCGCAGATTATGAATTTATGATACGTTTCTTGAAAGACCGGGAGAACAGGCTGGCATATCTGCCAAAAACAATTATTGAAATGTATTATGGGGGAACGAGTACATCTGATTTGGGAAGCTACTGGCTTTCCTTGAAGGAAGGATACAGGGCACTCAAAGTGAATAAAGTACATGGTGCCTTATGGATCAGTGGAATAAGGACATGCAGGGTGCTGTTGCAGTTTATTAATAACACAAAGTGGCATTGATAAACAATAAAGGTGTTGAATAACTGTAAAAACGAGTGATAAAGTAAGGAATATGTGCTATGAATAATCCCTTTAAAACACAGGATGAGTTAATCGAATTTAATAATAAGCTTATGGAGGAAGTGAAAACATTATCTACATCAAAGAATTATATTACTTATATAACAATGCCGGGAAGAAAAGTTGAGATATACGGATATCTTAAAAAAGATAAGCCCAGAATGTTTGGATTGAAGCCTTGCTATGGAACAAAATATATAAAAAAATTAATGTTTGATGGAGATAAAAATAATAGTCCATTTGGCTCAAAAGATAGCTTTGTAAACTATATTAAAAACAATGACTCTTTATTTGGAAATTTGGGAGCAACTAGCCGTGTTGTTAAAAGAGGGTTGTGGGGGCGTATTTTATTGAATGCAAGTCGTTTTTTTATGACAACGATATATTTTCAAAATATTAATTTCCTATATTGTTTTAAAGATATAATTTTAAATATATTATCACCATATGTAGAACTTAAAATAGATAATCACGAACAATGCATTTGTGTATGGGGGCGTATTCCTGATGAATGCTTGCATGAACTGGATAGAAATGTAGGTTTAGTTTATTTGGATGAACGGATTTGTGCGGGAGCATTACAATTATATAAAGACAAATGGTGCGATTTGTATAAAAAAGGTAACGAAAAGTATACGAATCCCAGCATGCCAGTGATATATTCCGGAGTGATTCCTTCCCTGAAAGCTATACAACGTAAAAAGTTGGATTATGTTAACTCGGGTACAGAATATTTACAGTTCAAAGTAATTAAGACAACATATTTTACTATGGATGGTTTGGAGAATACAGTATTAAATGATCATCCTTTTCTAAAAGATTACCGTATAGAGTTAAGAAAATTTGATGAATGCGAATTAAAAATGGCAGAGAATGCAGCAGTTGGGATAAAAAATAGTAAATGTATTGATGAAACCATAGAGATTATCAATGGATATTTAGAAAACAGTAATCTTACACATAATGTAAATGTTTGTGGAAATGTAATTACGAGTGATAATTATTGTGTATATACGAAGCGGCATGATAAAATATATGATGCAAATAAATACTATTGTTCAGCGAATGGATCATGTGAGTTTAAAGATTCTGAAGTATCTTTTTACAAAATTCCTAATGTGGATTGCCCCACGATTGAAGAGAACTGCCGTGAATTTTCTTTTATAGATGAGTTATCCAGAGAAGCAGCGGCTGAATTAAATATTTATGATCATGTAACTAATGTAAGATGTCTGGGATTTTCTATAATGGCTAATTTCCCAGACAAGAATTTTACTTCGCAAAAATTTGTTTCATTCTTTTTTAATGTGATAGGTGAAATAAAAACACAGTCTTCACTTGAGAATATACAGAACATGCAAAAACAAGCCCAGGAAGAATTTGAAAACAAATTAATAAGAGGGTTTAGAGTAATTATAATTGATAATTCATTTGTTAATAAAATTCTTAAATACATGATAAAGGTTATTGATAAATTATATGATAAAAAATGGATTGAAGGAATTTTAGGAATATTTATTTTGACTGGAATTTATAATCAATCGCAAGGCAGAGTTGGATCAATGGAATGGATTTGGACCATATTTTGTTGTCTTGTTATTTTGTCCATTATAGCAGATACATTTATATATATGAGAAATTATCTGAAATTGAAGAAAAACTTATTTGTTTTAAAAAGATCATGTAGTCACGTAGCATATAAGGTAAAAAGAATAATAGGGCGAAAGCAAGAAGCGAAAAACCGAGATAGTATTATGGTTCTTCTAAGTATGCTACACATTTTTAGTGCTGTAAATGAACGCGTTGAAAGAGGTGCCGGGAAAGAGTAATATGGACATAATAGTGTTTTATACGGGGAATATATACTACAGATTTAAATTACATATTTTGATGGTATTGTTTTGGAGATATACTAAAACTAACGCAGACTTTTAATTGTGTAATGTTTGTAATAGCCAAAAGGAAAAATGAAATGATTATTACATTGCTAAGCTGGATAATTATTATATGGATGAGCTGTATATTGGGTAATACATTTATCAGAATTGTTATGCCGGAAACATTTCAAGGTACTACAAAAGTGGATGTTTACTTTGTGATAGGACTTATGATTTTGAATGTATATGCGCAGATATATAGTATTTTTGTGGGTGTAGGCAGACTTGCGTTCAGTATGGCCTTGGTGGTGGTGATACTTCTTTCAATCCGGTATCTGATAAAAGGAATCAGAGCGGGAGAAACATGCAGAAGATTTATTAATGTGAAACCGGTAATTTGGAAAATATGTATTTCCATTATTCTGGCAGGTATTATATTAATCCTTACAATGAAAGCACCGGAGTTTGTCGATACGTATCTTTATCATGTGCAGGCAATTCGATGGATTGAGGAATATGGAGTAGTACCGGGACTTGGTAATTTGCACTGTAGGTTTGCATATAATAGTGCATTTTTGGTATTACAGGCTTTATTTTCCTTTTCATGGATTGTAGAGCCACTGCACTCACTGAACGGTTGTCTGTGCTGTTTTTTTGTTGTGTATGCAGTAATGACGAACCGCATATTCTCTGATGAAAAAGCATACTTATCTGATTGCTTGAAGCTGTTATTTATACCATATATTTTTCTGAATCAAAGAACACTATCATCACCGGGAACCGATATGCTTGCGATGCTATTGGTGATTTATGTTGCCTCAAAATGGAGTGAGTGTACGGAAAAAAATGATAATTCAATACAATCTTATAGTTTTTTGTGTGTTTTAGCTGTATGGGCACTTACGATAAAACTGACAACCGTAGGAAGCTTATTATTAGTGCTTTTTCCGGCAGTGCGACTTATTAAGAATCGTAATTGGAAATATATAATCAAAGATGTGGCTTGCGGCATTATTGTCGTGATACCATGGCTTGTCAGAAACGTTTTGATATCCGGATACTTGATTTATCCATATTCAATGATAGATTTATTCCCAGTAGACTGGAAAATGCCTAAGGAAATACTGGAAATGGATAAAATGGAAATAGTTGTATTTGGCAGAGCGGTCGAAACGGTTTCTTCCTATCATGACTCAATTGCAGACTGGCTTCCTGTTTGGTTTGACAATCAGATGCTGAAATATAAATTATTGATTATTATGGGATTTGCCGCAACAATATTTCTTTTGGCAGCTTTGGGCATTATGCTTATTCAATATTTCAGGAAGAGTAAGCCCGCAGATAATTTTATGCCTCCGGAATCTTTGATGCTGTTTATCAGCATATTGGCAGGAGAAATGTTTTGGCTGTTCTCTGCACCGCTTGTAAGATATGGAATGGTTTACTTGATGATGCCTGTTGCAGCAGCTTATTATTTGATAGAAAGAAAAGCAGGTCCAGGGCTTAAGTATGTTGTATTAATTGGGGGTACGTGTGTTGCAACGTTTTGGGGAATCTATAAGAATGAAAATTTCACATGGGTTATTCCTCAGGGTTACTGGCAGATGGACAGTATCCCTGAGGATATAGATGGAGTTACCATCTACAGACCGGCAGGGGATCAGTGGTTGAATGGATATTATCCGTTTCCGGCAGCCAGAAATAAAGAAGACCTTGAAAAAGTGGAACTCAGAGGAAAGGATCTGGCATCCGGATTCCGGACTAAAAATGTAACAGAATAAAACCGTGCAGCGGGCAGATTCACTGGGACAGTCAACGCTGATCCTTTAATATACTGATAAATAATAGGAGATTAATACCAAGTAATACCACTGTGTTGGCACTTGCCAGAATTACACTGTTGGGAATATTAGCGACAGATAAATTGTGGAAATAAGTTATTCCGGTAATGCCATAAAACAGATACATATTCCGTGAAATGATTGCTCTTTTTCGTGATTTACGGTATGATAATGAACAGATTGAGGCGAAAGGAAAACCGGCAGATGAAAGAAGTGTGCGAGAAGCTAAAACCTTATCTGGTCATACTTATTTTTAGTGTATACGTACTGTTTAACGGAATATTATTATGGTATCACGAGCCATGGCGGGATGAAGCCAATGTCTGGCTGATGGCTCGGGACTTAAGTCCGCTGCAGTTATTAAAAGAGATTAAATACCAGGGGCATCCTTGCCTGTGGTATTTTCTTGTTATTCCGTTTGCTAAATTTGGATTGCCGTTTCGTACGATAGGGATCATCAGTACTATAGTTATGACAGTGGCGGCAGGGATCTATTTGTGGAAGGGTCCACAATGGATTGGAATAAAGGCCTTGGTTGTATTTTCACCGGTATTTACCTATTTTTATCCTACGATTGCGCGGAACTACTGTCTGATAGCCTTAATTCTGATTCTGTTGGCATGGAATTATTCAGAGAGAAATGAACATCCCATTCGCTATGGGATACTGCTTGGTTTATTGGTTCAGGCAGATACGATTGCAATAGCTCCGGCAGGTATGATTGCATTCGTCTGGCTTGTTGAAAATGTCTATGACAGAATTCATACCGGATCTATGGAACGCTTAGTGAATTGTCTTAAAGGAATATGGATCCCGTTTGTAAGTCTTTTGTTCTGGATGGTACAGTTTTATCAGGTCTCGGACAGTCCCATGTTTGAATTTCAAAGCCTTGGCGGACGGGAACTGCTTCGTGAAATCCGGAATTATGTATATATTATTCTCATCCGTGTGACCGGCTTCAGCCAGACCATGTGTACGATTTTTTTCGTGGCTGCTATTCTGGCAGCAGTGATTGTTTCATACCGGCTGCGCAACATGGGAGCTGCCATGGTTATGCTGCTTAGCTATCTGTTTCAGTGTGTGTTCAGTGTAATGGTCTATCAGCTTCATATCTGGCATTATCTTTCCCTTGCCTTCACACTATTGTGGATGATGTGGGCAATGCAAAAGACTGCAGAGGAAAAGAAAAGGGAAAAGGACAGGATTTATCAGGTGGCGGCAGGGGTGCTGCAGGTTCTGACCGGAATTCTTGCAGTGGCAATGTTCCTGCATTGGAACTCTGAGGCGGAGCCATCGAATCTTCAGCAGGCATTCTATGGAAGCTATTCAGACGGACAGAATGCGGCAGAGTTCATCCGGGAGGAGATTGCACCTGATGAAATTATACTTTCAACGGATGTGCCAATGGAATCTACGATATTGGCCTATTTGAAGGATTACCGGTTTTATTATGCAGGAAGTGGAAAGGTTACTTCCTATGCGGATTGGAGTGAAGAGCAGAGCCAGACAATATCATGGAACCGGATAATTACATGGTGCAAAGAAAGCTTCCCGCAGAAAGATTATATTTATCTTATACAGGGCAGCGACTCGTGCATTACGGATCCGGAGAAGCTGGAGGGACAGGAATGTATTTATGAGACGGAAGGCTCTACAGTTCGTGGAGAAGAATATGGAATATACCGGATTGGCCTGAAGAATGAGAAATGATGGAAGGAGAGCCACGAGATGCTGATTTGACGCTGCTCAAGCAAAATGATATAATGAATTGCTTTATAAAAAGGCAAAGCTGTGTATATTACATTAACCGGAAAAGGGTAAATAAGAGATGTCATTACGTGGAAAAAGTATTTTTATAGGTAGTCTTAGTTTTTTTTGCTTTGCACTATTACGATATTTTATCCCATTAAGGAATATGGGATTTTTTGTTGCAGCATGTATTGTCTTTGTGCTTGCTGCGGTATTATTTTACATTATATCAGGAAGACGGAAGGAAGGGTATTCTGACAAAGCAGAGAGAATATGGTGTGTATTACCGGTTGTGGCACTTACGGTATGGCTGATATTGTTTTATATTAATGAAACAAATACGGCAGAAGCTCTGGATGCAGCTGAACTGATACGAAGAACATTTCCCTTTCCGCTCTGGATAACGCTGATGCTTGGTGGAACGGTGGTATGTCTTTTTCTTTTAAAGAGGTCTTCAACAGAAAAAGTATATGGAATAAATAAGATTGTACGGGTTGTAATTACGGTTTTGTTTACGATTGGTACATCGGTTCAATTTTATGCACCGAATATTTTTCAGGATGTTCAGGGAGGAACATATCACAGCCATGCATATACCAACAGCATTATAAATGCATGCTGGCTTATACCATATAGCCATCATATGGAATCCTTATATGGGCATTATGCGATTCTTTATATGCCGGTTTTAAAAGCAATGCATAGATTTCTTCATGTGGATTATCTGACGGGAATCTGGATAGTGACCGCCGTGATTGCAGGGGTATCGATCCTGTTGTTTGCATATATTTTAAATTATTTTGCTAAAAGCAATGTGATTTATTATCTGGGATTGTTTGCGATTGGCGAGGAGTATTTCATGCTGATGCAGGGGGGTGTATATATGCAGGTGCATCCTCATAGAATGATATTTCCGGTTGCTGTAGCAGCACTTGCCTTACTCGAGCATAGAAAACAAAAGCGGTATCACGTGCTTTCTGTTATTTTGCTGACATTGTCTTTTGTGTGGTCAACAGAAGTGGGAATTGTTACTATGCTGGCTTATGCAGCGTATAGCTGGGCATGGTATACCATGGATGGTGAGAAGTTTTCAGTCCGTAAAGCAGGTCTGTTATTGAGAGAAGCTGTTATTTATGTATTATTGCCATTTGCCCTGGCCTATGGTGTGATTAATGGATATAATCTTTTGGCAGGTGGCAGTATTTTGAACTTCAAAGAATTTATGTTCCCGCTCATTTCGGATAGGGGAT
>OLGM01000846.1_pt1 | contig 16634 bp, 12 predicted proteins | sample 1606001 | NCBI WGS metagenome assembly OLGM01 (sample SAMN03283294) | human gut metagenome | biome: human-associated habitat; material: feces | host: Homo sapiens | place: Peru | collected 2012
ATATCATGGATAATAGAAAAAGCCCAGCATTAACTGGACTTTTTCGACACTCTGAAGTCTGCATTCCCAATTTGGAAAGTTGGGAATGCAGACTTATTTTTTGCGCTTTTTAGGAGCTTTCTGCGAATGGAGGCTGCTTGCGTAAGAACGGAAGGACAAGTGAAGGGTGAGCCGAATTCCAAGGATATTAAAAATTATTTAATGGGACTATGACTCAGGGAAGCCAACAAGTTGCTGGATAAAAAATATTGACATATTGCGTCGGTAAACGGCAGTGGTTAGCCTATAAGGCGAAATACCCGTAATCTCCGAATTTTTGACAGAACTCAAAAATTCAAAGGAGATTACAAATGAAAAGAATTTATTTGGTAAAAAAAGATGAACATCTTCCGACGGCTCAGGATAACTGGATTGAAATGAACGCTCTGCAGTTTGCGGCGTTTTTAGAAACAGATGCAGGACAACGACGCAGAAACAGGTTTCTTCAATTAAATAATACATTGGGAGACGATGAGGCTATTTTTTATGAATGTTCTGAGAAGGAATATCCCATCTGGAAAAAAGAGCGGGAAAGTGAACTTTACAAGAACCGTAGGCAAAGGCAGTATGGATATACGATTGTTACGTTCACAACGATAACGGAAGATGGGGAAGAGATAGCGGGGGAGAATATACTTCCGGATCCTGGCGTTGATATTGAGGGAGACTTCATTGCACATTCTGAGATTGAACGATTAATGCAGGCTATTGCACAACTGACGGATGACGAGCAGAAACTAATCCATCAGTTTTTCTTGTCCCCGAAACCGGTATCAGAATTGGAGTATGGCAAGGTAAATGGAATTTCACAGCAAGCAGCCAATAAGAGGAAAAAAGCCGTGTTGAAGAAGTTGAAGAAAATTCTGTGTGAATAAATACATCCGGGACGGCTCCGAGAGGGGCCGTCCCAGAAAAAACTATTTACCAGAGGCAGTCAGCTTATTGCGTGGGTGTTTATAAGTGAGGATGTCACGCTGCTTTTTTAGGGTAACATGAGTGTAAATTTGCGTTGTTGTGATAGAACTGTGTCCAAGAAGGTGCTGAATATAACGCAGATCAACGTCTTCCTCTAATAAAAAGGTTGCGAAAGAGTGGCGGAACATATGTGGCGTGATATGAAGAGAAATACCAGCTTGACTACAGTATTTATGTATCATATAACGAACGGACTGATCCGATAGTGGATTGCCGAGCCGGTTGAGGAAAAAGTGATTCGAGGTTTGAATCTCGTCGTTCCAGCAGCCTACATAGTTACGCAGGGCAATGAGAACATTCTGATTGCTGATTTGGATCAGCCGCTCTTTTGCGCCCTTCCCATATATGTTGACCGAGCCTTCTATAAGATCAATGTCGTCCGTGTGCAGGGAACACAACTCAGATATTCGCATGCCAGTCGCAAACAAGAGTTCAAGAATAGCAACATCCCGCATAAGTACACGATGGGTATATGCTGACTTGCTGTGGCATGGTTGGAGACTATAAATATGCGTTAGAAGTTGATCAATGGTTGTGAGTGGGATAGTTCGAGGAAGAAGGGATGGTTCCCGCATTTTAATTCGCATATGAGAAAAAGGATTATCAGATAGCACTTCTTCAAATGAAAGATATGCAAAAAAAGCTTTTAGACTTGCAATTTTGCGTTTCACACTTCGCACCGCATAATCATCATGCAGCCAAGCAATGTAGTTTTGTATATTTTCTTTGGAGAATGGGTCCGTCTGCATGGAGGAAAAGACTATAAACTGGCTAATATCCTTTTTATAGGCTTTGAGTGTATGCGCATTGAGTGCTTTCTCATACTGACAGTGTTCCAAGTAGGAGTCCAGCCTGGCCTCTATTTTTTCTTTATCCATAAAAATGCATCCTTTCTATGTCCTGGAGAAAGTATTATATCATATGGCACAGGAATATGACGAAATAGAGAAAATGATAAAAATTTTGATAGGATAACGTTGCATTTTGGATAAAAATGATGTAAAATATAGGCATCAAATACAGGATAATTCCTTATTATCCTACATAATAGCAGAAGAATATAACCACATTGCTGGCCCATTTCCTTAATATATTGGGAATGGTGTGAGTTTTAATAAAAAACTTAGCTGGTAACCTATGGGCATATAGTATCAAAAATTACTACTGAGGGAGAATATCCATGGAAGCTTTTGACTGGGGGAAAATTAAAAATGGTTTTTCGGGCTTTGAAAATTTGGCGGTCCGTTTTGTCAATAGTCAATTCCCCGCTTCTCGTCCATGGGAACAGACAAAGAAAACCCGAGATGGAAATAAAGATGCCTATACAATTGTTTTGGGTTATCAACCTTATCCAGCGAAGGAAGAACAGTGGTGGATGGAAGCAAAATATTCTACCGTAATTCAACAGTTACCTCGATATAGATTAGATGCCACAGTCGTGAGCGCAATTTTATCTGGAAATGTCTCAAAGGTTATTTTTGTAACAAATATATTAATTAGTGCAAAAACTGTTTATGATATGCGCATAGCACTTAAAAATGCTGTAAAATGCAAGGATGTCTCTTTTTGCACAAAATATACGCTGGAACATTGGCTAAGATTGAATCCTCAAATTTTGTGCGAATTTTTCGGAGATACTGACTTTTCCTTTAACATACCTGACCTGTTTGTAACCGAAGAGTCTGAGTTTTATTCCGAAATTGGGCAGAGCCTTGCATTCCGAGAGCCACTTTCCATTTTGCGCCGAAATCAACAATATTGTGCCTGTTTCAGCATATTTAGCTCGAAGGAATGCATCAAAAAAATTCACACTCCCAAGGACATCCAAGGGTTAACGCAGATAAGCCCGACACAGTTAACTCTCCACCCGGGCGAAAATCATATATGCATCTCTTTCCAATTGGAAGCGAATTATAAAGGTGGAATAGGTGTAGCTAAGGACTGTGCTCCATCTTTTTTTCTGGGCCGGACTCACGTGATTCCCAAATACGCTGAAGTTGTGGATGGCACAGAGATAAAAATCAGTCTGCAATCACAAAAGCGAATTTGGGAGGAAATAAATACCCTATTGGATAGTTTTCAGGAAAAGAACCGACTATCTTTATATTGTATCAGTGGTGCCTCTGGCACCGGAAAAACGTATACACTGAAGCATATTGTGCAGGACTTGTCCCAGAAAAAGGAACCACTATTTTATATAGATTTCACATCTTCCTCTGTTGATAACTCTAGAATTTTGCTGAATACAGTTCTATTTATCCTATTCCCATACTTAGACCCTGAGGCAGTGGATATAGATTATATCAATGGGCTAGCTGACTGTTATGTCTCCCCTTTGACGCGTGAACTCGTTACAAACAGGGACTCAGTAGATGCACTTAATCAGCTGTTTGCTTCACTTCACGAGGAAGATGCCCTCTTTCCAGTTTATCTTTCTATCAATGCGCGCTATGTAGTTTTGGACAACCTTGAGCGCCTAAATGAGGCAGCGAAACATTTTCTGATATATTTGTTACTGAATGCGAAGAGGCGTAACTTACCTATTGTATTCATTTTAAGCGGGCAATCGGAGTTTTATACTGGTGAATTTACACTTGTCCATCAAAAAATAGCAATACAGATTTGCGAGTGTGCCTTGTCAATACAGGATATTGCGAACTATTTGCAGACATATAATTCCTTTCAGTTTTGTCCAAGCCAAAGCGTTTACAAAGATTTGTTTCCTAATTTGATAGATATGTTTCTTTTTGCGCAGTACCTTGGTGAACTGAGATGTACCATACACAATATAGATGAGTTTATTCTTGCCTGCAAATCATTTTGTTCTGCTCAGCTTTGGGAGCAGTGTATACTAGATCGATTTAATCAAGTTTTATCAAATCAAGAATCTCTTAGATCCCTATGTGACAGCATATATTGGTCTGAGAATGGGGTAGTTCTTTCCATCCAAAACTCAAAAACTCTCAAAGATACAGTAAAACTGCTTGAAGCCAGGCTGGTTCAATATGACGATAACAATCGAGTTGTTCCATATCATGACATCTATAAACGCTGCTATAGAAAACATTTCAAGCGCCCGGAGAAAATCCAGTCGATAACTGAAACATCTTTACAAGAGCTATGTGACACCCTTCGATATGGGACCAGCAGGGAACGTTATTGGTGGGCCATAGGCGAAATCGCAAATATGCTAGAGAAGCACAAGTTTTATTCGGTAATGTACATATTGGAAGATAGCTTTTGCTCTGGGAGTCTGGATGCTTTACAGGCTCGTCTGGGAGTGCAAGTATACTATGTTCTCTATATGTGCTTTGCTCTTGCGGCTACAAATGTCAGCACCACGCAGTCTGGACGGGAATTGTTTCAGACGATTCGGAATGAAACAAAAGACAGCTATGACCCTATTTTGCAGGAGGTCTGTGAGAGTGCAACATGGGAACTTCTGAATAGCCTATATGAATGGTTGGAGTTTGACCAAGCCATAACTTGTGCGGATCAACTTGTCGATATAATTCGTCAGCTACAGATTATAGGCCGAAGAGATTCCCAGATAGAAAAATGTATCCGTTATCATGATGCCGAAGTAATCCGCACTTTGATTGAGGCGGAACGAAACCAAGCATCCGCAGAAGAAAATTTCGCTTTGCGTAGCCAGGCCACATGGAATTATGGATTTTATTACCGTTATCAAACCTTCAGAGTGCGTTACGGACTAACTCTTGCTACGAGAAACATTCAGTTGGCGTGTACAATGATGGATGAATGCATGCGAGAACTAGAGAAATCTCGGGGCAGAAGTGATCGCTACTACCTGTGGGCAGGCTTCACGTTGCACTATCTGAAATTGGTACAAGAAGGTGATCCTAATGAGTTACTGCAGGTAACCCATTTTCACAAGGCTTTAAAAAAGAATTTTTACAATGACTACCGAAAAAAACTTTTTGGCCTTGCGGCATTCTATTATTGCATCCATCAGGAAAATTTAGGAAATCATTTGCTATTCCAGGAAGTCGGCTTTGAAAGAGATCTTCGTCCACGTCAGAAAGCCTTTTATTACGAAACTGTTGCCCTGTATGAATGCCTGTATGGTTCTCTTGATGAGGCACGTAATGCCCTATACATAGCAGCAGAAATTTTTGCAAAATTACCGGATTATGTAGCCATTATTAGGCATAACTTGCATCTATTGGGCACATCCACAAAGCGGCCTAAATTCGCAAAATTTTACTGTGGGGGAAACATGGAGGACGACACCTATTATGCAGACCCGAGATCTGCATGGTAGTTAATATAGCGTCGTATCCAGAATATGAGGCTGTATGTGCTGACGCAGTTTTTCCGCAGTGGTATACTCCAGGTATTCGTCTAGGTTTACCACCTGCTTGAAGGCAACAAAAGAGGCACGGAGATACTGCTTTTTTTCGTTTTCAGTTTGGACAAACTGGAAAATCTCTCTTACTATGATGTTATAAAAATGCTCACATAGCTTATAATAATTATGCTGGTACTGTTCATACAGGCCCTTTTCTTTAAGAAAAGCGGAAATCAGCGAAAATAGTTGTGCAAAATCGTCTATATGTTTTGAACTGAAGGATTGGATGATAGAATCAGGGCGTCTGAAATGATGATAGCGCACGTTGGGGATGCAAATTATTTTTCCTGCTTGCAGAAATGTTTGAAAGGCAAATAGGACATCCTGAAAGTACATATGATTTTGGAATCGCACATGAAACCTATCCAGGAATGCTTTCCTGTATATTTTATTCGTACAGGGCGGGATAACCTTAATGCCTGCATCGTATTGATATGTCATGATTTTGATGGCTATGTCTGGAGAGAGATTAATAGCTTGATCATATTTACACTTATAGATATGGTTTCCAGCTGAACCATCTGTTTCACGCATGAGGGTGCACATACCGATATCTGCACCAGAACGATCCATGAACTTTACCGCTGTTTCATAGAAATTTAAATCCACCCAGTCATCGCTATCACAGAATCCAATATACTTTCCTGACGCTGCATCTAGGCCTGCATTGCGCGCTCCACCAGGGCCAAGGCATTGCTCCAGGCGATAATATCGGAACCTGGAATCAGATAGGTACGGTTCCACAATCTTACGAATATTCTGGTCAGAGCAATCGTCAATGATGAGTACTTCTAAGGAGGAAATGGTCTGAGACCTCATGGTATCTAAGCAGATTGGAAGATATTCTTTTGTGTTGCGCACAGGAACGATAACACTGATTATAGGATGCTCTGTCATATATGCTTCTCCATTCTTATGTTATTTTGAAAGGAATACAGCTAGATTCATTTGATAGTATTCAAGAAGTTGTCTGAAATAATGGTCATTGTACCCTTTATTCCTGTTCTCTAGGAAAAGTGCATTCTCCTGGCTCCCAGGGATGATAGGGGGATGCGTGTTGCCCTGTTCAGAATATACAATCATAATATCATAACGTAGTTCCATTACTTTAAGCCACAGATCATCTGCATACAAACTTAGTTGCGTCAAAGCCTCACGATCAAAAGTTTCGAGGCCAAAGCACCTTGGAGGATATAAAATACCGCCGACACCAGTTGCGAATAGTTCATGCGAAGGAACACGAATATCTGTGCATTCATGTTGCCATTCCAAATATGGAGCTGGATGACCGTCAGGCATTAAATGAATTCTGTGTACACGGCCAGCTGAAATAGCATTAGGATATCTCTGATGGGAATAAATCAAATTTTCTACTAAGTCATTTCCGTAAAAGACATCATCGTCCACGGTAATAATGATGCTGTCAGGATATTCCTGCATAGCAAAGAAGTACTTTGTATGACATTTTAAGCAATATGGGGTAAATTTAATTTTCAAACCTCTTTCTTGAAAAAATTTGAGTTGCGGTGGAAGCTGTTCTGGCGAAACATCTGCATCTAAATAGAGAATTATTTCGTCAGGGGATACTGTCTGCGAGAAAAGTTGAGCTAGGCAAAGGTGCAAAGTTGGAAAACGCGGCAAATAACTGGTTAGGGAGACTACAATATGATTCATGCATACTTTCTCCTTTTTGCAATCAGTAGTGTTAATGGCGAGAAAATGCGGGTGACAATTGTAGCGGGAAGCAGCTAATATGCAGGATAATAAGGAATTATCCTGTATTCGGAGCTGCATCATGGATTGAAATCAAGGGTGATATGGCAGAACATAATCAGAGTCAATAATCTGTAAATCAATTTAGCATAAAGAAAGGCAAAAGCTCTATGGGAATTATTGCAACATCGGTTCATCTGATTGATTACGAAAATGGAGAGATAAGAACCATAACTCCACCAGCGGCATTTGGAGAATATGTTTCAAGTTTGATTGGCGATATTAACAGTAACACGACTGTGCGTGAGTTTAAGACTCTTTCTGCTAGAACAGAAGTAATAAACGCCATATTAGATACACAAGTACATATTAATAATTCACAAACCATCCAAGATAATGCGAATATAATTGCTAGGAGGTTACTTAATAAAGAGACGGCTGCACAGCAGCGGATTGAACATTTGGAAGTCCAAGTTCAAAAAGGTAGCCTTGTTCAAGCATATATCAGTGATGAACAGACAGAAAATAAGACGTATCTACTTGCGAAAGTTGAGCATGGCGGTTTCGTTGATGACATTGATTTTTCCTTTAAAAGCGGCTTTTCTAAAGACAAGAAAACTGTTTGGAAAACCTGTATATTTGATTTAACGAATGCATTAAACGGATGTTATAATGCAAAAGTATATTCCAACACTGCGGCAAAATACTGGTGGAGTGACTTTCTTGAACTGACGCCTGTCATCGATGATGAACATAATACTCAGGTTGCCTTTAAAGCAATTGATCACGAATTGTATAGCATCATAAAGCGTAACGCACCATTTGATCATACTGTCCTTCGAAATGCGTTTGTTTCGAAATTTAAAAGAAGTGAGCACCTTGATTATGACAGCATGATTCACGAGATTATGGACAACTATACTCCGACAGATTTGTCTACCGATGAATTAAGCAATCTGCGAGATAAGCTACTAGAATTGCCTGATGTTCGAAAATTTGATAGACAGTTTACGCCGGTTCCATCCGTAATTAGGGCTAGAATAAAAAGAGAATATGATGTTTATCAAGGTATTAAGCTTCAAATTACGGACGAAATAGACAAAATCGAAGAAGTTATTTATTCAGAACGTGATGAACATGGCACTCAGTACTTGAAAATCCGAACAACAGATAATGTAACATTCAAGAGGTTTTTCAAACGCAAAGAGAAGTAAGGGATGATCCTGATGGGAGAAAAACAAGTGAACTACTTAGAGAAGATCCGTGAAGCTTTTGGATGCGCAGACATAGATGTGGACGAACGGGTTAAGAATGTAAATATTCATTTGTCAGTTGATCCTTCAAGCCTCCCAAATGAAGCCGGCTTGTGTGGCCTTATTTCGTTATTTCCTGAGCAAGATAGCGTGAGGGCCTTTTTGAACGATGATAGTGGCAGTGTCTATACAATTACATCAAACGTACCCTTTGACGAGGAGACATATGTGGCTTTTAAAAGCAACCTGTTTGTGGATGTACCTGTTTCTATCACGTTTGAGATTACAAAAGGTTTTAAGGACGGGTATCTGTCGGTCTATTGCTTTGAAAAATTTGTTAATGATATTCTGAGTTTATCCATTTGTGATGTGTTGACTGCTTTTGCCGACCTCTATGAAGAGCAACAACATATCTACTTCAAAGTTTACGATAGAGAAATATTTTTCAAAACAGGCACGATGGTATTTGATTCGGGAACTCATTCGATAAAATGGACTGTGCTTGATAGGAAAAAACGACTTGATAAATGTAGAGAGATTTCTTGCTTTTATAACCAATCGCAATATCCGTTGCTTCCTGATGATTTTGCGGTGGAGGTTGGTAGCGAGAAGTGTAAATTAAACGATTTGTTTTCCAACATCTGTACCAATTTGTCATTGGCATACCTTGCCACAACAAGTTCAATTTCTGAAAATGAACTGCGAATTCAAATTACCGGACAGCGCATTTTGGACGATGTGATTCCATTGCGATTGCAAGAGAGCAATGAAGAAATGTATAAGATTTACAGTTGGGTTTTTGTTGATGGAAATTCAATTGACAAAATACTGCTGGCACGGAATACAGTTAGTACACATTGCCGTTTTACAAAGATAACAAGGCTTGATGGAAAGACATTGGCTTCAATACAAGCCAATTATAATCTTTACCTAAAGAAAGACGTGGAGCAGTATATTGAGCTTACGAATGTTGTTGCAGAACATATTCAAACTTCGGTAAATAATATGGCTGAGTGTATTGATAAGCTTCAAAATGGCATCAAGGGAAATCTCATTGCTGTGTTAGGCTTCCTATTGTCTACTGTATTGACGAGCGGGATATCTGGCCGCACATTGGACGATATTTTTACAAAGGATATCGTAGCCATTATGTATTTTGTTTTGCTGGGGTCCTTGATATACTGTGCGGTTACGGTTTCAGAGATTATCGCCAAGCAAAAAAGAATATTAAGACAGTACGATGAAATACTAAAGCACTATGAAAAAATATTATCCAAAGAAGATATATGTGAGATTGCTGGAAATGGGGAAACTATAAATAAAGCGAAAAGTAAGTTAAAGTGGGAAGTAATGACATGGGCAACTGTTTGGATTATTTTTATTATGATTGCATTTATGAAAATCGATAGATTGGAAAACGGCATGCATTTTTTCAATTACCTGCTTTGTTTTGCAAAAAGAGCATGTTCCGCTGTTTTTAACAAGGCTGTGTGATCATATATTAGATTTAGATGTTGAGAGAATTTTTTGCCCGTTGATTAAATCTGACATCAGCAAACATATGGGACGAGGAACGTTTTATGAAAGACAAAAGAATTCTGGCGGATGAAGACGCTATTAATGGAGACAGAAATAAGAAAAATGAAGATGAATATTCAATGTTTTCTTATTGCAAACAGGAGCCTGCAGTTGCAATCGCGGTACTATCTGTGTTGATAGCTGTATTTTCATTTTTGGCAAATAGCGCAATTTATATAAGGGAAAGATCATTTTTACACTATTGGGGAATCAATCCTGTATATGCCTCTAGTTATTCTTCAAATCAAATTTATTGGGTAATTGGCAATGTCGCATATTCAGTATCACTTTTTTGGGCAATTGGATTGGTTATGGGAGCTTATCAGGCACATATACCAGCAAGCCAGTTAATAAGTTCTCTGAACTATGCATTAAAACAGGAGAAAAAGGAAATTGCAATATTGAAGAAGACACTTCGAACAGTGAAAAGAGGGGATAAAAAATATCAGAAAGGCGAGGAACTCCATAACAAAATATATAGCATAACTGCAAAAATAGAAAGAGCAGAGAATTATGTGCACGATACACGGAAAAAGGTTAGAGATATTCGAATAATGCTAAACAGAACAATGTTGGGGCATTTCCTGTTGGCTGGAATCATTCTTATGTTAGGATCTGCAATCTTTACAGTTGCAGAATCTGATGATTTACATAATATTGCAGTGTCTTTGATTTTGGGCATTGCAGCAATACTGATTATGCTTCTCATTTTTGCTCTGAAAAATAGAAAGAAAATGATAAGAAACCAACCGGATTATTATATTGGCGTTTACTCTAACGACCTATCGAGTCTAGAGCAAGGATACCCGCTTGATCGGAAAATAATAGAGTATTTTAGCAATACATCCATAATTGCAACGGTGGTATGCATGATAATATATGCTACAATGATGCTTATTTCGTGTAGTATTCAAGGCGCAGATATAGCGAAGAATAAGACGCAATTTCCAATTGTAGAGTATGAGGAAAGCACATATGCAATAGTCTACAATACCAATGACCGGGTGATTATGGAAATGTGTGTTCTAAGTGGGCGTAGTGGCACTTGGAAGGATGATGTATCGGATGTAAGCATTGATATAAATAAATGCAAGCAGCGAATTGCGCCTGCCGATGAGCTGGTGTATTGGGTAATTGATATACCGAAAGGGAACGTATACATCCATGATGAACAGAATTTGTTCTAAACGTGTGGTGATAGTCATGCCCATTCTTGATAGGAAAGAACAATTGCCTACGGTACAGATGTTTGGTTCAAGAAGCAGCTCCTAAGTGCTGTACTGCTACAACTATTTCAAATTACAGGGAGAAAAATATGGAGGACTTCGAGTTAGAGCATTGCCCTGAAATAGTGATTTTTAATTCACCGCTTTATCACGATTCCTATGATGATGGAGAGAGCTATCTGCCGCCATTGGGACAAGGATATATCGTTACAAGTCTGCGTCAGCGTGGAATAGAGGCATCTCTTGTTGACTGTGTTTACAACAAGATGGGAGTTTCGGATGTTATATCGTTCATAAATTCAGGATCATTTAATCTTGTTGGCTTTAATGTTTTTTCTGTCAATCTTGATATAATCCGAGAAATACTCATAGGGATAAGGCGCAAAATTCATATTTATATTGGTGGTAAAGCTACGGAATATGTATGGAAGGAAATCGCAAACTGGAGAATTGGGCATCTGACAACGTTTATTATCGGAGAAGGTGAATTAATTTTCCCACATTTGCTCCTCAACACCTGCTCAGAAACACCCATATTTGTAGATGGCATAAACGCTGTCTATAGAGTTGACCAAAACTCAATTTACTATCCGTCTGATTTGGATAGATTAACTATTGACAGAAGAATATTTTATGGACGGGAAATAGTTAATAGATTTAATCGGCTGGAAAGTTGTATTATAACATCGCGCGGATGCATATATGATTGCGCATTTTGTGGAGGTGCAAAATCATCTAACCCATATATTTCTGTCCGAACAAGAAGTTCAGAGTCTATCAAACACGAGATTAATTATATCCTTACTGATAATCCTCATGTTAATTCAATTAGAATACTTGATGATTTGTTCCTTCGCAATAAACAGAGCATAGAGACAGCAACGCAGATATTTTCTTCATTTCCCGAGTTACACTGGCGGTGTATGGCGCATATTAATACATTTACTACAGTGGATAAAGAGCTTATTTCCTTGAAGAATAGCGGCTGTGATGAGGTGTTTGTTGGCATTGAATCGGGGTCTTCTGAAATAAGATCTAGAATAAATAAAACTGGATCAATTGATCAAGTCATTTGTGCTGTTACCAAAATATTATCTGCTGGTATTGATGTAAAAGGATATTTTATTTGTGGCTTTCCAGGTGAAACATTGCCCCAAATTAGTGAGACAGTAGAATTGGCTACACTGCTGAAAAAAATTTCGAAGTCTATGCGGGGGAGTTTTAGAACTGTCGCATTTCAATTTCGTCCTTATCATGGGACAAAGTTATATACAGAAGTCCTTGAAAGACGAGGGAAAATTACGTATAGCAATTATCGTGATTTAACAAGTTCAAAGCGTCAATACAATTTTTCGGCAGGAAATTTTAGTCAAGTGTCTGATGCAGAGCTAAAAAAAGCCATTGACAGTATTTTACTACTTAACAATTAGGAGAAATGCAATGTTAAGCGACATTTATTCATGCAGAAATTGTGATTTATATAGAGTACAGTTGCCAATGATAGATGATGCTCAAGAGGCAGATATCATTGTGATGGGCCTTTCCGCAAAGAAAAAACGATTTGTATCAGAAATACCATTGGATAGGTCGACGCATAGCGGTAAACTGGTTAGTGCTATGGAGGATATAGCACATAAATATAAATGTGGGGTTTATCGAACAAATCTTGTGAAATGTGTTCCCCTAGACGAAAACGGGCGATTGAGATACCCAACTTCCCTGGAAATTAAATGCTGCTTTTCAAACTTCCTTATAGAGCAGGCTGCAATCCAGCCTCGTATTGTAATTCTACTTGGAAAAACTGTTCAACAAGTATTTGAAAAGAAAATGAAATTTAAAATCGGGAATGCCAAGAATTGCTGTTTTCCATATGTTGCTGCAGGAGGATGCTACTATGTTGCGTCTTACCATCCGGCGTATGTAATGCGTTCAAAAAATCGAAGGGACACATATTTGCAAAACTTTGAAAACTTGCTCCGAGAAATAACGTTAAAGGATGAATGAATATGAATATAATGAGTATCTTTGAAATGTTAGTATTTTTCATTATGCTCGTTGTTGTTGCTGTTTTGAAATACAGACGAAATTTCCCAGCATGGCAGTCAATTCTATTTTCTGTCTGGACATGCTTTGTAATATTTTTAAATGCACCAAATTTTTTGGTGATAATTGAGGGAACTGCAATAAAGCAGTCGTTGCTGACCATGCCTTTCTCCCTGTATGAAAAATGGGGTACTGGTTATATTATAGTCAGTAATATTCTGCTTGCGGCGGCGGGTATATTCTTGGATGAAAATAGAAACTGCGAAATTACATATAGTAGTAAGGACTTAAAAAGAATTTTTAACGATTTCCCACACAATGCAACAAATTTAAGAATAATTGGAAGAGACCTAGATTTCTTGCTTTGCGACGATTACAAAGTCCAGCGAGAGAAATTCAGCAAGTTAAAGAAAAACGTGAAAATATTGTGTGAACGTACAGATGATAAAGGATTAATTGAACTGTACTATCAACTAGTATCTCATGAGAACCAGGTTCGTTGTTACACAACAAGGGATGGAATTGCTAATTTAAAAGGACAAATCAAAACAGACGAAAAAAACACTAATTCAGGGATTTTTGTTACTAAATTTGGGACAGACAAAAAAAGATATCTTCTGACCGAAATGAGAAGTGGATATCTTTTAAGTGGCGTTTGCGCCCAGTTTGAGCGGACTTTTTCTGAGGCAACACATCCATATATTCGTTGCATAGCGCTGGATTTGGGCGGAGTATATTTGAACGGTGATATTGATGATTTTTATAGTTTTTTGAATAAAGACTTTGGAATTCGCATAAAAAAGCAAAAAACAGATCGGCTAAATATAAATGACGACCTCATGCTTGGCAGAATTACCATACGAGATCTGATAATGCGGAAAGAGCCAGTAAAATCACAAAAACTTACAGAAACGCAGTGGGATGAGATTTTGCTTCAATGGAACAATACATGGAAGCCAAATCCTCAAATGGCTAGTCTGCTTGAACAACTCGATAGACTTGGATATGCTGTTATTCCGTTCTCTAATCTGGATAAAGAAAATGGAGATAAATACTTGCGAGAACACTATTTGCCAAGTTGCTGTGAGCATTACTTTTTTTCCTATGAACAGGGAGAGGCTAAGCCAAAGTCGGCGGCGTTTAAAAAATTTGAAGAATATGCAAAAGAAGTTGGTTGTATTCATCAACCGTATCAAATTCTTCTTATCGATGACCAGGCTGAGAATATAACTGAAGCAGAGAAACGCAACTGGTTTACTGTGTCCTTTTACAATAACGCTTCACAGTCGAATGTCCTGGAACTAATTAATAAACTGAAGGAGATTGGAATACTACCAAATGGATTTTTGCTAGATAGCAAGTAGATAATCAGGGAATTTAGACATTTTAGGTTTTTGATATTGAACTTTCTCATTATGCGCTTCCAATTCAAAAATTTTTTGCCTGAAAAGTTTTCTGATTATGTGTAGCCAGAATTGACTTGTTTAATCGAAAAATGTCATTTGACGGTGCAATCTGCAGTAAAGGAAGTAAAGAAATACATCTGTAGACGCCTGATTATTTGTCACAACCTTGTTAGACGCGTTAAATACTCTCCCGATATTGCTAACATAAGTTTTTGCCATCACCATATTGGCCCAGCATAACATTTCTCCTTTAGTAGTTATAGTGAGATGTTGCACGATTATTACCTTTTCTGAATAAAAGCAATTCGAGTTTTTAGGTAAAACGCCATCATCTCTATATATGTTGAATTAGTTGATGCCACGCAGTCGGTTAGACCCCGGTTTAGTATGGGGTGCGTTTCCGTATCGCTTGGGAGAGCGCTTGAATGGCATTCAAGAGGTCAGCGGTTCGATCCCGCTTATCTCCACCAAGTCCTGAAATCGTAAGGTTTCAGGGCTTTTTTCTATAAACTCCGGGTTGACATCTGCTTGTATTTTGATTACACTCTGTTTAACTAGAATTGGAGGATGGGAACGATTTTGAACTGAGAATTTTTGTTGAAATGTGATTCAATTCAGAATTACTTATGAACGAGGATCCGAAAGAAGTCATGCTGAAAATACTTGGGGAGGCGAAGACATGAGCAGTGAATTAACCCATAATCCGGGACAGTTTGACGAGGTTATCCATATTATTGACAACGCCCGCAGCCGTGCTATGAAAGCGGTCAATGCGGAGCTTATCCAGATGTATTGGAACGTCGGTGCGTATTTGTCTGAGCTTTGTGCCGCGTCAAGCTTTGGCGATAAGGTTATTGACGAAGTTGCCGCATACATTGCGCAAAAGAGCCCTGGCGTCAAAGGCTTTAATCGCCGTGGCCTCTATCGTATGAAGCAATTCTATGAAACTTACAAGGATGATGAACTTGTGACACCACTGGTGACACAAATCAGTTGGACCAACCATCTGCTGATTCTGTCCGGCTCCAAGACAGTAGAGGAACGGCATTTTTACATGGCACTGTGCGCAAAGGAGCATTATTCCAAGCGCGAGTTAGAGCGGCAGATCGACACTTCATACTATGAGCGTTCGATGATTTCTTCCAAGAGACCATTACCTGAATCTGTTTCACATGATGTGCGTGAAAGCATCCTCGATACCTATGTGCTGGAGTTTTTGGACCTGCCGGAGCAGTTTTCTGAAAAGAATCTCCGCAAAGCGATTATCGAAAATTTGAAGCAGTTTATCCTTGAATTTGGTCGGGATTTTACCTTTATCGGTGAGGAGTACCGTGTCCAAGTCGGCAATACGGATTTCTTCATTGATCTGCTGTTTTATAACCGTGCCCTTTCCTGCCTTGTTCCAATCGAACTGAAAATCGGAAAATTCAAGCCGGAACATATCGGACAAATCAATTTTTATCTTGAAGCGCTTGACCGTGATGTGAAAAGGCCAAACGAAAACCCAAGCGTAGGCGTTATTCTTTGCGCCAGTAAGGATGATGCGGTGGTCGAATATGCTTTAAGCCGCAGTATGTCTCCCACACTTGTTGCAGACTATAGGCTTTGTCTCCCTGACAAGACACTTCTGCAAAACAAACTGCGAGAATTGACAGAACTCGCTCTGGAAAGCGACAAAGATGATGAAGTATGAACGCTGTCATCTATCGTTAAAAGAATCATTGTCCTAATGACGCAAATGAGCAATTCACAAGTTGTGAACACATTTTCCACTTCCAAGCAGTCGGCCGCACCCGAACCTTCAAAATATTGGGGTGCGTTTCCGTATTGCTTGAGAGAGCGCTTGAATGGCATTCAAGAGGTCAGCGGTTCGATCCCGCTTATCTCCACCAAGTCCTGAAATCGTAAGGTTTCAGGGCTTTTTTTGTGTATCAAGAAAACCACGCGTTAGACGCGTGGCAGCTTGTCAAAAAACCACCCCAATCCCCTCATTTGTGATATAATAATCACAGATGGGGGGATTTTATAT
>OLGM01000848.1_pt1 | contig 16623 bp, 16 predicted proteins | sample 1606001 | NCBI WGS metagenome assembly OLGM01 (sample SAMN03283294) | human gut metagenome | biome: human-associated habitat; material: feces | host: Homo sapiens | place: Peru | collected 2012
GCAGCCGATTGGCCCAGGACGGCATTGAGCTTATCTATCAGGAAAGCGATGAGGATATCCCGGAAATTCCCTGCGATCCCCAGCGGATGCGTCAGGTATTCCTGAATATCCTGGACAATGCGGCCAAGCACGGAGGCTCCGGCAAGCGGATTGAAACCTCCATGCACTATGAGGACGACCAGGTGGTCGTCCGGATCCGGGACTATGGCCCGGGTATCCCGGAGGACGAGCTTCCTCTGGTGAAGAAGAAATTTTACAAGGGCAGTTCCAGCGTCCGGGGCACCGGCATCGGCCTTGCGGTCTGTGACGAGATCGTGGAGATGCACGGCGGCACCCTGACCCTGGAAAACGCGGAGGGCGGCGGCACGCTGGTGACGGTTCGCCTGCCCGGCGCCCACTAAGGAGAAACCATGTCACAGGAAAAATTCAAAACCACCATCGGCGGTCAGGCTCTCATCGAGGGCATCCTCATGCGTGGCCCGGAGAAGGACGCCATCGTCATTCGGGGAGCCGAGGGAATGCAATTGGAGGTGTCGGACCGGAAGGTCTATCCGGAAGGATCCTGGAAGCGGTGGCCCTTTATCCGGGGTGTCTTCAATTTCTTCGATTCCCAAGTGGTGGGTGTGAAAGCGCTGATGCGCTCGGCAGACCTGGCCCCGGAGGAAATGCAGGAGGAGCCCTCCAAATTCGATCAATGGCTGGAAAAGAGGCTGGGAAGCGAAGCCTTCCAGAAGGCCCTGGTCAGCATTGCTGTGTTTATGGGCCTGGGGCTGTCGATCCTGCTCTTTTTCCTGCTGCCTATGACCGTTGCCTCCTTCTTTGATGGGCGCATCACAAGCGTGCTGGGAATCAACCTGTTAGAGGGCCTGATCCGGATGGCCATCTTCCTGGCCTATATGTTCCTGGTGTCCCGGATGAAGGAAATGCGCCGGGTATTCTCCTACCACGGGGCAGAGCATAAGACCATCCGCTGCTACGAGTGCGGCCTGCCGCTGACCGTTGAGAATGTGCGGCAGCAGACTCGGTTCCACCCCCGCTGCGGTACCAGCTTCCTGCTGGTGGTGATGGTGATCTCCGTGCTGATGTTCTCCATTGCTTCCTCCTTGCTGCTGTCTGTTTTTCCGGGGCTGGGTACCCTGCGGGGGACCTTCGGCTACCGGCTCCTGATGATCGTCTTCAAGCTGGCCCTGCTGCCTTTGGTAGTCAGCGTCACCTATGAGATCAACCGCTGGGCCGGTCGGCATGACAACGGCTTTACCCGGGTGCTGACGGCTCCCGGTATGTGGCTCCAGCGCTTCACCACCAACGAGCCTGATGACTCTATGATCGAGGTGGGCATTGCTGCCGTCCAGGCGGTGCTGCCCAAGGAGGAGGGAGCGGACCGGTGGTAACGACCCTTGGGGAGCTTTATTTGCGCTCCCGGGAGGCTCTGCTGGAGACGGAGGAACCCCAGATGGCCGGGCAGATGGCCCGAGACCTGGTCAGCACCCTTTCCGGCCGGACCCAGGAACAGTTTCTGGTGGACCGGGACCGGGAAGCTCCCGAAGAGTTGGTTCTCCAGGTCCTGGATGGGGTAGACCGGCTGAAAAGGGGAGAGCCACTGCCTTATGTGCTGGGGGAGTGGACTTTTTACGGTCTGCCTATGGTAGTGTCCCCTGATGTGCTGATCCCCCGGGACGATACCTGCGCCCTGGCGGAGCTGGCCATCCACCGAGGGCTGTTTCTGGAAAAGGACCCCCGAATTCTGGACCTGTGCTGCGGCTCCGGCTGCATCGGCCTGGCCATTGCCAGCCGGTTGAAGGATGCCCGGGTGACCTTGGCGGACCTGTCGAGAGAAGCTCTGACGGTGGCCAAAAAGAATATCCAACGGAACCATCTGGGAGGCCGGGTCAGCTGCATCCCGGTGGACGCACGAAAAGAGCCTGCCGCCTTTTTGGGGAAATTCGACATGATCGTCTCCAATCCCCCTTATGTTACCGCAAAGGAAATGGAGGAGCTGCCCAAAAGCGTCTCGGACTTTGAGCCCCACATGGCCCTCTACGGTGGGGAGGACGGATTGGATTTTTACCGGGATATTACGAAGTATTATACGCCCTTACTGAAGCCAGGCGGATTCCTTTGCTACGAGTTCGGCATGGGTCAGGGGGATGCGGTCTGCGCCATCCTGGAGGCGGCAGGCTACAGGATCCTAGAACGGGTCCTGGATTATAACGACAGAGAACGGGCCGTATGCGCGCAATACGGCGGGAAGGAATGAATCAATTATGGCAACAAAAAAGACTCCCTATGAAGCCCCCACTCCGGCTTCGGACAAGAAAAAAGCCCTGCAAACGGCCCTTAACCAGCTGGACAAGACCTTTGGCAAGGGTACCGTTATGCGTTTGGGCGACAGGCCTGAGATGAACGTGGAGGCCATCCCCACCGGCTCTCTGGCATTGGATGCCGCCCTCGGTATCGGCGGCGTGCCCAAGGGCAGGATCATCGAGATCTATGGTCCCGAGTCCTCCGGTAAGACCACCCTGGCCCTGCACATTTTGGCGGAAGCCCAGAAGCGGGGCGGTGAGGTGGCTTTCGTGGATGCCGAGCACGCTCTGGACCCGGTCTACGCCGCCGCCTTGGGTGTGGACATCGACAATCTTTTGGTATCTCAGCCGGATACCGGCGAGCAGGCTCTGGAAATCACCGACGCTTTGGTCCGCTCCGGTGCCATTGACGCGGTTGTGGTAGACTCCGTGGCTGCTCTGGTGCCCAAGCAGGAAATCGAGGGCGAAATGGGCGACACCTTTGTGGGCCTCCAGGCGAGACTCATGTCCCAGGCCCTCCGGAAGCTGGCGGGCACCATCAACAAGACCAACTGCGTAGTCATCTTCATCAACCAGCTGCGTATGAAGATCGGCGTTATGTACGGCAATCCCGAGACCACCACCGGCGGCAACGCGCTGAAGTTCTACGCCTCCGTCCGGCTGGATGTCCGGCGCATTGAGCAGATCAAGGAGGGCGGCAACGTCATCGGCAACAAGACCCGGGTCAAGGTGGTCAAAAACAAGGTGGCCCCTCCCTTTAAGGAGGCCATCTTCGACATCATGTATGGCCAGGGCATTTCCAAGTGGAGCGAGCTCATTGATCTGGCGGTCCAGATGGACATTGTCCAGAAGAGCGGCAGCTGGTTCTCTATGGGCGACGAGCGGATCGGCCAGGGCAAGGACAGCGTGAAAACCTATCTCCAGGAGCGGCCGGAGCTGGCCGAGCAGGTAGAGGCCCAGGTCCGGGAGAATCTCTGGAAGATTTCCGGCGGTGCTCCCAAGGCTCCCGCCAAGGCTGCCGAAAAGGCGGTAGCTGTGGAAGCTGACGATTTCAGCGATGAGGATTGAGCTTTTTAAAACATCCCCGGACCGGTCCGGCCGCTACACCGTCCGTTTTGAGGACGGCACAGTGCTGCGGCTCTACCGGCAGACCCTAGAGGATTTCGGCATTTATACAGGCAAAGACTTTACGGAGGAAGAATTCCGGCGGCTGCAAGCAAGCGCCGCGGAGGTTTCCGCCAAGATGCGGGCGGTGCGAATCGTTTCCGCCGCCAATGTATCCAAAAAGGACCTGGAAAATCGGCTCATTCAGAAGGGGGAGACCCCAAAGGATGCCCAAATGGCTGTGGCATGGCTCAGCGATATGAAGGTCCTGGACGACGGCAGCACTGCCGAGACCATTGTCCGGGGCTGCATTGCCAAAGGCTACGGCCTCCAGCGGGCCAAGCAAGTCCTCTACGAAAAGCGGATACCCAAGGAGCTGTGGGACGAGGCCCTGGAAGACTACCCGGACCAGGAGGAGGCCATTACGGCATTTCTCCGGTCCCGGCTGTCCGGAAAGCAGGATGACCCCAAGGCCCAAAAGCGGGCCATTGATGCCCTCCTGCGCCGGGGCCACAGCTACGGCACCATCCGCAGAGCAATGCAAAATCTTTCATTTGATACAGATGAATTCCCGGAGGAAGATTATTAACTATGGCAAATATCGGATTTATTTCTCTTGGCTGTGCCAAGAACCAGGTGGACTGCGAGCGGATGATGTACCGGGTCCGGGAGGCGGGACACACGGTGCTCCCGGACCTTCCCGGCAGCGATGTGGTGGTCATCAACACCTGTGGCTTTATTGACTCCGCCAAGAGCGAAGCCATTGATTACATTCTCTCCACTGCCGCGTTGAAGGCAGAGGGCCAGGTAGGCAAGATCCTGGTCACCGGCTGCCTGAGCCAGCGCTACCAGGGGGATATCCTGAAGGAGATGCCCGAGGTGGACGGTATCCTGGGCACCGGCAGCTATACCAAGATCGTCCCGGCCATCGAGCAATTGCTTTCCGGCCACAGCGTGGTGGACTTCGGCTCCATCGATGCCCCGGAGGAAGAGGTGGGGCGAGTGATGACCACTCCGGAGCACTTCTCCTACATCAAGATCGCCGAGGGCTGCAACAACCGCTGTGCTTTCTGTATCATTCCCTATCTCCGGGGCAAGTACCGCAGCCGCCAACTGGACGATGTGCTGTATGAGGCCCGGGTGCTGGCGGCCAATGGCACCAAGGAGCTCATTGTGGTAGCCCAGGACACCAGCCGCTACGGCACCGACTTCCCGGAGCATAAGCGGCTCCTGCCGGAGCTTCTGCGGGAGCTGTGCAGGATCGACGGCCTTCACTGGATCAGAGTCCACTATGTGTACCCCGATGAGATCGATGACGAGCTCATTGAGGTTTTGGCTACCGAACCCAAGATCGTCAAATACCTGGATATCCCCATCCAGCACTGCAACGACAAGATCCTCTCCACCATGCACCGTCGGGGAGATAAGAAGCTGATTGTGGATCTGTTTGCCAAGCTTCGGCAGCGTATCCCCGGCCTCGTCATCCGCACCAGCCTGATCACCGGCCTGCCGGGAGAGGGGGAGGCGGAGTTCCAGGAGCTCTGCGACTTCTTGCGGGAGCAAAAATTAGAGCGTGTGGGTGCTTTCGTATTTTCTCCGGAGGATGGTACCCCCGCCGCCACCATGGACCATGTGGATGAAGAGGTGGCCAAGGAGCGGGCGGACACGCTGGAGATGATCCAGTCCCAGATCATGGATGAATATAACGCCGCCCAAATCGGAAAGACTCTGGAAGTCCTGGTGGACGGCTACGACGAGGAGCAGGAGCAGTTCTACGGACGCACCTATGCCGATTCTCCGGACATCGACGGCCGGGTCTGGATCGGCAGCGAGGAGCCCTTGCGAGAGGGCGATTTTGTCATGGTCACCGTTGATGGCACGGTAGACGGGGACCTGACCGGCTATGTACAGGAGGCATAAAAAATGACAACTGCCAGTAAGATCACCCTCTTCCGGGTGGTGCTCATCCCCGTGATGATGTGGACCCTTTATATGAGCGAAGGCTTCCGGTCCCTATGGATGTGGGTCAGCCTGGGTATTTTCATCTTGGGCAGCCTCAGTGACTTTCTGGACGGCCAGATCGCCCGCCGCTGCAACCAGGTCACGGATTTCGGCAAATTCCTGGACCCTCTGGCGGATAAGCTGCTGACCATCGCCGTCATGACCATGTTTACGGAGTGGGGCCGGTTTCCCGCCTGGGCGCTGATGATCGTTCTCACCCGGGAATTTGCAGTCACCGGTCTGCGCCTGGTGGCTGCCCCCAAGGGTAAGGTCATTGCCGCCGCCTGGAGCGGCAAGGTCAAAACTGCCAGCACCATGGTAGGCCTGATCCTGTGGCTGATTTTCCCAGCCAATGCTCTCATCGGCGGCATTGTGTCTGCTGTCATCGTTCTCACCACGGTTTACTCCGGTGTGGAATACTTCGCCAAGAACTGGAGCTGCCTGTGGGATTGAATCCACCGGGAAGCATTCTCCAATTTTCCGCAATACTTACTATATAAGAACCATCCATTTCGGGGCGGCCATTGGCCGCCCGTTTGTTTCCGAAACTGAGTGTCCTATTTATCCGCTCAGTCCCGGAGGCTGGCGGGCGGCTGATAGCCGCCCCTACAATTCTTGTGCTTTTTTTGTTTGGCCTATTTTGCAGAAAACACTTGACAATTCCAGTTGAATCTGTTAAACTGAACACAAACCAGTTTAACGCATTCAACTGAAAGGAGTCATAACCAATGGAAACCCCAAAGATTTTTGAAAGTGAGTACCGCTTTTGCCTGATATTGTGGGAGCATGAGCCCATTCCCTCCGGTAAGCTGGTGGAGCTGTGCCGGGAACAACTGGGCTGGAGCAAGGCTACCACCTACACGGTGATTCGCCGGCTGTCCGAGCGGGGAGTGGTAAAAAACGAAAATACCATTGTATCTTCCTTGATTTCCAAGGAGCAGGCCCAGGCCTCCCGGCTGGAAGAGATGATGGAGGAGACCTTCGAAGGATCCATGCCCGCCTTTATTGCGGCCTTTTCCAAGTCCAAGCGGCTCTCCCAGCGGGAGATGGACCAGCTGCAGGCCTTGATTGACGAGTACAAGGAATGATCGGACAAGGGAGGAAACAACCGTGGAACGCTTCTTGCAAAATCTGCTTATCGCCAGCATTCACGGAAGCATTTTGATTTTTGCGGTGCTTCTGCTGCGCTTGGTGCTGTTGAAGACCCCGAAGAAATATATCTGCTTCCTGTGGCTGCTGGCAGGCATCCGCCTGCTGCTGCCCATTGAGATCCGCAGCGATTTGAGCCTTCAGCCGGAGTTTACGCTGTCCTTTGCCAAAATTTCCAGCCTGAAATGGGCGGCTGTTCTGCCCTGGGTCTGGGCCGCCATTGCGGCATGCTTCGCCATCTATAGTTTGATCTCCTATCTGAGGCTGAAAGACCAGGTCCGGGACGCTATCCGGATCCGGGGCGGCTGGGAAAGCGACAAGATCGAGACGGCCTTTATTCTGGGCTTTATCAAACCGAAAATCTATATCCCCATGGGCATGGACAGCCAGAGCCGCCAGAACATCCTTGCCCACGAGCGGACCCACCTGGACAAGGGGGACCACTGGATCAAGATGTTCGGCTTCCTGGCCCTGGCCCTGCACTGGTTCAATCCCCTGGTGTGGGTGGCCTATATCCTCCTGTGCAAGGATATCGAGACTGCCTGTGACGAGCGGGTCATCCGCTTCATGGAGCTGGATGAGCGGAAGGCCTATTCTAGCGCCCTGCTGCGCTGCTCCAGCCGCCGTGCCCACTTTGCAGCCAGCCCTGTGGCCTTCGGCGAGGTCAGCGTGAAGCAGAGGATCCTGTCTATTCTGAAATACAAAAAGCCCAGCTTTTGGCTGAGCCTGCTGGGCGTGCTGGCTTTCTTCTTCGTGGCGGTGTGCTTTCTGACCAGCCCGCCTGCGGCGCAGACCGAGGTCTTGAGTCCAGAGGAGCAGGAGAATCTGGCGAAGATCGAGCAGTGCAGGGAGGAGCTGGAGACTCAGTTTGCCAAGGAGGCATTTTGCGCCGCCATTCAGGGAAGGACCAGCAATGGAAGCGTCCGCTGGACAGCCAAGCTGTATTGGCAGGGGGAGGACAACCTCTGGACCCTGTACACCTCTTACCAGGAGGGAATTGCGGAAGGATATATGGAGCGTGCCGGGAAACACTACGCCTGGTATTCCGACAGTTGGATGCTAGTGGATAAAGCGGATACTCGATTCGGACAATGGCTGGATCTCTTCCGCTGGGATATGGATACGGTAGCGTTTGTAGAGGAAACCCAGGAGGATGGGTACGACCGGCTTCGATTTACCACCCAGTGGGAAGGGGAGGATCAGACGATCCACACTCAGACAGTACAGTATACTTCCAAGGATACCTCCGTTTGGGTCCAAATTGAGCGGCCGAACTATCCGGATGTGGACATCGTCGCACTGTGCTTTGGGGAAAATGTATTTTTCCCGGAGAGCAGCAAGCCTGTTTCCCAGGTCTTTGAGGAGGCGGAAGCTACCATTCGGGATGAAACCTTGACAGAAACAGAGCTGGAAAGCCAGGCGGTTTACAACGACTGGGGCGTTTCCTTCCGGATAGATGATGACCGTCTGTCCAGCACTGGCTCCGATATTTCCTTCTATCAGATGGAATTCGGCAAAGGCAACCTCTTTACCACGGATGAATACTGGATAGAGAAGTATACGGATGGCACCTGGGAGCAAGTGCCGACGGTCACTACTCCCAATTGGGAAGGGAAGGGCTACGGAGTTGCCAAGATGAACTCCACCTACGAATATCTGGATTGGTCCCCCCTCTATGGCCAGCTGGAGCCCGGGCTCTACCGCATGGGAAAGCGTTTCGAAAACAGAGGCCAGGAGGGGAACGGCGTAACGCGGCTCCCGGCCTATGCGGAATTTACGATTCTGGAAACCGTGAATGGGGATACTCCGGAGGCAAAGGCCGCCGTGGACCGGTGCTATGCCAAGCTGGAGGAGCTAAAACTGCGAAAGGTCCTGCATTGGAAGACCGTCAGCGCCAAGGATTCCGAGGACGAGGTCTGGGCAGACGGCGAGGATTTCCTGCATATCACCCATTTCTTTGGCCCGGATGTGCCGGAGGAGCAGCTGACAGAACATGAGAGAAGGCTCATCCCCAGAACGGATACCATGGTCCGCTATGAGGGCGTTGGCTACGAGACCCTCCGGGAAGACCCGGACGTTCCCGCCAGCAAGGACCTGGGTCTGGCCATCAGCACCCTGTCGCCTACCAGAGGTGGCTGGAGCTGGTACGGTTCCATTGGGGAGGATTTGAACATGAGCTTCTATGAGCGGAAGAATCAGCCCATTTCCTTCCCGGAGGGCATCGGAGTCGTCAGCGATGAGAAGGTTTGCTTTGCGACAGTATGGGATGTGGGTGACGAAACCCAGGAGATGGACATATACACCTACCGCTTCGATGAAGACGGGAACCTCGTTTACATGGAATTCAAACCCATGGATGACGGCCCCGAACGGGTGTTCTCCATGGAGATATTCACGGACACCCAAACCGAGATCCAGGAAAAGATCCAGAGCGCAGTGCGCGATGTCATGACGGAGCCCTTCTCCTGGACCCAGGACCAGGCCAAATATACTTCCGGAGACTTCAACATCCGCCAGGACTCCTTCGTCAACACCCAGGTCAGCCCCGTCACGGGCCCTGTGCAGGCGGCCAGGCTTGCCAAGCAGGAATACCCGAACCTTCCCAACGAATACGCCATCCATGTCTACCGGGACGACACTATGGGCATGTGGAAGGTGACCATCAAAACCGAAGTGGCTGTCCAGTCGGAATACGAATATCGGGATGTCTATCTCTCCGACAGCGGCGTTACCCAGCTGCTGGTCTATGAGGGACCGCTCAGGTTTGACGAGCCCAGGAAATAAGGTGATCCCCCCGCCGGTGTGGCGGGGGGATTTGCGGAATATCTCATTTTGCTAGGATAGTTTTATTTCCCGCAGAATCTCGTCCAGATTTCTGCGGCCATAGACGATTCTCAAAACGTAAATAGTTTGCGCCCCAGTATCCGGCAGATAATACAGAATATAGCTGCCAATCAGCTTTTTACGGACCGTTTTATTGGGAAAGAATTCGTTATCGAGAGGGGAACCGCTTTCCGGAAAAGTACAGGCCTCCTGGATTGTATGATCCAAGCTATTCAGAAAGGTCCTGGCGGCTTGGGGACTGCCAAGTTGATAGGTCAGGTAAAAGATGATCCCATCCAAATCTTCGGTTGCCTTTTGGACAAAGTGGGAGCTGTACCTACAAGCCATACTTGCTCCTGACCGCATCCATAGCGGCATTTCCATCCACTATTCGTCCAGCCTTCAAGTCCTCCATAGCCACCTGGAGCGCTTGGGCTTCATACATCTTTTTCATGGTTCTCTCGTAATAGTCGATATCCATGACAACCAGACGGCCATATCCGTTTTTCGTGACATAAACTGGCCCGTTCTCTTCAGCACAGCGGCGTTCTACCTCTGTGGTGTTCTTGAGTTCTCGCATGGGGATGATTTGCATAATGCCCACTCCTTTCTTGTGGCTATATTATACCCCAAATTTGACTGCGGGTCAATGGGGAGGGAGAAATTACTTTACTGGACGTGCTTACGAATTTTAGCCTTTATATTGACGACAAGATTTTTCTGGTGTATATTTAAATACGCATGGAAGGTGTTGCCGAAAATCCGGTTTGAAAAGAGAAGAGAAAATAAAACCGCTTGGGCATGATATGAAAATCGATAAAATCGATTATGATGTGATTTTAGATACCGTTTACGGAGAAGAAACGTATGTGTGTAGCCGATGCGGTTACAGCGAGACCGGCGGTGAAAAGTGCTACGGAAATTTCAAGGAATATTGCGCTAAGGTCGGCCTAGGTCTTTGGCTTGCCCAGGATAAGCTACTTGTTCTGGACATTGACCATACAATTGTTACTCCTAGAGAGGATTACTACCATGTATTTGGCGTATGCAGGTCGTTACTTGGGAGCCATGCGGAACAGATGCTACTTGCAGATGTTGAAATCGGGGACGAAGAGAATGACAAGGCTATACCAATTGGTTTTGATGGAAGAACCGTGTATGCCCATGTGTTCAAATTAACAACAAGCGACGGGACTGAGTCGGAGGATAGAATATATCCACCTGACCGGGAGGAATAAACAAAGATGGTGGAGGATTTTTTATGCAGACGTTGATGACAATTTTGTCAGTTATGGCAGTGGTATCCATGCTGCTGGTGCCGGTCCTTGCCTTGATTTGGATTGTACGTATTATTTTGAAAAAACCAGCAAAAAAGATTGGGATATCGGTGCTGGTTTCAATCGGTTGCGTTTTGCTGTGCTTTATTTTCGTTGGTGTCATAACAAGCGAATCTGCGAAAAATTCCGAAACAAGTGAGCAGATGGTTTCAAAGAAATCGACGGAGTCCACAAAAGAGATGGAGACTGAGTATCCAAAAGCTGTAAAACGTTACGCAAAAAAGAATAAAATTTCGGAAGAATTGGCGTATAGTTTTCAACAGGCACTTGACAAAACGGAGTATGCAGATAAATATAGCGATTTTTGGTTTGATTATTTGAATGACTATGCATATGGAGCTAGGTATGAGGCTTGGTGCGGCTCTGGCGACAGCAAAATTACCTTGCTTGTGTATGAGGAAAAGGGTGCTGTGTCAAGCATCTACAATCGTTCTGATGGGGACAGCGTTTTGATTTACCAGAACGAAGCAGAAGTGGCAGAAGTTGAGCAACCAACGGATGGGTCTATCCGTATTGTTGAGGGCGTTTTAGGAGAATACGGCAGAGAAGTTACAATCCCAAGTGAGACTTACGGCGAGTATACATATATCCAATATATTATTCCATATGGCACGTATACTGTCAAAAACGAGTTTAAATTTGCCACAGTATTTGTCGTCGCAGACGATGACTCTGAAGATTGCCGTGGGTCAGTGCAAATGACCGATACCGGGGAAACTACCCAAATCACAGTTGAAGAAGGAACGCATATCGAACTGTCTGCAAAAGCGGAAATTCTGTTGATCCCCGCAGAGCGGGATACAAGCAAAATGCAGCAAGAGTTTTTGGAGCTTGGGTATTCCGAAACCGAAGCAAAACATATTGAGAGTGTTCTGGCCGAGGTTGGAATTAAAAAATGCAAGGTCTTAATGGCAGATGAAGAAACTAGCGATGGGATGCGAGTTGTTGCCTGCGTGTTCAACGATTCTGTGGACGGATTCTTTTCTACGGTGCATGGAGTAGTTGTTGGTATAGGGAATATTAGCGATTTGTGGTACGACAATGAGCGTGGAGGCGTGCTGTCTCAAATTCCAGAGAGCTAATGAGAGGTGATTAACATGGAGATTCTTTTAATCCTGCTCTTCCCCATCTTCGTTATCATTGAACTACTCCACCACAAATAACAACCAAAGAGGAGCAGTATCAATCAGCATTTTGGCTCCTGAAAGAGGCCAGAGCGTAAAATATTGAAAAGCTAAAGATTGAGAGGAGTGAAAAAATGCTTGACTTAATGAAACAGCGGCATAGCGTCCGCCAATACACAGACCGTCCCATCGAAGTGGAAAAGCGGAATGCGCTGAACAGCATGATTGCCCAGATCAATCAGAAGGCAGATCTGCACATTCAGCCTTTTTATGAGGAGCCCCAGTGTTTCGACTCCACGATGGCTCACTACGGGAAATTCACGGGCGTGAAAGACTACATCTCTCTTGTGGGGAAAAGGTCTCCGAAGTTGGAGGAAACCCTTGGCTATTATGGGGAACAGCTGGTGCTCAAGGCTCAGGAGCTGGGACTAAATACCTGCTGGGTCGCCCTGACCCACGGCAGGAGCCAGGCGGAAATCGACAAGGGAGAGAAAGAGATTTGCCTGATCTCCCTGGGCTATGGCTGCACCAATGGTGTGGCGCACAAGGGCAAACAGATGTCGGAGGTCTGCAATTATCAGGAGGGAATGCCGGAGTGGTTCCGAAACGGCGTGGAAGCGGCCCTTCTTGCGCCCACGGCTATGAATCAGCAGAAGTTTTATTTTGAGCTGCTGCCGGATGGCACCGTAAAGTTGACGTGCGGCAAGGGCTTTTATACGAAGCTGGATATGGGGATCGTAAAATACCACTTTGAGGAAGTATCCCGAAAGAAGATCACGGACTAAAAAGTATTGCGCCTGGGAGCGTGGTAATGTTTACCGGGGTATGCACCGGGCAGACGAGCTTTGAGGACTGGGGACTGAACTGAATAATAAACGCCTCCCGCAAGGGCGGGAGGGCAGCCGAAGGCTATTCGTGTGGAAACGCACGGGTAGCTCTTCTTTTTTGTGCATTGGAAAATTTTATGAACGTAAAAATATTTCATCTCAGACTATCTTTTTGCCGCTCTGCTTCGTTATACTAAATGAAAGCGCTTTTCATCTACAGGAGAGGAGGAAAAACATGGACGGCGATTTCCTGCTCCTGCACAGAATGCAAAATGGCGATGATCAGGCCATCGAATCTTTTGTGCGGAAGCATTACATAAAGATATTGCGTTACTGTCGCCTACATATCAAGGACTCCGGTTTTGCAGAAGACATAACCCAGGAAACCTTTGCCCGGTTCTTCCGCACTCTCCATCAGTACCAGCACTATGGGAAGGCTGCAAATTATCTGTATGTGATTGCAGGCAATCTGTGCCGGGATTATTACAGAAAGCCGGAAGAACTGCCGATGGAGGAAATGCCGGAGCATCCAGTCTGCCTGACGGAGTCCCTGGATTTACGGATGGATGTCCATATGGCTCTGGAACATCTTCCACAGGAACTGCGGGAAGTAACCATCCTGTATTTCTTGCAGGAAGTCAGGCAAAAGGAAATTGCCAGAATTTTGGGTATCGGTCTACCGCTGGTGAAGTACCGGATCAAACGTGCAAAAGAATTATTGGCGATCTATTTAGGGAAGGAGGATTTTGAATGAAGGAACTCTTTCATTTTGATGTGACCTGCGATGAATCCAAAATACAGAAAACCATTGCTGTTTCCAAGGAAGCATTTCTTATTGAGGAATCAGAACAAACTATTTCCCATATAGAATTTTTGTATCAGCAGAGTGAGTTCATCAAGAAACGCTGGTGGATGATGCAAGGGCTGCTGCTTGCCTTTGTATGTTTCTTGCTGAATAACTCAGAAACCGACTTCACCGTGCGCCGCATTCTGGGGCTTACCGGACCACTGTTTGTAATTCTGATTTATCCGGAAATCTGGAAAAACCGAAGTTGCGATGCATTGGAAATCGAATGTACAACATTTTATACCCTTCGTTCCATCTATGCAGCACGGCTGACCCTCTTTGCCGGGGTAGATATGGTGCTGCTGTCAGCCTTCTATGCGGTCGCAACCCTGCTTAGCAGAATGACTCTCTGGGAAATGCTTACACAGTTTATGCTCCCCTTCAATGTGACCTGCGGTATCTGCTTCATAACCCTTTACAGCAAGCGGATCAATTCTCAGGCACTTTCCCTGCTTCTGTGTGTCCTTTGGGCTGGAGCCTGGTCAGTGCTCATTCTGAATGATGCTGTTTTCCGTGCCATTTCTGTTCCTGTGTGGGTATCTTTGCTGACTGCATCTGTTTTCTTCATGGGATATACACTTTATCGCGGACAGAGGAAATGGCAAAACATTATGGAGGTGAAACCTTTATGGATTTGAAAATTAGAGGCTTAACAAAAGAATTTGACGGCTTCAAAGCTGTTGACCATTTCAGCTATGATTTAAGCTGCGGCGTCTATGGTCTGCTTGGCGTCAACGGCGCTGGTAAAACCACCCTGATGCGGATGCTTACTACATTGATGAAACCCACATCCGGGCAAATTAGTTGGGATGGAGAAGATATTTTTGCCATGGACGGCAGATACCGGAATCTGTTGGGATATCTTCCTCAGGATTTTGGATACTATCCAGACTTTTCCATCTACGACTACCTGATGTACATTGCCACCCTCAAAGGGATACGCCCTGCGGTGGCAAAGCAGCGAGTCAAGGAATTGCTGAAGCAAGTTGGTCTGGTGAAAGCCCGGTACAAGAAAATGAAAACCCTTTCTGGCGGCATGAAGCGCCGGGCAGGTATTGCCCAGGCGATGCTGAACGACCCTAAGATTCTAATTCTGGACGAGCCTACCGCCGGTCTGGATCCCAGCGAGCGGATTCGGTTTCGGAATCTGATCAGCGAGCTTTCAGAGGATCGAATCGTGCTGCTGTCCACACATATTGTATCGGACATTGAGTATATCGCGGGTGATATTCTGCTGATGAAGGACGGCTGCCTTGCCATTTCCGGCACTGCTAAGGAACTCATTGACTCCATGCCAGAACCGGTTTGGAGTTGTACTGTGCCCAAAAGCAGGATTGATTCCTGCCTGAAGGCATACAAAGTTGCAAACGTGAAGACGATTCCTGGAGGTGCGGAGCTGCGAATCGTTTCCAAGGGACGACCGGCAGAAGATGCCGTCAGGGTAGAACCAACTTTGGAGGATGTTTTCCTCTGTTATTTTGGAGAAAGGACAGATGATAGCGATGGTACGGTATGAACTAAAAAAGGTGTTTGGCTGCGTTGGTGGTAAGCTCGCCCTGATATTGTACATTGCCGTCCTGGCTCTGTCCTGTTGGCTATCATCGACTGGCGCATTGAATATGGAGGTAAAGTGGGTGAATGAGCAGGGAGAGAGTGAATATGGCCCATCTGCTGTCAAGAAACTGCGGGAAGCCCAGACCGAATGGGAAGGCTGGGTGGATCAGGATAAGTTGAGCAGAGTGATTCAGGAAAATCAAAGGATCAATGCAACACCCGAAGCAAAGTCAGATATTGTGCAGCAGAGTGAAATCGCGTATAGCTGGAAACAGGGTTTCGCGCCCATTCGAAAAATTCTGAATGAGTCCTATTCAAATGGTTTCCGGGAGTACGATTACTACACCGCTGACAGGATCACTGCTATCGATGAAGATACCTTTTACGCCAACCGTGAGAAATTACTGAAAAACTGGCTTTATGATGAAACCGATGGTGCTTACTCCAAGTATTCCGAATCGGAGAAGCAGTACATCATTGGGCAGTACAAGGAAATAGAGATTCCCTTCTACTTCACATACCACGAGGGCTGGCATCAGCTTCTGGAAAACGCCGGATATATTCCTTCGCTGGGAATTCTGATTCTGGGTTTTCTGTTGGCTGGCATCTTCTCTAACGAATTCAAATGGAAAGCGGATGCAGTGTATTTTTCCACCCTTTGTGGCAGAAATAAAGCTACCTCTGCCAAGATCAAGGCCGGTTTTCTGCTGGTAACAGTCCTGTACTGGGGAGCCATGCTGGTCTATAGCCTGTTCACCTTGTGCTATCTCGGCTTCGAGGGCGCAAGCTGCGTCATCCAGTGGCAGTTCTGGAAAAGTATCTATAATCTGAATATGTGGCAAGCTTGGATGCTGGCTCTCATATCCGGCTACATCGGCAACCTGTTCCTGGCGTTCCTGACCATGTGGATCTCCGCCAAGACAAAGTCTACTGCCTTTGCGGTGACAACTCCATTTATTCTGATATTCCTTCCCTCTTTCCTGGAGGGAATGGCAAACTGGTTGGATAAAATTCTGAGCTTCATGCCGTCGCACTTGCTGGAACTTTATCAGAATCTAGGTTCCTTCAATATTCTCACCATCTTTGGTAAAGTTTTCCGTACTTTAGATGTCAGTCTTCCGCTATATCTGATGTTGACTGTCATATTGATCCCTATGATGTATCTGGGATATCAGAGGAAGAGAGCATAATCATTACAATGGAGAGCTTGACTACCAGAAAAAAGCACGGTATAATATGACCAGAAGAACCGAAACGGTCATATTTCAGGGGGCGTGACCCTGGCTTTTACCGATTATGAGACTGAGCAGCTCCGCAAGGGACTGTACCCGCAGGTGCTGGAAACGCTGGTGTACGGCGCTTGCAGGGAGCTATTTGAATAAGCCGAAAGGCCGCAGAAATGCGGCTTTTCCAAGACATGCAGGTTAGCCTACACTAACTACGCAGCTGCGCGCACCGATTAGATAAATCTAACGCCAAAAGGAATGAAAGAGATGCGAGAACACAAGAATTTCTGGGACAAAAATGCCGGACGTTACGACCGCTTTATGCGAA
>OLGM01000849.1_pt1 | contig 16593 bp, 13 predicted proteins | sample 1606001 | NCBI WGS metagenome assembly OLGM01 (sample SAMN03283294) | human gut metagenome | biome: human-associated habitat; material: feces | host: Homo sapiens | place: Peru | collected 2012
CCAGCTCCCGCCGGATTTCACCAAGGCTCTCTGCCTGTGCCTGCCCGATTAAAAAACCCTGCTTCAATGGAAAAGCAAGCAGCCATTCCTGCTCCTTTTTCTTTAATCCACTTTTCCTAAGGGACGGTCCAAGCTCCTCCTTCCAGATCACCGCAAGCTCCTGTCCGCCTTCCTCCATCCGCCGTGCAATCCGTCCAAACTCCTGCCGGAAACAAAGCTCGTCTTTAAAAGAAAGCTTTCTTAAGATTTCCGGAATCGGCAGCTTCCCATAGGAAATCTGAAATTCTATATATTCATAAACGCCCCGGATCTGCTTTAACAGCATAAGCCGCATCCGGTATTCCAGGCAGAGGCTTACCGAAAATCCAAAGGCCCCCAGAATCACCAGAAGGCTCCCCATAATGGCACTCATAGGACTGTCTCCTGCAGCAGGTGTTTTTCTCCGTCATAGATCCTTACGCTCCGCTTCTGATCCTTAAATGTAAGCAACAGGAAACGTCCAAATAAGCTCTTACTCTTTCCAAGCTTGTCTTCCACATCCTTAAGGGAATATCCGTGCATGGTTGCAAGTACTCCGGTTCCACAGACTGCAATCCTTTGAAGTGCCGCAAGGTCCTCCTTGCTTCCGATCTCGTCCACTGCAATCACCTGCGGCGTCATGGAACGCACAAGGAGCATCATACCCTCTGTTTTCGGGCAGGCATCCAGTACATCCGTCCGGATTCCTACCTGATTCTGTGGAATTCCCTGATAGCTTCCTGCAATCTCAGACCGTTCATCCACAACCGAAACCTGCTGTCCCTGCCGCGTATCTGTTCCATCCGACACCTGACGGATCAGATCCCGCAGCAATGTGGTCTTGCCGCAGCCGGGCGGTGAAATAATCAGGGTATTCCACAGCTCTCCCTGTTGAAACAGATACGGCAGTACCGGATCCGCCATTCCTAAAATTTCATGCGAAATCCTGATATTTAAGAACCGGATACAGGAAAAATTCCGGACACTGCCATCCGTATTCAGAATCACCTTTCCGGCAAAGCCGATCCGATGACCTCCCTGCACCGTAAGAAACCCCTGTCGGAGTTCATTTTCAAATGCATATAGCGAATAGCTGCACATCTGGTTCACAATGCTTTCGATTTCCCGATCTGAAGTCAGCCATGCATTATTCCCTTGTGTAAGGCACGTCCCATCCCGTGACAGGAAGTATTCACATCCCTCCCGGATGATCCGGCACGGACGGTTCACACCAAGACGGATTTCATTTAAATGTTCCACATCTTCAAGCACCGGCTTCATTCGTCCTTTCAGCCTGTCCGGAAACAGCGAAAGAATCTCGTCCCTTTTTCCCATAAAAAACAGCTCCTCATATTGTCTTTAAGACATTATATGAAGAGCTGTCTGATTTATTACTTCTATTCGATTCGGGAAATTCCCCGTTAGTTCTGTGCTACATCCTTCATGGAGAAGCTCATTCTTCCCATCTTATCCTTGCCAAGGCATACTACCGTAACCTTGTCACCAAGAGTTAAGACATCTTCTACGTGATTGATTCTTTCCTTAGCGATCTTGGAAATATGAACCATGCCTTCCTTACCGGGAGCAAACTCGATGAATGCACCGAATTCCTTAATGCTGACAACGATACCCTGGAAGATCTGTCCTTCCTGATAGTCGGTAACGATGGTCTTGATGTACTCGATCGCCTTGTCCATCATTTCCTTATCGGTACCACATACGGATACCTTACCGTCATCAGTAATATCAATCTTTACGCCGGTACGGGCAATGATCTCATTGATGGTCTTACCACGCTGACCAACCACATCACCGATCTTCTCAGGATCAATGTTGATGGAAATGATCTTCGGAGCGTAAGGTCCAACCTCTTTACGAGGCTCTGCAATCGCCTTCTTCATACAGTTATCCATGATGAAAAGTCTTGCTTCGCGACATCTTGCAATGGCACCTTCTACGATCGGTCTGGTCAGACCATGAATCTTAATATCCATCTGGATTGCGGTAATACCATCCGTTGTACCGGTTACCTTAAAGTCCATATCGCCGAAGAAGTCTTCGAGCCCCTGGATATCGGTTAACAGCACGAAATCGTCATCGGTTTCGCCGGTAACAAGACCACAGGAAATACCTGCAACCATCTTCTTAATCGGAACACCTGCAGCCATCAGGGACATACAGGATGCACAGGTAGAAGCCATGGAGGTGGATCCATTGGATTCAAAGGTTTCGGATACGGTACGGATTGCATAAGGGAATTCATCCTCAGAAGGAAGTACCGGAATCAGAGCTCTCTCTGCCAGTGCGCCATGTCCGATTTCTCTACGTCCGGGTCCTCTGGAGGGCTTTGTTTCACCTACCGAGTAGGACGGGAAGTTGTAGTGGTGCATATATCTCTTGCTTACTTCATTTTCATCAAGACCATCCAGCTTCTGCTGTTCGGATAACGGTGCCAGGGTACATACATTACAGATCTGTGTCTGTCCGCGGGTGAACATTGCAGAACCATGTACTCTCGGAATAAGATCAACTTCTGCTGCAAGAGGACGGATCTGGGTGATCTCACGTCCATCCGGACGCTTATGATCTTTGAGGATCATCTTACGAACAGTCTTCTTCTGATACTGGTAAATCGCTTCTCCTAATACAGCAAGCCAGTCTTCTTTATCTGCAAAAGCTTCCTCTAACTTCTCGGTAATTTGACGGATATTCTCTTCACGCACCTGCTTTTCATCCGTGAATACCGCTTCTTCCATCTGTGCGGGAGTTACGATTTCCTTCATTGCCGCAAACAGCTCTTCCGGAATTGCACAGCTTGTATATTCATGCTTCGGCTTACCAACCTCTGCAACCATCTGGTCGATAAATGCAATAATGGTCTGGTTTACTTCATGTGCCTTATAAATGGCTTCGATCATCTTTTCTTCCGGGATTTCATTTGCTCCGGCCTCGATCATGATGACCTTTTCCCTTGTGGAAGCAACAGTAAGATTTAAGTCTCCATTCTTCCACTGTTCCTGGGAAGGATTGATGATAAACTCACCATCAATCATGCCAACCTGTGTTGTAGCACATGGTCCATCAAATGGAATGTCTGAGATAGCTGTTGCTATAGCAGAGCCAAGCATAGCTGTGAGCTCTGGTGAGCACTCAGGATCTACTGCCATAACCATATTATTAAGTGTTACATCATTTCTATAATCCTTAGGGAAAAGAGGTCTCATAGGACGGTCAATTACTCTTGATGTAAGAATTGCATTCTCACTTGCCTTTCCCTCTCTCTTATTAAATCCGCCGGGTATCTTACCGACAGCATATAATTTTTCTTCGTATTCTACGCTGAGTGGGAAAAAATCAACACCATCCCTTGGCTTTTCAGAAGCTGTTGCCGTAGATAACACAACAGTATCACCATAGTGCATAAATGCTGCACCGTTAGCCTGCTTTGCAACTCTGTCAACATCAACTGTAAGAGTTCTTCCGGCTAAATCCATACTAAAACTTTTGTACATATTTCTCTCCTTATTTGGCATACGCCTTATTATTATTTACAGAAGCCCGAAACTACTGAAAAAAACAGAAAGGCGCCGTTCTTTTCAGTGGTCTCGTATAACTTCTGTATCAAAAAACAGGGGACGGAAACTCCGTCCCCATATCGAAATTATTTTCTAATTCCTAAACGAGCAATAAGTTCACGATATCCTTCAATATCATTTTTCTTAAGATATTCAAGTAAGCCTCTTCTCTGTCCTACCATCTTAAGAAGACCTCTTCTTGAATGATGATCCTTCTGGTTTACCTTTAAGTGCTCTGTAAGTTCTTTGATTCTTTCTGTGAGTAATGCAATCTGTACTTCAGGAGATCCTGTATCTCCTTCTTTTCTTCCATACTCAGCAATAATCTGTGTTTTCTTTTCTTTAGAAATCATTATAATTTCCTCCTTAAATATTAATTATCGCCTGACACCAAGAATCAGGTCGGAGTGTCCCGAATCTGAGCATCGGCTGGTCAAATACTCATTTATATTACCATAAAGAATAATTAATGGCAAGTATTTTCTGATTAGTGCCTGTTATCCTCTTACAAAGGCTATATCTGCTTCAAGCTGTTTCTTTAATCCGTTAACCGAATCAAATTTCTGTTCAGGACGTATAAATTTTTTCAGTCTGATAATTACATCCGAATCATATACATCCTCATCAAAATCAAGTACAAATGTTTCAACGGTAACATAAGTTCCGTCATCGATTGTAGGTCTGATTCCAATATTCGTAACGCCTTTATACATGAGATTGTCAATTACTACTTCAGATTCGTAAACACCATATTCAGGTAATATTTTATTTGGAGAAGGTATCAGATTAAGGGTAGGAAAACCGATTGTTCTTCCCAGCTGTTTACCGTGAACTACTTTCCCTTTGAAAAAATAATCATAACCCAGAAGTTTTTTTACAGTTGACAGGTCTGATTTTTCTATTTCATTTCTTATCCATGTGCTGCTTATCTCTGTATTATTATAAGTTTCTTTTTCGATAACATATGAACTGTAGCAATATTTATCTTCGCATGCTTTTAACAAAGCTGCATCCCCCGACCTGTTTTTTCCGAATCTCCAGTCGGCACCTATTACAACAAATCCGGCATTAAGTTTTTCTTTCAGAAAGTATTTTAAAAATTCTTCCGGCAACATTCCGGCAATTTCATTGTCAAAGGGATATTCATAAAGTACATCTATGCCGTATTTTTCACAGATATATGCACGTTCATCCGGTGTCGTTATTGCTTTTTGCGGTTTTGCGTTCCAGTTATCCATATTAAAAGTACAAAGGACTACCTTAATTCCCTGCTCGTGACCAATTCTGACAGCTTTTTCGATAAGAAGCCTGTGCCCGTTATGAATACCGTCAAACTTACCAAAAGTCACTACTGTATTTTCTTTTGAAATAAAGTTTTTATCTTTAACATATAACATACAATTACTCTTTTCCGTGATTTATTGGACAGGGAACATTTTTTTCGGTTTATAACTGAGCGAGACCTCATCATATCCGTATATTCCGGCAAATACACCATCTGACAGATATACTTTAATATTATTGCCTTTAAATTCCGGGAGAATAATCATATTTCCGTTTTTTACAAGCATTTCATTTCTTCCGGATACATTCACGGCAGGATAATCATCAAAAAAACTGTCCGTTGGCATTATAAGTGAAGCAATATTGTTATCTGCCACACATTTTGATATTTCAGATAATCTGACTGCATTTTCAATGTTAAAAATTCCGGTTCTGGTTCTTACAAGTGATTTCATTGTACCACCGGTGTTAAGTTTCTCTCCGATATCACGGCATAATGAACGGATATATGTTCCTTTGGAGCATTTCACTGTCATTGTAACTTCGGGAATATCTATTTTTTCGATTATTATGTCATAGATAAATACTTCCCTTGGTTTTCTTTCTATTTCAACACCTTTTCTTGCAAGATCACATAATTTTTGTCCATTTACTTTAAGTGCCGAATACATAGGAGGGACCTGATTGTATTTACCAACAAATGAATTTATGGTTTTTTCGATATCTTTTGCTGTCACATTAACAGCTTTACGGCTTAATATTTTCCCTGTGGCATCTTCGGTATCGGTGGATATTCCCAGTAAAAGTACTGCCCTGTACTCTTTGCTTTTATCGGTTATTATATCGCAAAGTCTGGTAGCATTACCAAGGCATACAGGAAGAACTCCTGTGGCTTCAGGGTCAAGTGTTCCTGTATGTCCGATTTTTTTCTGGTGTAAAATCCCACGAAGTTTTGCTACAACATCGTGGGATGTGAATCCGGATTCTTTATATACATTAATTATTCCGTTATACATTTTTCAACCTGTTTTTTCAATTCTGTTATTACTTTTTTTACTACTTCTTCATAAGGAATTCCTGCGGTAAAACCTGCTGCACGGACATGTCCGCCTCCACCGAAGCAGTTAGCAATAATATTAACGTCTACCTTGTCTACAGATCTTAAACTGCCTTTAATCGCATGGTCAGGAAGCTCATACATAAATAAAGCCACTTCAACACCCTCAGTAAACCTTAACTGGTCTATAATTCCTCCAAGATCTCTTCCCGGCACATTGTGTTCCGATAAAACATCATAAGGCAGGTAAGAATATATAAGTTTTCCGTCAAGCACAAGCCTGCTGTTAATCAGTGCAAGTCCCAGCATATAATTCTGGATATAAGTCTTTCTGAAAAAAGTGTCATCTATTATTGAGGTGTAATCAATACCTTTCGACATCAGTTCTCCTGCAATTTCCATAGTACGTTTTGTTGTGCACTGGTATTTCAATACACCCGTATCATGTATGATTCCCGTATATAATGCTTCTGCGGTATTTTTAGATATTTTACTACTGTCTAATAACTCATAAAGTACTTCGCAGGTAGAACTTAAATCAGGAAGTACATGATTTATATCTGCAAATGCAAGATTACATGTATGATGATCTATGCATACTGTTTTATCGGCATTCTTAATAACAGGACGTATAAAATTAGCGACTCTTTCAATGTCACCACAGTCTAATATAATAAAAACATCATGTTTTTTATCATTGTCACAATCATGCAATACTTTATCGCTGCCATTAATAAAAGAAAAGCACTTTTCAAACTCCTCGAGATATACGGTAGCTTCTATATTCTTGTAATTATCACAGATATAATTATAAAGTCCCAAAGTTGAACCCACACAGTCACCGTCAGGTCTGACATGTCCGGTTATTCCTACATTTTTAACATTCAAAAGTATTTCATCAATACTATTTATCATTTCCATTTACCTCATCAATCAGTCTTGACATATTAACGCCATATTCAATCGACTGGTCAAGTATAAAAGTTATTTCAGGAGTATTCCTTAAATTGACTGTCTTAGCCAAAAGTGTTCTGATATAAGAAGCGGCACTCTTTAAACCGGTTATAGTGCTGTCCTGGGAGTCTTTATCTCCCAGAACACTTATATATGCTTTACATGTCTTTAAATCAGGTGCCACATCAACCGCAACAACAGATGTCATCGGATTGATTCTGGGATCTTTTATTTCGCTGCGAATTATATTACTGAGTTCTCTTAGAACCTCATTATTAACTCGTGTCATTTTAATACTGTTTTTACGCAAATCAATCACCTCTATCTTGGAATTTCCACCATTGTGTAAACTTCCATCATATCGCCTTCTTTAATGTCATTAAACTTTTCAAGAACAATACCACATTCATATCCGGCTTTAACTTCTTTAACATCATCTTTAAATCTTTTTAACGAAGTAATTGGTCCGTCATAAATCAAATCATCACCACGGGTTACTCTTACAGATGAATTCTTTGTTACCATACCATCTAATACATAAGAACCGGCTATTGTACCAATTACAGATGCTTTATATGTCTGTCTTACCTCAACTGTACCAATAACCTTTTCCTCATATTTTGGATCAAGCATACCCTTCATAGCTGCTTCCACGTCTTCAATAGCCTGATAAATTACACGATAGAGACGTAAGTCAACATTTTCTCTTTCGGCAATATCACGGGCCTGATTATCAGGTCTTACGTTAAATCCGATAATAATGGCATTTGAAGCAGATGCAAGGATAACATCGGATTCATTGATTGCACCGACACCGGCATGAATTACTTTAACAATTACTTCATCATTTGAAAGTTTCACAAGACTCTGCTTAACGGCTTCCACGGAACCCTGCACATCAGCTTTAACGATAATGTCAAGTTCCTTAAGGTTACCCGCCTGAATCTGTGAGAATAAATCTTCAAGAGACATTTTTGATTTAGTTTCTTCAACAAGTCTGTTCTTGCCTTCTGCGATAAATGTTTCGGCAAATGTCTTTGCTTCCTTATCTGTCTTTGGCGAGATGAAAATATCACCTGCATTAGGAACATCATTAAGACCGATAATTTCTACAGGAGTTGATGGACCTGCTTCATTGATTCTTCTTCCCTTATCATCGATCATTGCCCTTACTTTACCATGACATGGTCCTACTGCAATAAAATCACCTACATGTAAAGTACCTTTCTGGACAAGGATTGTTGCTACAGGACCTCTTCCTTTATCAAGTTTAGCTTCTATCACAAGACCTCTTGCTTTTCTGTTAGGGTTTGCCTTTAATTCACGCATTTCAGCTGTAAGTAAAAGCATTTCAAGAAGGTTATCGATACCTTCTCCGGTATGAGCAGATACAGGACAAAAAATTGTAGAACCACCCCAGTCTTCAGCAATAAGATCATATTCTGTAAGTTCCTGTTTAACACGCTCAACATTGGCACTTGGCTTATCAATTTTGTTTACTGCAACTACAATATCAATTCCTGCTGCTTTAGCATGGTTAATAGCTTCAACAGTCTGTGGCATAACACCATCGTCTGCTGCAACTACAAGTATTGCAATATCTGTTGATTTAGCACCACGAAGACGCATGGCAGTAAATGCTTCATGTCCCGGAGTATCAAGGAATGTTACACTCTGTCCGTTTACATCTACTGTGTAAGCACCGATGTGCTGGGTAATACCACCGGCTTCTTTTTCTGTTACTTTGGATGATCTGATAGCATCAAGAAGTGATGTTTTACCATGATCAACGTGACCCATAACGCATACAACAGGTGGTCTTGGCACAAGTGTATCTTCAGGATCATCCTCATCCTTGAGAAGTTCTGCTATAACATCTACTTTAACTTCATGTTCGCATATACAGTTATATTCAAGGGCAATTTCTTCAGCCGTTGCAAAATCAATATCCTGATTGATTGTAACAATCTGTCCTTTAAGGAATAAATTCTTAACAAGGGCTGTAGGCTGGACTTTCATCTTATCGGCAAGTTCCTTGATTGTAAGTGTATCAGGAAGAATAAGTGTCTTGATTACGTCTTCATCGGCTTCTTCTTTTTTCTTCTTGTTAAGAAGATTCTTTTCAAGAGCCTTTGTATTTTCAAGCTTTTCCGTCTTATCGCGGAAATCATTATTCTTCTTACGATTGTTCTCTCTGTCTCTGTTACGCTGGTCTTTTGCTTCTCTGTCTTTTAAAGCATCAGCTCCGTCAAATGCACCGGAATTTCTATCATCTCTTCTTGCAGGTCTGTCATTGTTTCTCTGTGGTCTGCTGCCGTTATCTTCTTTGTTAAATTCAGGCTTTCCACCCTGGAATTTATCATTAAATCTTCCGCCATTTCTTGCAGGTCTGTCATTATTTCTCTGTGGTCTGTCTCCCTGGTTTCTGTCACCATAAGGTCTGTCACCGTTTCTTGCAGGTCTGTCTCCCTGGTTCCTGTCGCCATAAGGCCTATCACCGTTTCTTGCAGGTCTGTCTCCCTGGTTACGGTCACCATAAGGTCTGTTATTGTTTCTCTGTGGTCTGTCTCCCTGGTTACGGTCGCCATAAGGTCTGTCACCGCTTCTTGCCGGTCTGTCTCCCTGTTGTTTATCAGGTTTTACATTAACCCTGTCACTTGGTCTTATGGCACCTTGTGGTCTTTCTAAAGGACGGATTCCCTGTGGCCTGTCAATAGGTTTTTCATTTCTTCTATTGTCATTGGAACCATTACGGTTTCTGTCCCTGTTATTATTTTTACGCTGTGAATCCCTGATATCCTTCCGTCCGCTGTTTTGTGGGTTATATACGGAAACGATTTTTTTCTTGACAGGTGCGTCCTGCTTAGGAGCCTGTGCTGATTCATCTTTGGTCTGTTCTTTAGTCTGTTCTTTAGTCTGTTCTTTAGTTTCTTTGACTTCCTTAGCCTCTTTAAATTCAGGCTTATTTTCTGTAACCGGCTTCTGTTCTTTCTTGACAAACTGCTTTTTAGCTAAAGCAATTTCATCTTCAGAAACAGAATTGCTGGATGTTTTAATCTTCTCGTTTTTTGATGATAAAAATTCAAGTAATTCTTTTGAATTAATATTCAGTTCTTTTGCTAATTCGTGTACTCTCATTAAGCTAATCTAAACCTCCAAATCCCTATCCGGGCATTTATTTATTATCTATTTTTTCATATTTTGAAATTATTGCTTTTGCAAAATCTTCATCAATGATTCCAACTGATGTTCTAAGTTCCTGTCCTATTGAATGACCAAGACTAACTTTATCCGAATACATTATTACAGGAATATTATAGAAAAAACATTTGTTAGAAAAAAGTTTTTTAGTGTTATTTGAAGCATCCTCCGAAACGATAACAAGTTTTGCTTTATTTTCTTTTACCGCTTTTTCAGTTGAGAACTCTCCGCTTACAACTTTACCTGCTCTCTTTGCCAGTCCAATCATAGACAAAATACTATCTTGACTCAATATTATTCATCTCCTTAATCAGTTCATCATATACATTTTCCGGTATCTTCATCTTAAGTGAACGATCAATGCCTTTGTTTTTTATAGCTTTGGCAAGACAACCGGCTGTCTTACAGATATATGCACCACGGCCATTTTTCTTGCCTGTATCATCAAGAAAGATTTCATCTTCATTGGTTTTGATAACACGTATCATTGATTTCTTATCTTTAAACTCACCGCATCCTACGCATTGTCTCTGCGGTATTTTTTTATTAACTGCCATATGCAAACATCCTAATTTTATTCTGCATCATCAGACTCTGTAGTTTCGTCCGCATAAGATTCTACTTCATCAAGAAGTCCCAAATCCCTTGCCTGTGACTCGCTCTTAATATCAATCTTGAAACCTGTAAGTCTTGCTGCAAGTCTTGCATTCTGTCCTTCTCGTCCGATTGCAAGTGATAACTGGTAATCAGGTACAATAACCTGTGCTGTTTTTTCTTCAGCATCTGCGGCTACATATACAACTTTGGCAGGACTTAACGCATTCTCAATAAGGTTGGCAGGGTTCTTGCTCCAATTAATGATGTCAATCTTTTCACCGTTAAGTTCAGATACAACCGCATTAACTCTGGAACCGTTTACACCTACACATGAACCTACAGGATCTACATTAGGATTTTTGGACCATACAGCCATTTTAGTTCTTGAACCTGCTTCTCTTGCAATACTCCTGATTTCTACTGTTCCGTCTCTGAGTTCTGCAACTTCTGCCTCAAAAAGTCTCTTTACAAATTCAGGATGACATCTTGAAACCGCAATTTTAAGACCCTTCTTCTCAGTCTTAACTTCGGTAACATATACCTTAATTCGATCGTTTGGTTTGTATTTTTCACCCTTAACCATATCTGCCTCGCTAAGGATTGCATCAGCTCTTCCGAGATTAATTACAAGATTATTTCCGGCATATCTTGATACGATTCCTGTAACAATATCTTTTTCTTTTGCATGGTATTCATTATATACCGCCTGTCTTTCTTCTTCTCGGATTTTCTGAAGAATGGCACTTTTGGAATTCTGTACCGCAATTCTTCCAAACTCAGCTGATTTAATTTCTACATTGATGGTATCACCGATATTGTATTTAGGACTTATCATCTGTGCATCTGCAAGGCTTATCTGCGTAACGCTGTCTTCTACTGTTTCCACAACCTCTTTAGCTGCCGTTACCTTAAAATCTCCTGTTTTCGTATCAACTTTGGCTGTAAAGTTTTCATTCTTTCCAAAGTGATTTTTGCATGCTGCAAGCAAAGAATTTTCGATTGCTTCAATAAGTACCTTTTTGCTTATCTTTTTCTCCTTTTCAAGAATGTCAAGTGCTGTTATTAACTCAGTGTTCATTTTTTTGTAATTTCCTCCTTAAAAATATACTGTTTGTCTTATTATTGCTAAATTAGATCTGTCAAAAGTCTTTTCATCACCATTTTCAAGTTCAATAGTAACTGTATCTTTATCAAATTTTTTCAAAAGACCTGTGTAATCTTTTAAATGATCTACCTGTCTGTAAAGCTTTAACTCTACTTCTTCCATAAGATTTCTTTCAAAGTCTTTATCTTTTTTAAATGGTCTGAACAGTCCCGGTGAACTTACCTCCAGGATATATGCTTCGTCAATAAAATCCGCTTCATCAAGCTTATCACTAAAAGGCCTGCTTACTTCAGCACAATCGTCAACGGTAATTCCGCCAGGCTTGTCAATATACGCACGCAGGTACTTTGAAGAACCTTCCTTAACATATTCAAGGTCAACCAGTTCAAATCCACAGGATTCAATAATCGGCATAATAAGTTCGGTTGCTTTGGATTCTATGTCTTCTCTTTTTGCCATACAGTCACTATCCTTTCTGTTTCGATTACTCATAGAAAAAGTGAGCTCCCTTGGAAGCTCACTCTAGTAATCATCATTATGTTATTATTCATAATACACAAAATTTAAATATAAGTCAACAAAAACTTTAATGTTTGGTCATATGAATGTGTGTATAAAGGTGATCCTGACAATATTCAAAGTTACCATCACATTTTGAACAATATCTGAATACCAGATTATCCCCGTCTTTCTCGGTTCTTCCGCATACAGCACATTTATGCCTTGTTTTATCTTGACGTGGCATGGTAAACGTCCCATTATCTTTCTTTTGGTTGTTCTTCGCATGTCTTGCATTAAATCGATATGTTCGCTGTGTCTTGGTTCCCACAATTCTTTTAATAACAAACTTTCTTGTTGTAACAAAAAAAACAAGAAAATTCAGAAGTGACGAACCAATAACAAACGGGAATATAAATCCGTATGTGCCAAGGCTCATCATTCCGTGTACGAGTTCATAAATAATATATCCGCCGTAAAGAAATCCTAAGTACTTAACTTTAACGGGTATGATAAACATAAATAGGACCATATTATCCGGGAATGTACACGCATATGCCAGAAATATTGACATATTAACATAATATGTCGTAACCACTAATGACAGTGTAGCTGAAATTACGCTGACAGATATGCCTCCAAATCTTATATAACTGTACAGATATGAAAGAAACGCTCCTATGATTGTAAAAATCAATCCTGAAAATATATAAAGATTGTATTGGAACGTACCCCATGTTTTCTCAAGAACTGTCCCGATTGAATAATAAAATAAAATCATAATCAGGGCAAAAAATATATTACGCTCATACGGCGGAATAAGAACCCATGTAATGATTCTCCACACCTGTCCGTGTAAAATCCTATATACATCCAGCGTCAGATACAGTTGGAATTCCGGAACAATATATCTGATTGCATATCCGATTGCGTAGCATATAACAATTATCAATGTCAGGTTCTTTATTGCATATTTACCTAACTTTCTTTCCATTTTGTTGTAAAAATTCATACATAACCTCTTAGAATAAATCTTTCTTTCTAAAAATAAGTGCAATTATAAGTGATATAATAAGCGAAATACCAATTACAATAATGAAGCCTCCTCTTATGTTGGCAAAAGGCATTCCGTCCGCTTTAACATTCATACCGTAAAAACTGGCAATCATTGTAGGTATTGAAAGCACAATTGTAATTGTGGTAAGGAACTTCATAACGCTGTTCTGGTTATTGGAAATAACAGAAGCGAAGGTATCCATGGTTCCGTTAAGGATACCACTGTATATATTTGCCATTTCGATAGCCTGTTTATTCTCAACAATTACATCTTCAATCAAATCCTCATCTTCGGGATATTTTTTTATTGCTGTGGATTTAAGTAATTTTTCAAGCACAACTTCATTAGATTTAAGAGAAGTTGTAAAGAACACCAGTGATTTCTCCAACTCAAGCAATTCAATTAATTCTCTGTTCTTTGTTGCCTCATGAAGCTTCTGCTCAATAGCATCACTTCGTCTGTCAATTATACGGAGATAATTAAGATATAATGTAGCATTTCTATACAAAATCTGGAATATAAATCTTGTTTTCATGTGCGTATAAAAATTACGCACCCTGCCGTCCATGAAAGCGGTAAGTACAGGTGAATCTTCCAGACATACAGTAACTATTACTTTATCACATATAATAATTGCAAGAGGAATGGTTCCGTACCAGTCTTTTCCGTTTCTTTCTTCTATTGTAGGAATGTCAACAAGAATAAGTGAATAATATTCTTCAATTTCAATACGTGATCTTTCTTCCTCATCCAATGATGCCCTTAAATCATCAGGTGCAATTTTGTAAGTTGATGATACGCTGAATAACTCTTCTGTTGTAGGATTGGTCATTGAAATCCATGAATTGTCTTCAAATTCTGATATTTGTAATACACCGCTGTCAGTGGTTTTGAATATCTTAATCATAAGAACCTCCTGCGCTGGAAATTGTCTAATTAATTATATTGTCAGCGTTATTTTTTGTCAATTATTTTTCAATTATCATTGAAAAACAATTTTCATTAATATATAATAGTAACATTGGTTTTTCAAAAAAATAAATCAACTCAATTTGTAAAGGGAGATGTTTATGAACAATAAATTATACAAACTTGGAATTGATATTGGTTCTACTACAGTAAAAATTGCAATTCTTAATAAAGACAACGATATTTTATTTTCAGATTATGAAAGACATTTTGCCAATATACAGGATACACTTGCCTCTTTGCTTTTAAAGGCAAAAGAACTTCTTGGAGACATTAAAGTTAATCCTGTTATTACAGGTTCAGGCGGACTTACCCTTGCCAATCATCTTAATGTTCCCTTCAATCAGGAAGTGGTATCTGTAGCTTCCGCTCTTGAATATTATGCTCCAAAAACAGATGTGGCTATTGAACTTGGTGGCGAAGATGCTAAAATTATATATTTTACAAATGGAATTGACCAACGTATGAATGGTATATGTGCCGGAGGAACAGGCTCTTTTATCGACCAGATGGCGTCATTGTTGCAGACTGACGCAACCGGGCTTAATGAATATGCCAAAAATTACCAGTCAATTTATCCTATCGCAGCCAGATGCGGTGTATTTGCCAAAACAGACATACAGCCTTTGATTAATGAAGGAGCTACAAAAGAAGACCTTGCTGCTTCTATATTCCAGGCAGTTGTCAACCAGACTATAAGCGGACTTGCCTGCGGTAAGCCTATAAGAGGACATGTTGCCTTTCTTGGAGGACCTTTACATTTTCTTTCGGAATTAAAGGCTGCTTTTATAAGAACTTTAAATCTTACTGACGAATATATTATTGCACCTGATAATTCTCACTTATTTGCTGCAATTGGATCTGCTTTTGCTTATGATGAAAATATATCCGTAGACATAAATGAATTAATTACACTTCTCAAGTCTAAAATAAAACTTGATTTTGAAGTTGAACGTATGGAACCTTTATTTTCAAATGAAAAGGAATACGATGAATTTATAACAAGACATAATAAAGCCAGTGTCAGAAAAGGTGATTTATCATCATACAAGGGTAACTGTTTTATGGGAATAGACGCAGGTTCCACAACTACTAAGGTTGCTTTGGTAGGCGAGGACGGTACCCTTTTATATTCTTTCTATGAGAGTAATAATGGTAGTCCGTTAGCAACCTCTATAAAAGCTATCAAGGATATATACGAGAAACTGCCGGAAGGCGTTAATATTGTCCGCTCATGTTCTACAGGTTATGGTGAAGCTCTCATTAAGTCTGCTCTTATGCTTGACGAAGGAGAAGTTGAAACAGTATCTCACTATTATGCTGCTTCATTCTTTGACCCATCTGTTGACTGTATTCTCGATATAGGCGGTCAGGATATGAAATGCATAAAAATAAAAGATGGAACTGTTGACGGCGTACAGCTTAATGAAGCCTGTTCATCAGGATGCGGTTCTTTTATTGAAACATTTGCCAAAAGTCTTAATTACTCCGTTCAGGATTTTGCCAAAGAAGCCCTTTTTGCAAAACATCCTATAGACCTTGGAACCCGTTGTACCGTATTTATGAACTCTAAAGTTAAACAGGCCCAGAAAGAAGGAGCCAGTGTAGCTGATATTTCTGCCGGACTTGCATACTCCGTAATTAAAAATGCCTTATATAAAGTTATTAAATTATCCGATGCAAAGGATCTTGGAAAAAATATTGTTGTGCAGGGCGGAACTTTCTATAATAATGCTGTTTTAAGAAGTTTTGAAAAAATAGCTGATGTACAGGCAGTAAGACCTGACATTGCAGGTATTATGGGTGCTTTCGGTGCTGCTTTGATTGCAAGGGAAAGATACGAAGGCGAACCTTCATCCATGTTATCCCTTGAACAGATTATTAACCTTAAATACGAAACATCAATGACAAGATGTCAGGGATGTATTAACCACTGTCTCCTTACAATCAATAAATTTACCGGAGGCAGACAGTTTATATCCGGCAACAGATGTGAACGCGGTCTTGGGAAAGAAAAAAACAAGGACAAGCTTCCTAATCTATATGAATACAAAAATAAGAGACTTTTTTCTTATCAGTCGCTTCCTGCGGATAAAGCACCACGAGGTGTTGTAGGTATACCACGATCACTCAATATGTATGAGAATTATCCATTCTGGCATACATTTTTCACAAAGTTGGGATTCCGTGTTATAATCTCACCTTCTTCTAACAGAAAAATTTACGAACTTGGAATAGAATCAATACCAAGCGAATCAGAGTGCTACCCTGCCAAGCT
>OLGM01000852.1_pt1 | contig 16549 bp, 9 predicted proteins | sample 1606001 | NCBI WGS metagenome assembly OLGM01 (sample SAMN03283294) | human gut metagenome | biome: human-associated habitat; material: feces | host: Homo sapiens | place: Peru | collected 2012
AATTGGCTTTCCATTCGGACGCCGAACGTTGTTTCTTCACTCTTCGTTCTTCACTCTTCACTTTCTAAGCTGCGCTTCGATAAATCGCTGCCACTCATCCCACTGCTCCTGATACCAGTAATGACCGGTCATCTGGTACAGACTCAATGTCTTTGGCGCTTTTACCGAATTATAAAGACCGTAAGACGATGTTGGGGGAACCACCTCATCATTATAACCGAAACTGTACCAGCCAGGAACGGTGATACGACGGGCGAAGTTGACGCCATCATAATAGCGTGCACCTTCGAGTCTTGCCTTTTCCAAATCCGTAAGTTTCTGCTCTTTCCATGCAGCCCCCTGTGCCTTGTCTTCCTTATAGAAGTAGTGAGGCCAACCACCTGCAACTCCGTGAAATTCAGCCTCATAATCACACATGGCATCATGAACTGGAGCTAGGAATGTGATTCTCTTATCGAGAGCTGCCACAGCGATGGAAAGAAATCCACCCTGTGAAGAACCCGTTACACCGATAGTCTTTCCGTTCCACTCAGGGAGCGAAGCGATATAATCCACGCCACGAACAGCACCTGTCACTACCCGTCTGTAAGCATTGCGATAAGGATTCTCGAGATTGGTATCCCAGTAACCTTTCAGTTCGCCGTTGGCAAGATCATCATAAATCTTCTGCTGCATAGTAACAGGAACACCGTGAATACCGATTTCCAGTACGATGCACTCAGCAGGAGCCGTATAAGTATCGCCGGCATAAGGGCGTACACCCGCACCAGGCACACGGAGCAAAGCCGGATACTTACCTTCTTTTACCGGTACACTCAGGATGCCATACATCTTAGAGCCCCATCGGTTGTTGTTATAACTGATTTCATATACATTCTTATCCTTGGTACAACGCTCAGGCAGAAGCACCTTGGTAGGATTGAGGTCATTCTGTCTTGCCTCATCCAGTGCCTTCTTCCAGAAAGCATCGAAATCCTTAGGTTCCTGTGCGAAAGGCTGAATCTTCTCTGGAGAGAAACCTGCTGTACAAAGTCCTTCGTAATCCTTTCCATCTACATGAGCGATAACCTTGAGGCGGTAGAAGCCCGGTCTGTTCAGACTGCCGCACCATTTCATGGTTCCGTCCTTGAGAGTGGTACTTTTCTTCACCTCCGGAAACATTACCGGTCCAGCTTCGTAATCAACCTTCACCTGATTGAGTAGCGTACCGCTCTTTCTCACATTCACCATGAAGTTAGCCTTCTCGCCTACCCGATAATTCCAGTCCTGATGGTCAGGAGTTACCATTACCACAATGTTGTTTCCTCTGATTTGTGCGCTGAGGCTAGAAGTCCCCAGCACACTCATCAGAACACCTATAATTATTAACCTAAAAACATTTGCTATACGATGATTCATATTGTCGTTGTTAATCTTGTTAGTTAAACATTCTGTTTTACGGTTGCAAAGTTAACACATTTCTTTCTATAACCCTTGTACTATTTTGCTAAATGATTACACTTTCTTTTCAAAGCATAAAAAAAAGGTGGAAAATCTAGCCGCCGCCAGATATTTCCACCCAATTATTGTTAAATTAAATACAATTTACTTAACACGATTCTTCACCAATGCATCAACTATAGGAGCCTCGTCCTCAAGCCATGTATTAGTACTGCGGTCGAGCAAGCCCATCCACCAGAAAGCAGCAGTCTTATACTCATTGCACAAAGAAGTGACATAATCCGCATACTTAGCACGCTCTGTCATCTCTGGATGATCACCGATAGCACCAAACTCGCCGAAGAAATAAGGAATGCCAAGAGAACCGCACTTCTTATCTATACGATTGAAGATAGTCTTGATGTCAGCCTTCTGGTCATCACCGAAATCATAGATGTAATACATCTCGTTTTCATCAATCTTCTTCTTTTCTTCAGCACTTTCACCCTCTTTATGACGGTTTCCGTTACAGAACCAATAAGGATCATAGCTATGGAATGTAGCACAGATATGGTTTGGATGAGTATCAGTAGGAACAGACATCGCATTGACTGCGGCATCAGAAGTACCACCATCTCCATAACAAGAAATCAAAAGATTTCGATACTCATTGTTTCCACCAGTAGCTCGAACCACGTTGACGAAATCCTGCTGCAACTTATTGATTGTTTCGTATGCAACATCTCCTGCAGCTGGTGCAGTCCAGCTAGATTTGGCATTCAGAATCTCATTAAATGACTCAAAGATAACCTTATCATCAAAATCTTTCAATTCTGTAGCAATCTGCTTCCAGATAGCCTGATAGATCCTGGTTACATTCTCATAGTCATTATCTGCGTGAAGCCATGCTGAGTTAGGGTCACCGCTACCATTGTTAGCACCGGCATCGTGCTGGATATTAACAATGCAGTACATACCCTCGTCATTAATCATTTTCACGATTTCCTTTACACGAGCCATCCATGCTGCATCGATAGCATAATCCTCATCCTTGGTATAGGTCTTAGAGAACTTGGCAATGTGAGGATACCATGTTACAGGCAAGCGAAGTACATTGAATCCCTTTGCCTTGAGGGTCTGGATAGTTTCCTTAGTTACCTGAGGCTGTCCCCAAGCCTTCTCCCAGTCGGCAACAGTCTTCTCCTCTGGCTTCCACCAGTTTCCATAAGGATTAGACTCCATGGTGTTACCCAAGTTGTAACCGAGAACAAAATTCTCAACCATTTCCCATGCACTCTCATGACCGTCATCAGTTCCGGAAACATCTGCCTGATTTACGGTAATAACCTTAGTCAGACCACCAGCAGTGATGGTAAGAGTAGAAGTACGTGGAGCTTCTACATTCTTTTTGGTAGTGACCTTGAAATAAGACCGGTAGTTGGATGCTGTAGAATCAGAAATATTCCATCCGTAACCTTCGTGAGGAGTCACACTGATCCAGCTGGCATCTGCCTCAGGAACAGAAACAGTCCATTCAGCATCAGTATTGACACCGAGCATCACAGAAGACTCACCCAAAGGCATAGAGAGAGACTCTATTGTTACACCATCATTGGTGATGGTTAATCCTGTGGCAGCATTATTATCATCGCTGTCGCTGCAGCTCATGAAGAGAGCTGCAACGAAGAGGAGTGCGAAACTAAATATATTTTTTAATTTCATAATTTTTCAGTTTTTACTTTTTTGGAATGTAAATCACACGGATATTATCAAATTTCACATCAAGCTTACCAGAAGTTGTACTCTGGTTGATGCTCTGGATGCGGAACTGATTCAAACCAACAGACTTGATAGCAGAGAAATCCTTGCCTGCATAGCAATTGAACTTGCTCAATGGAACAACGGCACGATACCACTTACTCTTATAGTACTTACCATTGATATTCTGAAGAACAGGACCATCAGGGAATTTACCAACCTGTGGATTAGCGTCAAAACCACCATCAGGCCATTCAAAGTTGTCATACTGGTTTTCTGCATCACCCAATGGCTGTATCATATAACGGAGATAACCCCAATAAGAACCATTGTTGTAATCACCTGCATCATAAACATTCATGGTGAAATAAAGTTCGTCAGCCGTAGCTGAAGCAGGAATGTTATCAGAGAATGAGAATGAATTACCACTCCAATCCTTGCGGAAATAGATCATGGTACCCCACCACTGCTGATATTCTGTAGCAACATTAATGTGAGCATATTTACCATCGGCATTACCTGCATCTACATAAGAAGCATTTGGACCCCAACCATTATCTGTAGCATCGTCATCGAAGTTTGTCAGGATGGTTGAATAATCGTAGAAACGGTCTACGCTAGCAGAACCTGCAGGGTTGGTTACTGTCAAAACCATATTATTACCCTCTACAGCAGGTTTCTTCTTGAACGGAATAAAGATAGAGTCTTCTGATTCAGCAATAGTATAGTCACCATCAGCCTGCTTCAATACCACATCACCATAAGTAATCTGGTCAATCTGAGTAAAGTCACGACCTGTCAAAACCAAGGTCTCACCAATCTCTGGCATATCGTTAGAGCAGCTATTGATTACAGGTTTGCCTGGCAAGTAGTTGAAGTTAAGATAAACTGTACCAGCTGCACACTGCAAAACCAGAGCTCCATGCTCAGGTGCACCCTCAGGAACGGTTACATCAACGATAGAAGTTGTACGATAAGCCTGGTTTTCAGGATTGATGGCGTGATCAGCCTTTTCGATATTGAAATCACAAGCAATATGATTGCCAGGAACCTCATTATCTTCCCAAACCATTTCATCAAGTTCATCGCCTGTTACATCAGTGATATATACCTTTTCGATATCCACGAGATTGTAACCATAAACCTTCATCACATTACCAGCCTCACGAGGATAAACAGCTGCAATACGTGAAGCAATAGGACCAGGAGCCAAGACCTTGAACTGATAGGTAGCAGAACCATGAGAGGTCTCGATACGAAGTTCATCCTTCAAATCGCTGTTGAAAGCAGTCAACTTAAAACCTTTTTCCTCTGTAGGAATGGTAACAATGAGACTGTGAGGAGTATTCATTGTAGAGTTGAAACTTACATTCTGGTCATTGATATATACATTACGTACATTACTGAGGTTATGACCCATTACAGCAATGACCGAACCGCAACCCGCCTTGCTGAACAAGCTGTCAGCCTTAGCCGGATCACAAGCACGGATACCTGTAATCTCAGGAGTACCATAGCCTTCTTCATCATCCTTACAAGAAGTAATGGTGATGGACAACATTGCCAGCAAGAGCAATGCTAACAAGCCGAATCTATGTTTTATTATATTCTTATTCATAAGATAATTATCTATTAAATATTGTCATTACTCTTATTTTTCTACATCCCAGGTGAAATCATAAGACTGGGCAGGCATGCTCAAGTACTTATTCTGGATGACATCACTCTCAGGATAAGGCATGAAGATATTATTCTCAGAGAGAACCACAGGCTGATAACCTGAAACATACTTAGCAACCAATTCGTTGACATTATAGGAATACTTGTCACCAGAAGCCATGATTGTATTATCATCTTCGCTCACTGTCAATCTGTCATTCCAATATACATGTCCCTCCTCATCAGCGATGTACCAGGTTCCTGTACCAGGTGGAATCACACGATAAGAGAATGTGCCGTTAGAATTTCTATAAAGAGAATTTTCACGAATCTCAAAAGCACGATGCTGCTGACGGTTGAAGAAATTCAACATAGTCTGTGGCTTCCAGCGATACCATGTCACCATATCCCACCAGTTGAAATACTCCATACAGAATTCGATGCGACGCTCACGGATAAGATCCATCAATGTGATGCTTGCAGGATGAACAGCTTCAACACGAGCTCGATTATGAACGGCATCAAAAGCAGCCAAAGCCTCAGGATCTGATGTACTCTCATTATTACCGAGAATAGCCTCTGCCTTCATCAGGTATACATCAGCCAAACGCTGGATATAGGTATTCAATGGTGAAGCCATCTGAGCAAGTGCTGCCGGCTCTACATCATTCTTAGTACCAAGTACACCCTTCTTACACTGCATCCAATTGTGCTTGTAGGTATAACCACCATCAGCCTTCTTGATATAGCTGTAATAGCTATTTGGAGAGAACCAGGTAGCCTTGCGACGGATAGAATCGGCAGGATCTTCATTGTAATAGTCAATCATATCGCATGAAGGTGACAAGTTACCACCCCATACATTCACATCTGTTACTTCAGAGAATGCCAAATCGGAATAAGTAGCATTCATTGCGCCCCACTCTCCTGTATTTGGACTAGCCCAACGCATGGCAAGAACGGTTTCACTGTTGTCATTGTTCTGAGCCTTGAAAAGATCCTCATAGTTGCTCATCAGAGAATACTGACCGCTATTGATTACCTCATCGCAAAGTTTCTTTACCTCTTGCAAAGTCTCTTCATTGCGCTGATGATCAACGGTAGAACCCTCTTCCCAACCACTCTGTGCCAGGAGAGCCTTAGCCAAGGCAGCCTTAGCAGCATATTTAGAAGGATGATGACTGCTGCCTGCCTCTGGCAACAATTCTGCAGCCTTACGGAAGTCGCGAACGATAAACTTCAGTACATCAGCCTCTGTATTCAATGGCTGGTTAGGATTCTGAACCAACTTATTGTTGTCCTCAAAGAGGATGTTGTCACCCCAACCACGAAGCAGGTAGAAGTAAGCCCAACCACGCATCAGATAGCATTCGCCCTCAGCAGCATCCTTCACTGAAGGGGTAACGCCACCAGTACAATACTCCTGCAAATTGGAAAGGGTTGCATTACTCATGGTCACAACATTATAGAGTGCAGACCAGGCAAGGCCCAGTTCCTCTGTCAGGGCAGTAACCTTGAAATTAGCAAATTCTGCATTTACATATGGGTTCCATCCATCATTGGCACGGAAAGATCCCATACCGATTAAGGCACGACGGTTAAAGTTAAACCATGCCTTGTTATAAAGAGGCTCCACACCTTTTCTTACAGCTTCATCCGAAGAATAATAAGTTGGCGCTGTATAATTGCCGCTAGGAGTCTTGTCCAGGAAGTCTGAGCTACAACTGGTAGTCATAAGCGCAGAAGCTGCCAAGGCAGAAGCCAGAAATATATGTTTTGTATTCATATTATATCCTATTTTAATATATATAAATTTATATTGATCAAATCAGAGCACTTAGAACGCCAACTTCAGACCGAAGGTGTAGATTCTCTGTGATGGATAACGGTAGTTATCAATGTTCTGCATGATTACACTCTGACCACTGGCACCAATCTCTGGATCATAGCCGTCGTAACCCGTGATGGTAAACAAGTTCTGAATATTACCATAGATAGACAAACTTTGAATCTGCAATGGAGCCAACCACTTCTTAGGGAAGTTGTAAGTCAGAGAGATTGACTTCAAGCGGAGATAAGAACCATCTTCTACGAAACGGCTACTTACACGGTTGTTGTCGTTCTGATTCTGACCAGCAGTACTGATACGCTGTGCTGTAGCTAAATCAGGATTGGTGACATATACATTATTAATATCTGTAGCCGAACCATTAGGGTCAATCAAACCAACCTTTGCATAACCGGCTACTTCCGACATCATGTTTCCATACTTCTCTGGATTGGTATGTCCCTGACGAACATAGTTGTAAATATCGCCACCCACACTACCATTGATGAAGAAACTGAAGTCGAAGTTCTTCCATGTAATGGTATTATTCAAACCAAAGGTAAAATCTGGGTTAGGATCACCAATGAAGGTACGGTCATTGTTATCAATCTTACCATCACCATTCATATCCTCAAAAATATAGTCACCTACCCAAATACTGTTAGGAGCGATAGGATACATATTTCCTTTACTATCAGCAGGACGAGGTGTAGGCACCTTATTGCCTGCAGCATCAAGCAAGAATTCACCCTTGCTGTTCTTCTGGTAGAAATCATCAGCAGTCTTATACATGCCAATAACTTTATAGCCATAGAAACGTCCTACAGGTCCACCTATCTTAGACAATGTCAATGTCTCTGTACCAATTTTACCAGTTTTCGTAGCATCTTCACTGTTAAGGGCAGTCAACTTATTGCGGTTGATAGACAAGGTTGCACCTGTACGCCAAGACCAGTCACCCTTGTTGATGTTTACGGTATTCAAAGTAAACTCGATACCCTTGTTCTCAATAGAACCTGAATTCACCCAAGGAGCACCAATACCCTGAGAATCATTGTTGATGACATAAGAAGGAAGAGCTGCCTCCATCAAGAGGTTATCAGTCTTCTTCAAATAAGCATCTACGATGAATTCGATGCGGTTATCGAGGAACGCAAAGTCCATACCCACATTCCATGAGTTGGTACTTTCCCACTTCAAGTCAGAATTTGGGAAACGTGCAGGATAATAACCTGTACCCCAAGCGGTTGGCACATTATTCATTGTAGCGCCATAAGCAAAAGAACCTGTGCTCTGGTTACCAACAAGACCCCATCCAAGACGAAGTTTCCAGTTGCTCAACCATTTTACATCCTTCATGAATGGCTCCTGTGTTATACGCCAAGCCAAAGCTGCAGATGGGAACCAACCCCAACGGTTGTTTTTACCGAAGGATGAAGAACCATCGGTACGCAGAGTAGCTGTCAACAGGTAACGATCCAGGAGATTATAGTTCAAACGACCAAAGTAAGACTCAATAGCCCATGGTGTACCATCATCACCAGAGTTGGTTGCTGTAGAAGCGTCACCAACACTCAAGGAATGAAGGGTATCAGAAATATAGCCCTTGCGAGAACCTGACAGACTCTCCCAAGTACCCCATTGAGCCTCATGACCCAACATGATCTGGAAATGATTGTTCTTGAACGGATCAAAGTCATAGGTAGCATACTGCTTGAATGAGCTATATTTACTCAAGGTCTTGGTACGTGTACTCAGACTCTCTACCTTAATATTACCATAGGAATAGTCTGGAATAAAGTAGTAAGAGTTACCCCAACCACGGTTGCCACCATATTCGATACGGATATTCAATCCCTTGATAGGCTTGATGTTAGCGAATACATTGTAATCCAACTGATAGTTGTTTGTACGGTTTTCCTTCATGTTAGCCTCAAAGATTGGGTTGCTGTATGAAGTATTGAAATCGTTAGCCTCAGGCACACCATAACTGCCATCAGGGTTGCGGGCAGCAACATCAGGGAACTGGTTCAAAGCTGTATTGATGACATCATTCTCAGAGAAAGTCAAGGTCTGCTTTGTATTAGAATAGGCGGTATTAAAACCAACCTGAACCCACTTATTAATATTGGTATCAAAGTTTGCACGGAAGCTGGCACGTGTAAAGCCGGAACCAATACCTACACCATCCTGGTCGAGATAACCGCCAGAGAGAGAGTAATGCATGTCCTTATTACCACCACTTACGTTTATTGCATGATTCTGCATGAAAGCAGTCTGGAAGAGTTCCTTCTGCCAATTGGTACCATCGGTCAAAAGTGAAGGATCCTTAAAGTCCTCGCGTATACCATAACCACGAGCTTCCTGACGAGCATTATAGAAATCGGCATACTCCTTGAGGTTCATCACATCAAGGTATTTAGGAATAGCCTGCCAACCGATATAACCGTCATAAGAAACCTGCGCCTTACCATCCTGACCACGCTTAGTTGTTACGAGAACGACACCATTAGAAGCACGGGAACCATAGATGGCTGTGGCTGACGCATCCTTCAAAACTTCAATAGAGGTAATATCTGAAGGGTTGATACTTGCCAATACGGAAGTATTATTGCTGGTATTACCACTTACAGGAATACCATCAATGACATAAAGAGGTTCATTACCATTAAAAGAGTTAATACCACGAATCTGCACAGAGATACCACCACCAGGAGCACCAGAGTTCTGGGTTACCTGAACACCGGCAATACGTCCCTGCATGGCTTGCTCCATACTGGTATTAACACCTTGTTTAATAGCCTTTTCATCAATGCTGGATACAGAACCGGTCAAATCTGAACGTTTCATGGTACCATAACCAACAACAACCACCTCGTTGAGCGAGTGGGTGTCTTCAGTCATCACAATACTGATTTTACCATTAGCTGGTACTTTAGCGGTTTTATTGGAATAACCAATATAAGAAATTTCAAGAGTCTGTCCAGGCTTGGCATTGATAGAGAATTTACCATCCAAGTCAGTTACAGTACCCACACCATTAACACCCTTGACTTTAACGGTCGCACCAATTACGGTTTCACCATTAGCATCGGTAACAGTACCTGTCACCTTACTTTGGGCGGAAGCTGTCAATGGCAACAACATCATCAAGGAGAGCGCAAGAGGTCTGCCTATGACAGACTTGCACTTAGAATTTAATCTGTTGTGACTCATAATAATTGTTTTCTATTTAGTTTATATTTATTTTAAAATTAGTTGTTTATTCATCTAAGAATAAAAGGAAAGTATTGTTGTTATTCGGGTGCAAAGATACTATTTTTATATCATAAAGCATAATACTTTTTTGCCATTTTTTTATATCATTTTACATTTTTCCCGTTTTCTATAGGAAAAGCAACAAAAAGAGGGTAGAGATAACCTCCACCCTCCTTATTTTATATGATTTTTCCAGGAATCGTCCTTTATTATTTCTGAACAAACTTCTTACCGTTCTGGATAACAACTCCCTTGTAAGACTTGTTCACCTTCTGACCTGCGAGGTTATAAATCGGAGCGTTAGCATTTACCTTAGAAGCAACTACAGCGCTAGAAAGATTTGTTCCTGTAGTCAATTCTTCAACTGTCTTACTTGTCAGATATACCTTAGTAATTACAATTTTTGTAGCCTCAACATCATCTTCACCATACTGTTCACCATCAGGCTTATTAAGATTCTGGTATGCATACTGAGAAAGCTCACCCCATTTTGAGATATCTACCATATAAGTCTTAGCTTCGGTAGAAGCAGGCAAATCCTGTTCAAATACTGCTTTGGCACCATCAGCAAGTTTTCCCTGAACAGTAATCTTACCATGACCTTCAACAGATGCAACTTCAAACACTAAAGTGTTAAATACAGAAACATCCTTACCCAACCATTTGCCATCCCATCCCCACTCTTTAGCTTTCAACTCATGAGTACCACCGGTTGCGTCAACATCTACAGTCTTTTCAATCTTATCAGCAGCAGCCTTAGCTTCTGCGTATTCAGCCTCACTTGCAAAGTAAGCAGCCTTGACGGTAATAACACCTGCAGTATTTCTATTCTGAAGGGCAACAGCATTCAATGTCTTAGAATGAGTAGCATCAAGTTTTACTGCCAAGATACCGCCAGCAGGGTTAACATTACAAGTTTCTGTACTTGTATAATAATTTGCTCCCCACTGACCTGTCGTACCATCGGGTTCATACTGCGCTATCAAATTAACATCTGCACATGTACCAGTAGTATACTCGAATACGATATACTCGAATGCAGATTTATCGGCATACGTAGTTTTTCCGGTAGTTTCATCAGTACTACCATAGTTGATACCCTTCCAATCCCATGCAGTCGCAAAAGTCACCACATTGTCGGTTGCAATACTGGAAATATCAATATCTTCCTTTGCACTAACAGATAAAGCTGCAAAAGCAGCAACTACTAAAGTAAATAACTTTTTCATAAGCTCTTTATATTTTATAGGTTTAAAAATTGTTTTTATGAATCAAATATAATTATTGGTTCTTTTCGATGGCAAAGATACAACAAATATTGCGAAACAAATGATACTTTGTTATCTAATTATAATACTATTTTATCAAAGTATAAAATAAACTATTTTTATAGCCAATATTCCTACGGTTTCCTCGTTTCAAGTGAGGCTTACGTAATGTTTAAGTGAGGCTCACCTGAACTTCAAAAGCGGCTTACTTGATATGCAAAGGAGGCTTATCTGAAGTTCAAATAAGGCTCACTTGATTTGGGGCAGGACATATTTGAAATTACATCGCGACGTATCTTTTGCTGCGTCGCGACGCGTCTGTTATCACGTCGGGACGTACCAGATGCTACGTCGGGACGCAATTTCGGGAACAGCATTGGAGATTATACGGGAAAAATAGCATCAAAAACAATAGGCATTGAACCGAAAAAACGCCTTTTTGCTCAATGCCTCCTGCCTTTTGCCTCAAAAACACCGCTAAAAATCACCAAAAACACCTAAGTATCGCTATTTTTATGGCAATATATGGCAGATTATGGCAATTAAAAAGCTATTGCAATATCGGTATCAACTAACAATCAGGCTGTTACCAGCTTATATGGCAATATGGCAATTCTTTTACGAAAAAAAATCCTACAGAAGTCTTTCACCACAAGAAAACAAGTTAGAAATAGCATAAAGAGGATTGACTAATATCTTCTTCCCTTTTGGGCTGACAAACTCCCCAAAGTTCTCCAAAGAACAGCGAATGGCATACTTAATATGCTCTTTTTCCATAAAAACATAAAGACTCGCCATCGAACCTCGTAAACCAGACTTCACTTCCATCGGAACAATGTCAATGCCACGAGACAAGACATAATCAACCTCCGAAACGGTTCCACGAGTCAAGTTTTGCCAATAGTATAAGTCATGGCGCTCATTAGGCGACATATACTTTAGTAATTCCAATCCTGCCACCATCTCCGTCAAACTACCCTTATCAACTAAGTCTGCAGCATTGTCAACCAATAGTTCTTTCACTATAGAATTAGTAGAGTCTCCTATTCCTAACAGATTGAGGAGAAAGCCATGATCTATCAGATTATACTTCACAAACTTCGGATTAATCTCTGCACCAAGCGGAATGCCATTTGCCGCAGTATGCCATACAGGTATAATGATACCAGCATCTCTAAGCATCTCCAAAGCATTCTTGACTTGCGCAGTCGTATATCCCCCTTCCACTTGGCTAAACACGAATTTACTCCCCACTTGATGAGCCACACTAAACAATGTTTGACGCAGCAAAACAGGATTGACCTTGGCTTTATATTTCACGAAATCATCTATATAAGTTTGCTTCAACTCACTAAGCACAGAGTCTACTTCCAAATAACTATTCGTATCAACGTACTTAGCCACAGCAGCAGGCATACCACCTATAAGCAAGAATGAACGAAACCTCTCCACTAATCGCTCATAGAAGACATTCATCAATGGCTTTTGAGAGGTTGCATTCCGTTTCATACTTACCAATCCATCATCACCTAAAGCATAAAGGAATTCATCAAAAGACATCGGATATACAAACATCGAACGGATACGCCCTACTCCATAAGCACCTAAATCCTTCAATGCAAATTCCAACAGCGATCCAGCCGCCACTACATGAAGTTCAGGATAATCTTCCTTGAAAAACCACAAGCTATGGATGGCATTAGGGCATGCCTGTATCTCATCTAAGAACAACAAGGTTTTGCCAGGAATAACGGGAACTTTGAAATATGCCGACAATTGCTCCGAAATAAACTTCACGTTTAAATCGCCATCAAAGAATTCCTTGACAGTCTTATCACGCTCAAAGTTCACTTCCAAGAAATAAGGAAAGGACTCTCCCAAGTGTCTAATGGCACTTGACTTACCTACCTGCCTTGCTCCTCTCACAAGCAATGGTTTATGCTCTACAGAACTTTTCCACGCTTCAAACTCTTTATCTATTTGTCTTTTCAGATACTTCATATCTCTATATTATTGATTTTCAATGCAAAGATAATGCAAACGAGCGCAATGAAAGCTTGCTTTCTGATTGCCGAGTGCAGCTTATCTTATGCAAAGATAGCACTTTTATCTGAATAAAAGCCAATCAATTAAGCTTTTTTATAAAAAAGTCAGAGGTTATTTGATGCTAAATTATAAAAAAGTCAGAGCTTTTTTGATGTTAAATTATAAAAAAGTCAGAGGTTTTTATCTTATACGTGAAAAAGTTGTCACCTTTAGCCTTGGCTGTAGCAGTTCCCCAAAGTGGACACGAAAAAGCCAGAAAAAAGAGGGTGTACCATGAACTGATAGCACACCCTTCTAAAACAATTAACAATTTCACCAAGCTTATTACTTACCAATCTTCTTCATTCTGTCTACCTGCGTCTTTACTACATCCAATGTAGATTTATCGGTAGAGAAAACGGAGTTCAGACCTTGCGCTTCCTGGGCAGGATCACCAGTGTAGTCATCACCTACCTGCCACTGCTCATGCTTAGGATTGGCAAAGCCGCCCCATCCCCAGAAGTTGCAACCGGCAAAGTAACCGCCGGATGCAGCATTGTCGCCAACAAGACTGAACACATACTTATAATATCCATCACGTGCTTCTGTTGTAGAAGAAGTTGAAAAAGAGAAGCCATCACGAGGATAGCCGAACTCCTCCATCACCAATGGCTTCCTGATACGTCCGCATACCTCAAGATGTTCATCAATATACTCCTTGGTGTTCTTGCAGGAGATTTGCAGATCTTCCTGCAAATGGTCTTTTCTCGCCCAACTCCAGTTGTATGGCCAAAGATGAATGTTGCAATAATCTACATTCTTGTCGGCACAGATCCGTTCCCAACAGTTCAGTTCACCTTCACATCCCCATTTACCTTCGCTACCGATAGAAATCAGATGATTCTTATCGAGCGAACGGATCAGCTTGCTCGCTTCACCCAGCCACTTTTCGAAAGCAGGCAACTGCTCTTTGCTGAAAGCACGAGGCTCATTACCTATCTGCCATGACATGATAGCCGGGTCGTCCTTATACTTCTTCTTTGTATATCTGTTGGTTCTCGTAAGTATGAATTTCACATAATCATAGAATAGCTGATGCGCCTTTTCGCAGGATGCATATTTGGCGACGAAGTTCATGAAGGCAGGATATCCATCTTCGTTAGGACGGGGAGCCTGACCCAAACCAGCCTGCTCCAGGTAATAGCCATAACCACCACTCCATTCCCAGGAATTGTTCAGATAGAGCACGGCCAGCATCTTGCGTTTGCCCATCTCCATCAGCAGATAGTCGAGACCGGCAAGAATCGTATCATTATAAACGCCCGGAGCTTCCTGCAGCGTCGGCTCAACCTTGGTCTTCACTCCTCGCTTTCCATCAGAGCCCACCAGGATGCGGAGGTTGTCAATGCCCATCTCCTTCATCTTATCGAGTTCCCTACAGAGACGCTCACGGTTGCCGCCCTGACCTTCTGAACCGAGGATGGCACCATACCAGAAATTGGTACCTACATAATAATAAGGTTTATCGTCGCGAACGAAATGTCCGTCCTTTACCTGCACAAAATTTGACTTCGCAGAGATATTGCATGTAGCCAATGCCATCATCAATAAAACAAATATCTTCTTCATTTATTTATTAAGTTTACAGTTTAAAGATTCATTTTCGGTTGCAAAGATACTAAATAAGGGCAAAAAAGCATGATACTTTTTTGCCCTTTCTACATATAAATCTAAACTATGCTTATTTATTATTGCTTTTTCTGCTATTTTTCTATGGTTTCGGATAGATTTTCATATAATCATCCATCCCTTCGGCTGCTCCCTGCATCACACCTTTAAATATATAGGAGTCGGAAACCACCTGCTTCTTTCTGTCGAAGATGGTCATGTGAGGAAGAGGCTGCACATTGATATCCCAGACATACGGGATAAGTCCTGCCTTCATCATTTCGGCAGTCACCGCACCATACCATGCCATCATACTCTCATTGTGCTTCTCCTGATTACCACCGAAGAGAGAGGCATCCTTACGGTTGGCACCATATTCGCCGATGACTACCGGATAGCCCCGATCAACAAACTTCTGTTTCATCTTCATCACCTAATTGGTGATATGCTGGTAGGCATCCACATTCTTATTATTATACCAGATGGTATTCACGGTTCGTCCCTGGTCATCGGCAGGCGCATGTCCTTTCCAATAAAGAGCCACCTTGCCCCAATCGGCATCTTTGTCCATCAAGGTAAATATATAAGGATCGTAGAAATGAACCTCTGCCATCAGACGGTTCTTCGCATTATCCTTCAGACGGGTGATGTCATAGGAATCCATGGCAGCCAAATCAATCTCGGTCTTTGGCCCCTGTACGATGAGCACACGGTTGGCATTATTACCACCGGTAGCACGGACGGCATCGATAAACACCTGTTCGTAAGCCAGGAGACGATCGGCAAACTCCTTGCTTTCGGGAGCCAGCATTTCACCCTGAGCCTGCGGACTGGCACCTCCCACTCCCGGTTCGTTGAGGGCAGCAAAGAGAACCCGCTGGTCATACGCCTTGAATTCCTTTGCGATATTCGTCCACAGTTTGCGGAACATCTCCTTATGCTCTGCCTCATTCGCCCCACTGGTAAAGGCATCATGCTCCATCCATCCGCCATCCCAGTGTTCGTTGATGATGACACAAAGACCAGCATTGAGACCATAGTTCACGATTTCCTTGATTCGTTTCATCCAGACCGGATCGATGCTCATATTCTCTTTATCCGTAAGATGACCAGCCACCCAAGATGTAGGGATGCGAAGACTGTTGAATCCCTGCTGTTTCAAACTGCGGATATAACTCTCAGTAGTCTTATCATTCTGCCATGAAGTTTCCGACTTCAATCCTGCATTATTGGTAAAGACATCATTCCAGTCGCACGCCTCCATCGTATTACCCAGGTTGACTCCTGGAGCCATATAGTGAGCCAGTTCGGTAGCCGTGAGTTTCATTTTCGAGATACGGCCATCGACTGGTTTAACCTGTGCGCCAGCCCAAGCGAAATGAGCGGCAGCCAATATAATCATAACTATCTTCTTCATATATCAATCTAACGTATTATCGGGTTTTGAAGTTATCATGTTGCAAAGATAGCGAAAAAACAGTAGCGTGAATGTATATTTTTGATAAAAGGATAGGTATATTATGTTAGGATGTACGATATTTGCACAAAAAAAGGACGCACATCAGAGAAAGATTCCCCGATATGCGTCCACACCTACTTTATATCAAACCTAAAGACTTAATATCTCGTTTTTTATTTAGCAGGCCACTTTGCTGCTGCAACTCCG
>OLGM01000856.1_pt1 | contig 16462 bp, 15 predicted proteins | sample 1606001 | NCBI WGS metagenome assembly OLGM01 (sample SAMN03283294) | human gut metagenome | biome: human-associated habitat; material: feces | host: Homo sapiens | place: Peru | collected 2012
GGCGGCAGCTCCAGCAGCACGGCTTCTTCTGCGGCAAGCTCTGCCGCCGCTTCGGAGGCTGCTTCTGCCGCTGAGAGCGTGGAGCTGATCGTGTTTGCGGCCGCTTCGCTGACCGAGACGCTGAACGCCATCGCCGAGACTTATTCGGCCGAGCACCCGGGCGTGACCTTCCAGTTCAACTTTGATTCTTCCGGCACGCTCAAGACCCAGATCCAGGAGGGCGCAGACTGCGACCTGTTCATCTCTGCCGGTCAGAAGCAGATGAACCAGCTGGACAGCACCGCTTCCGCAGAGGTCAACACCGAAGGTCTGGACTTTGTGGATCCCTCCACCCGCGTGGACCTGCTGGAAAACAAGGTCGTGCTCTGCGTGCCCGAAGGCAGCGACAAGGGCATCGACAGCTTTGATGCGCTGGCCGAGCACCTGAAGGCGGAGGACATCCTCTTCTGCATGGGCAACAGCGACGTGCCTGTGGGTCAGTACACCCAGAAAATTTTGGCTTACTACGACCTCGACGAAGCCGCACTGGCCGCTGCCGGTGTCATTACTTACGGCTCCAACGTCAAGGAAGTCACCACGCAGGTCAGCGAAGCCAGCGTGGATGCCGGTGTCGTCTACTGCACCGATGCCTTCAGCGCTGGGCTGAACGTCGTGGACGAGGCCACCGCTGAGATGTGCGGTCAGGTCATCTACCCGGCGGCGGTGCTCAAGGCCGCTCCCAATGCAGACGCTGCCAAGGAGTTCCTCGCTTATCTGCAGACCTCTGCGGCGGGCGATGTGTTTGAGAGCGTTGGCTTTACGGCGCTGTGACCCTCTCAGTCTCACTCCGTTCGACAGCTCTCCCAAAGGGAGAGCCACTGGCGTGCCGGTCGGGTTTGCAGGGAACGCATCAAGTCTGCTTTTGCGGAAACGACCGGGCTTCGCTGTATCCCTGAAGTCAGAGGACTTTTTTATGGATTGGTATCCCTTATGGAACAGTCTGCGCATCGCGCTCATCAGCTGTGCGGCAGTATTTTTTCTCGGCATTTTTGCTGCCTACTATATCGCAAAGCTTCCCCGGGTGCTCAAGGGCGTGCTGGATGTGATCCTCACCCTGCCTATGGTCCTTCCGCCGACGGTCGTGGGCTATTTTCTGCTCCTGCTGTTCGGCGCAAAGCGGCCGCTGGGCATCTTTTTCATGGAGCATTTCGGGGTCAAGCTGGTCATGAATTGGTACAGCGCAATCTTTGCGTCCATCGTGGTGGCGTTCCCGCTGATGTACCGCACGGCCCGCGGCGCCTTCGAGAGCTTCGACGAGACGCTGGCGTGGTCGGCGCAGACACTGGGGCTTTCGAACAGCTGGATCTTCTGGCGGGTGCGGATGCCGTACTGCCGTCAGGGCATTCTGGCGGGTACGGTGCTGGCCTTTGCCCGTGCGCTGGGCGAGTACGGCGCAACGAGCATGATCGCGGGCTATACCCCGGGCAAAACGGCCACCATCGCGACCACGGTGTATCAGCTCTGGCGCACGAACGATGAAGCCGGGGCGATGCAGTGGGTGCTGGTGGATATCGTCATCTCGGCGGTGGTCCTGCTGGCGGTCAACCTGCTGGAACGCAAGCAGAAGCAGGGAGGGAAGCACGCATGAGCTTGGAAGTGAACATCACCAAACGCTTCGACGGCTTCACCCTTCGTGCCGCGTTCGAGGCGGGGAACACCGCTTCGGCCATCCTCGGCGCTTCCGGCTGCGGAAAGAGCATGACCCTGCGCTGCATCGCGGGCATCGTCAAGCCGGACAGCGGCCGCATCGTGCTGGATGGCCGGGTCCTGTTCGACAGCGAGCAGCACATCGACCTGCCGCCGCAGGAGCGGAACGTGGGACTGCTGTTCCAGAACTACGCGCTCTTCCCGAATATGACGGTCGAACAGAACATCCTCTGCGCCCTCAAGCGGGAGAAAAACCGCGAAAAGCGCCGGGAAGCCTGTGCCGAAGCCCTTCGCGCCATGCGGCTGGAAGAGCTGGCGCACCGTCTGCCCGGGGAGCTTTCCGGCGGACAGCAGCAGCGTGCCGCACTGGCCCGCATCCTTGCCGCAAAGCCGCGCATCCTGATGCTGGACGAGCCGTTCAGCGCGCTGGACAGCTATCTGCGGGAGGAAGTGGAAGGCGAAGTGGGCAGTCTGCTGGCGGGGTTCGAGGGCACGGCCCTTCTGGTGACCCACAACCGGGACGAAGCCTACCGCCTGTGCCGCGAGATGATCGTCATGGACCATGGCGAGGTCCTCCGCACCGGAACGACGAAAGAGGTGTTCGCGGACCCGCGCAGCTGCACCGCCGCACGGCTGACCGGCTGTAAGAACATCATGCCCTGCGTCCGGGTGGATGAACACCGCGTGCATCTGACCGGCTGGGAGCGGGACCTTTCGGTGGCGCTGTCTGTGCCGGAAAACTGCTGTGCTGTGGGCATCCGCGCCCACGATTTCATGCCCGCAACGGCGGCAGACAGCAACCTGATGCCGGTGCGGGTCGGTTCGTCGAGCGAGAATCCGTTTGATTGGAACGTTATCTGCAATTCGGTGGATGGCAAAGGCCAGCTGTGGTGGAAAGTCTCCAAAGCGACCTTAAGAGCCCCGCCGCCGGAAACGCCGGCCTATCTGCGGGTCGAACCGGAAAACATCATGCCGCTGGTATAAACAAAAACCGACCCTCCCGGTCCTGCATTCACAGGCCGAGAGGGTCGTTTTCATTCATCCATTATTCGAGGGTGGGGAAACGGCGTTCGAACGCTTCAAACTCCTGCGGGTGGGTCAGGCAGACAAAGTAGCCTTCCGGGTCACGGTAAGTGCCCGAGATGCCCGCGAAAGCACCCGGCTGCAGCTCTTTCACAAGGAAATAATCTGCTTCCGGGTCGTCTGCATAACGGACGCCGACGCATTTGCCCGGAACGAATCCGGACCGGCCGTAAAAGGCGGGGTCGCCTTCCAGAACGACGGCGCGGTATCCCAACAAGGAAGCCTTTTCCAGCGCAGCATCGAGCAGAAGCTTTCCAAGGCCCTGCCGCTGAAATTCCGGCGCGATGCACAGCGGACCGGCGTTCAGCACCGGAAGCGCCGTGCCGTCCTCGCACTGGACCGCCGCGCGGACAAAGCAGATCTGCCCGATGAGGATCCCGGACCGTTCCAGAACAAGGTCCAGTTCCGGCACGAATGCCGGGTCCTCCCGCAGACAGTGAAGCACAAAGTGCTCCATGCAGCCGGGGCGGTAGACGTTCCAGAACGCGCGGCGGACGAGCGCTTCGGTGGAAGCGTAGTCGTGTTTGGTTTCGAGACGGATGAGATTGTCAGTTTGACTCATTGCTTTTCCTCCTGAGTTTGTTGATGACAAGCAATCAGCTTTTGCAAGCGGGAGGCCGAGACGTTCTGCGGACCTCCCGGTCAGCAGACAATCTCCAGTGTGTTGTACTTGGTCAAAAAGCACGCTCCTGAATCAATATTTCCGGGATGACCGGTTGACCTCTAATATAGCACAGAACGGGCAAAAAAGAAACCCGGCTGCATGGAAAATTTTGCAGCCGGGTTTTGTGCAGTTTTTCGGGGGAGTTACATCAATGCCGTCAGCACCAGAGCGCACAGCGGCAGGGTGAGGATGCTGAGCAGAGTGGTCAGGACGACGCACCCGGCGGCGAACTGTTCATCGTGGCCGAACTGGACCGCAAACACCGAGGTGATGGCGGCGGCAGGGCAGCACTCGAGCAGGAGCACCACCTGTGCGCTCATGCCGAACCGCAGAAGCCCCAGCGCGGCAAACGCGGCCAGACACACCGCCGGAATGAGCAGCATCCGCAGGGCAGCCAGCTTCCAGATGTGGCGGTCGGTGAAGATGTGCTTCAGGTCGCCCGTCGCGATGAGGATGCCGGTGATGATCATGGAAAGCGGCGTGTTCATGTTGCTCAACAGTTCCAGCGGCTGGGCGATGAGCGCCGGGACCGGGATCTGCAGCAGATAGATGGCCAGTCCAACGACCATTGCGTAGAGGACCGGCGTGTGCAGCAGACTGCGGGCGACTTCCTTTGGGCTGGAACTGCCGCTGACCATGCCGTAGCCCATGGTCCAGAGCAGGATGTTGAACACCGTCACATAGGCGCTGGCGTAGAGCAGCCCTTCTGAGCCGAACAGCGCCGAGATGAGCGGAAAGCCCATATATGCCGCGTTGGAAAAGACACAGGCGAACCGGAAGATCGGCGCGCGGCGGTCTTTTTGGCGGTGGGTCAGCGCCAAGGTGATGACCGTGCCGATGAGGATGGCAAAGATGCTCAGCCCGAACGCAGCCAGCAGATTGCGCAAAATCTCTTCGCTGAACTCCATCATGTACGAATGGACGATCATGGCCGGAACGACCAGATAGACCAGCAGATTAGAAAGCGTCTGCCGCCCCTCTGCCTTCAGCACGCCGGTCTTGACCGCCGCCGCGCCCGCGCCGATGAGCAAAAACAACACAATGACCTGCTGTGCGCAGATAAGTGCCAATTCCATAAAAATCCTCCTTGTCACATAGATACAAGCATGAATCCAAGAAAGATATAACACAAAATCGCTGAGGAGACAAGAGGAATTGAAAAAATTGCAGAAAAATGCAGCGAAAAAGGCAAAAAATCTCCGCCCTGCAAGCGGCCAAATCATCGCAGAGCAAAAATTGGACCAATACAGGGCGGAGAAGATGGGTCACAGGATCACATTCTTGATGAGCAGCGAAACGCTGCCGTCCGGGTCGTGAAGGAACTCGACCTCCGAATCCGAGGAGAGCACCTCGGTGGGGATCTTGACTTCGATGCCGCTGGCAGTGTGGATGCTGCGGCTCTCCATCCGGCGGATGCGGGCGGGCGTCACGGTCACGGGCTGTTCGGCGTGCTCGATGACATCGCTCTTTTCCACATAGTCGTCAAAGGGGACCGCCGCCAGCGGATATTCCTCGGCCAGCTGCCGCCGGACCTGCTCCACCGACACCTGATTGTCGTTGTCGGCGGCCTGTGTGGCAATCATCATGGCGACCTGCGCATCGGCGTGCGGCTCGTCCTCGTAAGTGTCCTTGACGGCCTGTGCGGCGGCTTCCTGAATGGCCTGCAGTTTCTTCTTTTCCGGCTCGGCCTGTGTGTACTGGAACACGACCGTGGACAGATAGAACTCCTTGTGGCCGTCGATGTCGTACTTCTTTTCGAGAAGGCGCATGGAGTAATCCCGCAGATCGACGAGCGCACCCTCTTCCACTTTGCCGCTCTGGGTGGGCAGACAGGCTCGCTGCTGGATGATGGAGTTGACCGGCGCACCCTCGACCGTCTCGGTATAGTGGGTGTAGCCGTTTTTGTAGTTCAGCTTCAGGATGCCCAGCCACGGCGCACCATCCCGCGTGAAATCCACCACGGCGAGGTCTGCGCCGGGGATGGTGGTGTGGGCGTGCATGTAATCGAACAGCACCCCCGCAATGCGGCAGGACAGGTCGATGAAGTCCTGATTGTGCTCCAGCTCGTTCTTGAAGGCGGAGTCCGGCAGCGGGCGGCACTGACGAATTTCATCGCTGGCCAGCAGCTTTTCGATGTGATTTTGCAGATAGGCCGTTTTTTCGGCGGTCAGTTCCATGCTGTTTCCACTGAGCACCGGCGCGTCAAGGGTGGTGTCCAGCACATGCAGGATAGCCTGATGAATGATGATCTCCATGGTCAAACCTCATTTCCCGGGTAAAATTCAGATCTACCGTTCAGTATACCATATCCGCCCCAAAAACGCGAGAGGGAATGCCGCTTGTCAACCCGGCCCTGCGGTGCTACAATAGAGCCAGAACGACCACACAGAAAGGGGACAAAACGGATGGAATTTCGGGATAAACCGATGCAGAACCTCGTCCGCATCAAGGAAAAGGACGTGTGCAAGAATGTACAGGCCATGCTGCTGGAGGGCGAGACGATCGTTGGTGTGTACAAAACGGTGCGCGATCAGGCCGTGTTCACCTCCCACCGCATCTTTATGGTGGATATGCAGGGCGTGACCGGGACCCGGCAGGAAATTTTTGTTCTGCCGTATCGGAAGGTCCAGCATTTCGGCATCCAGACGGCGGGCTTCGGAGACCCGCTGCAGACCTCGGAGCTGACCCTCTGCTTTGCAGATGAGCACGAGGCAAAGTTCGGCTTCATCGGGCAGGAAGAGCTTCTGGCCGTGGCCCGGGCCATCAGCCGCTGCATTCTGTAACTGCAAAAACACGAAGCGCCCGTTCCGGCTTCTGACCCCGGAGCGGGCGCTTCGTGTTTGCTGTAATATGCGAATGAAGCAGAAAATGGCGGTTTAGCTGGCCTTGCGTTCCGAGCGGCCCGCTTCCAGCATGTAGCGCAGGAAGCCGGTGACGTCGGCAGGGTCGGTAACGGTGATGTCAAAGCCCTTTCTGGGGGCGTCCATCATCCGCAGCAGAGAGGATGCGGTGCCATCTTTTTTGAGGTCACAGGTCTTGCCGTTGTCCAGATGGAGCAGAACGCTGCCGCGGCTGGCAGAGACTTGACGCATGAAACGGTCTTTATCAAAGTATTCGATACGAAGCATAAAAATACCTCCTTGAAACGAAAATGCTTATTTATTTTCACTTGCGGTCTTGCGGGTCAGCTGCTCGTGCATGACGATCATCAAGATCAGCAGCAGGAGCAGATAGACCGGAAAGAGCGCAGGAGTGACATTGTTGGCGAGCAGTCCGAACAGCGGCGGCATGGCCAGATTGCCCACATAGGCGCTTGCCATCTGGATGCCGATGACGGCCTGCGATTTGTCCGCGCCGAAGTGGTCCGGCGTGGAATGGATGATGCTGGGGTAGATGGGGGCACAGCCGAGGCCCACAAGGACCAGACCGGCCAGCGAGAGCACCTGCGGCCCCGGCAAAAGCAGAGCCGCAACGCCGACGGCCAGAACGCCCTGCCCCAGACGGATCATCTGGGTGTCGTTGAGCTTCAGGGTGACGAAGCCGCAGAACCCGCGCCCGACCGTGATGCCCAGATAGAACAGGCCCGCGAAAGCGGCGGCGGTGTCGGCAGGAACACCCTTGGTCAGGGTCAGATAGCTGCTGGCCCACAGACCGGCGGTCGTCTCCAAGCCGCAGTAGCAGAAGAAGCAGAGCATGACTTCCTTTGCGCCCGGGATGGCGAACACCTGCGCCAGCGTCAGCGGTTTGGCCGGGGTCCCGTCCTCGCTGACAGCAGCGGGGCGGCCCTTCCACAGCGGAAAGCTGAGCACGAGAACGGCTGTAATAGCGATCTGGATGAAGGCCACCGTGCGGTAACCGCCGTTCCAGCCGCGTCCGCCGGTCAGGGCGGCACTCATGAGCACCGGGCTGATGATCGTGCCCACGCCCCACATGCAGTGCAACCAGCTCATGTGGCGGCTCTCATAATGAAGAGCGACGTAGTTGTTGAGGGCAGCATCCACGCTGCCGGCCCCAAGGCCATACGGGATGGCCCAAAGGCAGAGCATCCAGAACGCACTCGACACCGAAAATCCGAACAGCGCCGCCGCCGTCATCGCCACGCTGAGGGCGGTGACCTTTCCCGTGCCAAGGGCGCGGGTCAGCCGGTCGCTGAACAGGCTGGAAAGGATGGTCCCGCAGGAAATGATCATGGAGACGATGCCCGCATAGGACACCGGGACTCCGAACACCGGATAGATGTTCGGCCACGCGGAGCCAAGCAGGGAATCCGGCAACCCAAGGCTGATGAACGCCAGATAGATGACCGGCAGAAGAAGCTGTGCCATGGGTTGTATTCCTCCCAGTTCGGTGTTATACTGAGCTTGGAAGCTCTGGTAGAATAATACCACGAAACCGGCGGAATCGATAGAAGAAAAGCAGAATATTTATACAACAAAATCGGCCTTGATAAAAAATCTTCAATATGTTGGGGAAAGGATTTGGCAAATATGGCACTTCTGACGGCCTGTAATATTGTTGCAAGTGTAGAAGGACGGGAGCTGGTGCAGCATGGCAGCGCGCTGTTTCCCATCGCGTGCTATGCGGAGGACCTTGCGACCTACTCTGTGGCGTGGCACTGGCACGAAGAGTTTGAATATATCCTGACCGTGCAGGGACCGCTGACCGTGGACGTGAACAAGACCCGCCTGACCCTGCAGACCGGGCAGGGGGTGTTCATCAACTCCGGCGCGCTGCACTCGGTGGAACAGGCCGATGGAACGGCTCTGCTCCATTCGGGGGTGTTCCAGCCGCGTCTTGTGGGCGGCATGGATACGATCTTCTGGCAGAAGCTGATCCGGCCCTTGCTTCAGCCGGACGCCCCGGCCTTTTTCTTGTTGGATGAAGCGGTCCCGTGGCAGAAGCAGGTCCTGCTTTATCTGCGCGAAGCATGGAAGGAAGTGGCCGATGAACCGTTCGATTTTGAGAACCGGGTGCGGTATCATCTCTCGTCGGCCCTGCGGCTGCTCAGCACCCAGTGCGTCGGCGGGCGGACCAAGGTGTCTGAACAAGAGCGCATCGCCGCCGAACGAATGAAGCAGATGCTCCGCTATGTGGAGGAGCACTATTCAGAAGAACTGACCGTGGAGAAGATCGCGGCCAGTGTGGCGTTGAGCGAAAGCGCGTGTCTGCGCAGTTTTCGTCAGCTTTTGGGCATCACGCCCATCCAGTATGTGAAGCAGTTCCGGGTGGAAAAGGCCGCCGAGCTGCTCCGCTCCACCCGGCTCAAGACCGGCGAGATCGGCATGGAATGCGGCTTTGCCGATGGCAGTTACTTTATTAAAACCTTCCGGGAGATCAAGCATTGCACGCCCCGGGAGTATCGGATCAAATTTTGTTGATGTGAAAAGGAGACGAACCCCATGCAGCGCACCTTGACCGAAGGGCCGATCACCCGAAATATCTTATTGTTTGCCTTGCCGCTGATGTTCGGCAATTTGCTGCAGCAGATGTACAACATCGCCGATACCTGGGTCGTGGGACGGTTCCTCGGCGCAGATGCCCTTGCGGCAGTCGGCTCGTCCTATACGCTCATGACCTTTCTCACCTCCATCCTGCTGGGCCTCTGCATGGGCAGCGGTGCGGCTGTCTCGATGCAGTACGGCAGCGGCGAATACGAAAAAATGCGGCAGAGCGTGTTCCAGTCTTTTGCGCTCATTGCGGGCATGGCGCTGGTGCTGAACGTTCTGGTCTATGCGGGAATTGACGGCATTTTGTGGGTCCTGCGGGTCCCGGCGGAACTGCGGCCCCTGATGAAGCAGTATCTTCTCATCATCTTTCTGGGCATCTTTGCCACCTTCTTATATAATTATTTTGCAAATCTGCTCCGCGCCATCGGAAATTCGATGGTCCCGCTGGCATTTCTGGCCGTTTCGGCGATCCTGAACGTGGTGCTGGACCTCGTGTGCGTCATCGTGCTGGGCTGGGGCGTGGCTGGTGCGGCGGGCGCAACGGTGTTTTCGCAGTATGTCTCAGGCGTGGGCATCGGGCTGTATACCCTGAAAAAATTCCCACAGCTCTGCCCGAAGCGGGAGGACTGCCGCTGGGACCGCCAGAACCTGAACACCATTCTGAACCTGTCGGTCATGACTAGCATCCAGCAGTCCATCATGAACTTCGGCATCCTGATGGTGCAGGGCTTGGTGAACAGCTTCGGTACGGTCATCATGGCGGCCTTTGCGGCGGCGGTGAAGATCGATTCCTTTGCCTATATGCCGGTACAGGATTTCGGCAACGCTTTCTCCACCTATGTGGCGCAGAACTACGGCGCAGGGAAGCCGGACCGCATCAAAAAGGGCATCCGGAGCGCCGGGTTGACCAGCATCCTGTTCTGCATCTGCATCAGTGTTCTGGTCTGTGCCTGTGCGGCCCCGCTCATGGGCATCTTTATCGACCCGTCCCAAACCGAGATCATCGCGGCAGGTGTGCACTATCTGCGCATCGAGGGCGCGTTCTACATGGGCATCGGCGTGCTGTTCCTGCTGTACGGCTATTACCGCGCAGTCAACCAGCCGCTGATGTCGGTCATCCTGACCATTGCTTCGCTGGGGACCCGCGTGGCGCTGGCCTATCTGCTGTCGGCCACGCCGCTGGGCGTGACGGGCATTTGGCTCAGCGTGCCCATCGGCTGGGCGTTGGCGGATGCTATCGGCATCGGGTACTACCTTGTGAAAAAGCGATAACAGAAAAGCTGCTCCCGAATCTGTTCATGGTGGAAAAAAACCGCTGGGGACAAGGACCGGGAGCTTTTTTGGAGTTCAAATGCTTGCAAAATGCCCAGAAAAATGCGGGAAACGAACAACGGATTCGGCGTTCTGCGAAAATTCATCCTTTCCTCTTGCAAAATGCGGGGAAAGGCGGTATTCTATAGGCACAGTTTAGCTCTTTAGCATGATAAAGCAATAAAATGAGCGCCTTAGAGGAGGGCTTTGGGATGAGAATGAAACGGTTTCTTTCGATGTTCGTGGCAGGTGCAATGGCACTGAGCTTGGCCGCATGCGGCGGGGCCGCATCGACTTCGACGGCAGCTTCGGCTTCCGCTTCTGCAGCCGGGTCTGCAGCATCTGCTTCGGCCGACAGCGATCTGGATTACATCAAGGGCAAGGGCAAGATGGTCATTGGCTACACCGTTTATGAGCCGATGAACTACACCGATGCCGACGGCAACTTCACCGGCTTTGACACCGAGCTGGCAACGGCAGTCTGCGAGAAGCTGGGCGTTGAGCCGGAGTTCGTGGAGATCAACTGGGACACCAAGGTCGTGGAGCTGGACGCCAAGAGCATCGACTGCATCTGGAACGGCATGACCCTGACCGATGACATCATGGAGAACACCGCCACCACCAAGGCCTACGCCAAGAACGCACAGGTCGTTGTGGTGAAGGACGGCACGGACTACACCTCTACCGCAGACCTCGTGGGCAAGACCGTGGTCGCTGAGGCTGGTTCTGCCGGTGAGAGCGCCATCGAGGGCGACGAGAATCTGGCACAGGCCGATTACGTCTCCAAGAGCGTCCAGACCGACTGCTTGATGGAAGTTGCCGCTGGCACGGCAGACGCTGCAGTTCTGGACCTGACGCTGGCCAATGCGATGATCGGCGAGGGCACGGATTACGCCAACCTGAAGATCGTCGATGAGCTGAACGCCGAAGAGTACGGCGTGGCCTTCCGCAAGGGCAGCGATGCCGCCGAGGCCGTCAACGAAGCCTTTGACGAGCTGAAGGCAGACGGAACGATGGACGCGCTGGCCGAAAAGTACGGTCTGGCACTGGCGGATTAAATTTGAACGAACGCAGAGACTTCTGCAAGAGCGACCTCTCCGGCATCGCTGCCCGAGAGGCTGCTTCTGTGTAAGAGCCGCTGCAAAACAGAGATTCTGAATGGGTGTGTATTTGTGTCTGTGATTCTTGGACGCCTTTCTGGCGCGTTTCTGCTCAACTGTGAGCTGTTTGCTCTGACGCTTCTGTTCGCGCTGCCGCTGGGTCTTGTGGTGTCGTTTGGCTCCATGAGCCGCTGCAAGCCGCTGTCGGCGGCGGTCAAGACCTTTGTCTGGATCATCCGCGGCACGCCTCTGATGCTGCAGATCATCGTCATTTATCTGGGACCCGGTCTGCTGGGCATGACCAATCCGTGGCCGTCCGGTTCCGGCGGCCGCATGGTGGCGGCGGTGGTGGCCTTTGCCATCAACTATGCGTGCTACTTCTCGGAAATCTACCGCGGTGGCATCGAGGCGGTCCCCAAGGGCCAGACCGAAGCCGGTCAGGTGCTGGGCATGACCAAGACGCAGATCTTCTTCAAAGTCACGCTGCTGCAGGTCGTCAAGCGCATCCTGCCCCCGATGGGAAATGAGATCATCACGCTGGTCAAGGATACCTCGCTGGCGAACACCATCGCGAACAAAGAGATCATCATGATGGCGAAGGAGTACAGCGCCAAGGGCCTGATCTGGCCGCTGTTCTCCACCGCGATCTTCTTCCTCGTGTTCGTGGGTGCACTGACCATTCTGTTCAACTGGCTTGAGAAAAAGCTCGACTATTTCCGTTGTTAAGGAGGAAAAAGCATTATGGCATTACTCGAAGCCTCCGGCATCGGGAAAAATTTCGGGGAGACGCATGTTCTCAAGGACATCTCCCTGACCTTGGAGCAGGGCGAAGCGCTGGCCATCATTGGCTCGTCCGGTTCCGGAAAGACGACGCTCCTGCGCTGCCTGAATTTTCTGGAGCGTCCGGATACCGGTGTCATTAAAGTCAACGGTGAAACGATGTGGGACGCCGCCGACCCTGCCACCCAGCGGGAAAGCGAAGTCCGCAAAAAGCGTCTGCACTTTGGACTGGTGTTCCAGAACTTCAACCTCTTTCCGCAGTATACGGCCCTGCAGAACGTGATGCTGGCCGGGGAGCTGCTGGCGAAGGAGCGCCCGGATTACAAGGCCAACAAAAAGGCCATCCACGCCGAGCTGGAACAGCAGGCGCGGGAGCTTCTGGCACAGATGGGCCTTTCGGAGCGTGCCAGCCACTATCCGCACCAGCTGTCCGGCGGCCAGCAGCAGCGCGTGGCCATTGCCCGTGCGCTGGCTCTGCATCCGGATATCCTCTGCTTTGACGAGCCGACCAGTGCGCTGGACCCGGAACTGACCGGCGAAGTCCTGCGCGTTCTGCGCGACCTCGCCGACCGTAAGACGACCATGATCATCGTCACCCATGAAATGCATTTCGCCCGCGATGTGGCGGACCGCATCCTGTTCATGGACGGCGGCGTGGTGGTCGAGGAAGGCCCCGCCAAGCAGGTCATCGACCACCCGCAGGAGGAGCGCACCAAGCAGTTCCTCGCACACTATTCGGAATAAAGCAAAGAGAACAAAAAAGCATCTGCCGCAGGTTTCCAGAAATTCGGAAAGCCTGTTGCAGATGCTTTTGCTTTTTAAGGTTTGAACTCTTTCAGGGATTGACGCGTCCGCTCTCCCGAAGGGCAGACGTATCGCGCCGCCAAAGGCTCATTTCACGATACGCCAATGCGCCGGGTCATCGTAGTCGAGCGACACACCGTCGTCGGTGTACATGCGGTAGGACGCCGCCTGACCATCGGGCAGATAGCTCCACAGGGTCAGGTCTGTTTCATTCAGCTGGGCGGTATTGCTGGCCGGGTTCTTCACCACTGGCACGATATGGCCCGGGCGGAGGAACAGCAGGACTTCGTCCAGCGCACAGCGGACGTAGTGGTGACCGGCGGGAAGGATCTCTTCGTCGTAGTCGTCCACGCCGCGCAGACGCAGAAGCTTCATCGGCTCGGGCAGGTAGACCATCCGGCCATGGGCGTTCTGGGTGTAGATGGGGGCGGCCATCAGGCCCTCGCCCAGCAGAAGCTGGTCCTGCACCTCGCGGGCGTCGGCGTCGTCCGGATAATCGAAAGCCAGCGGACGGAAGTACGAGCTGTTTTCCAGTGCGGCCTTCATGAACTCGCTGTAGAGGTAGGGGAGCAGCGCATACCGCAGACGCAGAAGCTTCCGGATGGCGGGCAGCTCCCGCTCGAAGCGGTAGTATTCCTGTTCGCGGGTCCCGGCGGCAGCGTGGTTGCGCATCAGCGGGGTCAGGATGCCGAATTCCAACCAGCGCAGGGCCAAGTCGGGGGTGGTGTCGCCGCCAAAGCCGCACAAGTCCGCGCCGGTGTACAAAAAGCCGCACATCTGGACGTTCGGCATCATCTGGATGTTGGCGAGCAGCTGCCCCCACGAAGCGTTGTTGTCACCCAGCCAGATGCCGCCATAGCGGTGGGAGCCGATGAAGCTCGAGCGGCTGTAGAGCAGGGTGCGCTGACCGGGGCGGAGACGGGCAAAGGCCTCTCCGGCGGCGCGGGTCATGTTGCCGCCATAGAGGTTGTGCACCTTGTCGTGGCGGACCTTCTGGCCGTTCAACTCATGGTAAAAGCTGGCGTAGTCCTCGGGGCTGTTGGTCAGGCTCTCGACGCCGCCGGTGATCTTGCCGAAGAAATCTTCCTGCTCAATGTTGTCCTGCCGGCTCAGCTCGGCCATGGAGTCGAAGAACGCCTTGAGCCGCTCCGGCGAGTAGAAAAGCGCCGGTTCGTTCATATCGTTCCAGAAGCCCTCGATGCCGAGGTCCGTCAGCAGCTGATACCGCCCGCCGAACCATTCCCGCACTTCGGGGCGCAGGAAATCGGAAAAATAGGCTTTTCCGGGCCAGACGGCGGCCACAAAAGGCGTGCCGTCAGCTTTTTTGCAGAAATAACCCTTGGACAGCCCTTCCTGACAGGTCGGCTCATCCGGGTCGATGCGGATTCCGGCATCGATGATGGGGATGAGCCGGATGCCCTCTTTTTTGAGGTCATCCGAAAGCTTTTTCAGGTCCGGGAAGCGGTCGCGGTTGATGGTGAAATCGGCGTAGCCCTGCATGTAATCGATGTCCATGCAGATCATATCCAAGGGCAGATCGTTCTCGCGGTACTGCTCTGCGACTGCGCGGATGTCAGCTTCGGTCTTGTAGCCCCAGCGGCTCTGCGCCAAGCCAAACGCCCACTTCGGCGGGATGTAGCTGCGCCCGATGAGGGTGCGGAACTCCCGGCAGAGAGCGTTTTCGTCCCCGCCGGAGAGAAGATAGAGATCGTAGTCCGGCGACTCGGTGCGGAAGGTGAGCAGGTCGTGGCGGGTGTAGCCGATGTCGTAGAATACCTTTCCCGGGAAATCGATGAACACGCCAAAGCAAAGCCCGTTGTCCCGGATGAGCAGAAAATTGTGCGCACCATAGTAAGAAAGCTTGTCCTCGCTGTGATGCGACTCGTCGGTGTTGTTGGCGACGTAGTGCCAGCCGCGCTTGTTCAGCCCGCGGGGCATCTCGCCCAGACCGTAGACCACAGCATCCTCGCTCATCGAGAACAGCCATCCATCAGCCGTTTCCTGTAAAAACGGGACTTTGCCTTCACAGAGGGGGAGCGTCTGCACGACGCTCTCGGTGGGGAAGGGATGCCCGAATGAAAATCTCTGGATCACGATGGAACCCTCCTTGAAAAAATACGGATAAAAGATATTGTAATCGTACAGCAGAAACCACCGGGCGGCAAGGGACAAAACAGGCAGAATCATGCAACAAAACCGGCGTATCGATTCGTCATTTTGCCCATACTCTCTTCGAAACATTTGTGCAAAATCTTGCCGGATGAATTGCAAAATGTCGAATGCCTTGTTATAATAAGGAAAAGCGGCGCAGTATGTGCGGCACATCAACGCAAAAGAGAGGTCTAGTTTTATGTATCGAAACGGCATCAAGCGGCTGCTGGATGTGGTCTTGTCGCTCTGCGGCATGATCGTGCTCTCGCCGCTGCTGCTCATCCTTTGCATTGCCATCAAGGTGGATTCGCCGGGTCCGATCTTTTTCCGGCAGAAGCGGGTGGGCATCCACAAGCGGCATTTTGAAATTTTGAAGTTCCGCACCATGCGGATCGACACCCCCCACGACATGCCGACCCATCTGCTCCACGACCCGGACCAGTATATCACGAAAATGGGTCATTTTCTGCGCAAGACCAGCTTGGATGAACTGCCCCAGCTGTGGAACATCTTTGTGGGAGATATGGCAGTCATCGGCCCGCGTCCGGCGCTCTGGAACCAGTATGATCTTCTGGCCGAGCGGGACAAATACGGCGCAAACGACATCCGCCCCGGTCTGACCGGCTGGGCGCAGATCCATGGCCGCGACGAGCTGGAGATCGACGAAAAGGCCCGCTTGGACGGCTATTATGTGGAGCATCTGAGCTTCTGGATGGACGTAAAGTGCTTCTTTGGGACCATCAAGGCGGTGCTGGACCACGACGGCGTGGTCGAGGGCGGCACGGGGACCCTGCACGAAGAAGCGAAAAAGAAGAAGTAACCGGTTGATTTCTCCCGGAAACGGGCTATAATAAAAAGGTACACAAGAATACGAAGGAGGATTTCCATGAATCGCACCTACATCAACGAGGTACAAAAGGAAATTGGCAATACGATCAAAGTCCAAGGCTTTATCGAGAACCTGCGCAACAGCAAAGCCATGGCCTTTATTGTACTGAAGGATATTACCGGCAAACTGCAGATCACGGTCGAAAAGGCAGACCACCCCGAGCTGGTGAACACCATCGATCAGCTGACGCAGGATTCCGTCATCACCGTCACAGGCAAGGTGGTGGAGAACGATTACGTCAAGATGGGCGGCATCGAGATGATCCCCACCGCCATCGAGATCGAGAGCATCGCCGATGCGCTGCCCATCGTCCGCAAGGAGATCGCAGCCACCAAGAAAAAGAAGGCCGTCGAGCGTTCCAGCATCGATCAGCGCATCGATTACCGCTGGGTCGATCTGCGCACCGATGAGAACCAGCTGATGTTCAAGGCCCAGAGCTGCATGGTCAACGCCATGCGCAAGTTCCTGCTGGACCAGAACTTCATTGAGATTCACACCCCCAAGCTGATCGCTGCTGCCAGCGAGAGCGGCTCTGAGGTGTTCAAGG
>OLGM01000858.1_pt1 | contig 16459 bp, 12 predicted proteins | sample 1606001 | NCBI WGS metagenome assembly OLGM01 (sample SAMN03283294) | human gut metagenome | biome: human-associated habitat; material: feces | host: Homo sapiens | place: Peru | collected 2012
AACCGAAGGGTCGTTGGTTCGAGTCCAACTTGAGGAGCCATAAAAAAGAAGGTAATTTGATTAAAATCAAAATGCCTTTTTTTATTTATAAAATGGACGAAAAGAAATATGTAGACGAAACCAGCAAAAAGAGGGAAAAGATAGTTTAGTAAGCAAGCTATCTTTTTTTCTGTAAAGTTTCTGTGAATTTGATTGAAGTGGACATAATTTCGTGGTATAATTTTAGTGAAAAAATGGAGGAGATTGGTTATGCCATATATTAGTTTTAAGGATGTTGTGAAAGAGTATTCTATGGGAGAAGTTAAAATTCAGGCTTTGAAAAATACGAGTTTTGAAATTGAAAAAGGTGAGCTTGTTGTAATTGTTGGGGCTAGTGGAGCTGGGAAAACTACTGCTTTGAATATTTTAGGTGGAATGGATACTGCTACTTCTGGAAGTGTTATTGTAGATGATAAGGAAGTAACTAAATTAAAAAATAGAGAATTGATAAAATATAGAAGAGAAGATATTGGATTTGTTTTTCAGTTTTACAATTTGGTTCAAAATTTAACTGCTTTGGAAAATGTTGAACTTGCTACTCAAATTTGTAAAGATTCTTTAAATCCAAGTGAAGTGTTAGAAAAAGTTGGATTAAAAGATAGAATGGACAATTTTCCATCTCAATTGTCAGGAGGAGAACAGCAAAGAGTGGCTATTGCAAGAGCCATTGCTAAAAATCCTAAATTATTATTATGTGATGAGCCAACAGGAGCTTTGGATTATAATACTGGTAAACAAATTTTAAAATTATTGCAAGATACTTGTAGAAAAGAAAAAATGACGGTCTTAATTATTACTCATAACCAAGCTATTGCACCTATGGCTGATAAAGTTATACATTTTAAAAATGGAATGGCATATGATATTGAAAAGATTGAGAACCCTGTTAAAGTAGAAAATATAGAATGGTAGGGGAGTTGATTATGAAAAAGGCATTGTTTAAAGATAGTATAAAGGAAATAAAGAAAACACATAGACGATTTATTTCTATTTTGCTTATGGCTTTTCTAGGGGTCGGTTTTTTTGCTGGTATAAAAGCATCAAGCCCAGATATGAAAAAAACAATAGATAATTATTATAAAGCACAAAATGTATATGATATAGAAGTAATGTCAACATTAGGTTTAACAGATGCCGATATGGAGGCTTTAAAAAATATTAACGGAATTACAGATGTGTATGCTACATATAGTAAAGATGCTACAATTAATTTAGGTGATTTGGAAATTGTTGCAAAAGTCCATGAAATTGAACCGGAAATCAACAAAGTGTTACTTGAAAGTGGAAAACTTCCAGAAACAATAAATGAATGCGTTGTAGAAAAAAGATTTGCAACATTTACTAAAATAAAAATTGGAGATGAAATAACACTTGAAGAAAAATTAGATGAAGATGAAGAAAGTATTTTTAAAGAAAAAAAATTAAAAGTTGTAGGAATTGTAGAAAGTCCATTATATATATCAGCAGAAAGAGGAACCAGTAGCTTAGGTGATGGAAAAGTTGATTATTATATTTATATAAATAAAGAAAATATAAATTCGGATATATATACAGAAATTTATGCTAAAATAGATAGTAAAAATGAAAGTACGACAAGTAGTGAATATGAAAAATATGTTGAAAAAGTGAAGGACGATATTGAGCATATAAAAACTGAAAGAGAGCAAGCGAGATATAATAGTTTAGTTGATGATGCAAATAAAAAAGTATCAGATGCGGAAAATGAGTTAAATGATAAGCAAAAGGAAGCTGACGAGGAATTTGCAAAAGCTGATAAAAAAATTGCAGATGCAGAAAAAGAAATTTCAGATGGAGAAAAGACATTAGAAAGCAATAAAACTAAGGCTGATAAAGAATTTTCAAGTGCAGAAGCTAAAATAAATACTGCGAAACGAGAGTTGGAAAAAAATGAAAATGAATTTAAAACCAAAAAGGAAGAGGCAAATAAGCAAATAGAAAATACAAAAGCAGAGCTTCAAACTCAAAAAGCTAACTTACAAAAAGTAAATGAAAACCTAGAAAGTTTGAATAATAGTTTAAAAAATGTTAATTTAAAATTAAGCAATGGTAATTTGTCAGAAGCAGAGATTTTAACATTAAATGCTACAAAACAAGAATTAGAAAAAAACATTACAGAACTGGAAAAAAACAAAAACACGTTAAATATTGCAATAGCAAAAATGCAAGAAGGAATATTGCAAGCAGAAAAAGAAATAACTGATGTAGAAAGTCAAATTAAAGAAGCTAAAAATACGATTACAAAAAATGAAAAGAAATTAAAAAAGCAAAAAGCCAATACTTATGCAAAAATAGAAGATGCAAGAAAAAATTTAACTGATGCAAAACAAAAATTAGAAGATAGCAAAAAGGAATATAATGATAAAAAGGCAGACTATGAAATACAAATTACTGATGCGAAAAAGAAGATAGAAGATGCAAAACAAAAAATTTTAGAAATAAAAGATGCTAAATGGTATATTTTAGACAGAGAGTCTAATAGTGGATATAATAGTTTTGTCCAAGATACAAAGAGTATAGCGAATATTGGTAAAGTGTTTCCAATTGTATTTTTTGTAATTGCAGCTTTAATAAGTTTGACATCAATGACTAGAATGGTTGAAGAAGAAAGAGTACAAATAGGGACTCTAAAAGCATTGGGATATAATAAGTTGCAAATAGCAAGTAAATATATTATATATTCTGGTTTAGCAAGTATAATTGGAGGTAGCATAGGAATGGTGGTAGGTTGCTATGTATTACCACCAATTATATGGATGATGTATAGTATGATGTATAGTGTTCCAAACTTTGTAGTAGAAATAAATTTTGAATATGGATTAATTGGACTTATTCTAATTAGCATATGTAATGTAGGGGCAACTATGTATGCTGTATGGAAAGAATTGATAAATACACCAGCAGTTTTAATGAGACCAAAAGCTCCTAAGAAAGGAAAAAGAGTTCTACTTGAAAGAATCCCGTTTATATGGAAAAGATTAAACTTTAACAGAAAGGTAACTGTAAGAAATATATTTAGATACAAAAAAAGATTTTTAATGACAATAATTGGAATTTGTGGCTGTACAGCACTTATTTTAACTGGGTTCGGTATAAAAGATTCAATAACAAGATTATTAACAGATCAATATGGCAGAGTATTTAATTATGATATGCAAATAAACTTAAAGGATGACTTATCAACCGAAGAATATACAGAGTTATATGAATATTTAAACAACAAAGATGGAATTGAAGAAACTGTGCCAGCATATTTTAGCTCAATTACTGTAATGAATAATCAAAATGAAGAAGATGTGCAATTGATTATTCCAGAAGATAGCAAAAAAATCGAAGATGTAATAAACTTTTTTGATAAAAAAACAGGTGAAAAAGAGGAGCTAAGTAATAGCGAAATTCTTATAACAGACAAATTAGCTCAATTGATAGATGCGAAACAGGGAGATATAATAATCATAAAAAATAGTGACGGGTTAGAAAGAAAAGCTAAAATCGGGAATATAGTAGAAAACTATGTATCACATTATATTTATATGTCAAAAGAACTTTATACAGATTTATATAATGAAAATTACAAAACCAATATAATCCTTACTAGAAATGCAGAAATGGAAGAAGAACAAAAAAGTGAGCTTGCAAAAGATATTATATCGAAAGAAAGTGTAACATCAATTACACAGGCATCATCTATGACCAAATATATAGAAGATATGATGGGATCGCTTAATTATGTTGTAATTATATTGATAATATCTTCTGGATTGCTTGCATTTGTAGTATTATATAATTTAGCAAATGTAAATATTAGTGAAAGGATAAGAGAACTGGCAACAATAAAGGTTTTAGGATTTTATGATAAGGAAGTATATAATTATATTGCAAGAGAAACCGTATTGCTAACAATAATAGGAATTGGACTAGGACTTATTGGAGGATATTTTTTGAATTCATTTATACTTACAACTTGTGAAATAAAAATGCTAAGATTTAATAGTACAATAGAGCCTTTAAGCTATGTATATCCAGTAATTATAACAATTGCATTTACATGGATAGTAAATATTTTCACATATTTTTCATTAAAAAAGATAAATATGATAGAAAGCTTAAAAAGTGTGGAATAGAGATGTTGACATAAACTAAGTAATAGTATATAATAATAAGGTAACTTAATTAGAAATAGGTTTAGGCCTATAAAAGGAGGAGGACATCTATGTACAGTAATGTTAAGTTAAGAGAGGTTGAGGACTTGAAAAAATACTTGCAACTTGCAAGAAGATTGCAACGGATAATTAGTCCACATCTATGTAATGAGGCAATGGTGGTTTGTGTTGGGGAATTTGTAAAAAAGGCCCAAAAGGAAGAAAACAAAGATTACCAAACAAAGCTTATTAACTTATGTAGAAATTATTGCATGGCTGAAATGAATTCGGTATGTTTTGCACAAGAAGTTCTAACAGAAATAAACCAAACAAGAAAGCAATTGAATATTGTAAAATATGAAAAGTCTGATTTGTTGGATTTATTAAAAGAACTAAATAGGTTAACTTTAACTGAAAAAGAACTTACTGTTGAAAGATGGCAAGAGCTGATTAAAGTTATAAAAAGCAAAAATATTGAAAACTTTCAAGAATTGTACATCTATTTTCAAGAGATAAAAGAGATAGTACAAATGATTTGCACTACTGAAATAACCTTAATTGAAGGAAACAAGAGGTTAGAGGCAGTACGAATCAGATTAAAAAAACTAAGTCCGTTCTTGACGAATATTAATTAACCGTTACTAAGAGACTCCAAAAGAGCATATGGATATAATTATCCTATGCTCTTTTTATATTATTAGAAAAAATAAAATAGTTAATTTATAAAAGCAATTATTATTTTAAATAATAGTTGCTTTTCAAGAAAAAATGTTGCAAAATTATTACATATATATTATTTTATTATTACATTTGCATCAAAAAAAGAAATATGTGATATGATAAAAAGAAAGGATAACGAAGTATATAAGGAATGGAGGTGAATTAAAAGATGGACATTGATTTGTTGGATTTGATGAGAAAAACAGAAAAGGACAAAAGAAATCATAACTTGGTAGCATATCCAGATGATTACAAAAATGAAAAAAAGAGAGTAGAAGAACTAGTAAATAGTGAAGATGATGAATTAAAGGTACAGGAATTAGAAAATTTAAAATATGAAGCAAATATAGTAAATTTGGCTATATCTATAAAAGAAGATAGTTTAAAAATAAAGGCTCTAAGTCGACTAACTGATGATCCAAACAAAGTTCATCTTGCAGAAACAATAAAATCGGATAAATACAAATTAGAGGTTATAAAGAAAATTAAAAGTGAAATGCTTATATCAAATGTAGCAAGAAGCTTAAAAACAGATAAATATAAAGTGGAAGCATTAAAACAAATTAATGATGAAAAATATAAATACCAGATAATGTGTGAGATGCAAGATGATGTGTTAAAAGTACAAGAACTAAGTAAATTTGAGGATGAAGGCTATTATAGAGCAATGGTTGCAACAACTCTAAAAGAAGACAAAATGAAAATACAAGAATTAAAGAGAATTAAAGTAGAAGATTGGAAAGCGGAAGTAGCAAGTACATTAAAAGATGACAAATTAAAAATGAGAGAATTAGAGCAATTTAAAGTAGAATATTGCAAAGCTACTGTAGCAATATCATTACAAGATGATACTCTAAAAATGGAAGTTATAAAACAAATGAAAGATGATGGAAGAAAATCTAAGGTAGCTATGACTTTAAATAAGGATATATTAAAAATACAGGTAGCATCCCAAATCAGTGATGAAAGAACAATAATAAGTTTATTAGAAACACTAAGAGCAAAGAAAAAGATAAATACATATTTAGAAGAAGAACCAGAGTGTGCTATAAACCTAATAAAAAACCTAACACCAAAAGAAATATTGGATTTACACATACTAATAGATGAAGATATCACGAAACAGGCGATAGAACGTAATCCAGATTCAACAATAAATGCATTATTAGCTTCAAAAGAGACAACAGGCAAAACAAGAGAGAAATTAGTAGCTTTAAATACATATAAAGAAATAAACAATTCTGTAAATACAATAGATAGTGCTATTTCAAATATGTATATGGCCAAAGGTGAAATAAAACAGAAAGAATTTGAAGAAAAAATTGGAGAAGTATACAATTTATTAACATATAATAATGTACCAGAATTTATAAAAACATTTAAGCTGTTTGAATTAAGCAAATATGCTGATGCCAAGAACCTACGAATAGAGTCTTATAAGAATGTAGGTATTAATGAAAGAAATAAGATAATTTTGGCTGATTTATTTAAAATTTCGCTAGATTCAAATAATAAGTCACTAAGAGAATTTGCGGAAATTTTAAAATATGGAGAAGAAATACAAAAGAATTTAGTAAAAAAAGATGGAAATTATAGCTTAGAAGGATTAAATAAAGAAGAAATCGCTATTTTAAATCAATATACAGATACTTTAATTGATATTCACAATTTATCAGTTGAAGATAATAATGAAAATAAAAAAGTAATAGAAGGAACAGATAATATAATTACAAATTTAGAAAAGCTGGCCAAGGAATATGATAAAGAAGGAATAGGCATTTCTGGAAACATTATATTAAAAGAAATGTTTGGAAAAGAAGTTACTAGTGAAATATCAGCTGATAGAATTCTTGCATATATGGATAAAAAAATAGAAAAAAGCGAGAAAAGAAATACAAAAAATTCAAAAGAAATGGAAAAAGGAAAATTGCATTTGGAATCAGGGGATTATGTTAAAGGAATCCCTAATTTTTCAGAATATTTACCAAGCATGCTAAAAAACGGACTAAAAGGAGGCGAATTGAACCGAGAATATTCTCATTCTGATATGACTCCTTTAGATTTAGATTTTGGAATAATATCAGAGAAAAATATAAATAAAGCAGGAGAAAGTGCAAAAGATAGAGATGTAATTTACACAAGCGCAAGCGAAATATTTGGAAAGACTTGGATTGTTTTAAAACAATATGACAACAAACTAAAAAATGAGCCTAATAATGATATTAAATTTGCAAGAAACGGAGAATATTGGACAAAGTATAAAGAAGTATCTGAAAGCACACAGGGAGATAGATATGTAAGAACAGGAGTAGGTTCATTAGATATTGATTACATTGTAACAGAGGAATGGAATCCAGATTATGGATATGAAATGGCAATGGCAGAAAAGTTTATACCAGTAAAAAATGCAAAAGATGAAATTGTTTTTTCAAGAGAAGATTATGATAAAATCAGAGAACAGATGAGAGGCCTTAGTTATTATAATGCAGATAAATTTGAAGTAGACAAAAAAGCGAAAGATGTTAGTTCATTATTTGAGGTATATAGAGAATTAGGAGGAAAAGAGGAAAAAATAACTAAGACGAAACAATTACTATGCGATGAACCTGATAAAATTACTTTAGCTAAAAAAGATGCAACAATAAAATATATAAAAGAATACTTTGAAAAAATAGGAATTACAGTTTCACCAGAAATAAGTGCAGATTTATCTAAAAATTCTGTTGAGCTTATTGATACTGGTTCTACAGGAAGAGGAACTAATGTACCAGGTGATGGAGATTTCGATTTTATGCTAAGACACAATTGTTCACCAAAAGTGATAACAAATCTGGAAAAACATATAGCCGAATTATCATCTGAAGAGTGTATTAATATTAATGATGGAATAAGAAGCAAGGATGTAAAATTACCTGATGGTCAAGAGGCAGATATTGATATAACATATGCAAGAAAAGATTTGAAATTAGAATATACTAGTGATATGAGTGTAAAAGATAGGCTGAATAGTATCAAAAAAGATAATCCTGAGCAATATAAATATGTTATAGCTAATATTGTAATGGCAAAAAATATTTTAAAACAAATGGGTGTATATAAAAAGGTAGGAAGCGATGGAGCTACCGAACATGGAGGATTTGGAGGAATTGGAGTAGAAAATTGGATTTTACAAAATGGTGGTTCTTTTTCAAAAGCGATAGATACATATTTAGAGGTCGCAAATTTAAAGGATGAAAATGGTAAAGATATTTCTTATAATAAATTTGTAGAAAAATATCCGATTTACGATTTTGGAAATAATCATAGAGAAGGAAAAAGAGGTCATGATAAATTTAGTTCGTTTTTAAATAAAAATGAAGAAACTGGATTTAAATTTGTTAAGGAAAATTTTACTAAAATTCAAGAAAAACTAAAAGAAAGAGAGAAAAATGAACAAACAGATGAAATAAAAAAAGAAGAAAAAGAAGAAGAAAATAAAAAAATGAGAAGAAAATAGAAGAAAAAGAGCCAATAAAAATAAAGGGTAAAGAAAATAGCAGAAAAAAAATAGCATATAAGAAAAATAATCCATGGGAAAAAACAAGCAAAATAAAGAAGAATAACCGTGAAAGTTATAAAGAATCAAAACTTTGGGAAAGTATATCAATAGAAAATATACAACAGGCAAGCAAATCGAATTTTAAAATATTTAGTAAGCAAAACTTTGTTCTTATGTCTAGATTAGTTTCAAAATATGTTAATAGATCAAATGAGAGAGAACAAGAACAATATGAAAGAGGTTAAAATGGTAAAAGAAAAGAATTTTAAATTAATGTGTTCGGAAGTTTTGGAAATTTTAAATTATTGCCCCAAAAGTGATGTAGAGAAACTTCCAACTAAAATGATAAATTTATTTAAACAAAATCAATTAGAAGGGGCAAATATAAATATTGATCCAAATAAAACTATATTTGAACAAAATATTTGTGAAGAAACATTAGTTACTATGTGTTTAATATATAGAGATTATTGGGCAACAAAAGAAGAAAAATCAGAACTAGATAAGATTTTAAAAGAAAACCAGGAAAAAATAAATGAATTATATGATTATAGTAATATGTTTAAAAATGTAAATACAGAAGAAAAAGTTTCAGTAGAAACAAAAAAAGAACAAACTGAAATTAATAATAATTTAGTAGAGTATAAAGAATCAATATTTAGTAAGATAAAAAAATGGTTGAGAAATATATTTAAAAGAAAATATAATTAAAAAAATTTTAAAAAAGTATTGCCAAGAAAAAAAATATAGTATATAATACATACTGTTAGAGATAATAACAGTATATTCCTCAATAGCTCAGTTGGTAGAGCATTCGGCTGTTAACCGAAGGGTCGTTGGTTCGAGTCCAACTTGAGGAGCCAAGATAAAAAAGCTATGTATTTGTTGAGTATCAACAGATACATAGCTTTTTTATTTTTAAAATAATGTGATTTTAATGTGATTTCATATTTTTTATAAATTTATGAGAAATTGTTAAAATTAATAAACTATAAATGAACCCATAAGCTACAAAATTTATTGTTAAATTTGTTAGAATATTATCATTTGTTATATTTAATTGTGATACTCCAAATATACTTATTACTAAAATACAACATGGTATTATAAATTGCTCAAATACGTCAAATTTAAAATGTGTTGCTTTGTATAACTGATATAGGCTGATTGTGGTATTTAGAATTTCGCTGGTGTAGATTACAATTAGGTAGCCGAGTTATATTGCATGCTGGAAGTAGGAAATATATTAGGATTACACTTATTATTAAATCTGCGATATTGCAGTACATTACTTTTACTTGTTTGTCTATTCCTCTTAATATCGCATCTATAACATGGTCTATATACATAAGAAAAACAAGAGGACATAGAATAAGCAAATATTTTCCAACTGTTTTATTATTATATGCGATTATGCTTATTTCGTTAGAAAACATAAGAAAAAAGCCAATTACAAAAAGTGAAAAAATCGTGATTAAAGAAAAAAGTGTGCTAATAACTTTATTCATTTTTGTAAAATCTTTTTTTACATTATAACGTGCAAATTCTGGAATTAGTAAACCAGAAATGCTATATATAATTAAACCAGGAAATAATAAAATGTTTATTGCCATTCCGTTTATCATACCATATGTAGATAAAGCATTAGTACAACTTAGGCCACCTTTTTCAAGTTGAAGTGGTATAAGTAATTGTTTTAAAGAAGAAAGCCCAGAGCGAATATATGAAGTAAGCGCAACTGGAATTGATATTCTAAATATTCTATGTAAAAACTTATTTGAATTACACATTCTAGTAAGTTTTAAATTTTTTCTATCTAAAATGTAAAGTAAATATGTATAAACAAAAGATATTAGCTCAGATAATGTTATTCCTAATGTTAAAATAATTACAACATTATTTATATTACTTAAATCAAATTTAGGAATAAGCATTAAGATGGTAATTATTTTTATAAAAAGACTTACAATGTCACTTGAAGAAGATTTATAAGGTCTCCTTACTGCGGTAAAATAACCAGATAAAGTCATAGAGATAGATGTGAATGGCAAAGAAACAGCAATTATATGTAAAGCATATACAGAAATTCTGTTATGTAAAAAAGCAGATGATATGATTGGACCAAAAATGATTAAAATTAAACTTGAAAGAAGTCCAAAAATTAAACTCAAATGAATACATTTTTTTATTGCAATTTTTGCACCTATTTCAATATTTTTGGCTAATTCTTCTGAAATGATTCTTGTTGTAGCAAGTGTCATACCCGAATTTGCAATAGTTAGGCTAAACACATATATAGACATAACTAAACCAAACATTCCGAATACCTTCTGAGCCTACTACATTTGCGATATAAATATCGAAAAATATTCCAATTGAGCGAATAATTAAAGATACAATTGTAAGAATAATAGTGTTTATAACAAAAATTTTTAATCTTTTCAATTTCAAACTCCTATATATTAATGTATAAAATAGCATACTTTGGAAAAAATAGAATTACTAAAAATTTATTCTATTTTGGAGGAATTATGACAAAGCTAAAAAAATCAAGTAAAATTTTATTAGCAATAATAAGTATTATTGTTTTAATGTGTTGTACTTATTTTGGATGTATGGTGGTAAAAAATAATGAAGTAGTAGAAACACTTTCAAAATATGGCTCAAGAGGAAATGAAGTTACTCAGATACAAACAAAACTTAAAAGATGGGGATATTATAGTGGTTCGGTTGATGGAATTTATGGAAGTCAAACTGTAAGTGCTGTTAAATATTTTCAAAGGAAAAATGGACTTACGCAAGATGGAATTGCTGGACCTAAAACATTGGCTGCAATGGGAATTACTTCGTCTAGCAATAGTTCTAGTAGCAGTAGTAGTAATTCGTCAGATTTAAATTTGTTAAGCAGAATAATTTACTCAGAAGCAAGGGGAGAGCCATATACAGGGCAAGTTGCAGTTGGTGCAGTTGTTTTAAATAGGGTTAAGAATTCAAGTTTTCCTAATACTATTGCAGGTGTAATATATCAGGCAGGAGCATTTGATGCTGTTTCAGATGGGCAATTTAATTTAACACCAAATGCAACCGCAAAAAAGGCTGCACAAGATGCTTTAAATGGGTGGGATCCTACCTATGGAGCAATATATTATTTTAATCCAAAAACTGCCACCAGCGCTTGGATATGGTCAAGGCCGATGACAGTAACAATTGGAAATCATAGATTTTGTAAATAATTATTTTAAATTTAACATTTCAATTTCAGATCTTTTATATTCTTCGGGTTTTAAGCCAACACGTGTTTTCATATATTTTAAAAGTAGTAGAACACAAGCCGTCGAAATAATGCCAATTACCATAAAAGCATAAGCTGAATTTGAGTATTCTACAATGATAGAGCCGATAACCGCAATTAAACTTGCTACTAAGCTTTCAAAGAAAGTTGTTATAGAGTAAATTTTGTTGCGGGCTTTTGTTGTAGAAAAATTGTTCAAATATCGTTTTATTATGGTATGGAATGGACCACGAATTATATATTGTAAAGCAAAAATTAACATTACAGTAGTAAATAAGCTTTTAGGATCAGTTTCAAATATTGCTACAAATCCTAGTAAAATGCAAGATACACAATATGGAACAATAAGAACAGTTAATGTGCGGTTTTTAAATTTTTTATTAAACCAGTTTTGCCTATTTGCAGATATTGCTGCTATGATTCCCATTACTGCAAAAATAATTCCAAAATATTCAGCAGATACATCTAATTCTTTTAATAGACTTCTACGTAAAGTTAGAGTAAGTGCTAAAATCCCATAAAATAAGCTGTAAATTGTAATCAATGAGCGAAGTCTATCAGATTTCAATACATATCTAAAACCATATTTGAAGTCCTTGAAAAAATCTTTAAATGACTGAGAAATACTAGTAGTAGATTTACTTTTTAATTTCTCTGTACTTGTTTTTGGAATTTCACATAGCCTATATGATAAAATTGTTGCAATAATGTTAATAAGTAGTGAAATAATAATTGGCAAATATGGATTTATTACATATGTAAAACCTGTAAAAAGAGAGGTTATTCCATCAAATAAATAAAAGTATGAAAATCCTCTGCCATCAATTTTTCCAAAAATTTCTCCTCGGTTTTTGGAATGTGGAACAGACTCATATAAAAAGTTTGATTCACACATATTTTTTATTATAAATCCAAAAGAAGAGAAAAATGTTGCGATAACTACACTTATAAAGTTGTTACAAAATAGTAAGGCAAATAAATAAACATTTACCATACTATTTGCAAATATAAGACTATTTCGTTTTCCTATTTTTTCTACAATGATAGTACAAAAAGGTTGAAGAATGAATTTAAATAAAGGATAAAAAGCATCTACCAAAATTACTTGGGCAGGAGTTAAGCCTTTAATATCAACAAGAAATAAAAACGAAATAGAGTAAAAAAACAGCAAATCCCAAGAGAGCATTTTATACCACGGGAATATTTTCATATTATTTTTTCTTATTAAAGTTTCATCTGTTAATTTCTGCATAAATACCTCCATTTTTTGTAGTAAAATTATAACACAAGGAAAAATTTTTGCCAAGAGGCGAAGTCATCCTTGACAAATTTCGCATGTATTGATAATATAAATGGGAGAAAGTGTTTGGAGGAGAATATGTTGATATATCCAAAAATATATTTAGAAAATGCAACTAAGATTAGTGAAAAAATTATTAAAGAAAATAATATTAAGGGAATTATTTTAGATGTTGATAATACATTGCTTTATTATAATAGAGAAATGTTGGAAAATGTAGATATTTGGTGTAATAATTTGAAAGAAAAAGGGATAAAATTCTGTATTGTATCAAATAGCAATAAAAAGGATAAAATAAAAATGATTGCAGAAAAGTTGAAAATTCCTTATATAAGTTTTGGCATGAAACCTTTGAAATTTGGATTGAAGAAAGCACAGAGGATTTTGAAATTAGATAGTACAAACATTGCTGTTGTAGGAGACCAAATTTTTACTGATGTAATTGGCGCTAATAGATGTAAAATGTTTTCAATATTGGTTAAACCATTGGAAGAAAAGGATATTTTGATTACTAGAATTAAAAGACCAATTGAAAATGCTGTTATTAAAAGATATGTAAAACAAGAGGAGGAAGAGGAAAATGTACATAAATGATATTCATATTATTTGCTATATAATATTTGGGATATTGGGCGTCGCGGTTCGGACAATTTACTGACTGGATAATTAAAAGAATGTCAAAAGAGAAAAAAGTTTTTGAAAAAGGTGCATTTAAGGAGTTTAAGAATGAATTTGTTCCCAATTATTTTCTAATGATACTTACAGCAATAATTTATATTGCATTAGTATATGTATATGGATGGAGCAATAATTTTGTGCAGAACTTGACATTGTTCAAATTTGTAATACTTGTTCCAATATTACTAGCAACATTTGTAATAGATTATAGACTACAAATAATACCAAATAGATTAAATTTAAGCTTATTTGAAATTGGAATAATTTTTACTTTTTTATATGGATTTAACAATATAAATATTGCAAAAGATATGTTTTTTGGACTAATTGCAGGAGGGGGAATATTCTTACTTATTACGCTAATTGGAGGACTAATTGCAGGAAAAGAAGCTATGGGCTTTGGAGATGTTAAATTGATGTGCGGGTTAGGCTTAATGTTTGGACTTGGAGGTACAATAATTGTAACATTACTTTCTTTCTTAATCGGTGCAGTTTTAAGTATAATTCTTTTAGTTAGTAAAAAGAAAAAAACAAGCGAATACATACCATTCGGACCATTTATAGTAATAGCATCATTTATTAGTATGTTTGTGCCATTTGTGTATTTGGCAACAGCCTTAATGAAAATATTCACACTACGGTTTGTATTAAAGGGGTGATTTTTATGAATCCAAGAATTAAATGTTTAAGAAATCAGCTTAATTCTTTAAACATTGAAGGAATGATTGTTTCTAATCCAATAAATATTAAATATTTAACAAATTTAGATGCAGAAGGAGAGCTTTTGATTACTAGAAAAGAAAATATATTTCTTACAGATAGTAGATATATTGAAGCGGTAAATAGTGCGTTAACGATAGATTCAGAAATAATTGCTTGGGATAAAAGAGGAATGATAAGAGAAGATTATGAAAATTTCTTCTTATTTTGTGAAAAAGTTGGATTTGAAGAAAGCTATGTAACATATGAACAATATAAAAATATTATGCAACTATATAGAATAAATGAACTTGTTGAAACAGAAGGCATAATTGAAAAACAAAGACGTATAAAAGATGAGGACGAGATAAAAAACATAGAAAAAGCATGTGAAATTACAGATAAATGTTTTGAATTTTTGAAAACTTATATAAAAATAGGAATGACAGAAAGAGAAGTTGCATATAAAATTCAAGATTTTTTCATAAAAAACGGAGCAGAAGGAGTTTCATTTGACCCGATTGTAGCAACAGGTACAAATTCTTCAATGCCACATAGTGTGGTTACAGATAAGAAAATAGAAAAAGGAGATATTATTTTAATTGACTTAGGTTGTAAATACAACGGATATTGTTCAGATATGACAAGAACAATATTTATGGGAGAAATGGATGATACCATAAAGTCAGCATATGACCTAGTTCTAAGCGTTCAAGAACAAGCCTTATCTGAGATGAAAGAGGGAGCAAATATAAAAAATATTACAAAAAATGTTGAACAAGAGCTAAAAATTAACAGATTTGATTTAATTCATGCACTAGGACATGGAGTTGGACTGGATGTACATGAAATTCCGGTACTATCTTCAAAATATGATAATTTATTAAAAGAAAATATGGTTATTGCAGTAGAACCACGGTGTGTATGTTACAAAATCATTTGGAATAAGAATAGAAGATACTATATTGATAACAAAAAATGGTTGCATAAATTTAACTAAATCTGAGAAGAATTATACTATAATAGCTTGATTTTTTGAGATAAATGTAGTAAAATATTAACATAAATTTTATTTGAAAAGGGGTTATAATTATGGCAGAAGTATATATGGCAGGAGATGTAAGAAACGGAACTACATTTGAATTAGACAATTCAGTATATAAGGTTGTAGAATTTCAACACGTAAAACCAGGAAAAGGAGCTGCATTTGTAAGAACAAAATTAAAGAATGTAATTACAGGAGCTGTACTTGAAAAAACATTTAATCCATCAGAAAAATTACAAGGTGCTGAAATTGAAAAAAGAGATATGCAATATCTTTACAATGATGAAAATTTATATTATTTCATGGATAATGAAACATATGAGCAAATCCCTCTTAACAAAGAACAATTAGGTGATGCTTTAAAATTCATTAAAGAAAATATGAATTGTAAAATACTTTCTTTCAAAGGTAAAGTATTTGCTGTTGAACCACCAATGTTTGTTGAGTTGGAAGTTACATATACTGAACCTGGATTTAGTGGAAATACAACAACAACTTCTGGAAAACCAGCTACACTTGAAAATGGATATGAAATATCAGTACCTTTATTTGTTAATATTGGTGATGTAATAAGAATCGATACTAGAACTGGTGAGTACATGGAAAGAATTTAGTCAAAAGGAGACTTAAATTAGTGTCAGATTTAGAAAAGCAATATCAAAAAATGATTGAGACTTTGGAAAATTCAATTAAAGATAAAGATGAATTAATGAAAGCAAAAGAACAACTAGATGATATTGTATCCATTGTTGTTGATGATTGTAATGAGATAATGGATAGATATGATGAGAGGATAAAAAAAATTCAAGATAAAAATAGTGAGTATGAAACTAGAATTACGATTTTAGAAGAAAAACTAAGATATTTTGAAAAGATGGTTGAAAGCGAAGATTATGATTTCTTTATTACTTGTCCTTATTGTGGATTTGAATTTCAAACTGATTATGACGATGAGATTGATGAAATTGAATGCCCAGAGTGTGGCCAG
>OLGM01000861.1_pt1 | contig 16413 bp, 16 predicted proteins | sample 1606001 | NCBI WGS metagenome assembly OLGM01 (sample SAMN03283294) | human gut metagenome | biome: human-associated habitat; material: feces | host: Homo sapiens | place: Peru | collected 2012
TATATAATTACTAGATTTATATTGTTCCTCATATTCATTAACACTCGAATCTAATTCTTTCTCACTCATAATTAAGCCTCCTGTGTCATATGTACAATTATAACATATTTTTAGATTTTTTATTGCATGTATTAGTTAAAATACATTTTAAAATCTTTAATACTTTATTATATAAAAATGTAATCTCTTTTGGTATTTGATCACAATTAAAGTATTTTGTTAAAGTTAATATATCACTTGCCAACTCATACTCATATTCATCATTTTGAATTTTGATTTTTATTTTATTGAAATTATTTTCATACAATTTTTGATTTGCTTTTTTAAATGCTTCTATGTTTCTATTATCAGTAGTATCATAATGAAAAGCATCATGTCGAATATCAAGATATTTTTTATTTAAGCTATCATCTGTAAATTTTATTTCATTTATTATCTCTTTTAATAATTCTAAAATTTCGGCATTACAAAAATAACTATTATAATCTTTTTTCGTATAAATTATATTTAGCAATTTAAGTGCTTCTTTCAAATGACCAAAATAAAATTTAGATACATACAAAGAATATGAAATTTTTATATCATCAGATTCATATTTCCCACTATCAATAGAATTTAATAATCTTTTAGCCATCATCATATCGTTAAAACATCTGGTTATATTAAATAACATATTTCCATATTTGTCATTACTATAATATTTACTTCTATCTATATTCATAAATTACTCCATACTATTTAAATATTTTTCTATTTCCACTTTAAATTTTGTTAACATTAAAGTTATTCTTTCGTAATAATCAGTTTCTAAAAAATATTTTGGATTCAAATCTAAATAATTATATATTTCACCATTTTCTATCAATCGGTAATATCTTTCATAATATTCTAACAAAGATTTTTTCTCAATATACTTATAATTAGCATATTTTAAGACCAAGTGTTCCTTGTTTGATTTAGATATTTCACTTTCATATTTAAATATTTTATCTTTAGTTCTTAATTTTGATGGCAACATATATAATGCATCAAATTCTGATAAATTAGAATTCAAAACTGATATTTGTCTTAAAATACAAGCTGTACATAATCCACAGTGCGTTTCACCACTTTTTCTATTAGATAAAGCTTGAATACCATGATTTTTTGAACATGTTTTTGTATTCTTTATTTCCTTTTTATATTCATCTGGAATTTTATTTAAAACTTCTGATTTTGTTAAATACATATATGGATTAACAATTCTAATATTTATATTTAATTCATTTAAAATTTTATTAATTAAGTATATAGTCTTAGGATGTGTAGTTTTCGTAACAACTCTCCTAAAATAAAATTTTGGATTTAGCGACATAATACCATTTTCATACATTTTAATTTCACTAATTTTAAAATAATCAGCAAAGATAAATGCATTAGCAAGAAAAAATAATGTTCTAGTTCTTTGAGTATAATGAGTATCTTTACTTAAATTATATTTGTCTATTATAATATGACTATTCATATCATTCATTAAAAATTCTTTGTAAACGTATTCTGCATTAATAACTTCAGTATCATTTGTTTTTGTTGTTATATATAGTGTTTTATTATATTTTTCGGCAAGTGCTCCTGAAAAAGCATCAAGTCCTCCAGATAATAAACATACATTATTATATTTTTTTGTTTGTAAGTCTAGCCTACCTGTATCTATCTTTTTTACGCCTTCATTTTTAACTATTTGGATATCCCAATTTTCTCCATTGGTCATATACTTAACTAATTCATAAAGATCTGGGATTATTTTTTTTATTTTATCATAATTGTAAATTGGAACAGTTATTTTAAGTTTTCTACCATTATCCACATTTTCATCTCTAGGGGTAAAAAAATCGTGATAGCATATGGAAACAAATAAATCATAAACATCTAATACTAAATCATTGCTATATGAACCAATTTCGAGCATGTTCTTTTCACTAAAATGTAATTCATGTGGATTTTTATTAAATTGATCAAAAAATTTATTCATTTATTTTATCCTTTCAAAGCCTGCATTGCAGTATTATATGCTTTATTTAAATTTTTTATAGTTAACTCTTCATCATCAATATTTTCAACAAAATTAGCATCTAAACATAAACTTAGTGAATTATTTGTATTTCTTTCAATATAATTACTAAACTCCTCATCTGTGATTTTATCATTAAAATTTTCTATTTGCTGAGATGCATCTTCAAATGTATAAGACTCAATAACATTTTTTAGTATGTTTTGTATATATTTAATAATAAAGGCAACAGGATTTACATTTTCAGCAAATATATCTACTTCTAATAATGTATCTTTAAATGATTGTTTTAAAGTTTCTTCGTTTTCTATTCCTAAATAATCTGCTAAAATTTCTATTTGTTGTACCTTATTATAGCTAGTTATTCCAGATATTCCTAATCCTGATAATCCAGATAAATTGATTGTTTTGATTGTTTTTACAATTTTCTTAACAGAACTATAATATACACCTGAGTTAAAAATATTATTAGATGCTTTTTTTATCTTACTCTGTCCTTTATCTGGAAACACAAATTTTGGTATTAAATTTGCTAATCCATTTCCGCCATTTGTTGATGAAATTATACCATTAGAAATTGTTTCATTAATAATTCTATTTGATCTAGGTAATGTCTTTCTTGTAGATGTTCCCATACACTTCACTTCCTCTACTTCAAAAAAAGCAGTATCCATCTTAAAAAAGATTAAATACTGCTTATCTTTATAGATTTATTTTACCATATTTATACATTTTTTTCAGTATTTTCAAGATAATTTAGCTTTTTTTATAATTAAAAAACAAAAAATAGCATTTATTCCTTAAATAAACACTATTTTAACATCATTTAATATCTTCTAGATAAATTATACTATCTAACTTAATCGTTTAAATATAGCCGTCTTAATACCCTTATAAATTTAATCAATGTAAGAGCTAAGTCTCTCCTCCTGCATTTATGTGATTAGATATAACAATAACATTATCATCACTTCCAAATGCATTTTTAATTCTATTGATTCTTTGAGTTGGACTCAAAGTTTCATCTGTTTCCCTCGTAATATATACAGGAATACCAAGTCTTTTTAATTCATCATACATTATTCTACTAATAGCTAAAGTCATATTTTTTTCAATTATATCATTTCCACTAGCACCATTGTCTGTCCCTCCATGGCCAGGATCAATTATAATTTTATAATTATTCATAAGTATCACCTAGAATAGTTTATGAAAAAAAATGAAATATGGCACTTTTCATATTTCATTTTCTATTTATTTTAAACTACACACAACTTCAATTATAAAAATTTTTTTAACACCTTATTAAAATGGTGTTCTTTTATAAATTCAAAAATATTAATAACTTTTGGATTTATCCTGTTCCTCCATGACCAGGATCAATTACAATTTTTTCAATTCACTTAAATTAGGACAAGTTGCTATAGCTCTTTGAGCTAACCCAAATTCATTACCATAATTATATTGTGATACATAGACCAATGTACCTTCAAATTTGCAATTAATTGGTCTTCCTAAAATCCAACCAATAAATATTGCTTCATTAGGATCGGAACAACAAAATTGTTCAAAATAAAGTTTTGCCATTTCTTTAGTCCAAGTCATCGGATTATATTCTAAAAATCCATTTCCTATAGGTGTGCTTGCATTATATAAAGCAGCTAAAACTTCATTTCGATCTTTATCAGAAATATCTATCACATCAGGTTCTACTTCTATATATCCATAATCAACATTAGGAAGTTCTTCTTGAGTAAGACCCAATACTTCATAATTAAATTTTTTTCTAAATTCTTGGGCGAACTCCAAAGATGAACATTGTCTAACATAATGAGGTATAAGTGCAATAAATGAAAGCGTATTCTCATCATTTCTTTCAGCATCTTGTAAAGCTATTTTAAAAGCTAAAACTAAAGTATCGACATCTACTTTATCAGGAATCATTTCAGCTAGTTTATGATAAAATTCACTTTCTTTATTAAATCTATTTAAAGTTCCAGTTGCTGCTCCAAAACATTCTTTTGCATTTTCTAAAATCAGCATAATAACACCTCTTATCTTTTATTAGCAGAAAATGGTTTTAAACTTTTTACAGATGGTTCTTCCACATTTAAATCGCTATTCTTTAATTCTTTAAATTTTGATAAATAATCATAATATTCTTTCTTTGTTTCATCATTTCCTTCTAAATAACCACTTTCAATTAAACCATCTTTTTGTACTAAAATATACCAACCATCTCCAAAAAAAATTTTGGTATAAATACTATAGTCAATTGGAGATTCTTCATGATTAATTTGATATCTTAAAGAATTCACATTAAGTGATATTTCATCCAAAGTATCAATATTTGTTTTGCCAACATCATTAATAATTGTAACTTTTTTTCTAGGATCCTTATATTGAACTCCAACAACGCCATATCTGGTTTTTTCTGGAAACTCACCGGCTAATATTTTTTGAATATTCGAATCATAAACATAAACATCATTTTCCAATGGTCTAGGCACACTTCCTTCTATCTCTTTTAAATCATTAAATGCATAATCAGATTTACCAACTGTAACAACTTTAATTCTTTGAATATCATCCTCTGCTTCTTGTGAAATATTTAACATTTGTTCAGCAACTTTTTTATATACATCAACTAATTTAATATCATCTTTATACATACCATGACACGGACTACCAGCTTCAACACTATCAAAGCAAATTACATCACCATTACGCCATACCCAACTTTGAGTTAGAAATTGACCTTTATAATAAACTACAAAAGTTCTACCATTTCTAGATTGCATTGAATGTCTAAGTGCTGAATAAGATTCTCCTCTAACCGTAAAACAGCAATGTGATAAGTATCCTACTGCTACAGCCATTGGATCCGCCAAATCTAATATTTTGTATGAAAAATCTCCTAATTTTCCCTCGATTTTAGGGATAGATGAATATCCTCTATTTCTTGCATCTTTGCATAACTCTATAGCTTCAGACAATAGTATCGGATTAGTTGTATTCATTTCTCTTAAAGCATGTTTAAGTTCAATTTCATCAGGTTTTAATTCAATAGGTAAATCTATATCTTCAAAATGTTTTACAATTCGTATAATACTTAATACTCCATTACATGATTTTTTAATTTCTTCAAAAGAATTACAGAATTCAGTAAAATATCTTTCAAATTCTGGTATATCTCCTCTTATCATTTTATTAATTGCGGAATTATTTTCTCTCATCATGCCTCTACCAAAAAGATAGTTAATCAATTCTTGATTTATATTAGGATTTCCATTTTCATTAATAGTAACATTTTCATATTTTAAACCATCAAATAGATTTTCCATTCTATTACCTTGCATATTAGATTCTAGCAAATATTTTCCTTTATCATATCCAAAGAATAGCAATAATTGCAATCCCATTCGTTCTGCAAAAGACAAATTATCTGCGTTATTGTTAGTTCTATTAATTGTATTCTTCCATTTTATAACTGGATTAATATTTAACTTAATTAATTGTTCATCAGTTAAAAAATTAGTAATATAATCAGCATTATCCACTAATGTTCCACACTTTGATAAATAAATCAAACCTTTATAAGTTCTAGCCATGTAAACTTTGTCAAATGGCATTGTTCCCTTTGCTAATCTATAAAATATACCATTTAAAGAAATATTATTTTTATAAGTTCCGTCTTTTTTACATCTTTTTAATAAATCATCTGAAAATATTTCCCTAAGTTCTAGAAATAAAGCATTTTCATCATTAATAATTCTAGCTTTTAGTAATTTACCACAAGCAATTATTGCCTCAATATAATCATCAAATATTAATTTAGTTTTGCCATCTTTCCCTATGTTTTTAACTAATTTTTCAAAATCATCAAGTGTATAATTTTTACCATTACATTTCTCTACAAATTTAGTAATGATATCAACTTTTGTTGCATCATTGATATATTTTGATAAACCACTATCAGAGTAAGCAATATCTAAAAGTTCTAAAATAACTTCTACACTAAATTTATTACTTTCATATTGAGTCCTGTTATCAAATAAAGAAAGTGTCCTTTCTATTCCCATTTGATAAAATTTTTTTTTAAATAAATTAAATAAGTCCTTATCGGTTAATGATTTGTCATCAGGATTATTATAAACATCATAATTAATTAAATATTTATATCTTGTAAATAAAAGTTCAAACTTAGAAATAGAAACTTCATCTATTTTATTTTTATATATTTCAAAGAATTTATTAAATGTTTTAACTCTATATGATTTTAAAAGTATAAATTCTATTAATTTATCAGCTGATATTTTTTTTAATTTTTCATACTGGCTTGATAATCTTTCACAGATTAAATTCTCATCTAAGTCTTGAAGCTCCAATAAAATATCATCTTCAATCTTATCAGGAAATAATTCTTTTAATTTCAATCTTCCTTGATCACTTATAGAATAATAAAAATTAGAAAACATTTCACCTTCTGAATTTAATTTATTTCTATATTTATCTATTGCAACTAATTGCATATCATCTGGTAAATTAATTATACAAATTTCAATTAAAGATGAAGTAAATTCTTTATAATAATTATTTAATAAGGACATGATACTATCTGTACCCATTAAGCCAATACATTTTATCCATACAACCATTGGATAATCTTTTATATTTTCAAAAGCAGCTTTACTCCATAATGATTTGTCTTTTGACATAAAAGCTAAACACATTAAAGCTTGTTGAAATATTTCTTGTTTAATTTGTTTTTGTGCATTAGATTTATGAGCTAATACATCTAAAACTCGTTGTTGTTCTGAAAAAATTGTAAATCCTATATTTTTCTGATATTCCATTACAAGTTTAGTTGCTTTCTCCATTGGTAACCTAAGAACACTATTTAATAAAATTTCATATTTCATATTTAAAACGCCCCTTGAACAATTTGTACAATTGACTACTATATTAACACAGGAATATTGATAAAACAATTGAATTATATATTCAAGCTATATAAAAAAATGAAATATGACACTCTTCATATTTCATTTGATATTTATTTTAAACTATCAGTAAATGTTTTATATCTGTATCTCTTGGAGTTGATGAAAATCTTTGACCACTTTGCCAATTTCCACCTTTAGCCATATCTTCAAGTAATTTACCGCTTTAACCAAGTCCACTTGATGTTGAAGTACAGAAAGGTATAATGGTTTTACCAGTAAAATCATTATCTTTTACAAAATTATTTACTGGCCAAGCAGCTATTCCCCACCATATTGGATATCCAATTAAAACTATATCATAACTATCCCAGTTATCTATCTTAGTATTAGTTAATTCTACATTTCTTAAAGACTCATCATTATGTTCTTTTGAAACTCTTGAATTTTCATTTGACCAATTTAAATCATCTGATGTATAAATATCCTTTGGTATAATTTCAAATATATCGGCATTTAAATTATTAGCTATCTTTTTAGCAACTTCTTCAGTATGACTTTGAGCAGAATAATAGTTTTTCCATTAAACGTATTAGTATTACTATCGTTTATAGTTGTATTGTTATTATTTTCATCTGCATTATCATTTACTTTATTTTTATTAATTGCAAAATAAGCTCCAACTCTTATCCCAATTACTATTAGTATTACTATAATTAAATATTATGGATAAAAATAAATATTCAATGAAAGAAACATGCGAAAAAACTGGATTAACCTATAACACTTTAAAATTTTATTGTAATGAAGGATTAATTCAAAACGTAAAAAGAAATAAAAGTAAGTATCGAGTATTTGATGATAATGATATAAATTGGATTAAAAGTTTAACTTGTTTAAAAAATTGTAGTATGAGTATTGCTGAAATGAAAGAATACTTAAATTTATGCTTAAAAGGAAAATCTTCAATACCTGAAAGACAAGTTATACTTGATGGTAAACTTGATGAATTAGAACAAAAGAAAAAAGAGATTGAAGAAGCAATTAATTTTGTTCATTGGAAACAAAATTTCTATAAAGATGTTCTATCAGGAAAGAAAGAATATTTTAGTTATTTAATAGACACAAAAAAAGATGGTAATTAGCCATCATTTTTATATTATTTTTTCTTATAAAGCAAATTTGATTTATTTATAATTTTATCTAATCTCTTAAAATCATTATTTTTAATAGATGAATTTATTGAATTAAAATCTTCTTTAGTATAGTAAACTCTCATTGATTTTTTCATACAACTATCGCTTAAATATAATTGCCTTCCACTTTTTTCTTCAGATAAATCATAACCAGTAAAATCAGAAAAGTTTTCATGATTTTTTATTATACTTTCAATATTTTCATAATATGTTACAAACACTAGACATTCATCTTGATATTCTAAATATGCATATTTACTCTCACCCATACTTGGTGTACTAAGCTCTAAAACATCATTATTTAAAGAAACACTAAAAAGAGATTTATCATAATCATGTTTTAAATAAACATGTGAACAAAAATAATTAAATAAAATAAATGAGATTATAAAAACACTTATAAAAAGAACAACTAAATTTACTTTTCTTAAGTTTTTATTTTTTAATTCTACTCCACTTAAAACATTAATCATATTCGCTTCAAATTTTTCTTGATACTTTTCATTATCAATTTTTTCTCCCGATAATAATTCATTAACTGAAATCTCCAAAACTTCACATATTGAATTATAAAGTGAGATATCTGGCATACACTTACCATTTTCCCATCTAGATATACTTCTACTATTAACATTAAGAATAGATGCTAATTCCTCTTGAGTTAGTTTCTTTTTCTTTCTCCTATCTGCAATAAATTTTCCGATTTTTTCTTGATCCATAATTATTCTTCCCTTCTGTCTTAACTATACAAAATTTGATTCATTTTTAACACGACATAAAGTGAGAATTAATTACTTTTCATTATAATCTTCTAAGAAACTTTTATATTTACCATTCTTTTTAGTTCCTAAAATACAATTTAAATTAACATTATCCATACTTTTAAAAATATTGTGATCAATTTCTCTATTGATTTGTCTCATTTTTTTAATTAATTCTTTCATTTTTCTCTCCTTAAATTTCACAATCTAAGTATATATCATTTCATCAAAAAAGGGGTTATTTTTTAACCTCTAACTTCACACTATTTTTTATAGAACCGCTCTTATTCCCACATATCTGTGTAATCATCATTCTTACTATATTCATTGTCCATTTTATTTATATATGCATAATATTTATATAAACCACTGTTTGGTTTCTTATAACTTATTTTTTCAATTCTAACACCTTTTAGAAGTGATTCAGCAATATATAAATATTCAGAATCTTTTCCAGCAATAAGAGCTGTATGTCCCCAACGCGCTACGACATCTCCTACTTTATAATCATTAGAATTAGCATATTCATAAGTAAGAGAATGCATTTCACCAACATCACTCATATCTTTATATTTATCATTTATTCCTGCTCCAATATCACCAACATCTAAACCAGAATTATATAAAGACCAAGTAACAAATCCCGAACAATCCAATCCATTTGGCATTTTAGCTCCCGGTTTATATCTATTGTGATCTTGTAAGTTTGTTAAAGGACAACCCCAAATAGCTGGTCCCTTATATGAAACTTGTATATCATTAAATTTATCTTCACTTAAATATAATCCTTTATGATAGTATCTTCCTTCTCCATCTGCTCTTCTTAACCCAGATTCATGCATTCTCCCATTTTCATAAAAATAAGATACTTTATATTTAAATGATAAAGTCATAAATCTAATTGTTTCTATTAAAGCAGCACGAGTTCCTTCACCTTTATTCAAGACTCTAGTTCTTAATGCCTCATCAATAATATGAGCTTCTTCTTCAGTATAAGCATGACATGGTAAAAAACTCTTTTTATCATCAAGTTCTGGTTTTCTAATTAAATCAGTAACAGTAACTAATACTTCACTTTTTTTACCTGACTCACTTTTTAAAGTAACTTTTGAAGTACCTAAAGAAACACCTTCAATATATCCTTCATTTATAGAAACAACATCATTGTTTTCACTTTCTAAAGTAAGTTTGTAATTATCATCTTTACTTTCAACTCTATAATTAAGCTTGGCTTTTTCACCAACTGCTAAATAATAAGTATCAACATTAAATTTTATATTAGTAACACTGTCTTTTACTTCATTAAATACAGGAACACTTATATTTTCTTTATGCTCAAATATCAAATTGTATCCATGAAAACAAGAAAAAGCAAATATTACAATAGATACAATCAACGACACTTTTTTCATATAACTACCTCACACTTTGATTATATATAAGTTTCTAATTTTTATCAATAAAAACATTATAAACCTAAAATAAATGTTGCAAAGTTAAAGTAAATAATTAGACTACAAGCATCAACAATAGTAGTGATAAATGGACTTGCCATAACAGCTGGATCAAATCCTAATTTTTTAGCAATCATAGGTAATGTACATCCAATTAGTTTAGCTAATATAACTGTTACAATTAAAGTTGAACATACACATAATGCAACACTTGTACTAACACGATCAACAATTAATAATTTAAAATAATTGCATATTGCTAAAGTAACAGCACATAAAATAGAAACTCTAAATTCTTTAAACATAACTTTAAAAATATCTTTAAATTTTATATCATTTAAAGATAAAGCACGAATAACACTTACACTTGATTGACCACCGGCATTACCACCTGTATCCATAAGCATTGGAATAAATGCTGTTAAAATAGTCATTTTTGATAAAGCAGATTCAAAGCTTTCAATTATTTTACCAGTAAAAGTTGCTGAAATCATAAGAAGTAGTAACCATGGAATTCTTGCTAAAAAAGTTTCAAAGACTCCAGTTTTATCATAAGGTTTATCCACGGGAATTATAGCCGCCATTTTCTTAATATCTTCAGTTGCTTCACTTTCAAGAACATCCAAAACATCATCAATAGTAATTATACCAACTAGTCTTTCTTCAGAATCAACAACTGGCATAACAGTCAAATTATATTTATGGAACATATTAGCAACTTCTTCTTGATCTGTATATGTACTTACATAAATTATATTAGTTTTACATACATTTTTAATCGTGTCGTTTTCATCTGCAAAAAGTAAATCAGTTGCTTCAATACTACCATATAATTTTCTTTTATGGTCAACTACATAACAAGTATTGATAGTTTCAAAATAAGTTATTTCATTTTCAAGTTGGGAAACAGCTTCTTTAACAGTTGTTTGACCTTTAAATTCAACATATTCAACTGTCATTATAGAACCAGCTGTATCTTCTTCGTATTTTAGTAATTTATTTATATCTTTTCTAGTTTCATCACTACAATTTTTAAGAATCTTATCAACAATATTTGCTGGCATTTCTTCCAAGATATCTGTAGCATCATCAGCATACATTTCATCTATTAAATTAACTGTTTCACTTTCACTTAATTGTCTTAACAAATTAGTAGCTACAACTACATCAAATTCAGCAAAAACAGCAACAGCCTTATCCTTAGGAATTATTCTAAATACTTTAGCTAAATCATCATATGATAAATCACTCAATAACTCAGCTAAATCATTTTCATTTAATTCATCAATAATTTTTTTTAATTCTAAAACATTTTTAGAATCAATTAATTTTTTTACTCTTTCTAACATTATAACCTCCAAAAAGTGATATTATTTTTTAACTTACTACTACTCGGATCCGAATCCATAATATCACCTCCAAAAGTCATAAACTAATTATAATATATATTTATTCAAAAAAAAAGATTTAGCCATGCTAAATCAATATAATTTTAACTTATTCAGTCACCATCCATCAAAATCAACTTCACATTGTATATTAATTATATCACTTGGATTATAAAAAAACAGATTTAGAAATTTCTAAATCTATTTTTTACTCTTTTTTGTCGTTTTTTTTGTTTCTGTTTTTTTCTCTTTTTCTGAAACTTCTTCTTTTACTTCTTCAGATTCACTTTCTGATTCAGTATAAGCACCAGTTGAGTTTCTTCCAAATAGAATAGCAACAACAATAGCTGCAGTTACACCTAAAACAATATAACTAACTACATCACTTTTCTTAGTTGTTTTATTATCTTTGCTAGTTTTGTCCTTAACTTCAATAGTTCCATTTTGAATACCAGCAACAACATCAACGTAATTTTTGTCTTCATATTCTTCATTGATAGCTTTTACTATTTGTTCAGGACTTGATTCACTTGAGAATCCTGTAAAATATTGATCTCCAATTACATAGAATGGAACACCATCAACATCAAAATTAAAGTATGTACCAACTTTAGTCATTAAATTATTATTATCTTGGTTTCCCCATACTTCATAATCAACTATACGGAATTTAGAATTCATTGTCTTATCTTTCTCTAATTCAGCAGTATAATTATGTAGTTTTTGACAATATCCACAAGTTGATCCATAAAATATATAAAAATTAATTGGGTCTTTGCTTGCTTTCTTAGTAGTCTTTGCATTAACTGTCAAAACAGGAAATACAACCAAAACCATAATCATTAAAATTTTAAAAAACTTTTTCATTACCATATCCTCCTAATCAAAATTATATCATAATATAAATGAAATGTATTATTTTTTTTAATTTATTATAAAATTACTTTTGAATTTATTCCTAATGGAATACCAACAAAATACCAAATAAGTATTAATACTATCCACATAGCTAAAATAGCAAATGAATAAGGAAGCAAATATTTAGTCGATTTTAGAAGTCCAGTTCCATCTTTTTCATATTTCTCCATGAATGATACATAAATTACAAAATATGCCATTGCAGGTGTTAATGGATACATTATACTAGAAGCACTTGTAAATATTAATTGAGCAAACTCTGGCGTAAATCCAGCAGTCATCATCATTGGCACAACTGTACCAGAAAGTATTGCCCATCTATTAACAAATGATGGAAGTAACATAACAGAAATCATACTTATAAAAAATACAAGTAAAATTAAAGGCACTCCTCCAAAATTTGTATAAGTTAAAATCTTAGCAAGTCCAGCAGTTACCAAAGATCCTATATTTGTATATTTGAGCAAACTAATAAACATACTTGCGCAGAATAATAAAACTATTATTTTTCCGATTCCATCAAGTGAATGCGATAAAAAGTCACATATATCACGATGATTGTTTATATTCTTTGTTCCAAGGCCATATAAAAGACCAAGTAAGAAAAACAAAATTGTAACAACAAATACAAAACCACTGTTGAAGAATGAATCATATCCAAAAAGTTTATCAATATACCTAGTTTGAGAATAGTCTAAGAAGTTTCCTCCTAAAGGAGCATATGGAATAATATTATATATAAATATCATGAAATATATTGCTCCTCCAAATAAAGCAAGAAATAACCCACGTTTTTCACGTTTAGTTAGTTTTTCTTTTGGATCAACTATCTCTTCTTCAACTTCATATTTGCCCATTTTAGGCGCTATTATTTTTTCAGTAACATATGTAAGTAAACTTGTTCCAATAAATATAGCCGCAATCATTATAATAAAGAATGAAAATGATGAAATAACATAGCCAGAAGAAATAGTATTAGCAGACATTTCCGTATAACTTGCAAGTGATGAACCAACACTACTTAACATAAAGTTCATTCCATATCCTAAAGATAGCGCTGCAAATGAACTTATAATTCCAACTGTTGGATTACGTTTACCATATTTAAATAGTAAAGCAGCTAAAGGAATTATTACCACAAAACACAAATCTCCAGTTAAAGAAGCAAGAACACATACAAGCATAAGTACAAAAGTAACTGTTGTTTTAGAAACATTCTTAGTTAATACAAAGAATAACGTATCTAAAAATCCACTTTTATCCATTATTCCAATACCAATTAAAACAATTAATAACATTGATAATGGAGTGAATGATACAAATGATGAAACCGTATTTGAAAATATATACTTAATTCCACTTAAATTTAAAAGTGACTCCACTGTTACAAGCGTTGATTCGTAATTACCAGTTTTAACATTTATTTTATTATACGTTATAGATGCATCAAACAAATCTAAAATACCACTTAATAAAACTACTACACCACTCATTAACAAGAAAGCCATTATTGGATGTAATAATACTTTTTCTTGAAACTTTCTAATTTTTTTCATCAATAACACCTTTTAACTTTCTTTTAAACTCAATTCTATCCATCATAATTTCATGACCACAACCTAAGCATTTTATTTTAATATCTACACCATTACGAGTAATAACCCATTTATTTTCTCCACAAGCATGATTTTTTTTCATTATTACTACACTTCCAACATTAAACTCTTTTTCCATTGTGAACCTCCACTTGAGGATAAGGTATTTTTATTCCATCCTTATCAAATTGATTTTTTATAATAGCAAGACTTGCCCTTTTTACTTCATATTTATAATCGGGCTTAGTATGAACCCTTATAACATAAGTTACTGCTGAATCTCCTAGTTCATCTATACCTAAATATTCACATTTTTTTATAACACGATCTAAGTTATTTATCTCATTAATGGCTTTGCCTAAAGATTTTTTAACCTCATCTTCACTTGCATCATAAGAAACACCAACCATGATTGGTACACTTGCATGTTTTTGGCTCATATTTATAATGTGTGATATTTCTCTGTTAGATATAACTAAAACATTACCATCGAAATCTTTAACTTTAGTGTTTTTCAAACCAAATTCGATTACATAACCAGTAAAATCATTTATCTTAACTAAATCACCTATAATGAAATAATTATCCATAATAATATTACATCCACTTATAATATCTTTAAGCAAATCTTGAAAAGCAAGTCCAGCAATAGCTCCAGCAATTCCTAATCCAGCTAAAATACCTTTTATATTAACGCCATAAGTTGCAAGTACAACACATATGCCAAACAGTATAAGCACATATCTTAATATATTGCTTACAAGTACAACTATCGTATTTCTTTTCTTCTCCTCTAGTTTATTTGGATCATTAATTAAAATTTTCTTAATTGCTTTAGATAATATTCTAATAATAATAAAATCTAATAAAAAAACTACTATCGGAACATAGCACTTTGGACTTAAAATAAAATCCATAACCGTATCAAATTTATTCATCTAATTCACCATCTATATTATACATTACTTAATATAAAAAACTCAAGTGTTCATATACTACTTGAGTTTCTTCTTTTTAGCTTTTTCTTTTAAATAGAAAAATGAAGCCTTAATTCCTGTAATCTTTAAACCTTTTAATGGTTGACATATACTTTCTTTAAAATTGATTCTTTTTATATGTTTATATAAAGAATTACTTATATTTTTATTATTTATTTTTACATTACTTGGTAATAATTTTATATCACTAATGACTTTATCTAAGTTTACTAAAACATTTTCTCCATCTATTTTTATATATTCTGAATATTTAGAGTAAATAGAAATAAGATTTTCTAAACTACCCTTAACTATATTAGAAACCTTATTGGGATTTTCAATAATAAATCTAATATCTCCAATATAAGAAAGTGAACATAATTCATTAAACATTTCATTTATAGTCACTTCTTTTTTATTTAAAATAGCTAAAGTTGCAATTAATACATTTTTTCTATTATTATCAATGGCCTCATCAATTTCTTCAGTTGATTTAAAAGTATAAACTGGTTTTTGCATTCTTCCAGTTACATAAAAACTATCCCATGTGTTTAAATGATTTAAAAAGTCTTCTTTTTCAATAACACCAAATTTATACTTAACATCTGTATTTCTTACAACATTATAAATTATACCAGTTTTTCCTCTTAATTTTTTAGTACTTATTTTTAAAAGTCTTTTTTTACTATTATCAGTATAACACTCACCATTTTTAGAAATATCATTTTTAAACCATTCTTTTAAATCATCAACTACAAATATAAAGTCCATACTTTTAGCAGTTTTTTCACTATAACCTGCTTGATGAAAAAAACTAGATCCATATCCAAAAGCAGCCACTATACCATCTTTTGAAGCAATAATTTCTTTGCCTCTACTTATGTAATCCATATACTAGTCTCCAATATTAATATTTAATATTTCCATAATTCTATCTAAATCAGAATTACTATCAAAAGGAATAACTACTTTATTTTTAGAAACTTTTACTTTAGTACCAATAACATCTCTTAAAGTATTTTCATAAATTTTCAATCTTAAATCTTTTTCTTCCTTTTTTATTTGTTTTCTTTTTGGTATTTCAGTATATCTTGAAATATCTTCAATATCTCTTACAGTAAGTGATTCATT
>OLGM01000865.1_pt1 | contig 16282 bp, 22 predicted proteins | sample 1606001 | NCBI WGS metagenome assembly OLGM01 (sample SAMN03283294) | human gut metagenome | biome: human-associated habitat; material: feces | host: Homo sapiens | place: Peru | collected 2012
CTCAATTGTAATCATATTTTTTTCCTCATTCTTTCTTAGTTTTGTTAGTAGTTACGGAAAATCTACCCACCTTTCCTTTAAAATTTTATTTAAACGTCAAAAAAGCAGCTACCAACTGCCGGTTGATAACTGCTTTATTTTCTGACGATTATTTTATTTACGATATATGTTTATTATAGTTTATTATTCCCTTTTTGTAAATATTATTTTGGGGAATAATATCAAAAAAGAATATCTACCAAAGGATAAATGCAAAGTCCAAATTCATATAAATCCTATCACAGTAGAGATCATTATTTGCTCTTTTTATGATACCAAACATAAAAGAGAACAAATGATATGATTATCAATATAATAAGTATTGTATCAAAGGCCTGTTCCCAGTTGTTTTTGGTACATATTAATTCGGCCAATATAATTATAAAAAACTCAATTGCAAGAATGCGGTATATTACGGATTCTTGCATACATCATCCAGTCCAAAGATTAGATCCAATTTTGACAAATCTATAACCTTTTTCTCTTCGTTGATGATCTGTTGCAAGCACCGATCAAAACGATAAACCCGCTTGATTCCAAAATTATCTCCTTTGATGATTGCAACGAGCTCATTACTTTGTGTATCTCTATATATGTCTACATGATAAAATCCAGATTTTATTTGATCTGTCAACAGATCCTCGCATAGCCGATCCGCTTCCTTATAATAACCCAGGATAATTTTCTTCTTTTTACCGATCAATTTTTGATATAAAGAAACTCCTAAAACACAACAGCACAAATAAGTGAGGATCATCGCTATAATAAGAACTCGCCTTGTATTACCTTCGCAATTTGGCATGTTATATCTATACCACAATGAAACGAAAAGAAAATTAAGAATGAACACAATAATACCTAAAGTGCCTGTAACTGGTGTCGTTTTGAATATTTTTTTAAAAGTAAGCATCTTTTTTACATCTTTCTCAGTGTATTTCGATTTAATCACTTCAAAGTCCATGCTTAATTCCCTCCAACAATATGTACGATTAAACAGATGTGGCAAAGCGCTCCAATAAAGGATAAACTTCCAATAGCATATAGAAACCATTTATCTTCTTTGATCTCTTTTCTTCCTTCTTTGAAACTGTAAATACATGCACATGATAATATAATTATTGAGATTATAGAAAAGATTAGCATCCCGAATTCTCCAGTTCCCATGTGTATCCCTCCTGTCAACCCAATCTCACACCATTTACCTCAATATCTGAAGTATCAGACAACGGAACTAGCAAATAAGTCACGCCGTCAATTTCCCTCTTCTCAATACTGGAACTATGCTCTACATCAATTTTAATCTCCACATCAGGAGCTTTGATCTTTGTAGTCTTCTTATCTACGATATTTGCAGCTTTCATAGGCTTTTCATCCATGTCAGCTTTCAGTTCTTCAACAAGGACTGTTGCAGCTTCTTCCGGTACGCCCGCTTCTTTTACAATGGAATGTAATTTGTCATAAGAAAGATCCATATCCATTTCATCGGACTCTTCCATGTTGGAAAGAATCGCTTCGTGAATGTTGGAAATAACAGATATAGGCTCCTGGCAGTCTGCGACTGCGGTTTCAAGGGCTGCCGTAAAAGACTGCTTCTGCATATCCGCGGATGCAACCGGCCGTAAACCGAGAATTTCCTGATCAAAGTCATCAAAAGCACCATCGGACTTCTTATTAAATACGGTAATATTATGGATATCCGATGAACGATCCTCAAAGGAAGGGAAAATAAAGCCGTGTACCGGCATTCCAATCTGCCATCTACGATCCTTATGTTCAAATTTCTCACCAGTATAAACCAACCCCGGCTCTTCCAGTTTTACCGGACACAGATTACAGGAGATATACTCATATACTTCATCAGAAGCTTCCATGTTCTTAAAATTGTCATCGCCACGGCCGGGAATATCGTAGACATTGTAGATCAGAATAATCGCAACATTTTCTACTTCCGGATAAAACTCTGCTACTTTTTCATAGAAAATGCGGAGTACATCATCGTTCTGCAACTTTGTATCACGTAGTTTCATCAGAAAATCATGCATTGTTCCGGCTGCTTCCTGCTCAATGCCATATTCCAATGTACACAGGTTCTTTCCAACAGTTCCGGACATACCTTTCTTAAGGATCTCCAGATATTTAAAAATTTCTTCTTCTGGCAGGTTCAGAAAAGACTCCTTCCACATACATTTCAGATTCTTTTCTGCATCAATATAGCCAACTGCCATTCTCTGAATAGCACAGGTCTTGATCCCATACAGTTTTTTAATTTCTGCAACTTCAAGCTTGTTCATAAAAAATTTCTCCTTTTTATAAAATCTTTTTAGCAGCGTTATTATTAATCTGTTACGTTTCCAGCATCCACAATAACCTGCGAATCGTCACCCAACATAACCTTGGGCTTTGCTCCGTCCCATTTGTCTGCTTGCATATAGGCAATTACATTTGCTGTTACGGAATCGTTGATCATCTTATTAGCTTCTGCCTGTGCTTCTGCTTCAATCTTAATTGCGTTTGCCTGCGCTTCTGCCGCAATTTCCGTTTTCTGTTTCTCTGCATTCGCATTAATTTCTGCAACCTTTGCATCTGCTTCTGCTTTTTCTACGGCCTTTTGGTTTTCAATTTGCTGCTGTTCATATGCGATCTGCTGTTTCTGTTTGTCGGCAATCGCCTGATTGTAACTGTCTTCAAAGTCCGTGTTGCCAATAACTACTTTATGTATAATGACCGTGTTTTCTCCATATTTGCTATCTAAAGATGCCTGTAAAATTTCCTGCGTAAGTGGTTCAATCATGGATCTATTTGTAGCCTCGGTTGAATTCAAGGTTTTGGATGAACTCTTTATTGCACTGGCAACAATTGAATCAGAGATCAGGTTGTCCTTATACCCAGAAACATTTGCATAAATCCATGCTGATTTTTCTGGATTGATCTGATAGGATACGGTAATATTAGCATAATATAATGCAGTTCTTTCCGATGTTTCCGACCAGATCGGACCGGCAAAATCCATGTCCTGCATCTTGTTATTGACCGTAATGATCTTCTGCACAAATGGAAGCTTAAAGTTTAAGCCATTTTGAAGCACCACATTATCAACCTGCTTGAACGTGGTACGTACACCGGTATAACCAGTGGGAATAATCTTGAAACTGCTTGTTACAGTGATAAATAGAAGTAACACAACCACCAGCGTAATGATCATTCTTTTGATCTTTTTGAGCTGATTTTCCTTTTCTACCTGAAACTGTTTTTCTTTCTCCTTTTGAGAGGAATACAGCCTGTCTGCATCATATTCGTAACCTTTATTTTTATTCGATCCCATATATGTTTCCTCCTATTTTTATACCCGTAACATTTTCAAAGATTTCTTTGTCAAAGTTCGGGAGAGCCCTGATGATATCTCTATCATTCTCTGACAAGCCATCCCACCAAATCTGACCACATTCAGATTCATCAAGTACTTTGAGATAACCGCCTGTTGTCTTATAGGTTGGATAATCTGCCTTTTCTTCATCAGTCATATCTTCTTCACATATCCACTCAACAACATTCTTTGGTATCTGGTTCATCAGGATTCTTGCTTCTGATCTATACCAATCTTCAAGTGACCAAGTGGAAGGTTTATTGAAAAACATAATCGGCTGCTGTTCTGTACAGAAACATCCTGTAGATTGGTTGCAACTGTTCCAGTCCCCGGTGTTCTTGTCCCCGGTGTTGCCGTCCCCGGTGTTGCAGTTTCCGGTGTTCTTGTCCCCGGTGTTCTTGTCCCCGGTGTTCCAGTTTCCGGTGTTCTTGTCCCCGGTGTTGCAGTGCCCGGTGTTGTAGTTTCCAGTGTTCCAGCTCCCGGTGTTGCCGTTTCCGGTGTTCTTGTTTCCGGTGTTGCCGTCCCCGGTGTTCTTATTCCCAGTGTTGCAGTTTCCGGTGTTCTTGTCCCCGGTGTTGCAAATGTCTGTGCAATCTTTTATACTCATATTTTTCTCCCTTTCTTATGAAAATAGAAATCTCTCTAACATGTAAATGTTCGCCCAGATGAAGTGATAATAGGTGGTTTCACTCCACTGATTGCAGCATTTCGCATAGTGCGATCTGAATTTACCCAGCGCATAGCAAAGTAAGAAGCTGGCATTCTGGAATGCGTAGCCACATTATTAAGTGTGCTATGCTCTCTTGACGGCCTGTTTACGACAACCTGCTTTCTCAAATTCTCCTTGCGTTGCTGTTCATTCTGATAGTTCTCTTCATTTCGCTGATATACATATTTTGCGATTGCATCCTTATCTATCGATTTTTTTGCCATAAAAGATCAATCCCTCCAATAAATGATTCTGGGTTACGGATGTCTTGTGATTCGTGCGCACTCGTTTCGACAATACATTTTTGACACCGGAAAGCTGCCGGCCCGTTGGAAACGTCACAATTCATCCATTCCCCAAATGAATCATGGAGGAATCGAACCTCCGACTTTACGATTAAAAATCGTATGCTCTACCAACTGAGCTAATGATTCTTACGTCGATCAAGTAGTTAATTACAAAACTTGATCTGTTACCTCTTTCTTATGGAAGAGTGATGGACCATAAAGGATTCGAACCTTTGACCATCCGGTTATGAGCCGGACGCTCTCACCACTGAGCTAATGGTCCTGGGGTGTGGTGCATCTTCGGGGAAAGATGCACCACTGGGTAATGTAAATTTGCTACTGGCCTTTCTCTTCCCGAAACGATTAAGCACTCAAGGACTCTCAGTGCACCAGCTTTTTTAGTTTTTCTTCATAAATTTCAGAAGTTGTGATACAGAATCAAAGAACACATCATAATGCTTGATCTCTGTATTTCTCTGAAATACACCATGATAGTGATGATAGATGCATAACTTACGGAATAGTTCCAAATAAACTTCTGGTTCCGTTTTAAAAAGGATTAATGGATATGGATCCTCAACACCGTCTGGCTGAAGATTTGCATCTGCCAATTGTTCGATCAGATCACCTTTTAACATTCTGCCGATTTCTGTAGATTCACATGGAAACCGTTCCAATGCTTCCCACAGATCATCCAATTCTTCATAAGTTCTTAGAAAAGAACTAATTGCTCTCTCACAATCTTCCTTAGTGTATTTCTTATGATTTTTTCTGACCTCTACGCACTCCAAATCTGGTTTCTTTTCATAATTTCCACATACATTTTGCCATTCATGATCTACGAAAACTACCGATGATTCGGATCCTATTGAACAAACGAATTCTTTGATAGAATTATCGTATTTGCAAAAGCTACAATCTCCACACTTCATGACATATCCTCGTTTCTACGTGAACTACTCCGACTTATAGAAGTCGGAGCTTCCTGCTTCAATCACTACTGCATTGGCTGCGATGTTACGCAACTCAATGTCTTACACAATGTCCACAGGCGTATAAGTTTGGGCTGATTCCATCCCTACTGTAAGCATTTCTGTTATGCAGACTGCTTTAACAGTCGTAATCCCTCCTGCAGGATGTTGAGTGCTGCATTCTGGTCTCTGTCGATATGATAACCGCATTCACAATTCATAATACGGATTTTTAGGTCCTTCATCTCAGGATGCAGACGGCCACAGTTATGACATATCTGACTGGATGGAAACCACTTATCTACTTTGACAAGGTATTTTCCTCTATCAGTAAGTTTGTATTCTAGCATATTTAGAAACATACCATATCCATTATCCAGAGTTGCTTTACCATTACCAAAGCCTTTATTTGACATAGCTCGCATATTCAGACTCTCTACACAAACTACATCATACTGATTGGCTATCTCAGTAGATTTCTTATGCAGGTTATCTAAACGCTGGTTTGCGATATGTCTATATATCTTATTGACTTTATGGAGTTGTTTCAGATAGTTGTTTGATTTAGTGGAACCTTTCTTATTACCTACCTTGCGGGATAGTCTACGTTGTTCCTTGGCGAGTTTGTCATGACTCTCACGGTAAAACTTATGGTTGGAACCTTTATTGCCGTTATGGTCGGTGTATAATCCTTCGGAAGCGTAGTCCAACCCAATGGAATTTGCAGTATCAACAGTATAGTTAATGACAGGCGCATCGTACTCAAAGAGAATGGAAACATAATATTTACTGTCTGATTCTTGCGATACTGTAGCAGACTTGATAATCCATTCAGCATTAGGTTCTCTATGAATAGCTGCTCTCACAATGCCAACCTTCGGTAACTTAATACCATTTTCAATGATAGCCACTGTACCTTTCTGGTTGTTGGTAGTATATGATTTACGACTATGCTTTGCTGACTTGAACTTAGGAAAACCATTTTTAGCTTTACGTGATTTACTAAACCGATTACGGAACGCTTCCTGCAAATCCAACTGCTTGTTTGCAAGGGCAAGACTATCCACTTCTTTAAGGTATGGATAATCTTTCTTGAATTTGGCAGGTGTAACAGGCGGAAACTTTCCAGTTACTTTATAACCTTCAATCTTATCAGACAGCATAAGATTATAGACCTTGCGGCAACAGCCAAAGGTCTTAGCAAACAGTACACATTGTTCAGTTGTAGGATATATTCTGTACTTGATTGCCTTATTTGCCATTCTTTGCCCCCTGTGTTTTGATATCTTGCTCACGGCGTGTTAAATTTTGCGACTCGCCCCTCATCCGCTTTATGTGCTTGGTAATGATTCCATAACGCCTGTTTGTCAGCTCCCACAGCGGCATATACATCTGGGTATCTCATAGCATAGTCCGCGTAATCGAATGCGTTATAATCATCACACGGACAATACTGTGACACCGTCTGAACGATGAAGTTATATACGTCCGGACATGCCTGATACAGTTCTGCCGGCTTCTGATAGGTCATTCGGAATGCATCTGCAAAAGCTTCATAAGCACTCATTGGAACATTGACACCGCTTACATAATCGATATCTGCCATCCGGTCTTTGTTTGCTGCATATAAGGACTGCCATTCCTGTCGAGATGAAATACCGTATACATTTCCTGAATAATGTCCTTCGATGATAGGAGCAAGGAAGTCAAGCATATGTCCGGCTTCGTGGATAATTGCTTCAGGTGTATAAAGTTCATTGTTAGAATAATACTCAATTCTTCCTACCGATACGGTTCGGCAATAAGCCATATTGTTGTCACCATCGTATTCTACAGTAGGACCAATCGTGGTAGCCTGAATACGTTGTACTGTTTCAGAACCACTATCGCCACCACCTTCCGGCTTGTAGTTTGGACCAAAACAGGAAGCTTCTTCTATGTATGACTGTCGATAACGTTCCCAATTGATATTATTTTCATCTATCACTGGCAAAAAAGATCCGTGCCACAAAATACATTTTTTACCGTTATGATCAACAAGCTTCAAATTGTTAAGGTCATATGGATCGTCCTCGATATAAGCTGGCCCGTATGGATCTTTAGAAAAATCATTTGGGTGCATCCCTGCATAAATATCTGGAGGTGTATTCCCAGCCACTTTTTGTCCATTCACAATTTTTACAGAATTTTCACTGTTCCCGACCAGATATATTTTTACTCCATTTGCCGCAAAAGCATTTCTTACAGAGCCAGGAATCATACTGTATGCATTCACACAATCCACTTGTTCTGAGCGATTAGTAGACTGATCCGTGTACACTAGCGTTCCTTTAATGTTGTTGTATGACTCCGGACTGCTTTCCAATGCAAACGCATTCATCGGAAGACAGAGGGTTAATACCGCAGCCATAAGTAAAGTGATTTTTCTCATAACCTTCTCTCCTTTTCTTTACATGACCACGGCATTACCGATATGTCTGCTTTATATGTGATGAGGATTTCCTCTAATCACCTGTGTTGTGTTGCGTATTATCATTTGCTGACAGGATGGCTGCCAAGAAGAATCCAAATAATGATCCTACGCTTATACCACCTGCAAAAAACAGTAAATTAATCACTTACATTCTTTCCTTTCTATTTAAGATGAAATGGGCCTTCAGGGATTTGAACCCCAGACCATCCGGTTATGAGCCGGACGCTCTAACCAACTGAGCTAAAGGCCCGTGTACTGGATGGATAACGAGGGAGAATCATACCCATCCAGTGAGGAGGTTGACGTATGATGGCTGTCTTAATAACCTGACGATTTAATCCAAGGAATTTTGGAACCATGAATAGCAAACAATAATATTAAAAGAACTTTATTCTTCCTTTTTATCTTCTTTTTTGCCATGCGATTCAGAAGTGTTGTTAATATCAATAACCCGATTTTCACATAACTGTATGAATCGAACCAATGCGCCAAGGCAATTTGCAAAGACTCCATTTGGAGCAAAGCGGATATTGTCACCAAAGACTTCTTTGATTTCACTTTGAAGCATAAAAGAAGTACCGCCACCGAAAATGATAGGCATATAATCCAGTGACCACTGCTCTGTATCGCATGATCGTCTTATTTCTCGAAGATACTTGATAATATACTCGTGAATAATCTGTGCGCTTCGCTGCTCATTGCTTTTCTTTTCCGCTTCTGGCAGATTGGTTGGCCCAGCCAGCTTTCGTTCTGACGGATCCTTTAACAGAAGATTAAGAGTATACTTCTTGTTGTATCTGGAAAACATAGAACTAAGTTTTTCACTTAATGAAGAGATAAGAATATCTCCTCCTTGCAATTTGGTGAAATCAAAATCATGGTCAATTGCGTAATCAGAATAAACAGCTCCTATTGCAGTTCCGTTTCCAATATCGATAATTCCGATTGGTTCACCGCCATAGCCTTTTATCATATTTAAGAAAAATATACCGGATGTTTCTGGCAGCACTTTTTTCTTCTTTACAATAAATCGCTTTACTACCGGTTCTTCATCGCTTTTTCTTTTGATTTTTACAGTAGTTTCATCTTCTGGCAAAATGTAGCTTAAGTATTCCTGACGCTTTGCCGGGATAGAGTATTCTGACAAAGCACAGCTCACTACAACATTAAGTTCATCTACAATGTCTGGATCCGCTACCATTGCAAGAGCCAACAGGGTGGAAATTTTATGTATTTCAGATTTCTTTGAAATTTCCATTTCCGCAGATTCTAATGCACCATTTCCTACCTTATAGGTTTTTCCATTAATCTCTGCTATAAATGTGCCCTTTTCAAGAGCATCGTCGCAAAAATCGCCCTCACAGTATTTGGTATTATAAATATAGGTTTTGATTGGCTGTCCGTCCTGATAAACGGCTACTTTTGTATCTCCTTTACCAGGATCTATGGATACATATTTGTTCAAGATATTATTCCTCCTTACAAATCAACGCATTTTGCGAATTTGCTAAGTAATAATTGCGCATTATCTTCTGGTTCTGTTACGGATTCCGGTATTTGTTCATCATCTTCCTCATTTGTACACGTGGAAACCGGAAATGGTTCTTTTACTGATTCAACGGACGATAAAATTACTTTGTGATCGGATACAGTTGCATTTTTCTGGAGATGTTCGTTCTTATCTTGTATTTCATCATAAATTCCATCTTGCAACTCATTGACTGCCAGTTGACGAATCACTGCATAATCAGAAATAGAAATCCGTGGTTTAATTCCACTTTCTATATTGTTTAATCTGTAATATGAGTCAGTGATAGTTTTTACTTTATTTTGTATAACGGATTCTGGAAAATTCATCCTATTCTCCTTTCCCGTTGTGTACTATGATTTCATTATACACCAAAGGTGTACTATGTCAATAGTAAATTCACTAACAGAGAATATAAATACTTATGGAAATAATTATATTAAAAAAGCCACAACATATTTCTATGTTATGGCTCTAAGATATTAACTCCTATAAATATATCTCTTCTGAAAGTTAACTTTTTAACTTTAGGTCTTCAGACAGATTTAATAAATCTGAGAAATCCAACAAATTCTGTTGACCTTCTTGACACAATTTCATGACATAATTATCAAGAGCTTTGTTATATGATTGTATCCGTACAGAACATTCATCTGAAGTTGGATTACATATACATTGATCTTTCATTGGGCATCTTTTACATTGCATGATCATTATTTTTTCTCCTCTGCAAAGTTTTTATTTATTAATACATTGGCTTTAATAATATAAGGACACCGAGAATAATTACCACGGATAAAATAACTTCTACAAATCCGAGTCCCCTGTTGTTCATAATCAAATTACTCCTCCTTATCTATTTTTTTTGCAATTTTTCTAATGTTATCAAGAACGTGATCGCATTCATGCCATATGATCCAACTGCAATCACCGTCTTTCTGTGCATTCATAACCTGTATAATAATATCCATGTAGGTTTCAGATAGCCGTTCGGCAATACTATCCCATTTTGCAGATTGGATCCATCTTGCAAATCGAGGCTGATAATACTTTATTTCGCTGGTTTCTGCGTTCATAAACTGACCTCCGTGTTATTTACATAGTTTATATTAATTCTTCTTCCTTATCATATACACTGGAATATCCGAAGATCTTTGTGAAGAAAGAATCCAATTCTGCTTTTCCATCCACTTCAGTGTTGGATTTCCATATATCACCTACAAGCGATTTTTCTACATGACCATCACACTGTAATAACAGAACCCAGTCATCATCAATAACCTCAATTACAATGCCTTGTTCTCCGCAGTGCATATCAACAATATCACCGATTTCAAAATACTTATTTTTTTTCATGGTTTCCTCCATAAATTCAGGAGAGTGATAAGAGCAAATGCTCTCATCACACCCTGTAAAGTTTCTATGCTGCAACATTTTCTCCTGCAAAACATTCTCCACAATATTCCCAGATACCACCTGCAATTCTCTTGAAAGTTGCATAGGTAGCCTTGAAACAATTATCGGAGTTTTTCTTCATAGAGATTGGTTCTCCTATCTGTGTACATTGCTGCAATAAACGGATAGGTGGAAGCATGTTAACCAGCATATCTACTACATCATCTGCGAAATAATCACCTACTTTATGAGCAGCCAGACCGTAATAATGTTCCATGTCCACGATTGGCTTTCCATCATACAGTTTGCTTTCGTTCAATGGTTCTCCTTCATACTCCACATCTTCAATGATTAAGTTTTCACCTAATCTGTGAGACTCATAGTAATTTTTATAATTTACGGCAGCTTCTTTCATCGGAAAACGATGTTTATTTCCTGCGTAGAGCCGATTGCCTTTGTGGTAATAAACCACTTCATAGCCAATAAGATTTTTCATGCAAATACCTCCTATAAGTTTCCTTTTTCTGAAATCAATTTGAGAATTTCTTCCAATGCGATATTCGCTGTCACGGGAAGTCCTGCGATCATCTGTACGGATTTAATTTTTGTGCAAAGCTGCTCTGCAAGTGGCTTACCAATGATCTCTTCCTGCTTTAGAGCTTCCTTAAGTGTCCATTCTTCTTCGCTGTACTGTTTAAGATCACCATTGATGATTTCATACATACCAGCATAATCACCACTGTATGAGATCTGTCCATTAATCAGAACATCCTTGTCTTTGAACTCTTTTGCAATGTTTGCAAGCAGCATCTCAATATCACCGTAACATTCATTAATTTCAATGAATACCATACCAGGAGCGTTAGGATCCGAATAACATGCATATTCATCTTTTATGATCTTTTCTGAGATTAACCGTTTAATAATATCATCTTTCTGAACGGTTACTACGTTTAAAGTTCCAGAATTAACTAATAACATCTCATTTCCTCCAATTTAAAATAAACATAATTGTCCGTTGGTTTCTTCAACAAGACACCATGTAGAATCCAGTGCTGCCCTTTTTGCCAAGAGAATTTCCATGCCTTTTCTACAACGTGCAAAGGATTCCAGATATCCACTAGGATTCTCGTGTCTACGAAGGCTGACTAAAGCATCTGTACGTTCTCTTTCTGATTTTTCATTGAACTCAGATAATAGGGATTCAATACCACTGACATATCCGAGTATGTTTCCACAGCTAATGGATTCTAATTCCTTTTTGCTTAATGATGCAACATTAGCGATCAGAAACTGATAATTTGCATCATTTTTATAAATGGAAAGTGATCTTGCAGAATTCGATAAAATCTCATCAACCCTTGCCATATAAGAATTATCGACTTCTGGAGGAATGTCTCTGTAATATACATCCGGAAATCGGTTTTCTTCTTCTAGTCTTCGCTTATACCACATGATATGGTTTCGTACCAGATTTAAACTACTTCCGTCAGGCCAGAATGGATCGCTGCCTCCATGTTTATACAGGTAGTTCCATCGATCATAACAGGACTGTAATTCTTTTTCATAATCTTCTTTTTTTTCTTTTTTCATAGAAACGCCTCAACTTTCTATAAGAAACCCACGGATAAACCGTGGGTTCAATATGATTTCATTTACCATGTCTGATTCTCTGCCGCTTTTATATTCTTGGCCGTTGAATGATCAAATTTTTCCTTCTGCGCTGATTTCTTTTCAATTTCTTTGAAATAGAATCCCATTTCTTCAAAATAAGCGGAATGTATTACCTTGTCATTTTCTATATAGCACATGCAGAGATTATTTTTTGCTCTGGTAATTGCTACATAGAACATTCTGCGCTCCTCTTCAAGTTCTTCTGGAGTTTCTGCTTTTCCAAAAGGAACCTGTCCTTCAGAAACGTTGACAACAAATACGTTATTCCATTCCAGACCTTTAGAAGAATGAAAAGTTGATAAGCATACACCATGTTTATCCTTACTTTTCTTGATTTCTTGCAGCTTCTTCTCATACCGGATAACATAATTAAACCAGTCTTCCATGGTTGAGAATTGAGCGGCTTCTTCTTGTAGCAAAGTAAGAACGGATAAGAATTCGTCCTCCGGTTTGCCCTGAAATGTAGCAAAGGATTTCAGCCATGCTCGATAGTCCATGTTGTTACACAAGTAATTGATAAACTCTTTTGGTTCATTCATCTTACTTAGCTGCGCAATATCAAAGAACATATCAAAAAAGGTATTTTTTGTCCGTTCACAATCAGAAGCATTTAGAGAATCACATTTCTTCATCAATTCATCCTTATTGTATCGACACTTGTAAAAAGGGGCAGCCTTTATGTATCTGGAAGGATGATTAAGAATTTTCTGTAGATCTCCTTGCTTTTCTTGATTTCGTGATAAACGGTAATATGCAGTGATGTCATTATAGATGAAATCATGATGACTTTTCGGTACTTCTGAGGTATAGAACGGAATTTTTAATTTCATCAATTCCGCAATGAAATTGACTGCGGTACTGTTAGTACGATATAAAATTGCGATGTCTTCCAGTTTCGTGCCCTCGGCATTTAACTGTGCGATGGTTTTAACAATGTCCTTTGCCTGCGCATCGACACTATCATACTTTCCGAGAGATATTTTTCCGTCCTGATCGCGGAATGCCTTAAAATCCTTTGTAAATCGAACCTTGTTATTATTAATCAGTTGTCCGGCAATATAAACAATGTTTTTACAGGACCGGTAATTGGTACCCATATAGATGGTCTGGCAGTTCGGGTATTTCTTTGGAAAGTTCAGCATGATTGTTGAGTCCGCAGCCCGAAACTTATATATGGACTGGTCATCATCACCGACAACAAACAGATTTCCGTTATCGCCGGTAAGCATATAACAGATATCAGCCTGAATTCCATTAACATCCTGAAATTCATCAACCGATATATACTGATATTTCTGTCGATACTTTTCTAGCACATCTGGATTACTTTTCAGATACTCCCGACATAGGATCAACATATCATCAAAATCAATCTTATCGTTCTGACGCTTAAATTCCTCGTAACTGCTGTATGCATCTACAAACAGTGCCTTATCTAAATTGATTGGCCTATATAGAGCATAATTCAATTCCCGGTTCTTGACGTAACTGATCTCTGACATCAATTCTTTAACAGTGTCTTCTACTTCGGCAGGAGTAACTTTACCTTTTAAAAATTGAGCCAGAAACATCCATTTCTCGCTTTCTTTTAATAAACTTTCAATGCCAAGATTTTTCTCCTGGCAAAGAAGCCGGAAGCAAAAAGAATGGATGGTGCTAAAATGCACTTTTGCGTTATAATCCCGCATAAAGCGGTTTTCCATTTCCTCTGCAGCCGCTTTGGTAAAAGTAATATTTAACATGCTTTCTGGATTAATTCCATGGTTAAGCATATTTTGTATACGGTCCAGCAGCACGGTAGTTTTACCGGATCCGGGACAGGATACAACAAGAATCTGCCCGTTTATGGCATCACGTGCCTGCTGTTGTTCAGGAGATAATTTTCTCATAGGTTTTTAACTTCCTTTCTTGAATTAATTCCACCAAGAATTTTTGCAACTTCCTGAGCTTGTCTGTCACAATCCTCTTCATTCGTACCGGTGAATGTCAGAAATGTTTCGTTCTTTTCATCACCAAAACTATAACAATAACTCATAGAGTGCCTGCCACTCAAAATGTGATCAAACAAACTCACATCGAGAAAATGTAAGTTCTCACGAACATTACTTACTGCTTCATTGTGTATGCTTTGGATCGACCGAAATCATATCTACTCACAAGTTCTAGTACACTCCATAGTCGTAAATTCCCGAAATAGCCTTCGGTACATACCTACGTTTGCGTTTGTTTATGCAACTTCGTAAGTCGTAGCATCTCTCAGATTAAGTGCAGCATTGAAATCTCTGTCTTCGATATAGCCACAGTCACATCTGAAAATTCTATCTGAAAGCTTTAAATCTTTTTTGATATTTTTGCAGCAATGACATGTTCTAGATGATGGGAACCATCTATCTACTATTCGAAGTTCAATTCCATTCTCCTTGCATTTAGCTTGAAGCTTTGTTTTAAATTCATAAAACTTCTGCGAAGCAACTGCCTTTGAAAGATGTCTGTTCTTCATCATTCCTGATACGTTTAGATCTTCAATCGTTATATAAGATGGCTTGGTTTTCACTATCTCTGCGATTGTCTTATTGATGTAATCAGTACGAATATTGTCGATTCTCTGATGAAGCTTCTGTATCTTAAGCCTTTGTTTCTGTATATTTCTTTTTTGAGTGGACTCTCCTTTCTTTATATTTTCATACTTTCGAGAAAGACTTCTCTGTTCTCGAATAAGCTTTTTTTCAAGCTTCTTTAATTTTGCAGATTTATTGATGTTCTTATAAGTTTTGCCATTAGAGACAATCGCAAAGTCCTTTAATCCAAGGTCAATGCCAATTCCTTCACTAGAATTACTGACTATCCTTTTATCTGGGATTTCTATAAGAACTGAAACATAGTATCTGTCAGCCTTTATTGAGACATGACCGCTCTTAATTACGTATCCATCTTTTGTTGTGGGAATATATCCTTTCTCTTTGATGCGTACCCAGCCAAGTGACGGAATCTTGATTCTGTGTCTTTCGCAAAGGCAATCTTTTGGATTATTCCTTACAAAATACATCTTCACATCAGATCTGCCTTTCTTCTTAAATTTTGGAAAGGCGCTCTTGTGATCAAAGAATCTCTTAAATGCGGTCTGTCCGTTATTTACTGCCTGTGTTACCGATTTTGAATAAGCTTCCTTGATCCAGGAATATTCTGGATGGCTCGGAAGATACTCATTGTTAAGCCATACTCTAAACTGGCTGCTGCTCATAAACTTTTTGCCACTTTCATGAAGCTCCTTATTATGAGCGAGATAGAAGTTATAGATAAATCTGCAAGTACCTATTGTTTTACGAATCTTGACTTTCTGCTCCTCTGTCGGATTTATTTCCGTCTTGAAGCTCTTCAGCAATTTCCTCATCCCTTTCTATCTGTTTTTTTATACTTATGACGCCCTTACAGCCTGCAGGAGACCACATGAAGTATTGAAACAATATCCTGCATGAGTTCTCCATCTGATTTCTAATCTAATTATAGTACAAATGGAAAATCCATGCATCAAGTTCAGCTTCATGAACGCCTATTAATCGGCGTTAATAAAATTTAATTTTCACTAACATGTGGTTTGTGGGTATTCAAATAATTCTTTTGCATTACAAAACTATCTTAAAAATGCAACTTGATTTAGTAAATACTTATTAGTTAGGGTTCGGTTTGCCTTTAAAGTTTCTTCTCTATCTCAACGGTATAATATCTTAACAGATACGCCTAAAAGTTCAGCAAAATCCTTTGGTTTATAATTTGTAATATTTGATGTGTTCATTTTAAAGCTCTTCTTTGAAGATATTTGAACACATTTAATCACAATAGTC
>OLGM01000867.1_pt1 | contig 16273 bp, 8 predicted proteins | sample 1606001 | NCBI WGS metagenome assembly OLGM01 (sample SAMN03283294) | human gut metagenome | biome: human-associated habitat; material: feces | host: Homo sapiens | place: Peru | collected 2012
CTCCACACCCGTCACGGCTTCGCCGTGCCACCCTCTCCAAGCAGGAGAGGGCTTTTCCTCAGGCATCCTAGCATGGAGGAAGGCGCTTGTCAACCTTTGATTTTTTCAGGTTTACAATGCGGCAAAACAAAACGCGCCCCGGTTTCCCGGGGCGCGTTTTTACTTTTTTAGCAGCCGAAACCAGCCATCTGGCACAGAATCTGCCAGATATTGCAGAAATGAAAACACATGATCTTGGCCTCCTTGTTGGGATCTGTCTCTCGAGGACGGGAGGATTGTAACGCATTTGTAATCATTTTTCAAGCTGTAAATTCTGGAAGGGCTCTCTGATCCGGGCATATTCCGCCTCTCATCCGCCGCCAGGGCGGCACCTTCCCTCAGGGGAAGGGAAAAAGGACGTGTTTATCCCGCTGCCCCGTCCAGGCCCGGATCCTCCGTGAAGGTCAGGATCAGCCCGTTGGGCAGGCAGGCGATGGGCATACCGCTGTCGCACCAGCCCATGGACATACAGATGTGGTCCGGGCAGGTGGCGCTGGTGACGGCCACCTTGTTGTCCTTGATTTCTACGGTGTTGCTGCCGCCGTTGGCAGAGGTCAGGGTCAGGGTTTTGTCCTTGGACAGGTCCAGGGTCATGGTGATCTTTCCGTCCTGGATGACGGTGACGTAGTGCTTCTCCTGCTGGCCCAGCAGGAGCCAGGCTCCCAGTCCCAGGCTCGCAGCCAGGGCAATGGCGATGATGATGATCCAGTGCTTTGTTTTCATAGATAACCTCGATTCATTTGTCATTGCGAGCCAGTGCGCACACTGGCGTGGCAATCCCCCGGATCCTCAGAAATTCTCATTCAACCGGGGGATCGCCACACCAGTGACATCGGTCACTGGTTCGCGATGACGGTGCTTTTCAGTCTTCCCTGTGGGACGCGGTATATTCCCGGATGCGCTCCAAAAAAGCCTGACCGTACCGCTGGGCTTTGCTGGAGCCTACACCGTTGACCTTCAGGAATTCCTCCTGGGTCCTGGGGGCTTTCCGGGCCATGTCCTCCAGGGAGGCGTTGGTAAAGATGATGTAGGCGGGCTGGCCCGTCTTCTTGGCAATGTCCCACCGGAGGGCCTTCAATGCCTCCAGAAGCCCTGCCGGAGTGGGACGCTGCTCCTGTTTCTTGGGGACCGCCACGGTGAGGGTCTCCTCCCGGAGGGCCTTTTCGTCGCAGTTGCCGCAATTGCCGCATCTGTAGGGGTGGTCCTGGCCGAAATAGTCCAGGATCCGGCCCCGGAGACACAGGCCGGTCTTGCAGTAGTCCACCATCCGGTCCAGGCGATTCAGGTCCTGGCGGATCCGTTTCTGCTCCTGCTCCTCCGTCAGCTCACTTTCCCCAGAGGAGTGCTCCACAAGCCACTTGGCGGTATACACATCCCTGGGGGCATAGAAGAGGATGCACTCCGCTCCGGCTCCGTCCCGGCCTGCCCGGCCCGCCTCCTGATAATAGGCCTCCAGGCTCTGGGGCATGGAATAGTGGATCACATAGGATACGTTGGACTTGTCGATGCCCATGCCGAAGGCGTTGGTAGCCACCATGACATTGGCCCGGTCGTAGATGAAATCCTCCTGGTTTTCCTGGCGCTCCCGCTCCGCCAGACCGGCGTGATAGCGGGTAGCCCCGATGTCACGGGACCGGAGGAGCTGGCAGACGGACTCCACATCCTTGCGGGTGGTGCAGTAGATGATGCCGGTCTTGTCCCGCCGCTCCCAAAGGAGCTTCAGCAGCTCCGCGTTTTTGTCCTTGGGGCGGCGGACCTCGAAGCGCAGATTGGGCCGGTCAAAGCCTGTGGCCACCCGCTCCGGGTCGTGGAGGTCCAGGATTTTCTCAACGTCTTCCCGGACCCGGGCAGTGGCTGTGGCCGTAAAGGCGGAGACCACAGGGCGATGGGGGAAGACCTTCAGAAAGTCCACGATTTTCAGGTAGCTGGGCCGGAAATCCTGGCCCCACTGGGAAATGCAGTGGGCCTCGTCTACCGTCACCAGGGAAACGGTCCTGGACTGGATGGCCTCCAAAAAGCCGTCTGTCAGAAGCCGCTCCGGGGCCACATAGATGATCTTGTACATGCCGCTCTGGATGTTCCGGTACACCAGGCGGATCTGGTTGGGTGTCAGGGAGGAATTGATGTAGGCCGCGCTGACTCCCGCGTCCTTCAGGGCCATGACCTGGTCCTTCATCAGAGAAATCAGGGGGGAGATGACCAATGTCACCCCCGGCAGCATAAGCCCCGGCACCTGGTAGCACAGGCTCTTGCCGCCGCCGGTGGGCATGATGCCGAAGGCATCCCGGCCGGAAAGCTGGGCATCGATGAGCTTCTCCTGGCCGGGCCGGAAGGCGGTGTAGCCGAAGTATTGCTGTAACGTTTCGAGTTTGTTCATTCTGGTCTCCATGGCCGCCGGGGCGGCGGATGTGGGGCGGTAAGGGCTCCGATCCCCTTGACTCCGGCATCCAAGCCGCCCCCGCCCCTCATCCGTCACGGCTTCGCCGTGCCACCTTCCCCCAGGGGAAGGTTTTTCTTTAGTTTACCACATTTCTACCGATATTGCAAATACCCTATGAATTTCTTCACCGCCAGGGAGGCGGTCTCCTGCTCCCGGATGGCCAGGGCCGTCTCCCGGTAGGCCGTCACGTCCAGCTCCTTGACCACCACGTTGAAGGGGACCCGTTTCAGGATCATCTCCGTCAGCATACTCACCCCCAGGCCGCTTTCCACCATGGCCATAATGGCGTAGTCGTCCCAGGTGGTGAAATGGACCCGGGGCTTGAGCCCGTGGCGCTGGAACACCTCGGAGACCTCGGCCTGGGCCCCTTTTTCCAGCAGCATGAAGGGCTCCTCCGCCAGGGCGGCAATGGGCACCCGGTCGTATTGGGTCAGAGGGTGGTTTTGGGGGAGAATAGCCAGGAGCCGGTCCCGGCCTAAGGGGATGGTGTCGAAGTCCGGCCTGGTGGGCAGCCGCAGAAAGCCGCAGTCCACCCGGCCCTGGGCGATCCAGTCCTCAATTTCCGTGTAGTCCCCCAGCAGAAGCTCATAGTCAATGCCCGGATAGTCCTTCTGAAAGGCCTTGATGATATTGGGCACCCAGTGGATGGCACCGCTGGAAAAGGTGCCGATGCGGATGATGCCGGACTGGACCCCATGGAGGTCGTCCACCTGCATTTGCAGCTTCTGATACTCGGTGCACAGGCTCTGGGCATAGGGCAGCAGCCGGGAGCCGTCGGAGGTCAGCCGGATGCCGGCCCGGTTCCGCTCCAGGAGGGTGATATTCCATTCCTTCTCCAGGTCGTGGATCATCCGGCTGACGCCGGACTGGGAGTAGTTCAGCACCTCCGCCGCCCGGGTGAAGGAGCCGTATTCCACAGCTTTGATAAAGGCCATGTACTTCAGAATATTCATATCCATAGCGCATCTCTCCTTATGTATGCGTTTTTCTCATGCTGGCCATGCGAAACATTCGCTTTTCAAATAGTTATCCCTATGATACAATGCCCCCATGAGAAATTCAAGAGAGGATGCGAAAAAAATATGACCACTTCCACCGTCTGTATCACCGTCACCATTCTTGTCTACCTGGCAGGAATGCTCTGGATCGGTGCCCGCTTCGCCAAGCAGAACGAATCCAGCTCCGACTTCTACCTGGGCGGACGAAAGCTGGGTCCTCTGGTTACGGCCATGAGCGCCGAGGCCTCGGATATGTCCAGCTATCTGCTCATGGGTCTTCCGGGCCTTGCCTATCTCAGCGGCCTGGCGGACGTAGGCTGGACCGCCATCGGCCTGGGCGTGGGTACTTACCTGAACTGGCTCTTCACCGCCCGCCGGATCCGCCGGTATACCCAGATCACCGGGGCCTTCACCCTGCCCCAGTTCTTCTCCCACCGGTTCCACGACCGTAAGCACATCCTGTCCGCCATTTCCGCGGTGATCATCATTGTCTTCTTCATTCCCTATACGGCCTCCGGCTTCTCCGCCTGCGGCAAGCTGTTCTCCAGCCTCTTCGGGGTGGACTACATGGGGGCTATGATCGTCTCCGCCATTGTCATTGTGGGCTATACCGCCGCCGGCGGCTTCCTGGCAGCCTCCGTCACAGACCTGATCCAGAGCATCATCATGACCATTGCCATTCTGTTCGTCCTGATCTACGCCACGGTCCAGGCCGGGGGCCTGGGAGCCGTCATGGAGAACGCCAAGGCCCTGCCCGGCTACCTGTCCTTCACCAGCACCTATACGGCCTCCGGTGCCGCCCCCTATCACTTCCTCACCATCGTCTCCACTCTGGCCTGGGGCCTGGGCTACTTCGGTATGCCCCACATCCTGCTGCGGTTCATGGCCATTGAGGACGAGAAGAAGCTGGTGGTCTCCCGTCGGGTAGGCTCTGTGTGGGTGGTCATTGCCATGTTCCTGGCCGTGATGATCGGCGTTGTGGGCAACGCCCTGACGGCCACCGGCACAATCGCGTCTCTGTCCGGCTCCGCCAGCGAGACCATCGTCATCCAGATTGCCACCCTCCTCAGCAAAGCCGGTATCCTGCCCGCCCTCATGGCCGGTCTGATCCTGGCCGGGATCCTTGCCAGCACCATGTCCACCGCCGACTCCCAGCTGCTGGCCGCCTCCTCCAGCGTGTCCCAGAACCTGCTGCAGGATACCCTGGGCCTGAAGCTGAGCCAGAAGAGCAGCATGCTGGCCGCCCGGCTCACCGTGGTGCTCATCGCCATTCTGGGTGTGATCATTGCCCAGGACCCCAACAGCTCCATTTTCGGCATTGTGTCCTTCGCCTGGGCAGGCTTCGGCGCGGGCTTCGGCCCCCTGGTCATCTGCTCCCTCTACTGGAAGCGCACCACCTTCCCCGGGGCCATTGCCGGTCTCGTCTCCGGCGGCGTGTTTGTCTTCATCTGGAAGTACCTCATCAAGCCCATAGGCGGCATCTGGGGCATCTATGAGCTCCTCCCCGCCTTCCTGGTGGGCCTGATCGCCATCGTAGCCGTAAGCCTGCTGACCAAAGCCCCCAGCGAGGAAGTCGTAAAAGAGTTCGAGCTTGCCGGAAGCAATGAGGAACTGAAATAATTCCCAAACGCCGAACATCCCCGCCTTCTATCATAAAGGGCGGGGATGTTCCTTGGCAGCCCGCCCCCCTTGTCTGGGGAGGCGGGCTGCGATTGTTTTTACTTCGGAAGGATCGTTACATCGCACTCGGCGTATACGCCGCTTCCGTCTGCCGCAGTGGCCCGGACTGTGACATGCTTAACCGTGGTTACCGCCTTTGTTTTCAGCGTTCCACCGCTGAGGGTGCAATAGGCAGTGTCACCGGTCATGGACCACACCAACTTCTTGTTTGTCGCGGGCTTATCTACGGCTGCGGATAGCTTCAAGCTCTTGCCGCCTGTTACAGCCGCACTGTTTACCATGGAGATGGAGGTTGCGCAGCGCACAAGGCTCAGCTTTACGGTCGTCTTCTTCCCGCTTCCGTCTGCCGCGGTGGCTGTCAGAGTCACCGAGCCAGGCTTGACTCCGCTGAGAATGGTCACGTTGCCATTTTCATCCACCAAGACAGACTTGTTGCTGCTGCTCCAATTCACCTTCTGAGAGGACACGCCGGGGTACACCCTGGCGGTCAATTTCAGGCTACTGCAGGTATTCAGATCCACAGTGTTGTTATGGGGCATACCGGAAATGGCTACACGGCTTGCCGCCGGGATGATGCGGATTTCCACGGGGTCTGAGACATCCATGGCATTTTGGGTCATGACGGCCACTTTCACTGTATGAACGCCGGTTACTTTGGATGCCGTCAGCACACCTGCAGGGGTGATAGAGGCTGCCCCACCGCTATTGTCCAGCAGGAACCAGGTCAGCTTTCCGTTGGTGGGATTGTCGGGAATGGTCTGCGCTTTCAGCGTTGCCTTTTTTCCGCCGGACAGCACGCTCGGAGCATCCGAAATGGTCAGCTTTCTCACGTGATTTGTCACGACCAGTTTAAACGAAGCTTTCTTTTTGCTGGCGGGATTGATGGCGGTAATGGTGACTGTACCGGCTTTTTTGAGCCATACGGTGCCGTCCTCCTCAATGGTAACAACATCGGTTGGCTTTGCAAGGCTCCAGACAACGGTATCGTCCGGCAGGCCTACTGTCCGTGCCCGCAAGTAAAACAGCACCTTGGATCGATCAATCGTATAGGTCGTGTCATTCAATCTCTTTCTGTTGTAGACATCGTCGATATAGATTCCGGAGCCCTGATCCGGCAGTAGCTTCAGTTCGATACGGTCCTTTGTTTCCGGATGCGATTTGACCCGTGCTTCTATGAATACAGTGACCGGCTCATCGGACGCAAAGGACCTCACCGATACCTTTCCGTTCTTGAGTGTGACATATCCTTCATCATCCGAATCCACATACCAGACCAGATCTTTGTCCGTCAGCTTCTCCCCATGCTGTGTGCGTATCTCTGTCTTGAAGCTATAGCTCTGCTTGCCCTTCAAGGGAACAGGCTCTTCGATTTTCTTTCCCTTACTGTCGAGGATGTTTACGGAATCCGGTCTTCTGGCAAACTTCAGCTGTAAAGACACGGTCTTTTTGCTCCCGTCATGGGCTGTTGCCTTTACGGTGATCGTACCTGTTTCACCGGTCAACTGGCTCAGATACAGCGTACCGTCAGACCTTGTTTGGGCTGTGGCGAGTTTATTTTTGGACACGGTCCAGGTCACATTTTCGAATGCGTCCTCAGGCCAGGTATTGGCGGCAAGGCACAAATCTCTCGTATCGTTCAGGTAGATCGTTACAGACTTTTCCACTGCTTCGCCATCCAGCAGCAGCCCCAAGGCCTGCACTTTCGGCACCAGCGTAATCTGGCTGGTACCGCTGCTGCCGCCGTCAGCTGCCTGGGCATGAACAGTAATGGTATGTTCTTCCGTTACCTGAGCGGCCGTCAGTTTTCCGGCGGAGGTAATGGATGCGTAGGCCTGATCCTCATCATCCAGGCTCCAGAGCACTTTGGTGTTGGCAGGACTGCCCGAAAACAGTGCCTCCAATTTGAGGGACGACCCGCCGGTCATCGTGCTGGAAGCGCCGAGAATGATAATGTCACCAAAGGATTTTCGGGTAGTGATCAGCTTCACTGCCGCTTTTTTCTTCGTCAGCTGGTCGGTAACCGTCAGGGTAACGGTCCCAAGTTTTGCGTACCTGTTCAGTTTGACCGTCAGGGCGCCATCTTCCTGAGAGCAGGTGCCGAATGCCCCCTTGGTGTCGCTCCAGGTCCATTTGGGTTCCATGGCGGCACTTTCCGGCATGGAACCTGCCGTCAGAATCACGGTGTCAGTTTCGTTCAGATCCACGCTTAAACTGCCCGAAACAGGCTCTTCCTCATGGTAGACTGTGATTCCCGCAAGGGAAGGAACGATCGTAATGGGCCGCTCTGCCTGAAGGTTGCCGTTAGTGCATACAACGGTTACATGCAGCACCTCCGGAACGGGTTTAGCCGTGAGCTTGTTTCCGCTCAGTGTCACATAGGCGGAATCCGCCTCATTCTTCAGACTCCAGATGTATCTTCCCGTATCGTACCGGGCAGGAACCACCTGGGCTTTCAGCTGGATGGATGCTCCGGCGGTAATGGTATCCGGGATGTCCAGCTGGATGGCCATGGGGATTTTCTCAAACTGGAAGCCGTTGCTGTCGGCATATTCCTGGGCAGCGCTGCCCTCCAGGCCTACGATGGTGAAACCAGCGATTTTGTCGTAATTCATCCGGTTGGCTTCGTAGCCAAGAGCGTGTTCTCCGATGCTTGTTACAGAACTGGGAACGGTGATCTTTGTTATGGCGCAGGAGAGGAAGGCTTCCTTCTCAATGGCGGTGATGCCGTCTTCCAGGGTCACGGTTTCCAGGCCGGAGAGGGAGAAGGCGGATTCCGGAACGGTTTTCACACTACTGGGAACGGTAACGGTTTTTAGTTCCCTGCATGCTTCAAAGGCACCAACACCCAAATTCTCCAACCCCGCTGGCAGCGTCAGCTGAGAAACCGTGCTGTAGCGGAAGCAATAGTCCCCCATGGTCTTAAGCCCACTGGGCAATACAACCTCCGTCAGCTTTGAGGCATAGAACGCGCAGTCACCGATGGTCTTCACGCTGGCGGGCACCGTATAGCTCCCGGTTCGACCACCGGGGAAGGCGGCCAGCAGAATTTTACCATTCCAGAACAGGACCCCCTCCGCATCGCAGTAGTTCTCATTTCCGCTGGCCACATGGAAGTTTTGCAGACTGCCGCAGTTTTCAAAGGCAGACGGAGAAATGCTGCTGGCAGAGGCGGGAAGGTTTACCTCCTCCAAAGAATCACAGAATTCAAAGGCGTGGCTGTAGATCACCCGCAGGCCGGAGCCCAAGTCCAGCTTGCTCAGCTTGCCACACATAGAGAAGGCGCTTCCGTCAATGATCGTCACCGTATCCGCAAGCACCACTTCCTCCAGCGCCTCAAAGCCGCTGAAAGCGGATTTCGCAATGCTGGTCACGCCGGACTGTACCTCCAGCCGCCGGACCGTGGAGGCGTAGTCTTCCCAGGGATAGCCCAGGCTGTCCATCTCCCCGCTGCCGCTGATGGCCAGGGTGCCGTCCTCGGTCAGCTTCCAGGTCAGGGTACCGAAGGTGCCGGACTCACCCCATTGCGCAATGAACGTAATGACCGTGCCATCTTCCGACGCTAGATTTTTTACTTCCTGACCAGGGGTGTAAGTAACGTTTTCCCCATCAATCACGGTTATCCAGCCAATCAGAGAATAGTTTTCCCGTGTGGCAGAGTTTTCATCAGGAAGTTTGAAAGGCTTGTCGTAGGTTGCCTTCCAACCATCCAACTTCCCTTCTCCACCATTCAGGTCAAACTTCACTTGGTAGCTGTTGGCCGTCCACTGGGCATACAGGACCACATTGGTCCCCTGCGTACTGCTCAGGTTGGTGACACTCTGACCAAAAGTGTAAGCGGTGCCTCTGCCATCAATTTGAGTGTTCCAACCGCTGAATGTATAGCCGGTACGGCTAAAACCGAAACCAGGCACCTCTGCCATTTCACCGTATTTCAGCGTGATTTTCTCAGCACTTCCTACACCCCCGTTGGCATCAAAGCTGACACTGTAGCTGATGGGCATCCACTTCGCATAGAGGGTCACGTCTGCTTCGTTATCTGCGGGGATGGTGGTCACCTTGGTAGTGAAGGAATCTTCTTTGTACCAACCACCGAAGATGTATCCGGTCCTGGTGGCATTATTTAGTGTCAGGACTTTGTCCTTGTCCGCCGTATCCGGGTTGGGGTTTGTCGCTCCATCTATATTCTTGTAGGTGATTGCATAGCTTGTCAGCAGCAGTTTCGCCTGTGTCAGGGCCTCGTTACCGGAGGCAATGGTGATGGCGTTCCACTGTTCCTGCTTGCCAGAGTAGCGGATGGTTGTAAGTGCAGCACAGCCCGAGAATGCGTCAGTGCCGATTTCAGTTACAGAAGAGGAAACAGTTACTTCCTCCAGATTTGTACATCTGGAAAAAACTCCCTCGCCGATTTCAGTGATTCCCTGTTGGATAATCACCTTTTTGACATCTGCATCCTGCCAGGTTTCAATAACCGCACCGCCGGTGTAATCTACCATCTTCCCAGTGCCAGAAATAGTCAGAGTTCCATTTGCATCTAACTTCCAAGCAACACCTGTGCAGTAGGTACCTGATACGGCATAGTGTCCTTCATAAAGCAGATTGGCACTGGTCAATGCTTGGTTACCGTCTGCAACGGTGAGTTGTCCCCACTGGTTCAGCTTTCCACTATAGCATACTGTATTCAGAGCGGCGCAGCCAGAGAAGGCGTTCTGCTGGACTGTCTTCAAACTGGCAGGCAGTTGGATAGAATCCAGATTTGTACAGCCGCAGAATGCCTCCGCTCCAATTTCTGTGATACCTTCCGGAATTGCGATAGAAGTCAGATTGACACAGTTGGAGAAAGCGTGTTTGCCAATGGAGATAACACCGTTTTCCAGTACAACTGTTTGCACCTTTGCTTTTGACCAAGGTGCTGCCGATGCGGAAGAAAAATCCTGCATGGCTCCATTACCGCTGATTTCCAGTTTGCCATCGTTATACAAGGCCCAGGACAGTCCGTTTTTCAGGTTTCCAGACGCATCCGGTTTAACAACCAGCTTTTCGAGCAGCGTGTCATTTCCACTTCCAATACTGATTGCGTCCCACTGTGCCTGTGTCCCTAGATATCGCACTTTTTCCAGATTAGAGCAGCCATCAAAGGCACTTGCGCCAATGGAAGTTACGCTAACAGGGATGGTAAGTTCTTTTAAATTTTTACAGCTCTGGAACGCATAATTTGCGATAGTCTTTACATTAGATGGGATTATAAAGGAATAAAAATTTGTCCCTTTTAAGGCATTAGCGCCAATACAGGTGATTTTTTCCAAGCCGGATATATTATCCAGTTTTCCACACCCACTAAAACACTCAGCAGGAATTTCGGTAACATTTCCCTGAATGTTCACATATCCAAGATTTGTGCAATTTTTGAAAGCCTTACTTCCAATTTTTGTGATATAACTCGGCAGGTTTACCCCATAAATATTTGTTCCCTGAAACATACCATTGCTGACTTCAGAAAATCCTACCAACGACAGCGGCGTTTCTCCAATGTAAGCATTTTTAAAAGCTTCTTGTCCTACCTGCACACGTGCAGATTTATCAAAATTAAAGTACAGATTTCCGCAGCCTTCGAAAGCATTGCTACCGATTTTTTTTAGAGTCGTGGGCAATTGATTAAATGACCATTTCGAACAATTTTGAAATGCGCAGTCGTCAATTGTTTCCAGTTCTTCCGGAAGTTCTATTACCCTTGAATATCTGTTACATTCTGCAAATGCACCTTTACCAATTTTCCGCAATGTTTCTGGGAAATACAGTGTTTTATATCCAAGAGTTTTCAGCCGATAAAACGCATAATCGCCAATGCTTGTCACATTCCCGACAAATTCAACTTTCCATATGGCAACTGACGATGATGCCGACATCCAAGGAGCATTTGTTTTGTATATGTTACTGCTACTATTGTAGGACAGACGATAGTTCCACATATCACCATATCCGGAAATAGTCACAACGCCATCACTGCTGAGTGCCCATGTCAAATGATCACCGCAGTTACCCTGCGCTACGGCAGCATCAAACGCCATCTGGTCCCCAACGGCTTCCTGAGGTACTACTGCCTGAACCGTCTGCTCCGCCTCGTCTGTAACTACGAATAGCTGTTTTTCCCCCGGCTTTCCATTATCCAGGGATACAGTGTACTGATATTCCCCAGGTACCAGCCGATAGTTTCCATCTTTCTGGGGCAGAATCTCCTCTGGCTCCGGTTCCGCATCGGTTGCAGCAGGATAGACATGGACGACCACTCCATCCACATCGCAGATCAGGCGCACTACCACATAGGTTGTATCCTTTATAGACGTTACCTCTTCGGTAGCCTCCTCGGTCACTTCCTCCGTCACCTCTTCGGTAGCCTCTTCCGTAGGCACCTCAGTTGCTTCTTCGGTCACTTCCTCCGTAGGTTCCTCGGTTGTTTCCTCGGTCACCCCTTCCGTAACTTCCACGGTCTCCTCAGTGGCCTCCGTGACCTCAATGTCTTCCCCTACCGCCTCTGCCGCGGCGGGCAGCACCGGCTGGAGTACCATTACCAGCGTCAGGAGCAGGGCGAACAATCTCTTCGTCATAGCAGCGCCTTCTTTCTAATAAATGTTGCGTAAAATCTTGGAACAAAATGTACAGTTTACGAACCGTACACAATGCAATCAACTTACGCTTATTACATTATAACCGCAAGTCTATAGTATTGCAAGCAAGAATTGATTCATAAAACGTTGCTTACTGTCCATTCCCCCCTACCAGCCTCAAAAAGCTCTGTGAACATTGCCAAACATTTTTTCCTGTTTTTCAGAGCAAATTTTGTCGCAGACTATCGACAAGTGGTGAATAATCTGTTAATATAAAAAAGCGGGGTGATTGATATGGGGAAGAATGCTTCTAAAGCGATAAACTATCAGTTCAAAAAAGAGTATAGATGGTTTATTGAAAAATACTTATCTCGTTTGTTGGGGATCGTAAATAAGCAACTTCAAGACGACTGTATACCGCTTAATGAAGATGCAGCAAATGTTGTGCAAGAGAACGGTGTCATATACTTTTCTGTGAGTGGTTGGAGACTTTTTAAGCTGGAATTAAACGGCACCAAAGAATTGAGCGAGGATAATATCAAATTAGCCAATAGAATTATTCAGGCGTTTCTCCCTTTGTCTGAGTACAAACGAACCGGTTCCGGAAGGCAAAACGCTTCTTACCCAGATAAAACGAAACGACCTGGCGAACATGACGTATATCAGAACGAGGCATGTAAGCGGGCGATAGAAAAAGGAATTTGCTACTGGATCGTTGGTGATTCCATGAACGATTATATTGAGGAGTTCATGAGCATCCTGGAAGAATGGTCCGTCAAGACTTACGAAGGGAAAAGTGTTACCCTTGGTTTTGTAATCAACCCCAGCAAGAAATCTTGCTTTGACTGTACTTATGGTAATTGGCTGACATTCATGCGGGATGACGCGGCGGCGGTGCTGACTGACTGCATTCACTCGGTTGTTGAACTCGATGCCAATTGTAATTACCTGCGCCATATTTCTATGTCAGAAGGAGACCGTCTGGAGCACTGTAAATTAAGTTGTCGAGTTCCTATCCGGTTTACACAAGTCATTCAAACATGTGTTAACGGGGACAATGTCGGTGTTTTTTTACTAAATAACGGCGACATTGTATTGGCAAAAAACGGTGCGATATGCTTTGTAAGGCGTAACCTTCGATGGTTGAATCTGAGTTACGAAGCGTTTTGTAATTCACTCCAACCCTTCATTGATGAATATCAGATTTCGACTCCCAACCTGATTGAAAGCATATTTGCATCTGTTTTGGATGTTTCCTTTTCTCATACCGGCGGGATTGTTGCAATTGTGGATACACCTTGGGGAAATAAAATGGGAGTTGATTTTCCTGAATCTGGTCTTTTGAATTCTTGCGATAATCTCAAAACGAAGAAAACCGCTGCGGAACTGCTTGAGGATGCCGTTCGCAGCTCCTCTACGAGCAATGAAAGCGCAATAAAAGATGATTTTCGGAAGCGTATGCTCAAACGAATGGCGATTCAAAATCTCATTAGCGGGAAGAAGTTCCAAGATGTCGACCGAAAGTTACGTTGTGAATTAATGTCGCTAGACGGTGCCTGTATACTGGATAAGGCGGGAAATGTTTATTCGTTTGGCGCGATTATTCAAAATAGCAGCGGATCATCCGGCGGCGGACGGGGTGCGGCAGCTAGGAAGCTATCGGCTTATGGTATGGCGGTAAAAATCTCAACAGATGGATATATTGAACTATATATTAATCAGGTTGTGGAGTATGCAATAAAGTAGCTTCTGCCGCATATACTATTAGAGGAATTTGTGGATTCCTAAAAATATTTTCAAAAATCCCAAAAAAACGCTTGACAAATACAGAATTGTGTGATAGCATATTGCGCAATTCAAAGGATGTTTCCTAAGAACCATAAGGTAATACCGCGAGCAATCGTGCGTATTAGATTGTAGAGGGCCACTTCCTTCTACAAGCAAGGCAGACGACGAGTCTGTACAAGGTCCTCAGAGCTATAATGCCCTGAGGGCCTTTTCATATATTCTCCTTCCCCCACCTCAAAAACGTACTATGAGTCACCCCCAACCTAGTTGCGGCAACCGAATTGGATACACGGATATAACCATATACCACAGCCCGCCTCCCCAGTCTGAACCACTCTCCAGTCAAGGGGGCGGGCTGTTTTTCCTTCCCTGTGCAGGATATGGATAATTTTATTCCATTTCTTTCAGAATCTGTGGATACTGCCCATTGCTTTTTGGGGCAATCCAGAGTATTATATAGGTATTGTGCAAGTTGATATATGAAATCTTGCAAATTCCACATATCCGGAGGTAGCTATGAAACCTTATTCCGAACTGACCCGTCAGGAGCTGCTGGAGCTGAAGGCATCCCTGAAAGAGCAATACAACGAGTACCAGAGCCACAAGCTTACCCTGAACATGGCCCGGGGCAAGCCCAGCCAGGCCCAGCTGAACCTGTCCATGGGCATGATGGACGTGCTGAACAGCGACAGCGACCTGACCTGTGAGGACGGCACCGACTGCCGGAACTACGGCGTGCTGGACGGCATTGAGGAATGCAAGGAGCTCATGGCGGACATGATGGAGGTCCGGCCGGATCAGGTCATCATCTATGGCAACTCCAGCCTGAACGTGATGTACGACACCGTGGCCCGGTCCATGATCAAGGGCGTTATGGGCTCTACCCCCTGGTGCCAGCTGGACAAGGTGAAGTTCCTCTGCCCCGTTCCCGGCTACGACCGGCACTTTGCCATCACCCAGTACTTCGGCATTGAGATGATCAATGTGCCCATGCTGCCCACCGGCCCGGATATGGACATGGTGGAGGAGCTGGTATCCAAGGATCCCGCCATCAAGGGCATCTGGTGCGTCCCCAAGTACAGCAATCCCCAGGGCATTTCCTACTCCGATGAGACCGTCCGCCGGTTCGCCCGGCTGAAGCCCGCCGCTACGGACTTCCGCATCTACTGGGACAATGCCTACACCATCCATCACCTCTACGACCACGACCAGGATCACCTGATCGAGATCCTGGCAGAGTGCAAGCGGGCAGGAAATCCGGACCTGGCCTACAAGTTCGCCTCTACCTCCAAGATCAGCTTCCCCGGCTCCGGCATCTCTGCCCTGGCGGCCTCGGAGAACAACCTGACGGACATCCGGGCCCAGATGAAGGTCCAGACCATCGGCCACGACAAGGTGAATCAGCTGCGGCACGTCCGCTTCTTCCAGGACATCCACGGCATGGTGGAGCATATGCGCCGCCACGCCGATATCCTCCGCCCCAAGTTTGAGATCGTCCAGAATACTCTGGAGCAGGAGCTGGGCGGCCTGGGCATCGGCAGCTGGACCAATCCCAAGGGCGGCTACTTCGTCTCCTTCGACTCCATGGAGGGCTGCGCCAAGGAGATCGTCTCCCGGTGCAAGAAGGCCGGCCTGGTCCTCACCGGCGCGGGAGCCACCTTCCCCTACGGCAAGGATCCCCACGACAGCAACATCCGGATTGCCCCCTCCTTCCCGACCTGCGAGGACCTGCAGCTGGCCATGCAGGTATTCACCTGCGTGGTGAAGCTGGTCAGCGTCAAGAAGCTCCTGGCGGATATGGATGCCGCCGAAGGAAAATGATTTCCTGGCTTCGCTGTCAGTACGCAAAAAATGACCTCTCCCATGGAGAGGTCATTTTTTGCGCCAACAGCACACCGCAAAAGGTCCCGCTGTGGGCATCAGTACAGGGTCTCCGCCAGAAACTGCCCCAGGTCCTGGGCACCCCCGGCTTTGCCGCCCCGGAGCAGTACGGCATCGGCCGAGCGACCGGCGGGGCTCCCGTTCTTCGCGGCCTGAGGCAGCGCCGCCTGAAAGTGGAAGACGTCATCGAGGAATACACCCAGGAGATCCTCGACAACTGGGACGACAGTCCCCCTAGTTTTTGCAAGAACCCGGCCAAAGAAAATTCAAAATCCATTCACAAAGCACTTGTATAGCCAGCTTATCCGTGCTATAATAAGCCTGCCCTCGCAAGACAGGGCCCCCGTTCTTCCAAAAAACGCTTAGGAGTGCTGATCATGGAGAAAAAGAAACATATGTCCCTGGCCATGCAGATTTTTGTGGCCACCTTACTTGCCATCTTCGCCGGTGTCCTGTTACAGAGCCAGGCGGACTTCGCCAACAACTTCATCAAGCCCTTTGGCACCATCTTCCTGAACCTGGTGAAATTCATCGTGGTGCCCATTGTGCTGTTTTCCATTATGTGCGGCATCATCTCCATGAGTGATATCCGCAAGGTAGGCGTCATCGGCCTGAAGACCGTGGTCTTCTACCTGTGCACCACCGCCTTCGCCGTAACCATCGGCCTCATCGGCGGCAACCTCTTCAAGGGTATGTTCCCCGTAGTCGCCACCACGGACCTGACCTACGAGGCCAGCGCCTCCGCCTCCTTTATGGATACTCTGGTGAATATCTTCCCCTCCAATTTCTTCAAGCCCCTGGTGGAGGGCAATATGCTCCAGGTCATCGTCATGGCCATCCTTATG
>OLGM01000869.1_pt1 | contig 16246 bp, 9 predicted proteins | sample 1606001 | NCBI WGS metagenome assembly OLGM01 (sample SAMN03283294) | human gut metagenome | biome: human-associated habitat; material: feces | host: Homo sapiens | place: Peru | collected 2012
AAGCTCTTTACTGCAATTGAGATTGCCATTGAGATTGCTTGCGGATTTTAGGATACATATAAAACTACAGAACAGCCTTTTTACCATCCCAAAATTTCATCAAGTTTCTTTTGGATATCTTCGCTTTTGCTTTTTAACTCGTCTTGTACAGCTCGTTTAGCTGCAGCTTTTGCCATTGCGCCATTGTAGGCTATGCGAACAAGCACTTCTTTGTTTTTGTTCGTCTTTATGCGATAGCATTCCATAACCGTTATGGTACGTCCTATACTTTGAGAGATGAGATTCTTGGCTCCCATAATACTTTGTGCCAAAGAAGAAGCCTCTTCATTTGCAAGTTGTTGGTTGGCTACTGAGTTCTCAATCAATGCTGTTACTTCTGTTTGTATCTGACCTGCTAGATTCTGCTTGGCTAATTCTAAAGCCTGCATTTTGGCGGCATCATAGTTCTCGCCAATGCTCATCGCTTCTCCCATAAGATACTTGGGGTACATATCATCATCATACTCCATTTGCATCATGTAAGACTTGTCTAATTGTTTCTCTAAAGGCAAAGCACCAGGGGCCGTTATCCAGCCTTCTTTTGTTAGTTTCTTGGCATCTTTTCTTGCTGCTTTAGATGCCTTTTCGTTTAGCTCACTCTTGGATACTTTACGCATCTCTTGACGTTCCTTACGAACATCTTTGGTAGTCTGCGCTGTCATGTTTGCACTAAGGCAAAGAATGACAAACGTACATACGAACAATTTTCTCATTGTAGGAATTCTTTTAATTTATAATTGATTTTGTATTGTTTCTAAAAATCCATTTGGAATATAAGCAGTTGCCACCAAACATAGACCAGATATTTCCACAACAACACGTTGTTGTCCTGCAATGCGGGCAACTTTTCCTATAACACCTTTAAACTCTCCATCTATTACCTTAACTATGTCACCACTTTTATAATGACATTGTTCCGATGACACGACTCGTACATGTTCGCTATCTGTGCTTGTAGCTTTTATAAAGTTTGTCATTGCTGTAAATGGAATGATGAGAGGAGGATGTTTGCCATTTTCCTCCAATGCTTTTGTCTTATCAAGATAGAATTTTAATATTGATGTTTCATCACCCTTTTTCTTGATAATGGAGTTTACAGCTTCTCTTGTAGCATATACAAAAAAGAGATTGGGAAGAAGAGGCTGCAATATTCGCTTCTTCTTCCCAATCTCTTTCTTTATGACATAGTGCATAGGCATATATGACTGTACGCCAGAGGTTGATATGATGCCACATGCTTTTTCTGTTCTATTATAGGTCACTCTCAGTACGAACCAATGATAATTTGGCTTTTGTACATATTCCGAGGACACCCCTGTATGTGAGCGTTGAGCTTCGGGGAGGACATTGGAGGTAAGTCCAACGTGAGGAGATCTGCTTCGACCTCGTTGGGTATGCGCATTAAGCAATGCGTTCATATCGTTTTCTATGTCTTGCATTAAATTAGCAACTAATAGACACAAAAAAGCGTGGAATCGTCCTGTTGTCCATTCCACGAGTCGAGGCTCTTGCATTGCCTATTGTTGTCGAACAGACAACGTTAGAGCCCACGCCGATATGAAAATCATTACCGTTAAGAGACCTATATAATACATTTGATTGCATCCGAAAGGGTACAATCCATGCTTACAAGGTCTCCACGGGATTGATATAATCACACCCGGGACATCTACCGTTGACCATATTCAAGACTATGATTAACTGTTAATTTGCTAGATTACAGGAAGTCTTAAACACAGCGTCGATAAACGCCTTCCATTATGTCCGGATTGTCTTCCCACCCAATGCCCGCTTTCGTATAGATATGTCATAATTGACTTCACTACACTCAGCACGGCGTAGGCTGCCGACACTTTTGTCATGAAAGAACTCGTCTAACAAAGATAATTATGGTCTGGCTTTAACAATCCGGTTGCAAAGTTATAAAAAAAATCCCAAAACTATTATAAAGAAAACCTACTACCAACAGCATTTTAGAACATTTTAACTAAAATTGGTTGTATTTTTTAAAAAATAGCGCATGAATATAAATACCGCTTAATAGCAAATGGAATTTGATAACACAAAAAAAAACAATCCGTGGCTTTTCAAAAATTGAAAGCCATGAATTGGTTTCAGGTTTATAACACTTATCCTTTCAGTTGCTGCAACAGTCTCTCCGACAATCCCGTAATTTCCATCACCGTCGCAACATCCATACCTTTTGCCAGCATTTTCCTAGCAATCTCGAGGCTTCGCTGGTTCATTCCTTTCTCTATACCCTTTTCCATTCCTTCAGCAAGTCCTTCTTCTTTTCCTTCTCTCTTGGCGGTATCAATCGAATTCTTGATGTCGCGATATGCCATTTTGCTGGCTTCGTACTCCCGCTGTTCCTGCGGAGTGAATTTTGCAATCTCGGCTTCTTCAAAAAGACGGTCGAAGACCTTGTCGCACAAGGCTTTAGGACGCTGTGTGAGTTTATAGAGATTCTTTAGTGCATAGAGCCACTTGTCGTAGAGCGTTTCCAGCTCGTCCAACGTTTTGTTGAACTTGGCGATTTCCACGTAGATAAACTCCAGCTTATCGTAGAAAACCTTGTGCGTGGCAGTATCGCATAGCTGTACATGATGGCGGATTTCTTCCTTATTGAAGGCATCCTCGTTCATGTTGAAGTTTAGCAGAGCAATTGTGTAAACATGGTTGAGCTTGAAGTCCCAGTCACTACCTTTAGGAGCCTGCTCACGAATCGGGAAGGTGGAATAGAACAGGGCACGGTCTTTGAAGTAGGTCTGGTATGCATTCTGCATTTCCACGATAAACTTCTCGCCGTTTTCTCCTTCGCAATATACATCGAAAATAGCTTTTCTGTCGGTGTAGATGTCGCCCACATTCTCTGGATTCAGATACTTCACGTCCTTAACAACTTGTCTCCCATTGAACAAGCTGTTGAGGAAACAGATCAGCAAATCCTTGTTAGGAGCTGATCCGAAAATTCGCTTAAAACCGAAATCGGTCAGCAAACTGATATATCTTTCTTCTACCTGCTTCATAATCCCAATGTTATTAATGTTTCTATTGTAGCAGCAAAGTTACGATTTTCTTTTGAAACCAACAAGAGTTTTCTCAAAAAAGTTGAGAAAAAAATGAAACAAAGCATGGATACAGATAAGTTTATCACCCTTCCTTAATAATCCTGTCGCTAATAGTACGCTGGGTGCTATCATAAAACACATCCTCAGAATGCTCACTGAAGTGGTAACCGTCATAATATTGGCGCAATTCCTCCAGACACTCCTCGTAAGATACCCCTAACGCCTTACCCAGAGCCTCAACTTCCGGCTCCATTACAGTGGTAAGCTCGGTTTTGCTGATACCACAGATGAGTGTAGCGTACAACAAAAATCGTTTCTGAATGAGAAGAAACCCAAAAGCCCCGACATCACGTCGAGGCTTTTGAAGTTTTTGAATGTTTCAGCAGTTTGTGTTTTTTATGTAGTTATGATTTGTTCGTTTTTGAAAATCAATTTCTTTTTCTGGGTGCAAAATTAAGACAAATATTGATATAAATCAAATAAATCTCGATTTTTTATGCAAAAAACCACGTAAACGTTTACAATTTTTGCGAACCAAAAAGACCCTTTGTGAGCAGTTGTGGCTAAAATACAGCTGTGCATTTTGTGTCTTTTGAATATTTTCTGCCACATTAATAAAAAAGTTAAAATATTGATGCTATATTTTGTTTTCTCTGTATTTTACACTATCTTTGCACTATCTTTTCACATTATTATATATATAAAGAAATTAGATGAAAGAATTTGTAATATCAGAAGTCAAGGCGGAAACCGCTGTACTCGTGGGTCTGATTACCAAGACACAGGACGAAGCCAAGACAAAAGAATATCTCGACGAGTTGGAATTTCTTGCCGATACTGCGGGGGCTGTCACCGTAAAGCGATTCACGCAGAAGGTGGTTTCTCCTAACCAGACCACCTATGTGGGTAAGGGTAAACTCGAAGAAATCAAAGAATATATCAAAAACGAAGAAGAGGAAGATAGAGAAGTAGGTATGGTCATCTTTGATGATGAGCTTTCTGCCAAACAGATCCGTAACATCGAACAGGAACTGCAGGTGAAGATTCTGGACCGCACCTCACTCATCCTCGATATCTTCGCCATGCGTGCGCAAACCGCTGCGGCTAAAACCCAGGTAGAGTTGGCGCAATACCGCTATATGCTCCCTCGTCTGCAAAGACTCTGGACTCACCTGGAACGACAGGGTGGTGGTTCAGGATCTGGTGGCGGTAAGGGATCTGTTGGTCTGCGTGGACCGGGTGAGACCCAGCTCGAGATGGACCGCCGTATCATCCTCGGCAGAATGAGTCTCCTCAAAGAGCGACTGGCAGAAATCGACAAGCAGAAGACTACACAGCGAAAAAACAGAGGCAGAATGGTGCGCGTGGCACTGGTGGGCTATACCAACGTAGGTAAATCTACCATCATGAATCTGCTCAGCAAGAGCGAGGTGTTTGCAGAGAACAAACTCTTTGCCACCCTCGACACCACCGTACGCAAGGTGGTGGTAGACAACCTGCCGTTCCTCCTTGCCGATACCGTAGGATTCATCCGCAAATTGCCAACCGACCTGGTCGACTCATTCAAGAGTACCCTTGACGAGACACGCGAGGCCGACCTTCTTCTGCACGTAGTAGATATCTCACATCCCGACTTCGAAGAGCAGATCCAGGTAGTAGAGAATACGCTCAAGGAACTGGATTGCGCCGATAAGCCATCGATGATTATCTTCAACAAGATAGACAACTACTCATGGGTAGAAAAAGAGGAAGACGACCTCACACCGATGGAGAAAGAGAACATCCCGCTGGAAGACCTGAAGAAGACCTGGATGGCAAAACTCAATGAGGACTGCCTCTTCATCTCGGCAAAGAACAAGGAGAACATCGACGAATTCCGCGAGATACTCTACAAGAAAGTAAGAGAGTTGCACGTACAGAAGTATCCATACAACGACTTCCTGTACCAGGATTATGAGTAAGAACATAAATATCAATAACAAGTAAGTTATGAATGATTACAGACCTTTAACCACCGAGGAAATCGAGGTGCTTAAACATAACGACTGCTGGGCCGAAGACTGGACCTCAGTCAATGTATCAGAAGATTTCAAGCCCAACTTCATGCACCGCGTGATGCTCTACGGCGAAATAAACATCGGATCCTTCAACAAGAACGTGGAGGTGAGCCAGGGCTTCGTAAAGCATTCGGGCATCAACAATGCCACCTTGCGCAATGTAACCATAGGCGACGACTGTCTGATAGAAAACGTAGGCAATTTCATCAACAACTATACCATTGGCGATGATTGCTACATCTCAAACATCTCGACCATGGAAACCACCGAGGGAGCTACTTACGGCGAAGGAAATCTTGTGAGCGTACTCAACGAGGTGGGCGAAGGCAACGTAATCCTCTTCAGCGATCTGAACAGCCAGCTGGCAGCCTTCATGGTGAAGCATTTCCCTGACAAGGAAATGAAGGAGAAAATCCGCCAGCTCATCAAGACCGACATCGACAACAAGATGCCGGATCGGGGCCAGATTGGCAATAATGTGAAGATCATCAATACCAAGGAGATTACCAACTGCGTAATCAATGATTACTGCGAAGTGAACGGTGCTTCCCGTCTGAGCGATTGTACGCTATTGGGCTCTGTTCATGGCAACGTATATATCGGCACAGGCGTTATTACGGAAAACAGCATCATCGCTGAAGGCGCCAGCGTCATCAACAGCGTAAAGATACAGGATTGCTTCGTAGGCGAAGCCTGCCAACTGGCTAACGGCTTTACCGCATCAGCCTCCGTATTCTTCGCCAACTCCTATATGAGCAATGGCGAGGCTTGTGCAGCCTTCTGCGGTCCTTTCACCGCTTCTCATCATAAGAGCAGTCTGCTTATCGGAGGCATGTTCTCTTTCTATAACGCCGGTTCTGCCACCAACTTCAGCAACCATGCCTACAAGATGGGACCTATGCACTGGGGCATTCTGGAGCGCGGTTCCAAGACAGCCAGCGGTGCTTATCTCCTGATGCCAGCCACTCTGGGTTCCTTCTCAGTATGCTTCGGCAAGCTGATGCATCACCCTAACACCCGCAACCTGCCTTTCGCCTACCTCATTGCCGATGGCGACAAGATGTTCCTCATCCCGGGCAGAAACATCACTACCGTAGGTCTGTACCGCGACATCAAGAAATGGCCTAAGCGTGATCTCCGTGCTATGGAGAACCGCAAGAGCATCGTCAACTTCGACTGGCTTTCACCTTATTCTGTTGGCGAGATTCTGAAGGGTAAGAAGATTCTTGAAAACCTGCGCGAGGTAACGGGCGATAATGTTTCGCAGTATCTTTATCACGAATATATCATACCGGCTTCATCGCTCCACAAGGGCATCAAATATTATGATATCGCCCTCCGCATCTACATGGGTGCCGTACTGAAGCGTGTACTGAAGCGCGACCCAGCCATCACCCCTCCAGCCAGCCATGTCGGCGTGGGCGATTGGGATGATCTTTCGGGACTCCTACTCCCGGTTTCTGAAGAAGAAGGCATCGTTAGGGATGTGAAGGAAGGAACTATCGAGAATATAGAACAGTTGCTCGACCGGTTTGAAGAAATCAATGCCAACTATCGCGACTACCAGTGGGCATGGACCTACCAGATGATCTGCGATTACTACGGCATCAGTGACATCACACTCGAAGATGCCAACCGCATACACGAAGACTATATCAAGGCACGCCGCTCATGGATAGCAGAAATCCGAAAGGATGCTGAGAAAGAATTTGCCATGGGCGATGTGGAGGAAGAGGTTTTCCGCAACTTCGTCGACAGCCTCGACCAGGAAATCGAATACGAGAATTAATTAGACTTGAATATTTCAACAGTTTAAAATAACAAAAAACATTATGGCAAAAACTCCAGATTTTAAGTATGCTCCAATGTTCCAGATTGGAGAGGACAAGACAGAGTATCGCCTTATCTCTAAGGAAGGCGTAAGTACAGCAGAGTTCGAGGGTAAGACTATCCTCAAGGTTTCTAAGGAAGCTCTTACTTTGCTGGCACAGCAGGGTTTCCACGACGTAGAGTTCAAGCTCCGTCGTGAGCACAACCTCCAGGTAGCTAAGATTCTCAGCGACCCAGAGGCTTCAGAGAACGACAAGTACGTAGCACTCCAGTTCCTCCGCAATGCAGAGACTGCCGTGAAGGGCATTCTCCCATTCTGCCAGGATACAGGTACTGCTATCATCCACGGTGAGAAGGGCCAGCGCGTATGGACCGACTTCGAGGATGAAGAGGCTTTGAGCCTGGGTGTTTACAACACCTTTACACAGGACAACCTCCGCTATTCTCAGAACGCTCCTCTCAACATGTATGATGAGGTGAACACCCGTTGCAACCTTCCTGCCCAGATTGATATCGAGGCTACAGAGGGCGACGAGTACCGCTTCGTGATGGTAGCTAAGGGTGGTGGCTCAGCCAACAAGACCTACTTCTACCCAATGACCAAGGCTACTATCCAGAACGAGGGCACATTGCTCCCATTCCTCGTAGAGAAGATGAAGAGTCTGGGTACAGCTGCATGTCCTCCTTACCACATCGCCTTCGTTATCGGTGGTACTTCTGCTGAGAAGAACCTTCTTACCGTGAAGTTGGCTTCTATCAAGTACTACGATGAGTTGCCTACTACAGGTGATGAGACCGGTCGTGCTTTCCGTGACATCGACTTGGAGAACAAGCTCCTCGAAGAGGCTCACAAGATTGGCTTGGGTGCACAGTTCGGCGGTAAGTATCTGGCTCACGATATCCGCGTCATCCGTTTGCCACGTCATGGTGCAAGCTGCCCTATCGGTATGGGTGTAAGCTGCTCTGCCGACCGTAACATCAAGGCTAAGATCAACAAGGACGGTATCTGGTTGGAGAAGATGGATGAGAATCCAACAGAGTTGATTCCAGAGGAGCTCCGCAACCCAGGTGAGGGTACCAAGGGTATCGAGATTGACCTCGACAAGGGTATCGACGCAGTTCGTGCTGAGTTGACCAAGTATCCTGTAAGTACCCGTGTTAACTTGAAGGGTACCATCATCGTGGCTCGTGACATCGCTCACGCTAAGCTCAAGGCTCGTCTGGATGCAGGCGAGGAGATGCCAGAGTACTTCAAGAACCACCCTATCCTCTATGCTGGTCCAGCCAAGACTCCAGAGGGTTATCCATGTGGCTCTATGGGACCTACCACAGCCAACCGTATGGACCCATACGTAGATGAGTTCCAGGATCATGGCGCTAGCCTTGTAATGATTGCCAAGGGTAACCGTGGCGATGTTGTTACAGAGGCTTGCAAGAAGCATGGTGGTTTCTACCTCGGTACTATCGGTGGTGTAGCTGCCGTTCTCTCTAAGAGTTCTATCAAGAGCATCGAGTGCGTAGAGTACCCAGAGCTCGGTATGGAGGCTATCTGGAAGATTACCGTAGAGGACTTCCCTGCATTCATCCTCGTAGATGATAAGGGCAACGACTTCTTCAAGCAGTTGAAGCCTTGGACTCCTTGCAAGGAATGCCAGAAGTAAATGATACAGAAATCATGATAATGAAAAAAGCTCAGGGCAGATAGCCCTGAGCTTTCTTTTTATACTTACATCGGATAACCTGTTCTGTTTCCGAAACAGGAACATCCGTTTAAAGCAGCAGTTTATATGTCTTGCTTTGCATACCGGTTTCTACCCGCAACAGATAAACGCCTTGTCTGATACCCTGTAAAGAGAGACTGACTGTTTTTCCATCCGTAGCAGATGCCTGTCTGAGCAGGTTTCCTCCCGCATGATACAGTTTAATCTTTCTCACGTCCTTGCCCGAAACCAGGAGTTGATGTCCCTCGCGACAGATCTCGGTTTCAGTATCAGAGATGGTAGCATTTTCTATTCCTGTAGCTATATCCTGATAGAGAATAAGGATATCGCCCTTTCGCTTGAGAAAATAAGAAGGTTCCTGCGGATTCTTCAGTTCCACTTCCTTTCCTCCTATCTCGCCCATCACCCTGAGCAGATAGGTATGACCGTCGGCCCAAGGCAGATTACTCTTGCGCAGCCAGTAGCTGTAAAGCGGCACGTCGAAAGCTGATGAAACGGTTACCTCATCGCTGATTCCATTTACCTCTATTTCTTCCTTTGTATCTACATCTTCAGAGATGAGGGAAACATGCCCCTCGTAACTGCGGTCTTCTGTCGTACGCAGCGAAACACCCATCTTGAAGAGAGATACCTTCGATACATCGACGTTTCCAGTTTCTATCTTCACGTGCGCATCATCAGCCAGAAAGACTTCAGCTTTTGCCATCAGCGGTTTCTCCTCTCCCTTTACCACCTCTATATAGGCTGCATCCTGATCGTGGATATCGTTAAGCGGACAATCCTGGGTTTCGGCTTCATCCGAAGTAATCTCCAGTTTTACCTGATAATATCCCGGAGCAAGCTGGGCAGGAACCGAAAGGAGAATCGGGATTTCGGTCTCGCTGAAACCATCTATTTCGGTCAGCTGGTCCACACGTGTACTCAGCACAACCTCCTGGTTCTCATCCAACAGTTTCACTCTCAGGTAACAGTCGCGCGGCACACCATTGAGGTTCTTGATAGTGAAGAAGGCAAGTACCTTGCTGCCCTGTTCAGCTTTGCCGTCAAGTCTTGGCTGCCCCATCAGTTGGAAGCGGGCATCTTCCGAACAGATTTCAGAGATGCGGCCGGCACCGTCTTTCAGTTCCACCCCGATAACAGGTGCCTTCTTCATCGGCAGGAAATCATCCCATGAACCATCATCCTTCCGGGCTGCACATATAGCGATGATACGGTAATAACCGTTTTCAAGACCGGCAAGACTGAGACTGATTTTCTGAGCCTGATTGATAAGATTATCAGTTCCCATCCATCCCTTCTGCTCTCCGCCATAAAGTCTTTCCGTAAAGCCTCCCTGCTGATGATCATCAGAATAAACCACCTGCTTGAGATTCCCTGCTTCATCATAAACGGCAACACCGATGTCACCCCTGAAAGGCTTGCCTCTGTTGACGAAGGAATTCATCTCGACAGTTACCGGCTGTGAAGGGTCGAATAACTTTCCCGACGCCTCTTTCAGGCTGAGAGAACCACCCTCGTTGAACATCAACTGCGGCGAAGTTTCCAGCAGTCCGCGCTCTATTTCAGGATATTTCCCGTTGTTGGGATGAGCTAAGATGGCGGTAATGGCACGGTTAAAGGCAAGCGGTTTGCCATGAAACTCACTTCCGGTCTGCGAAACATTGAGATTGGTGAGCGAATAGTAGGCATCGCCCTGTCCCTCCCAACCGAAGTTCATGTGGAAGAGGCCGTTTTCATCAAAACCATCAGTTACCCAGGCATGACCGGAAGCCGAACCGGCTGGTCTGCCTTCCAGATAAACCGGACATCCGTTAAGCAGTTCCTGTCTCAGGATTTCTGCAAACCTCCCCGGTCCTTCTACAGCTTTCGTAACGTAGGCTGCCGAATAATCGAAATGCTTCAGCAGCGCCTGATAGGCGAAAACTCCCTGGGTTCCACTTGCGCTGGGCGTATATTGCATGAAAGAAGCCACACCCACATCGTTCATCAGTAAGGCTACGGCATCTATCTGTGCAGGAGTAGCCTGAACCGGATAGCGGTAGTCGGGCAACATGTTGGCCCAGTCGTAGTGCGACTGACTGAAATCCGCACTTTTCTTGGTCTGGTAGTAGGTTACCACATATTCGTTTTTTCCCTGTCCCTGAGCCGGCCACTGATGATAATACATCATCTGAGCCACAGCCGTAGCCACACAGCCGCTGTAATCATATCCCGTTTTAGCATTAAACGGATACGACTGTCCCCATTTGCTTTTCATCATCGGCGCTACGGTTTTAGAGTAAAGTCCGGTGCGTGTATGGCTTTGCACCTTCACCTTTCCTTCTTTCAGCACCTCAAAAGTCTGTCGGTATCCCGAAAGCAGCAGTTTTACGCAGGGATTGGCATTGAGCGTATCGAGACTACCTTCTTTGCTGTATCCCAGCACTTCTCCCATCTGGTCATCACCTGATACGATAACGAATCCCTGTCCCCGCGCATCATTATATATATAATAAGGTGAACCGGTCTTATTTTTCCTGCTCTTCTCCTTTGCTTTCATACCGGTATCTTGCGGCAGAGTGACATATCTCTTAGCTATCTCTGCCGCCTTCTGCCAATTGATTTCCTCGGCACGAACAGTTTGCGAACTGGCTATCAGCAGGGCTATGAATCCCACCAACAGGAACCCAGTTTTCAGTCCCTTCCATTTTTTTCTTTCTTTTTCATTTCTTCAGGTCTTTTATTTGATATTGAGTTAATTACGCCACCTTCTGGAAATATCAGATTAGCTACACTTTGCCATCATCCAGAAAGTTTTCTGCAAATATACAACTTTCCTTTGAAAAAAAAGAAATTTTTCCAAAATATAACAGCATGATTATTTGGACAAACCAATATTTATTCTTATCTTTGCATCCTATTTTTCATAGTAAGTATTTTAACAGTAAAAACTCAAAATGATGAAGCAGAAAAAACATCGAAAGATTCCGGCACTGGCTGCTGGAACCACACTCGTGGCAGCGATGACCCTGATGGCATCCTGCTCCACCGATTATGAAGACCAGATCGTGTACAACGACATTGAAAAACCGTTCCAGGAAGATTTCAAAAAGGATACGGTGGTTTTCGAAAAGTTGCCGGCAGAACGGGCTAAACACATCCTGAATCTATCTGACCCATCAACTGAAATCGTAGACAAACCGGATTACACCTTCCAGACTGACAACCTCATCAATGTTAAGAAATCTACTGAGGATGAATCGCTCGTCATCACCAGTTGGTCGGCAAAACCAGTCTCCAACGTAACACTCGAGATGTATATCCCGGAAGTGGATGAATACATTCCGGTGGCGTTCATTAAATCCATTCCCGCCTTCTCCCGCTTCTCCTTCAAGCCATCATTCGTTGGCAGACGGAATATCTGGAAAAAGAAAAACGGAAACTTCGTGAGTTTCACCTGCCCGTATCTCGACCTTAACAGGATGAAGACACGTCTCGTGAGCGATGATGAGCACTTCAAGATGCTCCAGAAGATTGACGCCAGATGGACCTGCAGTTTCTCCAACTACGGGTGGACTCCAGAGGTTGGAGAATCGTACAATTACCGTGAAATGAAACCTATCTACGCCCGCGAATGGGTGGTGATTGTCACCAACTATACCTATATGATGACCACTCCGGAATATAAGTATGTGATGGCAAACTTCAAGAAGGTGATGGGCGGCGATCTCTACGACAACAATAAGGTAACGTTCACTGCCGAGAAATACCAGAGCGAAATGGAAAGATTCAAGGCACAGAAAAAATTCGTGCTCGGACAGTCTAGTCCGAAATATGGTGGATTGGGCGGCGGCTACATCTGGACCATTTCCGACTGGAACTTCTATGGCCATTATGGTTCGTTCAGCGGATGGGAAGCTATCACCCACGAGCACATGCACTGCATGGACTATAGTCATGACAGCAATATGACATATCCAGCCAAAACACCGGAAGGCGTCAACGTAGGATGGCCGGAATTTATCTGGCAGCTGCACATGTGGCTGAGCCATAAGGGCGATCTCCCTTATACCGACCGCAATCTGCTGGGCTTCCACAAAGATGAGAATGCCAAGTATCGCGACTGTGATATCAATGATATCTTCAAGGATGATGCCAAACTGCAGAAGACCATAGAGGATTTTTACAAAAAGAGCAGACTGGTGAAATATTTCACAGAGAACCCGATTAAAGATCATGCAAAATAAAGGAGGAAACTATATGAGAAAAAATATGTTCATGATTGGAGCAGGAATGATGCTGGCTTTAGCTTCCTGCGATAAGACAGAAATACGTGAGATAACGGAAGACAGAGTGGTACCGCAACCGGTAGATACCATCAAGGTGGCAGATCATTTCTATCTGGACGGACATCTTTCCCGCACAGCCGAAGATTTAGGTGGCAGACCGCTGGATGCAGCCAACCTCTTTAACGACGGCGAAGAGTTGTATGTGGCGAATTTTGCAGGCAAGTGTGTCGATGTCTTCGATGCCGAAACATTGGAATTCAAGCGCAGCATGAGCAACGGTGACCGCACGCTGGCACGCGATGTTTATGCTGAAGGCGACCATCTCTTTGTGGCTGCCGGCGAAAATCAGGAGGTACAGATCTTCGACAGGAAAACGGGCAAATATCTCAGCCGTCTGGGCACAGGTTCCTGGCCAGCCAGCATGATTTCGAAGGTGGGCTGTGTTTGCGCAACCCCCCGTCTTGTTTTCGTGCGCGACTCAAAGTATACCAACATCCGGGTCTTCGACCGCGAGGCGCTGAACCTGGGGGCAGCAAACAACAATAAGGTATTTGCCAAGCTCAGTACGGGTGGCGATTTCATTGGTAGCAGTAATGAGCCGCTGGGAGAATCCTACGATATGGAGGTGATTGGCGATTCGCTCTATGCCTTCATCCCTCGCACGGGAACCATCTATTCATGGAAAGTAGAAGACATCATCCAGCGCAAGGATTATGCCCCGCTCAAGGTTTCCCGTTCTCAGGAGTTCAAGCTACGTTCCATTTCAAAGACCGGTGACAAGGATAAGTTCTTCGTATCAATGTTGAAGGACGGCAAGATACAGTTGGCAGAATACAGTCTCGCCGATTTCCAGGCAAGAAACTTTGCCAATCCGTTGCGCTGTTTCACCGCCGATGACCGCGTCCTCCTTCCTTCGCAGACCATCATAGCCTACCAGAAGGAGAAACTGATACTCACCAATGGTGCAAAGTTAGACCGCTGGGATATCCGCAACAATCCGGCATACGAAATCAAGCCAAGACAGAAATAATCGTAGCGTTGCCTGATTTTAAAAATTATTGAATCAATTACCTGTTAGTTTGTCAATTATTATTTGCGCACTACCATCTTCTTTCCATTCCGAATATAGATGCCCGGCTGGGTAACTTTGGTAAGTTTGCGGCCATCCAACCCGTATACTGCATCAGAAGATGAAGAGGCGGCTGCACTGCCCGTGCCCTGCGATAGAGCCGGCTTCGTGATGCCTGTAGTAGGCGCCTTTCGGTAGAGCGTAATGCGGCGGCGCAACGTATTGGCATTCCAGCGGTCCATCCACATGCCGTCACGCTCTATATCTACATGTATCTCGTAGGTGCCCTCTGCCAACTCAGAAAGATTCACGGTATGGCGGGTAGAACCCGTAAGATCCGTATCATTGTTGCGCGGAATGCTCACTCTGCTGATGCTGCTCGTATACGCAGTCTCGCCCGTAGCCACATTGACCAGACGGTAGCGCATGCGGGTCTGCAGACTGCCCTGCGTAAGATACTTCATATAGCCCGACATACCCAGCACCAGCTGCGGCTTCTGATCCAGGTCGAAGTAATGGGAAGGCACATAACTGCCCGATTCATCCAGGAGTTTCACCGATGTAACGGTCACCCTGCCTTCGTAGTTGTTAGGATATACCTCGAGCAGGAAATCTTCCGGCACCGGAATCTCGTAGACGCCAGGATTCTTCGTCTCGATATTGTGGTTGAAGCGGAGCTTCATGCGATACTTGCCTGCCTTGAGCTCATGAGAGCCGGTAGGGCCCGAATAGGATGTCATGAACCTCACGAGCCACTGGGTAGTATCCATGCGCTGCGCCACCATGTGGATGAGATAGGCATTCGGTACCTGATAGGTTTCACCCGCCAGATTTCCCGTGCCCTCCAGTTCCACCTGTAACTCGCCGCGAGCCTGATAGCGGCTCAGGTTAGATACATTCAGCAGAATGCCTGCCAACTGGCTGCTGTACTGATAGGCTGGCTCCAGCACCTCTGGCTTTCCCGCAAGCAACAGGTGAGGCTTGTTGTCCGCCTGTACCAGCGTAACCTCGCCACGGTTTACAATCATCGGCACGGAATTGCCATTCACCATCTGCCTCCAGTCTTCCCAAACGCCCTTGTCAGCATCCAGGAGCCGGCGGCCCAAAGGTCGCAGAGTATAGGTGCCGTCTGCCAGACCGTCTATCTCATTCAGGTCCATCTTCCACCAGTCATATTCGAAATTGTAGCTGGTATAATAGGTAGCCCAGGTCAAGACACCCGACTGTCCGAAGACATGCATACACTTTCCGTCCTGCGTAAAGAGTCCGATGCCTATCTGTCCGGTATAGGCGCCTCCGGCATCCTGAGCCAGATTGCGGGCTCCCACACCTTTAATCTGCGCCGGAATAACCGACTTCACCGTCATTCCTTCACTCGCCTGGAACTGCAGTCCCTGGTCATTGTTCACCGACAGCACCACCGGTTTAGGTTGCAGCGGTTCTATCATTCCGTCGTTCGGATGCACGAAGAGCGCTATCTGATTTTCGTAGTAACAGCCGTCGCTGCCGTAACCTCCGCCAGCCGTCGCTGCTGTATTGATGTCGAAATAGCCATTGTCCAGACCAGCCCATCCCCAGTTTACATGCACCAGTCCGTTCTCATCGTAACCATCATATAAAAAGGCATGGTCGCCGCCCGTCATGAAGACCGGACAGCCGAGAGACAGTTCCTGGTAGATAGCCTGCAGAAACTCGCCGCCCGGCAGTCTGTCCTTCTCCAGCTGGCGCACATTGCAGTTGTAATAGTTCTCGAGTGTATTCCATAACTTTGCCTCATCACAGAGGGTTCCGTGCACGCCGTAGGTAGCCTGGGCCAGTTTTCCCAAGTCGCGCATCAGCACGCCCACTGCCTGTGCCTGAGCCTCGCTGTACCCTCCTCCGCTGTAGGAATCGAGCATGTTGTCCCAGTCATAATAATCGTATGCCATGGCACCCTTACCCCGGTTTACCCCCTCGGGTCTCATCTTAGGCCAGCGGTGGGCATAGAGCACCTGTGCCATCGCCGTGATGGTACAGCCCGTATAGGTAGGCTTGCCGCTTGAGCTGCTGCGCGGGGTATAGTAGTTATAAGGATAATCCTGGCTCCACTCCGCACTGACGAGCGGTTTTACCGATGCCTTCGGCGGTTTGGCATAGACCGGCGTCACGCTGATGCTGTCTACCTTCACCAGCTCCACCACCCGTGCATATC
>OLGM01000874.1_pt1 | contig 16155 bp, 20 predicted proteins | sample 1606001 | NCBI WGS metagenome assembly OLGM01 (sample SAMN03283294) | human gut metagenome | biome: human-associated habitat; material: feces | host: Homo sapiens | place: Peru | collected 2012
ATCGACTGCCATGAGTTGCGTACTCACAGACGAGAGGAAGGCTCCGGATATGCCCTGATTTCTTTTGCAAGAAAGATAGGTCAAACCTTGGCAGGTGTGGGACTGAACGCATTGCTGGCATTGATTAACTATGACAGTGATGCTTCTAAGTACGGCAGGGCACTGCCGGATGATGTAATGGCAAAGCTGTATGATATTTCTACTCTTGTGCCGGCGATAGTTCTCGGCATTATGGCGCTTATACTTTTCTTTGGCTATGATTTGTCCAAAAAGAAGCTGGAAGAAATGAGAGCACAGCTTGCAGAAGTAAGAAAAAATGAAGAATAGAGAGAACAGATAATGAAATTTATTTCTTGGAATGTAAACGGACTCCGTGCTTGTATGCAAAAGGGATTTGCCGATTTCTTTCTGTCGGCTGATGCAGACATATTTTGTGTCCAGGAGACAAAATTGCAGGAGGGACAGATTGACTTTGCCCCTGACGGATATTTTTGCTATTGGAATTATGCTGAAAAGAAAGGTTATTCCGGCACTGCGATTTTCACCAAAAAAGAACCTATATCCGTAACCTATGGCCTGGGTATCGAGGAACACGACAAAGAGGGCAGACTTATTACCCTTGAGTTTGATGACTTTTATTTTATCACAGTATATGTACCTAATTCTAAGCGTGAGCTGCTCCGACTTGATTATCGTATGGAGTGGGAGGACGCTTTTAGAGATTATATTAACAGACTGAACGAAAAGAAACCCGTTGTCTTTTGCGGCGATTTGAATGTCGCTCATTGTGAAATAGACTTGAAAAACCCAAAGACTAACCATAACAACGCAGGCTTTACAGATCGGGAGCGTAACAAGTTCACTCAGCTTTTGGACGGCGGCTACACAGACACTTTCAGATATTTTTATCCTGATGCAGAGCAGAGATACTCATGGTGGTCATATATGTTCAAATCCCGTGAGAAAAATGCAGGATGGAGAATTGATTATTTTCTTGCTTCAAAGGAACTTGAAGATAGACTTATCAGTGCAGAGATTCATGACAAGGTATTAGGTTCTGACCACTGTCCGATTGAGCTTGTAATTGATTTATAAATGTCAAATCAAATGTCGAATTAAGTAAAAAGCTATTTACATATTATGGAAAATAATGTAGGATAATAGTAACATAAATACGGAAGAGGGTGAGGCTATGCTGATTAAATGTAAGGGCGATCCATAGAATATTAATTAAATAAATGAAACGGTTATTTTTATTTTTGTGTTTTATGGAGGCATTATTAATGAAGAAACTTATAAAGAATATTTTAGCAGGTATATTGGTATTGGGAACCGTTTTTCTTGGAGCAAGCAAAGTTAATGCTGCAACTTATAATTGGAGTATAACGAAAAACCCAGGTTCGGAATATGCAAGTGATATTGTAACTATTCCGGTTTACAAAGGACGTATATATTTTAATGTTAAGGGCTTATCGGGAGATTGCAGCTGCCTTATAGCAAAATGTGAGATCCTTAATTCAAAGGAGTGTGTTGTAGGTAACAGCTTAAAGTGTGTAAGGGTTACCAAACCAAATGCAAGTGACAGTTTTACATTGATATATTATAATGGTAGCGAAAAGAAAAGAACTACGAAGCTTCTCGTATCACTTGACCACAATGCATCAATTGGGACAATGTTAAGAAGTAATGGTACAATAACATTATAGAGAGGGCAGGAATGAATAAAAAAAAGATTTTAATAATATCTTCTGTTGCGGCTGTAATAGCCGCAGCAGTTCTTATTTTAGTTATTTTTAATAATAAAAATAAGATAAAAGTTACTCTTTGCCCTATACAGGAGGTCAAGGAAAAATTTGATGAGGACCTCACAGAGCTAAAAGAGAATAGGTATGATAATTTAATATATAATGATTTTATAACAACATTTCCTGATGTTGAAGCACTTTATGATTTAGAGATAGAGACAGATAATGCCTATCTTAACAGGACGACTCTTGAAAATTTTCATATAATGCAGGATGCAATAAATAAGTTTTTTAAAGAAGATTTTGATAAATCATACATAGATGCTGAATTTATTTTTTCATATGAAGACGGTGGAACAGAATATATTAATTATAATGATGTAGAGACAAAGTGTAAGGAAGATAAATACAATAAATTTCATAATAACAGTACGAAACTGGTATATCTTTTCGGCAATAATACCGCAAATGGCGGATATATGGTCCAGACAAGTGAGATGCTTGTAAATACATGGTTTTCAAAATATGGAATGAATAGTATAAGTCCGCTTGAATTTGATGATATATGTTTATATCTGAATGGCGTAAGACAGGGCAACGACTTCAAAGTATCACTAAAAGATGATGAAGTTAATATTTCGAATCTTGAGAACAAGGTTCTTGATTTTGTAAATAAAGATTTTCCGCTGCCGGTTTCTGATAACATTAATTACATTATAGGACAGGCAAAAATATTTAATAAGCCTGATTGTATGGGCATCGGTTTTACAATGAGAAGGGTATATAAAAATGTACCGTTTGAATACGGCTCATTTGCTTCGTCGGGAAATTATAACGATACTTACGAACATGATTCCGGCTCAGTGTTTTATTGTGAAAATGGAGATCCGGATACAATGCTGGCATTTGGGATAACAGATGGAATTATTATGGAGACTGAAGAAATAAGCGAAATTATTGATTTAAAACAGGCTCTTGAAATTGTATCAAAAAAAGTCGGAAAAAATTCGGTATATGATGTTAAAGGCATAGAACTTGTTTATAGAAGTGATATGACTGGTGATGAAAGTAATACAATCGTAGACAGGCTGTCACCTAAATGGAAGATTATCGCAGTTAATAAGAATGATGATAAATTGACTCTTTTTTATGTAGATGCCGTATCAGGAAGACTTACAGAAAGATTTGAATACTATACAAAATAGAAGGGAGCAATTTTTATGAAAAAGAAAACAAAAATGCTTATTGTATCTGCTGTTGCGTTATTAGTGATAGCGGTAAGTGTTGTGCTGATTGTTATAAGCAATAAACCAAAAGAAGAGGCAACTTTTTATACCATTGATGACGTAAAAGATAAAATGACTTCCGATATTTCTAAAATTCAAAAAGGGAAGTATAAAAATCTTATATGCGATGATTTTAGTGCTTCCCTTGAAGATATAGAAGGCGTTTATAATATTGAAATTCAAAATAATAATGATTATCTTAAAAAGTCATTAGTTGAAAATCTGAAAATCATGGATACGACAATTAACAGATTCTTTAATGAAGAGTTTGATAAATCATTCATTGAAGCTGAAATCTATTTTGATGATGAAGAAGGCGGTTCTGAACACATTGGATATAACGATTTAGAAAGTGCTTTATCTGACAGTAAATACAAAGATTACCATGGTAGACATAATGAATCTATGTGGTTATTTGGTAACAATACCTCAGAAGGCGGATATATGGTCCAGATTGATGACGGACTTACAAATGTATGGTTTTCTAAATATGGTCTCAAGGAAATCGAATCAAATGACTATAACAAAGGATATTTGTATCTTATGGGTAAAAGACAGGGTGAAGACTTTGAGGTTACATTATCGGATAAAAGTGTAAAAATATCTGAACTTGAAAATAAATGTCTTGAATATCTTAATAAAGATTTTATATTGCCTGTACCTGAAAATATCAGCTATGAAATCGGAGACGCTTATACGCTTAAGAATGGTGATAAGGATGCTGTGTGTTTTCTTATAAGAAGAGTGTATAAAGGAATACCTTTTGAATGTGGTTCAAATGGTGCCAGTGGTGAATATAATGATAAAGTAAATCATGACCATGGATTGATTTATTATGCAGACAGTAATTCTCCTGATACATTAATGGGTTTCGGAAAGACTGATATAAAGGTAAATGAAATCGAAAAGATAGACAAGATTCTTGACCTTAATAATGCAATGAAGATATTGTCTGACAGAATTGGTACAAATTCAACATACAATGTTAAAGGTGCCGAACTGATATACAGGGAAGAACCGGCAGAAAATAATGATTCCGATTCCGATTGCGTAAAGCTGACTCCTAAGTGGAAGATAGTTACCTTAAATCAGAATGATGATAAATATACATTGTTTTATGTTGATGCAGTTACATGCGAAGTAACGGAAAGATTTGAATATTATTATGAATAAAATGATTTATATTAAACGGACTGTTTTAAATAAAAAATACTGGCTGTCTTCCATGGCAGCCTTGGTTTTATTACTATGTTGTACGATATATATTAATCCCGAAAACGGGCAGAAGTACCTGTTCATTTCTGCTTTTTATGATAATTTTATTATTGAAAGACTGGGAATAATTGACCTTAAATCAATATTTTTAGGCTATGACAAAGGTTACCTCTGGATGTTTGCGTCTATAATAGTAAACTTTCCATGCCTGATTAACCAGAAAACCGAACGATTTTTAATTTTCAGGACAGGAAAAAACAGATATATTTTTGGAAAATATTTTTCTAATCTTATTATGTCAGGATTTATGATGGTAATTTCATACTTTTTCTTTTTAATAATTTGCATGGTTTTAGCTAAAAAGAATCTGTTTGACATATATGCAGTGAAAAAATTGGTTTCTGTATTTATATGGGGGATGTATTTGGCAGTTCCCGGACTGATTTTATCAGAATATATCAGAAATAAATATCTTATCCTGTGTATACCATTTGTCATTAATTACTTCATGTGTACTTTTGTAACAAAAATTGTTAAATATGATATATATAAGTATTTTGCACCGGATAGTTTCCAGATCTTATTGCTTACAGAAAGTAAACAGATAATAGTCAGTTGTATAATATTAACCGTTCTTATTATTATAGGTGTTGTAAACAGAAAAATTCTATTTGAGAGGAGACTTGATTGTGGACAAAAATAAAATTTTTCGAGTAGCTAAAAATGAATATCTGAAATGGATTACCAATCCTAAAATGATTATTATTTTAGTGATGTTGATTTTTATATATGATTATGTAATTAAAGAGTTTGTTTCGGCTGCCGGGAAAATGGGTGTGAAACTCCAAGCACTTGAAGGATTTATAGGTACCTCAAATTCACGTCTGCTTCTCATGATTATCCCGATTGTTTTCATTGGAATTATGGGAGATTTCCCAAGAGTAGATCATAATGCAATGTTTTATATTTTCAGAGTGGGCAAGATTAACTGGTTTACAGGACAAGTTTTATTTTCAGTTATGGCATCACTTACATATATTGCAGTGATAGCAGGTTTCAACATAATTACGGTTTTAGGAAAATGCTATTTTACGAATAACTGGAGTGATGTTGTAACAAAGTATTATATTTTTGCACCGGATGATACCGGAGGCATTGTTAATAATCTGATAACAGGCAGGCTGTATAACAATATGACGCCTGTTACTGCTTTTTTTAATATTGCGGGATTGATGACATTGTTACTTATTTTAATTTCAATAATTCTCATTATGAGTTTTGTTTTAAAAAACCGGACTCTCGGTATTGGGATTACTGCCGGAATAATATGTATCGGTAACGTAATGACATATATGGAAAACAAAATCAGATGGATATTTCCTACATCCCATTCGGTAATGGAGATACATTTTGATGAAATATACAGAAAACCTATTTTTGACATAAGATTTTCATATTTATATTACATAGCATTGATTTTTATTTTTATAATGGTATCCATATTTAATTTGGACAGACTTGATTTTTCAAGGATTCAGGAATTGGAGGAATAATTTATGATATACGTTAAAGGCGTCTCTCTGAAAATTAAGAAAGACATGATTTTATCGGATATTGATTTACATATAGAAAAGGGCAAAATTACAGGTCTTGTGGGAAGAAACGGCTCAGGAAAAACAATGTTAATGAAGTGTATAACAGGATTTGTTAAGCCAACAGCCGGAGAAATAATCTTTTCAGGCAAAAAAATAGGAGAAGATGTGGATTTTCCGGCAAATACGGGCATAATACTTGAGACACCTTCTTTTGTTCCGTTTTATTCCGGATACAAAAATCTATACGAACTTGCATCTTTAAATCATAAAACAGATAAATCAGGTATCGAGGATATCCTCAAAAAAGTAGGCTTGTATGAAGCCAAGGACAAACTGGTAAAAAAATATAGTCTGGGAATGAGACAAAGGCTTGGTATTGCACAGGCACTTATGGAAAATCCGGATACGCTTATTCTCGATGAACCCATGAACGGACTTGATAATGCCTGTGTAAAAATGATTAGAGAGATTTTGCTTGACCTAAAGGAAGAAGGCAAAACAATCCTGTTAGTCAGCCATAATTTTGAAGATATTAAATGCCTTTGTGATAAAATTTATGAAATAGACCACGGTAAATTGATGCTTCCTGCCGATTGACTTATAAAAATGACTGTGATAACATTGACACGAAAAGCAACTTAGAATAGGAGATTTAAAATGAGTAAAAAACCTACAGTGCTCCTTATCCTTGACGGATACGGATTAAGTGATAAAGTAGAAGGCAACGCTGTTGCCCAGGCGAAGACACCTGTAATGGACAAGCTTATGAAAGAATATCCATTTGTAAAAGGTTACGCCAGTGGTATGGCTGTCGGACTTCCTGACGGACAGATGGGTAATTCAGAAGTTGGTCATCTTAATATGGGTGCAGGAAGAATTGTTTATCAGGAATTAACAAGAATTACTAAAGCAATCAAGGACGGAGATTTCTTTGAAAATGAGGCTTTGGTAAAGGCTTGCGATAACTGCAAAGCTAACGATTCAGCACTTCATATATTCGGACTTTTATCTGATGGTGGTGTTCACAGCCATAATACACATCTTTACGGACTTTTAGAGATGGCTAAGAGACAGGGACTTGAGAAAGTTTATGTTCATTGTTTCCTTGACGGAAGAGATACTCCACCACAGTCTGCTAAAGAGTTCACAGAAGAACTTGAAAATGAAATTAAGAAAATCGGTGTCGGCAAGATTGCAACAGTATCAGGACGTTATTATGCAATGGACAGGGATAATAATTATGACCGTGTTGAAAAGGCATATCTTGCAATGACAAAGGGTGAAGGTAATACAGCAGAATCTGCTGTTGCGGGAATCCAGACAAGCTATGATAACGGAGTAAATGATGAATTCGTAGTTCCTTTTGTTGTGATGGAAAACGGACATCCTGTTGCTACAATCAATGACAAAGATTCAGTGGTATTTTTCAATTTCAGACCTGACAGGGCAAGAGAAATAACACATTGCTTCTGCGATGATGATTTTGATAAATTTAACAGAGGACCAAGAAAAGACGTAACGTTTGTATGCTTTACAGAATATGACCCATTAATCCTTAATAAGGATGTTGCATTCAAGAAAGTAGAAGTTACCAATACATTCGGTGAATGGATTGCCAATAACGGAATGAGACAGGCAAGAATTGCTGAAACAGAGAAATATGCCCATGTAACATTCTTCTTTAACGGTGGTGTTGAAACACCTAATAAGGATGAGGACAGAATTCTTGTAAATTCACCTAAATATGTTCCTACTTATGACAAGAAGCCTAGAATGGCAGCATACACAGTAACAGATAAATTAAGCGAAGCAATAACAGCAGTTGATGAAAACGGCGACAGATATTATGATGTAATAATCTGTAATCTTGCTAACCCTGATATGGTTGGTCATACAGCAGTTCTTCCTGCAGTTATAGAGGCAATAGAAGTTGTTGATAAGTGCGTAGGAGAAATTGTTAATCTTGTAAAAGAAGCTGACGGAACCTTGTTTATATGTGCAGACCACGGTAATGCTGAACAGCTTATTGATTACGAGACAGGCGGAGAATTTACTTCCCACACAACCAACCCTGTTCCGTTTATTCTTGTTACCAATAACGATAACTATGGCTTAAAAGAAAATGGATGTCTCGCAGATATCGTTCCAACACTCATTGATTGTATGGGAATGGAGCAGCCTGAAGAGATGACAGGTAAGTCATTACTTATCAGAAAGTAAAAATTACTATTGATTAATTAAATTTCTTATGATAAAATAAACCTTGTTATGCGAATTGCATAGCAAGGGTTTATTTTATTTAGGAGGTTTTAACGGTGAGTGTCCTTAAAACAGTAATTACAATTATTTTAGTTATAGTAAGTATTATTTTATCAATAGTAGTTCTCATGCAGGAAGGAAAGCAGGAGGGTCTTGGATCATTAGCCGGAGGAGCTTCTACAGATACATACTGGAGTAAGAACAAGGGTCGTTCCAAGGAAGGAGCACTTAAGAAATTTACTACTGTATTGGCTGTGATTTTCTTTATCCTTGCATTATTACTTAATCTTAAATGGTTAAATTAGTTTTGGATTCTGAGAACTCCCTGGTATACCGGGAGTTCTTTTCGTTTTATGAAATAAGAGGTTAATATGGACGATTACACTTTTGAAAAGAGAAAAAAGGTCATTAATGAATTAATACATGATAAGTATTATACACCTATGAAGGGCAAGGAAATAGCTATGCTTCTCAATGTGAGCAAGGAGAACCGGAATGATTTATATAAAGTTCTTGATGCTCTTGTTCTGGAAGGTAAAATAGGTGTCACATCCAAGGGAAAATACTGCAAAAATGACAAAAATATTCTTACAGGTATTTTCCAGAGTACGGACAGAGGATTTGGTTTTGTTACCGTTGAGGGTGAAGATGAAGATATTTTTATCAGGGAATCCGATACCTGCAATGCATTGCATCAGGACAAGGTACAGCTTGTAATAACCTGTGAAAAGACAGAGGGCAGGCGCAGGGAAGGCAGAATTATACGAATTCTTGAACATGGAATGAACCAGATTGTAGGCATATTCCGGAAGAACGGCGCGTATGGTTTCGTTATTCCTGATAACCGCAAGTTTTCCAAAGACATTTTTATACCTAAGGACAAGATACGTTCAGCAGTAACAGGTCACAAGGTTGTGGTTAAAATAAACAGCTTTGGTGACGATACGCATAATCCGGAGGGTGAAGTCATAAGGATATTGGGACATGTTAATGACCCGGGAACAGATATACTTTCTGTTGTTGAATCTTATGAAATTCCTTATGAATACCCTGAGGAAGTAATGAAGGAAATCGAAAAAATACCGGATGAGATTGACGAGACAAAGCTTCCTTTAAGAACTGATTACAGAATGTTACAGACGGTAACTATAGATGGAGAGGATGCAAAGGACCTTGATGACGCAATTTCTTTATCCAAGGAAAATGGCATATATCATCTGGGCGTGCATATAGCCGATGTTGCGGAATATGTCAAAGAAAAAAGTGCTCTGGATAAGGAGGCTCTTAACCGAGGCACAAGTGTATATCTTGTTGACAGGGTTATTCCGATGCTGCCACATAAGCTTAGTAACGGAATATGTTCTCTTAATCAGGGCGTTGACAGATTTGCATTAAGCTGTATGATGGACATTGATTCTACCGGTAAAATTATTGACCATAAAATTTCGGAATCCGTAATTAACGTTGACAGAAGAATGTCATACACAAGTGTTAAGAAAATTCTTACTGATAACGATACAGATACTATAAATGAATATAAAGATTTTGTGCCGATGTTTAAACTTATGGAAGAACTGGCAACAATTTTAAGAAAGAAAAGAAAACAGCGTGGCTCAATTGATTTTGATTTTCCGGAATGTAAGATTGTGCTTGATAAAGCAGGAAGGCCTCTTGATATTAAACCATACGAGCGCAATACGGCTACAAAGATAATAGAGGATTTTATGCTGGCAGCCAATGAAACCGTTGCAGAGGATTATTTCTGGCAACAGATTCCGTTTGTTTACAGAACCCATGATACTCCTGATAAGGACAAAATTAACGAACTTGCTGCTTTTATCAATAATTTCGGATATTCAATCAAGGTTTCCAATGATGAAATCCATCCGAAAGAATTACAGAAGCTCATGGAAAAGATTGAAGGTTCGGAAGAAGAGAATCTTATAAGCCGTCTTACATTAAGGGCTATGAAGCGTGCGGGATATACAGTGGAATGTAAAGGCCATTTTGGCCTTGCTGCCAAATATTACACACACTTCACGTCGCCTATAAGAAGATATCCTGATTTACAGATACACAGGATAATTAAAGAAAGCCTTCACGGCGGAATTACCGATAAGAGGATAAAACATTACGAGAATATACTTCCTGACGTAACAAAACATGCCAGTCAGACAGAGCGGAGGGCAGATGATGCTGAACGCGAAGTTGACAAAATGAAAAAAGCAGAGTATATGTCTCTTAGGATAGGAAAGACATTTTCCGGTGTCATATCAGGTGTAACCGCATGGGGACTTTATGTTGAACTTCCTAATACGGTAGAAGGACTTGTCCATGTTAATGAATTAACGGATGATTATTATATCTTTGACCAGAACAGTTATGAATTATATGGCGAGGTTACCCATAAGACATACAAGCTTGGCATGAAAGTCAGAGTGAAATGCACAGGTGCAAGTAAAGTTCTTCGCACCGTTGATTTTCAGATAGTAGAGGACGATATATAAATTATGGAAAAGAAAGATAACGGCTTTAAACTTGTAGCCAATAACAAAAAAGCATATTTTGATTACTTTATCGAAGATAAATGGGAAGCCGGTATTGCATTGTACGGTACTGAGGTTAAATCAATCCGTATGGGTAAGGCAAGTATAAAAGAATCTTATATTAAGATTGAAAACGGTGAAGTTTTCATATATAATATGCACATAAGTCCTTATGAAAAGGGTAATATTTTTAACAGAGACCCGGTAAGAGTAAGAAAGCTTCTGCTTCATAAGGCGGAAATCAATAAGATTGCCGGTAAAACTGCTGAAAAGGGATATACACTTGTTCCCTTACAGATATATATTAAAGATGGTCTTTGCAAGGTGGAAATCGGTCTTGGCAAAGGTAAGAAATTATATGATAAGCGTGATTCTATTGCTAAAAAAGATGTCCGCAGAGAAAATGAACGCGATTTCAAAATTAAAAATTTATAGACTGATATTCAGTCCCCCGACAGGCGGAATTTTGCCTGTCGTGAAAATAAGGGCCTGTACAGGTTTCGACGGGGGTTTTGAATTCGGAGAAGCAAGTCGTAAGGTAATGCGTCAAATTCCAAATTAAATATAAACGCTGACGATAATAGTTTAGCATTCGCTGCCTAATTGCAGCTGTCGGCTCTGATGCACCTGCACATCAGAATCCCGGCATCGACTTTGCAGGAAACGACTTATACAAAGCTTTGAGTATATGGGCGTATTATGAAGCTACTAAAGGTTTAATTCTGTCTGTCGAAGTGAACCGGAGGGAATGTCAAATAACAGACTAAGCTTGTAGAAGGACGATGGATGGGCTTTCGGACAGGAGTTCGATTCTCCTCAGGTCCACTAAAAAAACGGCATTGTATGTTGCTAAAGTGATATACAGTGCCGTTATTTTATGGTAGGATGTAGATGTGAATTTTGTAAATTGGGATTTGCGAGGAAAAGGCGAATGGAGCAAAAAAGTAAAAATGCGGTTTCAATCATAGGTGGTGCAGATGGTTCTACAAGCTTTTTTATAGTAGGACATTCAAAAAAGCAACCATTAAAGATTAGAATCAAAAATAGCATATATAGATATAAGAGAAAAAAAGTAGAGAAGACAATAGTTGCAAATCCGCATTCTCTTTCTGAAACAGTGCAGTATGCAAAAGAAAAATACGAATTGACAGAAATAGCTCCAGCTGATAGAGAATACATTGAACAAATAAAATGCCAAAAAGAGAGGTTGATTTTGCAACATGAACCAGAACTTTTGGGTGAAATAAAGGATATTCCAGTACCAGATTTTTCTAATGAAGCATCCGTTAAAGAGTATTTTGGTAAAATAAATACTCGAAGTGAAATGATAGCTGAAATGCCCGATAGTATAATTCCTATGGATTTTCATTTGTATAAAATAGGAATCGATGATGATTTTCTTGAAATGGAAATAGATTATACTTGGAATATATTTGAAATGTCTTATTCAGGAAATAAGACAAAAAGATATTCGACATTGGTAACGAACTTGAGTTCATAAATTTAAGTTTATGGAAATGACAAAAGTGAAATTTATGGAGGTGGTTTTTATGTGGTTTTGGTGGTTTATGTTAATATGTGATATGATAATTCCTATTGTCATGGTCATTACAGGAAGAATGATGTGGAAACATTGTCCAAAGAATATAAATGGGATGTACGGATATAGGACAACCCGTTCAATGAAAAATATGGATACATGGAAATTTGCTCACGATTATTGCGGAAAACTTTGGTGGAAAATAGGATGGGTAATGACTATACCATCCGCATTGATACATATTCCGTTATACTATAGTAATAAAAATACCATTGGATTTGCAGGGTTGATTCTTGTGGCAATTCAATGTTTTATCATGATTGTATCAATATATCCGACAGAGAAAGCTTTGAAAAAACATTTTAATGATGATGGAACCCCCAGATAAATTTAAAAGGAGAATTGTTTAATGGGAATATTTAAAAAGAAACAACCAAAAGAAAAGAATGAAATTGAGAATAAAGTATTAAAGGAAAATATTGCTAATGCAGCATTAGCTCAATTGAGTCAAGGTGACGATTATAAATCATTGGCATACACAAAAGTAGAGTTCGGTTATTTATTCGATATAGAGAATCATGGAATAGAAGCTCTATTTAAAATTATAACGGATAAAGATACTTTTTATTTTGCTGTTCAGGGAGCAAATCTTTTAAGACTTACATTAACGGAGGAATTATTTTCCTCTTATGTAGATGGATTTTTCGCAACAAGACAGCAGTAATGTGTATATGACGGCTTTATATCGGAATTTGCAAAATGGAGGTAATGAATGAAATACAGTTCAATATATTTAGTTGTGAAAGATTTTGACAAATCATTAGATTTTTACGAGAAACTATTAGAAATGAAAGTAAGTGCAACTAATGGAAAAAGATTTGCAATGTTTAATAATGACGGATTGAATTTGTGTCTTATGAATGGATATTATGATGAACTATATCCTGAGAAAAAAGAAACGAAGGGCGAAATTTATCCCGAATATGACGATATGGTTGGCATTGCAAATGCTGCAAATTCAAGAAAAGTGTTCATTAATTTAGGTGTGGATGATTTAGATAAAGAGTATCAGCGTATTGTAGAGTTGGGAATAGGAAAAAATTTGACTCCTATTCGGTATCTTAATGTTTTTTCACCATATTGGTATTTTACTTTTATGGACCCTGATGGAAATCCAATTGAAATTACAGGAGAACATAAGGAATAAGAATTATTAATATGTAAAATATGACAATTTCCGTTGTATGACAGCAGTAAGATGTGCATCTGGCGGCTTTATACAGGCGATTATATCTATATTGACATAACTAACCATTATTCTGATTGTTTTTAGTATAACAAAAACCATTAAAATAATGGTTTTTGTTTACAAATATTAGATTTTATGATTTAATAAAGAAAAAGTCGGGAATTATAAAGCTGGAAGGTGAGTTTATGAAAGAAAGGTTATATATAACACCGGAATATACAACTGCAAAGGAAATTAAACAGATTAGAAAAGAATTACATTTGACACAAAAAGAATTTGCAGAATTTATCAATTGTTCCAAGCCGACAGTAGAGCGTTGGGAGAGAAGTGAAGAAATAATTCGCGGACCAATTGTTCCGTTTTTAAAAATGTTGCAAAAATATCCGGAATATGAACAGGAAGTGAAGGTACCTGAAAAAGTGTGGACACTCAGAATATGGTACATGTATAAGCAGGAAGTTTGTACGTTGATTGATGTGAATGAGCAGGAGCAAAAAGTGAAAATAAAAAATTATACAGATAAGGTCATGTTCCGTGCTTTCGGTAGTGTAGAAAATCCAGATTATAATGATTATCAGGAGTTCCTGAAATCAAGATGTTTTCCGGAAAGCAGAGATAAGATGAAATTAATATTGAAGGATCTGGGGCTGCCATTTTATGATCCGATTATGATTATAGAGAAGACTGAAGGACGAATGGCAGAAGATAATTTTTGGATTCGCATAGAGAGGTAGATGCATGATAGAATTATTTGAACAGAATATCAGGACAAACGACCGCCAGTCTTCAAAAGGGAATCAGCTAAAATGGGAGAATGAAGGAATATGGTATAAAGCAGATTATACAGGTTATGAAGGTCTGGCAGAGTATATGATTTCCAATCTTCTGAAAAAGTCAACATTGGATAAGAAAGAATTTGTTTGTTATGATCTTGAAAAAATAAAATACGGTACCGTAATATATAATGGTGTGAAAAGCAAAAACTTTCTGAGCGATGACTGGCAGATTATTACACTGGAGCGTTTGTTTAAAAATTTTTTTGGAGAAAGCTTATACAAAGCAATGTATAGAATACCGGATCATAAAGAACGCTTACATTTTTTAGTGCAACAGGTAGAACGTATGACAGGACTTAGAAATTTTGGCATTTATATGAATAAACTATTGACAGTTGATGCATTTTTCTTAAATGAAGACCGTCACACACATAATATTGCAGTTCTGATGAATGGAAAAGGGGACTACGCATATTGTCCGATTTTTGATAATGGTGCGGGTCTGCTTGCAGATACAACTATGGATTATCCATTGTCAGGAGATGTTTATACGCTTATGGATAGTGTTCAGTCAAAAACAATAAGTAGTGAATTTGATGAACAATTAGACATTTCGGAATCTCTGTATAAAATAAATATCAGGTTTCAATTTACTAAAAATGATGTAACAGAATTGCTTGAAAAGGCAGTGGAATATCCGGAAGAAATCAGAAACCGGGTAGAAATGATTATATTTGCACAGATGCGAAAATATAATTACCTATTTTTGGCAGTGTAAAGCAGAGATAAAATTTATGAAGGAGAAGCAATTATATGAATTTAAAAAAAATCTCACATAAATTGACAGTCTGTAAAGTATCAGATATCTCTGATATAGACATTAGTGCTGACTTTTACTTTATTGGCAGGACAGATGAAGAAGTATCTTTGGTATGTAAAACAGAAGATACACCACTGAATACGATTGAGCGTGACGATGATTGGAGAGGAATCCGTATTCAGGGCGTCCTTGATTTTTCGTTAATAGGAATTCTGGCAAAAATATCCGGTATTCTTGCAGAACATCAAATTGGAATTTTTGCAGTATCGACGTATAATACAGATTATATTCTTGTAAAAGAGGGAAATTTTGAACGGGCATTGAATGTACTGATTTCTGAAGGATACACAATAGTGTAACTATCGGTTGTAGAGCAATTGAAGAAAAATCAGGATTTCAAGAGGTAAAAGATGAAATACGATTACAGATTTGAAACGGGCGATAGCAGATATTTATGAAAAAAATACAATCTGAAGCCGGAAATTTGGAGGAGCTAATTCAATATGGATTTAATATATAAAAGAGCAACACTTGAAGATATAAATACGTTGGTAGAAACAAGAATAGAAGTATTAAGGGCAGGCAATAAACTTTGTGCTGATACTGATATGGGCGAAGTAGAAAGGCAGTCTTATCTTTATTATAAAAAAGCTCTTTCTGATGGTTCGCATATCGCTTATTTGGTTTTTGATGAGGGTGGATGTATCGGAACCGGTGGAGTTAGTTTTTTTCAGGTAATGCCCACATATCATAATCCAAGCGGTAAAAAAGCGTACATCATGAATATGTATACTAATCCTAAATATAGAAGAAAAGGGATTGCCTATAAAACATTAGTTATGCTGATTAAGGAAATTAAGAGTAAAGGAATCTCGTCTATTTCATTGGAAGCGACGGATATGGGACGTCCATTATATGAAAAGTATGGATTTGTTAAAATGAATAGTGAAATGGAGTTGCCGGAGTAGTGCGTTATCCCGTACATAAAAAAGTAGAAAAGAAAACAGAAAAATCAAAAAGTCAAAAAGTATTTGAGCTTATCGGAAAATTAGTCTTGGCGTTACCGTTTTTAATAGTATTTGTTATGTTTATGATATTCGGGAAATTTGGTATGGGACTGTTTG